>Ga0302321_100005238_pt1 | contig 11337 bp, 11 predicted proteins | sample Fen_T0_1_FD_202505 | JGI IMG/M metagenome (GOLD analysis project Ga0302321, IMG submission 202505) | Peat permafrost microbial communities from Stordalen Mire near Abisko, Sweden - Fen_T0_1 | ecosystem: Environmental > Terrestrial > Soil > Wetlands > Permafrost | place: Sweden: Abisko...
CACCAGCCTGCATCCATTGACACCCCCCCCTTTAGACAGTATAAAAGTCCTATGATAAAGAAGTTCCAGCGCGTCTCCCTTGTGCTTCTGACAGGCCTGTTTGTGCTCAGCGCCTGCAGCGGGCTGCCCGGCGGCCCCACCCCAACCCCCACGGACACGCCCGGGCCTTCCCCCACATCGACCATTACCCCGACCATTACCCCCAGCCCGACGCCCTCGCCCACGCCCACGCCTCCGCCGGCGGTGCGCCTGGGGACCGGCGACACGGCCCTGGGCAATGGTGATTACTCCCAGGCCCACGAGCAGTACCAAATCGCGCTGGCCACCAGCAACGACGACGCCGTGCGCGCCGCCGCGCTATGGGGCTTGGGCAAGACCGACTACCTCAACCAGAACTATCCCGCCGCGCTCGATGACCTGCGCACGCTACTCAAGGCCTACCCCCAATCCGACCCGGCGGCGCATGCATCTTTCTTGCTGGGCGAGACCTACTACGATCTGAAGCGCTATGCCGAAGCGGCCGACGCCTACCAATCCTATCTTCAGCTCAGCCCCGGGATGTTAGACGCTTATACGCAAGAACGCCGTGGCGATGCCTTGTCCGCTTCTGCGGATTATACGGCCGCCCTGGATGCCTATCAGGCGGCCCTGCAAGCCGAGGGTCAGTCGAGCCCCACCGCCCTGCGCGTCAAGATCGCCAGCACCTATGCCGACAGCGGCGACCCCACTACTGCCCTGGGCATGTACGACACGATCGACGCCGCTACCAGCAACGATTACATCAAGGCCCAGATGGACTTCCTCTCCGGGCAGGCCCTGATCGCCCTCGACCGCAAGGATGAAGCCTATCAGCGCTGGCAGCACGCCGTGACCAATTATCCGCTCTCCTACGACTCGTACTCGGCCCTGGCCGGGCTGGTGGACGCCAATCAGCCGGTGAACGACTTCGAGCGCGGCATCGTTGATTACTACGCCGGCCATTACGATATCGCCCTGGACCGCTTGAGCCGCTACATCACCTCGACCCCGCAAAACGACGGCACGGTGCTGTACTACCAGGCGCTGACCTATCGTGAGCTGGGCGAATACCAGAAGGCTGTCAACGCCTGGACCAAGTTCATCGACGCCTATCCCACCAACGATAAATGGGCGGCCGCCTGGGACGAGAGATCCTATACGCAATGGGTCTACCTGGACCAGTACACTACCGCCGCGCAGGGCTACCAGGAATTCGCCGACCGCGTGGCAGGCTCGCCCTTCACCGTCACCTATCTAATGAGCGCGGCGCGCATCTACGAACGCGAAGGGCACCTGGACGACGCTGCCGCCATTTGGGAGGGCCTGCCCGATAAATACCCGTCCGATGGTACGTTTGGCGAGGCCACCTTCCAGGGCGGGATCGCCCGTTACCGGCAGGGCGACTACCCCCGGGCCCTGGAGGACTTCAAACGCAGCCTGTCGCTGTCATCCGACGCGACCGAACGCGCCCGCGCCCTGTTGTGGATCGGCAAGTCCTACCAGGCTGCCGGTGACGCCACCAACGCCGAATCGGCCTGGCAGCAGGCCCAGGGCGTCGATCCGGGCGGGTATTACAGCCTGCGCGCGCGCGACATACTCGACAAACGCCAACCCTTCGCGCAGGCCCCCAGCTACAACCTGAATTACGACCTCAACGCCGAGAAAGCCGCGGCCGCCTCGTGGATCCGCATCAAGTTCAACCTACCCGCCAGCACCGATCTCTCCGGCCCCGGCGAGCTGGCATCCGACTCGCGTTTCAAGCGCGGCAAGGAGTTCTGGCAGCTCGGCATGTATGACCAGGCGCGCATCGAGTTCGAAGACTTGCGCAAATCCGTCAGCACGAACCCGGCCGACACCTTCCGCCTGGGCAACTATCTGCTCGAGTTGGGCTTATACCGCCCGGCCATCGAAGCCCTACGCCAGGTCCTGAGCCTGGCCGGGCTGGAGGACCAAACCGCGAGCCTGAACGTGCCCGTTTACTTTACCCACGCCCGTTACGGCCTGTATTACCAGAATCTGATCTGGCCGGCGGCGGCGGATAGCGGGCTGGACCCCCTGCTGGTTACCAGTCTGATCCGTCAGGAGAGCCTGTTCGAAGGCTTCGCCAGTTCGTCGGCCAACGCTTACGGGCTGATGCAGATCATCCCCGCCACCGGCGCCGACGTCGCCGCCAAGATGGGCTGGCCGCCCGATTACACCGAGAACGATTTGTACAGTCCGTATGTCAGCATCCGCCTGGGGACCTACTACCTGAGTTCGATGCGCGGCCTGCTCGACGGGGACCTGTATGCCGCACTGGCAGCTTACAACGGCGGCCCCGGCTTCGCCAAGACCTGGAAGGACATGTCCAAGAACGACCCCGATCTGATGCTGGAGGTGACCCGCAAGGGCGAGACGCGCGATTATATCCGCGGCATCTACGAGATCTACTCGATTTACCGCTCGCTCTACAGCCCCATGCAACAATAAAAGTGACGGTCACCTTGAAGGTGACCGTCACTTTTATGATTACGCAGCTTGTGTCTTACTCGAGGTAAGCCACCACGCGGCGGTGGACCTCGTCCATGTCCATGTCCAACACCGAGATGAGCTTGTCCTTCCCAGAGAGGCCGGCGACGATATCCAGCTTGGTCGGCGGGACGCCCAAGACCTCAGCCATGAAATCGATCAGGGCGTGATTAGCCTCTCCTTCGACAGGCACCGCTGCCAGCCGGATCTTGACGGTGCCGTCGCTCTGGATTTCGGTAATCTCATTACGGCTGGCGCGGGGCGTTACCCTTACCGCCAGCGCGGCACCACGTTGGCCATCATGCAGGTGGAATTTTCGAGAAGCCATGCTTCACCTCAAATTCAAAAGAAATTTTACGAGAATATCTGCAATTAATTGTACCAGAATTAACAGAATGACAGGGCTGAAATCGAACATGCCCATATTGGGTACTATTCCGCGGATGGGGGCCAACAATGGGTCCACCAAACGATCAATCGCCGAGCGCAACGGATTGTACGGATCCAGGACGTACGAGAGGATCACCTTGGCAAGGATGATGACCACCATGACCTGGGAAAAGATCTGTATCGTTTGCGCCAATACAATATAAACCATTCCTGCTCCTTAATACTTTACAGAAAAATAACAATTTGCGAGCTTGTCTATAACACCTGGCTTCGGGACGTTGAGCGCCCAGGGCAGTTAGGTCTGTTAAGATCGCCGTGAACACCCGGCAGCCTCGGGGACTACTGCTTGGGCGGTCTCGCGCCCATGATGGCCGTGCCCACCCGGACCAGCGTGGCGCCGCTGGCCACAGCCACGGCATAATCAACGCTGGTGCCCATCGACAGTTCCTTCCAGGCAACCTGCGGATAGTGTTTGGCCAGAAAGGCCTGGAATGCGACGACCTTTTCGAAGTACGGGCGCGAGGCCTCGGCCTGCTCGGCAAAGGGTGGCATGCTCATCAGCCCGCGGACATCGAGGTTCGGCAGGGCCAGCAACTGCTCCAGTTCGGGGCGCCAGGCCTGCCACTGCGCTTCGGCCCAGACAGGGAAGCCGAACTTGCTCTGCTCCCCGCTGACGTTGACTTCCAGCAAGACAGGCAGCTTGCGACCGGCCTGCCCGGCAAAGCGGTCCAGCCGCGCGGCAAGCTTCAGGCTGTCCAGTGAATGCAGCATGTGGAAAGCGCCCGCGGCCACCCCGTCCGCCTTGCGGCTTTGGACGTGACCGATCATGTGCCAGCGCAGCCCTGCCACGGGGCCGATGGCCTCGATCTTCCCAATGGCCTCTTCGACGTAGTTCTCGCCCAGGTCGCGTGCGCCCGCAGCGACCGCAGCGCGCACCGCTTCGGAGGAGTGTGTCTTGGTAACCACCACCAGCCGCACCGCATCCGGGTCACGTCCGGCCGCGCGCGCTGCCGCGTGGATCACGTCCAGCACGCGCAGATAGCGCTCGCGGATGGCGCTCACCAGGGCGGTGTCAGTCGAAAGCTCGTTTGGGTTCATTCTGTCATCTCAAGCCAGCGCGATCAGCGCGCCAAAGCGGCCGGTCTGGCCCTGTTGGGCGCGGTGCGAATACCAGTCATCGGGATGGCAGGCCGTGCACAGGCCAGCCAGATCCACCCGCCCCACCCCGGCCTGTTCCAGCGTCAAGCGGTTAGCGGCCCACAGGTCGAGGTGCACGCGCCCCTCGTGCGTGTGCAGCAGCGCATCCGAGTCTCCGTCAAAGCTCTCGCGCACGCGCGCAATCACGTCCGGCCCGATCTCGTAATGGTCCGGCCCGATCGATGGGCCGATCCCGGCCAGGACGTCAGCCGGGTCCGAACCGTAAGCGGCCTGCATGGCCCGCACGGCCTCGCGCACGATCTTCTTGACCGTGCCCTGCCAGCCGGCGTGCACCACCCCCACCACTTGCTTTTTGGGATCGTGCAGCAGGATCGGCACGCAGTCGGCAAAGCGCATGAACAGGGTGACTTCAGGCTTGTTGGTCAGGATCGCATCGGCCTTGTACTCCGGCGGGCGCGAGAAATGCGGCGCGTCGGCGATCACCACTTCGGCGCTGTGCACCTGCCAGACGTCGAAAATCGAATGCGGGTCACGCCCCATGGCGTGGAAAGAGCGGAAGCGGTTCGCCACCACGCGCTCCTGCTCATCGCCCACGGTCCCGCCCACATTAAGCGAATGCCAGGGTGCGGGGCTCATCCCGCCCTGGCGCGTAAAGACCGCGTGGACCGCGCCGGCCGGGAAGCTGTCGAAGCAGAAATAACGGACACCGTCCGTGGTATGGAAAGACATAACGCTAATTACCTGCGCCTGGGCGGGAACATCTCAGCTCTGCGCATCCTGGCCCTTGGACTTGTCGATCACCAGGAACCTGCGATAGACCAGCTCACGCGTCTCGCGCATCGATTCTTCCACATAAGGCAGCCCGAACCAGGCCGTGGTGAAGCCGAACAGGGCGCCGGTGAGTACGCGCAGGAAGGGCGTGCTCTCGCGGAAGGGCAGCACAGCGGCCAGAAAAGGCAGGTTCAACTGGCTGAACAGCTGCGAGAAGCCATCCAGGCCGATGGGCGCGATGCCGACCAGCAGCCAGACCATCCAGTGGAGCGGCTTGATGCGGCGGCCCGTCGCGCCAAACAGCAGTCCGAAGAACAGGATCGCCAGATAAATGGCCACATCCCGTTCACAGATGGCCACCTTGTAACCAAGCTGCGCGCTGCCCGTGAAGGCGCGCGCTCCGAGCAAGTCGTTTTCGTCGATCCCGGTGGCCTGGCCGAACGGGATTACGCCCGCTACGCCGGCGGCTACGCGCGGGTAATAGGGCTGCTCGCCAAACAGGAAGAACGAACGGAAGCCCAACTGGTGGCATAAAGGGCTGTAGGCAGTGTAGATCACGTTCGCGGGCAGCTGCGCGCCGGCCTTCATCAATGCCGGGGCCAGGAACGGCAAACCCACGTACACAAAAAACAACAGGTTGACCACCACCAGCCAATGTCGCGACATCCACATCGAGAACCGGTCCGCCCGGGTGGTCGTTTGCCCCTGCTCCACGGGCCGATGGTAATCGGGGTCCGCCAGTCTGTCGAACTGGTTCTTGCGATCCTGGGCAGCGCCGAGGGTCATCACCAGGTCGGCACGGGCGAACTTGCCGGAGAGCTTATAAGGGCCCACCTCCACGACGGGGATCTCGGCGGCGTACTTCTCACGGAAAGCTGGGTCGCTGTCGATGTCGATCTCCACCAACTGGTGCGGTATCTGCTCCTGGATCGAAGCCAGGTCGGTCTTGGCCTGTTCGCACAGGCTGCAGTCCTTGCTCGTGTAAAGGGTAACGGTAAGCACAATGTTTTGCCTTTTGTTATAAATTGGGAAGCCAACTTGTCGGAAACATAATAGCGATCAAACTGAAGACACCGAAGATCATCAACACCCCCACGATCACCATCAGCACACCCATGGCGATCTCGGTCCAGCGCATCACGCGGCCGTATTTGCGCAGCAGGGTCGTCACCCAGGTAATCCCCAGCGCAGCCAACAGAAAGGGGATGGCCAGGCCGGCCGAATAGGCCACGCCCAACCCGACTGCCTGCGCCAGCGCGCTGCGGGTCGCGGCCAGCATGATGATGGCCCCAAGCACTGGTCCCACGCACGGGGACCAGCCCGCCGCAAAGATGATGCCCATCAGGCTCGAGGAGAGGAAACCCCACTTCGCGTCGGGGAGCTCGTGCACGCGGACGTCGTATTCCAGGAAGCTGATCCGGAAGACCCCGATCATGTGCAGCCCAAAGATAATAATCACCACGCCGCCGATGCGCGAAAGCCAGATCTGGAGGCTATACAACGCGCGCCCAATGCCAAAACCAACGATGTTAAAAATGATAAAGACCACGCTGAACCCAAGCACGAAGAACACGCCGTGCAGGAACGTGGTCAGGCGCTGGTTGCCGCCCCGCCCTTCACCACCGGCAGCGCGCCCACTCAGATAACCGATATAGGCCGGCACCAACGAGAGCACGCAGGGTGAAAGGAAGGAGGCCACCCCCGCAGCCAGTGCCAGCCAGATTGTGATATTCGCAATTTCCATGAAAATCTCGCCGCGAGCCGGGAACGGACCCCGGACTAATACTTTCGCTCTTTGATGGTGACCAGCGTCCCGTCGGGGATCTGCCGGAGGTCGGCCTTATCCAGCGAGATGTGTGGGGACGTCCAGCGGAAGATCCACTTGGCATCTTCCGGCTTGACGTTGACGCAGCCGTGCGAGACCAGCTCGCCGAACATGTTGTGCCAGAACGCGGCGTGGATGGCCATGCCCTTCTGCGAATCGAAGAAGTTGGTCCAACTGACGGCCGGGGTATCGTAGCCGGCGCCGGTCGTGCCGCCGCTCATGTGGATGGACACGGTCTTCCACTGGGTCTTGTAGTCGCCGTCGACCGTCGTCCAGTTATCCACCGCCGTCCCGCTGGCGTCGAACCTGGCGCCGGTGGAGCAGCGGCAGAAGTAGACTTCGGTATTCCCCTCCAGGCAGGTGAGCGTCTGGTAGGTGGTATCCACTACCACTTTCTTGGCCTTGGGGTCCACGTCCGGGTGGATCGGGGAAAGATCATCGGCGGTCAAAGGCCGCATGCCGCTGCCGTCCATCCAGAAGAGGTCCCCGCTGTTCCCGCCGGTATCGCTGCCCTGGCGGCCCCCGTTCTCGTTGAAGCGATACAGAGCCTTGCCGTTATCGCCGGCCTTGATCTGGTCGACCCAGGCAACCTGGCTGTAATACAGGCGCGGGGAGAGGCCGGCATCGAGCAGGTCCTTGGTCCAGCCCATGCGAGCCGGCGGGTTATCCAGGGTCAGGTCGACGTAGGGCACAGTCACCTCGGCCCAGAAGCCCGACTGGCCTGCCGGGATGGCCTTGAGCGCCTGGTTGGACAGGTTCTTGACGGGCTGCACATACCCTGCGTAAAGGAACCCGTCGGGCGTTTCGAACCATCTCTGGTTATGAGGAAAGCTGACGAAAGGCGAAGCCGAGACCGTCTCGTGGACGATATTGACGACCTCGTCCTCGAAGGCTTTCTTGCTGAGCTGGGCATAGTCGTCCATGCGCGGCGCGGATCGGTAATTGATCGTGGCCGTCAGGCGTCCCAGATTATCCCCTTTTGGGAAATCCGGCACAGCCGCTCCCAGGCCTTTGGAAAACGGGCGCAGCGCCATGGCGCCTGCACTCAGCCCGGCCAGTTTTAGAAAATCACGTCTTGTAAAAGGCATAGGGAATCACCATGTCTAGCAGGAATTTTCACCAAGCATACCCGTAAAGCCGGCAATCGTCAATTAGTCTTCTCGTCCGCACGCAGGTAGTTCTCCAGCTCCTTGAGGCCTTCGGTGCTGAGCTTGTGGCCGATCTCGCTCTCACAGTAGTGTACCTGCGCTCCGGCCCCTTGCAGCAGGTCGACCGTGTGCCTGGCCCGCGCGACAGGCACCATTTCGTCTTTCGTACCGTGTGCCACGAAGATGGTCTTGCCGGTGAACTGGCCCGGCTCGATAATCTGCTCGGTCCCATCCGGGGCGAAGCCGGCCAGGATGGCCATCCTGCGCACCTTTGCCGGGTACAGCAACCCCATCTCGCAGACCATGGCCGCACCCTGGCTAAAGCCGGCCAGGTCCGCCGGCAGCCCGGCCAGTTCGTTGGCAGCCATCCAATCACTCATCAAGCCTGCCAGGGCCTGCGCAGCCGGGCGCAGGTTATCGACGCTCGGCCAATGGCCGCTATCGGGCGCGCGCCAGGTGTAGCCGCCCTCGCGCGCAACGTAAGGCGCCCTGGGAGCCACGATCCAGCAGTTCGCGGGGAAGTTGCGCGCGAAGATCCACATCGAGTTCTCGTCGCCCTGCCAGCCGTGCAGCATCCACAAGACGCTTTGGGCCGCGCCTACCGGAGGGCGCAGGCGTATGGTCCAGTTTTCAAAGGCGACGAGGGAGGTCCCGACGCTCATTCCTTATCCACTTTCTTGACCAGCCAATCGAGCCCAAACATGATCAGCACGATCAGGCCAATGGGCACCAGCGCACCCAGCAGGCACAGCAGGCCCATCACGGCCGCGCCGAGCCCGTAGATCCACCACACCAGCCCCGTGCCGACGACGAACAACAACACCAGCGCGCCGGCAATCAGCTGCACGGTGGTCTGGGACGCATAACTTCGCAAGTCTCTGGACATATCGGCCTCACAATCTCAGGCTGCGCTGCAAGCGCGCATGCCAGGATGCAGCCCGCCGCAAAGCGGGCAGGGCCTGTTCGAGCGCGCGCTCGCCGCGTTTGGCCACCTCGGCCACGTCGACCCTATCGAGGAGTTGGATGTCATCGACGGCCGGGTGGATCAGGACGTCGGGCCGGTCGGCCTTCAAGCGCATCTCACTGATCTGGCGCTGGCCGATATCGACTGCTTCACTGAAGATGCGGAAGGCCTGCGGCAAGTTCAAGCGCACGAACTGGGCGACGATGGTATTGTTCTCGATGTACGGAGCCGTGACAGGCGTAGCCGGCACGTCGAGCGGCGGTAGCAGCGAGACGGCCAGCACCGGCAGGTTGGGTGCCAGCGCGCGCGCCGCCCGCACCGGGACCGGGTCGAGCGTGCCGCCATCGATGAGCGAATACGGGCCGAGCTCCCGCGGCGGGAACATGCCCGGGATGGCCATCGAGCCCAGCAGCGCATCCACCACCCGGCCTTCTTCCAGAATGATCTCGCGGTGCGACTTGAGGTCCACCGCCACTGCAGCAAAGGGCAGGTTCAAATCGGCGAAGGTGCACTCGCCCAGATGGGTCGCCAGGATGCTGGCAATGCCGCGCATCCCCATAAAGCCAGGGCCTTCGGAGAACGGCCAGCCAGAGAGATGGGTCGGGTCCACAGTCTCCATGACCTGTTCGAGCCGGTCCGCCGAGAAGCCGGCGGCGAAGAACGCCCCCATGGCCGCGCCGATACTGGTACCGGCCACCGCGCGCACGCGGAAGCCTTCGCGTTCGAGCACGCGCATCACGCCAATGTGCGCCACGCCGCGCATGCCACCACCGCCAAGAGCAAGAGTTATATCCATGATTTGCCTCAATGAGACTTGTATTATACCGGACTGCGGTATACCCATCACCCATCATAGGCCAACTGCCACAATTTCTCCACATTCCTACTTTCGTCCTGCGAAGTCCCCGGCCCTTTCGGGCCATGGTCCCGGACGATCTGGTCCGGGGGGAGCGGAACCGCGTGCTCTTGGCAGCGAAGGGGCGGGGTTCCCCCGCCCCTTCTAAGGATACCTACTCACTCGTTACAATCAAAGGACCACCGCCCCTCTATGGCGCTGCACTACAGACAATTATTTCCTGCAAGCTCTTATTGATATTGCTGTCCGCGGCGAGTGGACCATGGTATCCAGCAGCATACCCGTTTATTTTGCTAACTGGGGAACTATAAAGTAAATATAAAGGTTTTGCCAGGTTAATTCCATTTTGGCAAACCATTCTGTCCTCCACTGGAACATCGACAATAATATTCGAAACCCCTGAGGGAATAGCAACTGCATCCGAATCATATCCTAATTCATGATCGTCCCAAACATCTGTTCCGGGTGTTACCGTGCCATAGTCTCCCAAAATAAAGTGTGTGAAAAATTTCTGCCCGCTGGTATTCTCGACATGCAGAACCACATGATAGCTGTGCTCGCCATTATAGTCGGCAGGCAGGATGCTTTCTTCTTTGATCGTAAACGAAAGCTGGCGTGTAAGCAAGAATTCAGAAATATTACCAATCGGTATAAGAATTGAAAATAGTAAATTGCCGGCTGCCAGGATATTGAAGAGCAACGGCATACCGATCCGCGCACGCCGGTCTATCGGGTAAAGCGCCTTCAGGAATGATTTCCTCCTGTAGATCACGACAACAGCCCAGGTGGCGGGGATCACCAATAGCCATTGGATTCCTGATATCAAAACTATAAATATGATCCCCTCCAACCCGTGGGTGCCAAAAGACCACCATAATACTGGTATCAGTAACCACACAGACTGGACTGCCAATGCCGATAGGATCGACAACCCCAACAGCACCAAATAAGCATCCTTCCTGCTCTTGCCCTTTTCAGGCTTATTATCCAGAGATGCACCATCTTTCAGATTAAATGACATTTTCATTCCTCTTCTCAAATGAATACAAACGTTTGTTGGTCCGGGTCTCGATCTGCTTCTATCTACTGATACTCTGATCGTAACCTGTTCGGCGCTTGCGCAAAACACAGCTTCCCCCCCAAACGAGCAAGGGGTTAACCCCTGTTTTTGTTTCATCCTCATCTCAGTGTACAACGAAGCCCTGCCCACACAACCCGATCCCAAACCGGCTTCCGGCTGTCCTGGAAATCAATTTTTTCGTATGAAGAACGTAATATCCGTTTTCTATTCTCTGCTCCTTTCTGCTCCTTCACCCTTTTCTTGACTCCCGCTTGCGTCGGTGGTATCCTTGCGCCCAGTTTCTCTATGAAAACCTACGCCTTCCGCACCGACACTGCTACTACTACCACCCGCACTGCTCCATGCGGGACGTTGGTGCATAGGAAAACCCCCTGAGGCGTAGCGCTCCAAATCAGGTACCTCCTAAAGACAACCAACGCCCCGCCTTCGGGGCGTTTTTCTTAACATTTCACCATCCCTGCTTCCGGCCACCCTTTCCCCTCTCCTGACGAATTCACTCGGAAAAGGGGCAGGGCCGGGGTTGGGGTGAGGGCCTATAAAAGGAGAAGAATTCGCATGCCCCCCATTTCGAATACCACCCCCGCCTACGCCGTGCCCGATGGAAATCTCATCCCCGTC
>Ga0302321_100005239_pt1 | contig 11335 bp, 11 predicted proteins | sample Fen_T0_1_FD_202505 | JGI IMG/M metagenome (GOLD analysis project Ga0302321, IMG submission 202505) | Peat permafrost microbial communities from Stordalen Mire near Abisko, Sweden - Fen_T0_1 | ecosystem: Environmental > Terrestrial > Soil > Wetlands > Permafrost | place: Sweden: Abisko...
GCGCGGTGGCGTGCTCGCGACGACGTTCCGCGAGGAGACCGAAACCGATCTGTTCGGCGAGCAAGCCGTGCTGTGCGGCGGCGCCACTGAGCTGATCGTGCGCGGTTTCGAGACGCTGGTCGATGCCGGCTATCAGCCGGAGGTCGCGTACTTCGAGTGCATGCACGAGATGAAACTGATCGTCGATCTGCTGCACGAAGGCGGACTCAAGAAGATGCACCAGTTCGTCAGCGACACCGCTAAGTACGGTGACCTCACGCGTGGACCGCGCATCATCGACCAGCACGTGCGCGACAACATGAAGCAGGTGCTGAAGGAAGTTCAGGACGGTACCTTCGCCAACCAATGGATCGAAGAGAACAAGACTGGCCAGAAGGAATACAAGCGCCTCATGCAGGAAGATCTCGATCAGCGGATCGAGAAGGTCGGTAAGGCGCTGCGCAGCCGCATGAGCTGGCTGCAAGAGTGAGCAATTAGACGGACGAGCGCTGGAGCAGACGATGCCCTTGAAGACGAGCAAGTACATCTGGCACGAAGGCAAGCTGGTGCCCTGGGAACAGGCCACCGTCCATGTGTTGAGCCACGCGCTGCACTACGGCTCGTCCGTATTCGAAGGCATCCGCGTGTACAACACGCCGAATGGCGCGGTGGGCTTCCGTTTGACGGATCACATCACCCGGCTGTACCAATCGGCGAAGATCTATCGTATGAAGATCCCGTTCACGAGCGAGACGCTCGTGAGCGCGTGCCGCGATGTCGTGCGCGAGAACGATCTGCTCGAGGGTGCGTACATTCGGCCGATCGCGTTTCGCGGCTACGGCGAAATGGGCGTTGCGGGCAACATCGAGCAGCCGGCCAGTGTGTCGGTCGCCGCATGGAAATGGGGCTCGTATCTTGGCGAGGGCGCGCTCGATAAAGGCGTCGAGGTGTGCGTGTCGTCGTGGCAGCGCGTCGCGCCGAACACGGTGCCCGCGCTCGCGAAGGCCGGCGGCAACTATTTATCTAGCGCTCTCGTGACGCTCGAGGCGCGCCGGCTCGGCTTCGCCGAGGGACTCGCGCTGAACACGGCGGGCTTCGTGAGCGAAGGCGCCGGCGAGAACCTGTTCCTCGTGCAGAACGGCAAGCTGTATACGCCGCCGCTGGCGTCGTCGATCCTGGGCGGGCTCACGCGCGACAGTGTGACGAAGCTCGCGCAATCCGCGGGGCTCGAAGTCATCGAGCAGAACCTTCCGCGCGAACTGCTGTACATCGCCGACGAGCTGTTCATGACGGGAACCGCGGCCGAGATCACGCCCGTGCGCTCGGTCGACAAAATTCAGGTGGGTGAAGGCAAGCGCGGACCCATCACGGAACGGTTGCAGAAATTGTTCTTCGGCTTGTTCGATGGCAGCACGGCGGACCGCTTCGGCTGGCTAGAGCCCATCGTCGAGCAGAAGACGGCTCGCGAGCGGCCCAAAGCCGTCTAACGATCATGGCGCAATCCCTGTTCGAAAAGATCTGGGCATCGCACGTCGTCGCTCCGGAGACGGACGACACGCCGGCGGTGCTGTACGTCGATTTGCACTTGCTGCACGAGGTTACGACGCCGCAAGCGTTCGACCTTCTGCGCGCGAGGGAGTTGCCCGTGCGCCGCACGGACAAGTGTCTCGCGACGCTCGATCACTCGACGCCCACGGTGCCCGTCACCACGCTGAAGGACCTCGAGGTCGTCAGCGAACCGTCGGCCGCGAAGCAAGTGCGGCAGATGGAGCGCAACTGCAAGGATTTCGGCATCGAGCTGCGCGGCTTCGGCAGTCGCGATCGCGGCATCGTCCACGTCATGGGGCCTGAGCTTGGCGCTACCCAGCCTGGCGCTACGATCGTCTGCGGCGATTCGCACACGAGCACGCACGGGGCGTTCGGCGCCCTCGCCTTCGGCATTGGCACGACCGAGGTCGGCCACGTGCTCGCCACGCAATGCCTGTTGCAGCGCAAAGCGAAGACGCTCGAGATCAACGTCGACGGCGAGTTGCCTTCGGACGTGACTGCGAAGGATTTGATCTTGAGCATCATCGGCAAGATTGGCGTTGACGGTGGTACAGGCCACGTCATCGAGTATCGCGGTAGCGCGGTACGTGCGTTGTCGATGGAACAGCGCATGACGATCTGCAACATGTCGATCGAGGCTGGCGCGCGCGCCGGCATGGTCGCGCCCGACGACACGACGTTTCAGTACATGGCTGGACGGCCGCTCGCGCCACAGGGCGCGAAGTGGGACGCAGCGCTCGCGAAATGGCGCAAGCTGCCGAGCGACGCGGGCGCCAAGTTCGATAAGCAGGTGAGCATCGACGCAACGAAGCTGCGCCCAATGATTACGTTCGGCACGAATCCCGGCATGGTCATGGCCGTAGATGGCGTGGTGCCGAACGACACCGACGCGGCATTCCGCAAGGCGCTCGCCTACATGCAAATCGAGGCCGGCAAACCGCTGCTGGGCACGCCCGTCGACGTGGTGTTCATCGGCTCGTGCACGAACGGTCGCTTGAGCGACATTCGCGCGGCGGCGCAGGTGCTGCGCGGTCGCCGCGTGGCGGAGCGCGTGCGGCTGCTCGTCGTACCCGGTTCCCACGCCGTGAAACGCGAGGCCGAGGCTGAAGGCTTACACGAAGTCGTACGCGCCGCCGGTGGCGAGTGGCGCGAGCCCGGCTGCTCGATGTGCATCGGTATGAATGGCGATACGGTGCCGAGCGGCAAACTGTCTGTGAGCACGAGCAACCGCAACTTCGAAGGCCGGCAAGGCACCGGTGCGCGAACTATCCTCGCGAGCCCGGCCACGGCTGCTGCGGCGGCCATAAAAGGTGCCATCGTCGATCCCCGTGAGTTCGCGAGCTAGCCATGGAAGCCGTAAAACAAATCGTCTCGAAGACCGTCGTGCTGTCGAACGACGACATCGACACCGATCAGATCATTCCGGCGCGGTTTCTGACGACGACCACGAAGGAAGGCCTCGGTCGCAACCTGTTCGCCGACTGGCGCTATGAGAAGGACGGCCGCGAGCGCAAGGAGTTCGTGCTGAATCAGCCTGCGAGCCTCGGCGCCACCGTACTCGTCGGCGGCAACAACTTCGGCTGCGGTTCATCGCGTGAGCACGCGCCATGGGCCCTCCTCGACTTCGGAATTCGCGCGGTGGTCAGCACGGCCATTGCGGATATTTTTCGTAGCAATTCGCTGAAGAACGGCCTGGTGCCGGTGATCGTCGACGCGGCCACGCATCGTTGGCTGCTCGAGCACCCGGGCGCGGACGTGAAGATCGATGTGCCGAGTGCCACGATCGAGGTGAACGGCAAAAGCGTGGCGTTCCCGATCGACCGGTTCTCGCGCTACTGCCTCGTGAACGGCATCGACCAGCTCGGCTACCTGCTGGAGCAGAACGCGGCAATCACCCGTTACGAGCAGGCGCACGCATGAGCAAGAAAGTCGTCGTGCTGGCCGGCGATGGCGTCGGCCCCGAAGTCACGGCCGAGGCGGTTCGCGTCTTGAAGGCCGTTTCGACCCATCACAAGCTCGGCCTCACGTTCGAGGATGCGTTGATCGGCGGCGCGGCCTACGATGCCGTCGGTTCGCCGCTGCCCGACGCGACAGTGGCTGCGTGCAAGTCCTCCGCCGGCATCCTGCTCGGAGCGGTGGGTGGCCCGAAGTGGGCCGACATCCCGGTTCAACATCGACCGGAGCAAGGGCTGCTCGCGATCCGCAAAGCGCTTGGTCTATTTGCGAATCTTCGCCCCGTTACTACGGTGCCGGAGCTCGCTGCCGCTTCGCCGTTGAAGGCCGAGAAGCTGAAGGGCGTGGACATTCTGGTGATCCGCGAGCTCACGGGTGGCATCTACTTCGGTAAGCGCGGGCGCACGGCACAGGCCGCGTTCGATACCTGCGAATACACGACGCCTGAGATCGAGCGTGTGTGCCGCATTGCCGGCACGCTTGCGATGACGCGTCGGCGCAAGATCACGTCCGTCGACAAAGCCAACGTGCTCGACACGTCGCGGTTGTGGCGGGAAGTTGCGACGCGCGTGTTCCGCGATGAGTTCCCGCAGCTCACGGTCGAGCATCTGCTCGTCGACGCCGCGGCCATGCACCTGTTGAGCCGCCCCGCGGACTTCGATGTCATGGTCACCGAGAACATGTTCGGCGACATCCTGACCGACGAGGCCTCGATGCTTGCCGGCTCGATGGGTCTCTTGCCTTCCGCGTCGCTTGGCACCGGCAGTGGCCCGGGCCTCTACGAGCCGATCCATGGCTCAGCGCCGGACATTGCCGGTCAGGGCGTGGCAAACCCCTGCGGCACGATCCTGAGCGCCGCCATGTTGCTGCGGTACAGCTGCGACGCTGAGGCTGCGGCGCGCAGCATAGAGTCGGCCGTGGCCGCCGCTCTGCAGGCCGGTGCCAGGACGCGCGATATCGCCGCTCCAGGCGCGCGCGACTGGCTCGGAACCACAGCTTTCACCGACGTCGTTCTGAGGCATCTCGCGGCTCATTGAGCCGGAATTTGCTCTCGGAAGGGCCGCGTGGTAATGTGCTAGCGCGCTATTACATTAGCACATTATCGTAGTGGTACGGGGTCTCGCATGAAAGCACATCGGCAACAGCCCGCACGTCTCGCCGCCCGCGCGGAGAAAGGCCTGTACCGGGCTCTTTTGAGCCTGCGCACCGAAGACGAATGCCAGCAGTTCCTGAACGATTTGTGCACGCCGGCCGAGCTCGAGGCGCTGATCGACCGTTGGGCCGTGGTCGAGTATTTGCAGGACGGTCTGCCCTACCGTCGAATTCACGAGCTGACAGGAGTGTCCGTCACCACGATTGGCCGTGTTGCGAGATTTTTGACCGCCGGTAACGGCGGTTATCAGACCGTGCTCAAGCGGCTTGCGCCGTAACGGAGCTGGAGATGGCTATGCGCATGACTACCGATGCCCGAATCAAGATCGCCGTGCAGAAATCCGGCCGGCTCACCGATCACTCGCTCGAGTTGCTCGTGCGTTGCGGCTTGAGCTATTCGCGCGGCAAGGACCAGCTGATCTGCTACGGCGAGAACATGCCGGTCGACGTGCTGCTGGTTCGCGACGACGACATTCCGCGCCTCGTGCAGGAAGACATCTGCGACTTAGGCATCGTCGGGCTCAACATCATCGAGGAGCGGCGCCTGGAGTTGATCTCGCAGGGCGAGAAGGAGCTTTTCAGCGAAGTCGGCACACTGGATTTCGGTCAGTGCCGGCTGTCGTTCGGTCTGCCCGCGGGAGTGCCGTTCGAAGGGCCGCAGCAGCTGCAGGGAAAACGGATTGCCACGACCTACCCGCGCATCCTCGCAGACTATCTGAAACGCAACGGCGTCGAGGCACAGATCGTGGCGTTCTCGGGTGCCGTCGAGATCGCGCCGAGCCTCGGCAAAGCGGACCTGATCTGCGACCTCGTGTCGAGTGGCTCCACGCTACGCGCGCACCAGCTCTACGAAGCAGCGACGATCCTCGAGAGCCGCGCGACGATGATTCAGACGCCGAAGGCCCTCGTGGGCGAAAAGGCGCGCTGGCTGCAACGGCTGCTGCTGCGGATTCAGGGCGTGCTCCAGGTCAAAGAGAGCAAGTACATCATGCTGCACGCCCCGCGCTCGGCGCTAAAGGCCATCACCGCGCTGTTGCCCGGCTCGGAATCGCCGACGATCATTCCGCTCGAAGGTCGCGACGACAAGGTCGCCGTGCATGCCGTGTGTCGCGAGAACGTGTTCTGGGAAACGCTCGAGCAGCTGAAGGAAGCGGGTGCGAGCTCGATGTTGGTGTTGCCTGTCGAGAAGATGCTGGCGTAGCGATGCAAACGCAAACCTGGGCAACGTTGTCCTCCGAGCGGCAGGCGGCGCTGTTGGCGCGCCCGGCGCTCAAAAACGACGCGGCACTGGCGGCGCGCGTCGCGGAGATCATTGCGCGTGTGCGCAGTGAAGGCGACGCCGCGTTGCGCGCGCTCACGGCACAGTACGATCGCGTGACTCTCGATTCGCTCGAGGTGGGCGCTGCCGAGTTCGATGCGGCGGAGAAGCGTCTCGAGGAACGGCAGCGTGCGGCCATTCGCTCCGCGGCGGCAAACATCGAAGCGTTCCACCGGCCACAATTGCCGCAGCCGCTCGTCGTCGACACCGTGAAAGGCGTGCGATGCGAGCGCGTGTCGCGCGCGCTCGAGAGTGTTGGCCTCTATGTTCCCGCCGGTAGTGCGCCCCTGCCCTCCACGGCGCTCATGCTCGGCATCCCGGCAACTATCGCGGGTTGCAAGACGCGCATTCTCTGCAGCCCTGTTCAAGCCGATGGTCGCGTCGATGCCGCGGTGCTCTATGCCGCGCGCGTGGCCGGTGTCGAACGTGTGTTCAAGCTCGGCGGTGCGCAGGCGGTTGCTGCGATGGCGTACGGCACGGCCAGCGTGCCGAAGGTCGACAAGATTTTCGGGCCGGGTAACACATGGGTCACCGAAGCGAAGGCGCAGGTCGACCGCGATCCTGCCGGCGCGGCGCGCGATTTCCCGGCGGGGCCCTCCGAGGTGCTCGTGATTGCGGATGCGTCGGCGAACGCATCGTTCGTCGCGTCGGACTTGCTGTCTCAGGCCGAACACGGCGCCGACTCCCAGGTGCTTCTGCTTACCACGAGCGCCGATCTTGCTCGGGCGGTCGTGGCCGAGATCGAAGCACAGAAGAAGCGCCTTCCGCGGCGCGAGCTCATCGAAGGCGCGCTGTCGCACTCGAGCGTGATCGTCGTCGCCGACCTTGCGACGGCGTTCGAGATCTCGAACCGCTACGCGCCCGAGCACCTGATCCTGCAAGTCGAGCGGCCGCGGGACTGGCTGCCGCGCGTTCAGTCCGCTGGCTCTGTGTTTCTTGGGCCGTGGACACCGGAATCCGTCGGTGATTACTGCAGTGGCACGAACCACGTTCTGCCGACGTATGGTTTCGCGCGGCGAAACTCGAGTCTCGGCGTGACCGACTTCCTGCGGTCGATGACGGTGCAGGAGCTGTCGTTCGAAGGGCTCAGCACGATCGGTCCCGTGGCGACGACACTCGCCGAGCTCGAGGGCCTCGACGCGCACGCGTGGGCGGTGAAGGAACGCCTCGAACAGGGGCCGAACGCCACGGGAGGCCGGCGATGAGCGTGCTCGATCTCGCGCGCGCCGAGTTGCGCGGCATTCGCCCCTACGTGCCCGGAGCCTACGAGCCCGGCATGATTCGTCTGAATGCTAACGAATCGCCGTGGCGCTCGCTCGGTGATACCTCCGAGCGCGGCCTGAACGTATATCCGCCGCCGCGGCCCACCGTGCTACAGGTCAAGCTCGCCGATTACTACGGCATCGAGCAGAAGCAGATTCTCGTGACGCGCGGCAGTAGCGAAGCCATCGACGTGTTGATCCGTGGCTTCTGCACGGCCGGCAAAGACAAGATCCTGATCTGCCCGCCGACGTTCGACATGTACCGGCTGTACGCGAGCATCCAGAATGCCGGCATCGTGCGCGTGCCATTGCTGGCAGAGCGCGACTTTGCGCTCGACGTCGACGGTATCTTGAAGGCGCTCGACGCGAACACGAAGATCGTTTTCATTTGCTCGCCCAACAATCCCACGGGCCAATCGATGGCGCGTGCGGACATCGAACGGATCTGCAGCGAAACCGCAGGTCGCGCTCTCGTGGTCATCGACGAGGCTTATCACGAGTATGCGAGCGGCGGGCACTACCTCGACCTACGCAATCGCTACGAGCACGTCGTGCTTCTGCGCACGCTCTCGAAGTTCGTGTCGCTGGCCGGGGTGCGTTGCGGGTTGATCGTGGGAGCGCCGGAGCTCATCGAGTTCGCTCAGGTCGTGCTGCCGCCCTACACGTTTCCGACGCCGTCGATCGAGCTCGTGCAGGAAACCCTGTCGCAGGATTCGCTGCGTGTATCGGAAGAGCGCGTCGCGACGATCAAGCGCGAGCGTGAGCGCCTGGCGTCCGCGCTGCGCGATGTGCCGCGTGTGGTGAAAGTGTTTTCGAGCGATGCGAACTTCATCATGGTGAAGACGCGCAACGGACAGGAATTCCGGGAGACTGCGCGCCGTGCGGGAATCCTCGTGCGCACGTTCGAGGACCCGCTGCTCGCCGACTGCGTGCGCATCACGATCGGTCGCCCGGCGGACAACGATCAACTGCTCAAAGCCGTGTCCGGCGTGGAGCGCACGAGCCATGCGTAGAATTCTGTTCCTCGATCGCGGCGGTACATTGGTGGCTGAGCCCAAGGGCGGGCCCATGGACGCGCTCGACAATCTGCAGCTCGTGCCCGGCGTGATCCAGGCGCTGCTCAGGTTCAAGGCCGCGGGTTATCAGTTCGTGATCGTCACGAACCAGGGCGGGCTCGGCGGCCCGACGTTCTCGCGCGAGGCGTTCGAGCGTGCCGATAAGTTCATGCTGGCGCAGTTCGCCTCGCAGGGCATTCGGTTCGCCGCCAACTTCGTGTGCCCTCACCTGCCCGAGGCCGGCTGCGCATGCCGCAAGCCCGGCATCGGCCTCGTGCGCGATTTTGTGAACGCGGAGCCGCTCGATCGCGAGCGCTCGGCAATGGTCGGCGATCGCGATGTGGACGTCGAGCTCGCGCGCAATCTTGGTATCCAGGGGTTCCAGCTCGGTTCCGCCGGCGCTGCCACATGGGACGAAGTTGTGCACGCGCTCGTCGATCGGCCACGAACCGCAACGGTGACACGCAAGACGAAGGAAACCGACATTCGGGTCAGCGTCGATCTCGACAGCGAGGCCGAACCGCGCGCGAAGACCGGCCTCGGCTTCTTCGATCACATGCTCGAGCAGCTCGGCAAGCACGGCGGCTTCAAGCTCGACGTGGAATGCCAGGGCGATCTTCAAATCGACGAGCACCACACCGTGGAAGACGTTGCGCTCGCGCTCGGTCAGGCGTTGCGCGAAGCGCTCGGCGACAAACGCGGCATTCAGCGCTACGGGTTCCTGCTGCCGATGGACGAGGCGGACGCCGAGGTTTCGATTGACCTCGGTGGCCGGCCGTTCCTCGTGTTCGAAGCGGCGTTTCCCCGCGACCGGGTGGGCGAGCTACCGACGGAGCTCGTGCCGCACTTTTTCCGCTCGCTGGCGGAAACGCTCGGCGCAGCGATCCACGTGCGGGTGCGCGGTGAGAATGCGCACCACATGGTCGAGGTGACGTTCAAAGCCGTCGCTCGCAGCCTGCGCCACGCGTTCATCCGGCGCGGCGATGAATTGCCCACCACCAAGGGGCAGCTGTAGTGCGTGGTGAGCCGGTCATCATTCCGTCCTGCGGGTCGAATCTAGCGTCCCTGCAGTTCGCGCTCGAGCGCCTCGGCGCGAACGTGCCGATGACGGAGGATCCGGAGCGGATTCGCGCCGCGAGCCACGTGATTTTGCCGGGCGTCGGTGCGGCGGGGCCCGGAATGGCGCGGCTTGCTGCGGCGGGCGTCGTCGATCTGATTCCGACGTTGACACAGCCGGTGCTCGGCATCTGCTTGGGCATGCAGCTCTTATTTGCACGCTCCGAGGAGGAAGACACGCCCTGTCTCGGGATCATCGACGCGCCCGTCCTGCGGATGCCGGCGAGCCCCGAGCTACCGGTGCCGCAGATGGGTTGGAACGAGCTCGAGCCGGTGGGCACGTCAGCGCTACTCAAAGACGTGCCACGCGGGGCTTACGCGTACTTCGTGCACAGCTATGCCGCGCCTCCTGGCGCTTACACGCGCGCGCTCACGGTCTATGGCGAGCCGTTCTCGGCCGTCGTCGAGCAAGGCAACTTCTTTGGCACTCAATTTCACCCCGAGCGCTCGTCGCGACTGGGTGCCCAGATACTCCGTAATTTTCTGAACATTAGTCTGTAACTAACTGTTGTATATGAGGCTGATACCCGCCATCGATCTTCGCGACGGCCGCTGCGTGCGTCTCTTCAAAGGCGACTTCGAGCAGGAGACCCGCTACGCCGTAGACCCGGTAGCGCTGGCCGGGCAGTACCGGGAGATCGGCGCCGAATGGCTGCATGTGGTCGATCTCGACGGCGCGAAGAGCGGCTCGCCCGTGAACCTGCCGTTGATCGAGCGTATGCGGGCGGCCGCGGGCGTCGACGTTCAATATGGCGGTGGCATTCGGACGTCGGCCAGCCTGGAACAGGCGCTGCGCGTGGTCACGCGGGCCGTCATCGGCAGCCTGGCCGTCACGGACCCCGCCACGGTCACGGAGTGGTTCACGGTCCATGGCCCAGAGCGGCTCGTATTGGCGCTCGATGTGCGGTTGGATGACGCGGGCACTCCCATGATCGCGACCCACGGCTGGACGCGTGCCTCGACATTGACGCTCGCGGCCGCGATTGAACGTTACGTGCCGGTCGGCTTGCGCCACGTGCTGTGCACGGACATCGATCGCGATGGCGCGTTGACGGGCCCGAACGTCGACCTGTATCGCGATTGCGCGGCGCGCTGGCCCGGTATCGAGTTTCAGGCGTCGGGCGGCGTGCGCAATGCCGCAGATCTCGCGGCGCTTTCCAAAGCGGGGGCCGCGGCCGCGGTGTCGGGCAAGGCGTTGCTCGAAGGCCGGCTCACGCCGGAGGAGATTCAGCCATTCTTACGCGGCGCATAATTCCCTGCCTCGACGTTCGCGACGGCGTCGTCGTCAAAGGCGTGCAGTTTCGCGATCACAAGGTCGTGGGCGACATCATGACGCTCGCCGCGCGGTATCGCGACGAAGGCGCGGACGAGCTCGTGTTCTACGACATCACCGCGAGCCCAGACCGGCGCACGGTCGATCGCACGTGGGTGAATCGCATTGCGGCCGTGCTCGACATTCCGTTCTGCGTAGCCGGTGGCATTCGCAGCGTCGCTGACGCCGAAGGCGTGTTGAATCTCGGCGCGGACAAGATCTCAGTAAACACTCCTGCGCTCGAGCGCCCGGAGCTGATCGACGAGCTCGTGCGCCGCTTCGGTTCGCAGTGCGTCGTGATCGGCGTCGACACGCTCGAGCGCGACGGCGACTATCACGTCTATCAATACACGGGCGACCCGAACCGTTCGCGCGCGGCCGATCGCCGCACCCTCGACTGGGTGCGCGAAGTGCAGGATCGTGGCGCGGGAGAGATCGTGCTGAACTGCATGAACCAGGACGGTGTTCGCAAAGGCTACGACGTGACACAGCTCGCCGCGGTACGGGCCGTGGCGCACGTGCCCCTAATCGCCTCGGGCGGCGCCGGCGCGATGCCGCACTTCAAGGACGTGTTCGAGAAGGCGCACGTCGACGGCGCGCTCGCCGCGAGCGTGTTTCATACGGCCGCGATCGACATCCG
>Ga0302321_100005240_pt1 | contig 11335 bp, 12 predicted proteins | sample Fen_T0_1_FD_202505 | JGI IMG/M metagenome (GOLD analysis project Ga0302321, IMG submission 202505) | Peat permafrost microbial communities from Stordalen Mire near Abisko, Sweden - Fen_T0_1 | ecosystem: Environmental > Terrestrial > Soil > Wetlands > Permafrost | place: Sweden: Abisko...
AAAAAAACCGGTGCAAACAAAAACCGGTACAAACAAAAATATGGTCCAAACAAAAAGCCGGTGCAAACCGGCTTTTTGTTTACCAAAATCTGGTCGGGGTGAGAGGATTCGAACCTCCGGCCTCTACGTCCCGAACGTAGCGCTCTACCAGGCTAAGCTACACCCCGTTCGTTGCTGAATTGTCAGTACCTTCGTTCAACCGCGAAAACGCATAATTGTAGCAGAGCATCGCGATAAACGGAACCCTGCAGATGGGCAATTGCCCTCTCAGCAGCCTGCGATTCGCGGTGCGCCTGCTCGCGCGCGTAGGTAAGGGCGCCAGTCGAACGAATGGCTTCCACGACGACCTCCAGTTCCTCGCGTCCGCCGTGTTCGATGGCGCGGCGGATTGCGGCCTGTTCGGCAACGCTGCCGTGCTTCAAGGCGTAAATCAGCGGCAGCGTGGGCTTGCCCTCAGCCAGGTCGTCGCCGATATTTTTTCCGGTCTCGTCAATCTCGCCGGAATAGTCGAGCACATCGTCGATCAGCTGGAATGCCGTGCCCAGGCGCATGCCGTATTCGGCGAGCGCAGCTTCGTCGGTGCCGGACGCGTTGCCGAGAATCGCGCCTGCCCGGCAGGCAGCCTCGAACAATTTGGCGGTCTTGAAACGCACCACGCGCAGATATTTCTCCTCATCGGTGTCGGCATCGTGGATATTCAGCAATTGCAGCACTTCGCCTTCGGCGATGACGTTGGTGGCTTCGGCGAGCACTTCCATCACGTTGGCCGAACCAATTTCGACCATCATCTGGAACGCCCGCGAATACAGGAAATCGCCGACGAGTACGGCGGCGGCATTGCCGAACTGAGCGTTGGCGGTCTTGCGGCCGCGGCGAAGGTCTGATTCATCGACCACGTCGTCATGCAGCAGCGTGGCGGTATGAATAAATTCGATGACTGCCGCAAGTTCGTGGCAATGTGCACTTGCCGCGCCGAAATGGCTGCCCGCGATGACCACGAGGGCGGGTCGCAGGCGCTTGCCGCCGGATTCGATGATGTATTGCGAAATCTGGTTGATGAGGACAACTTCCGAGGCCAGGCGGCTGCGGATTACCCCGTCTACAGCTGCCATGTCATCGGCGATGACGCTGCGGATATGGTCCAGGCTGAGCGGATGGGCGGGCAAATTCATGTATTCGTGGGAAACCGGCGCTTTTCAGGCAGTAAACCCCTGTTTCGACAAGCAAAAACAGTTGATTTGGTTTGACGGGGGGCCGAAAAGCCCGTATCATAGCGGGTTCCGTCGATACACGACGCGATCGTTCGATATTTTTATTCGATAATTTTTGGAGTTCAACCATGTATGCGGTCATAAAAACCGGCGGGAAGCAGTACCGAGTCCAGGCTGGCGAAAAAATTAAAGTAGAACAGATACCGGCAGACGTGGGCTCGCAGATCGTCCTTGATCAGGTGTTGATGGTGGGTAACGGCGATGCCGTGACCATCGGCAAACCTCTCGTGGCCGGCGCGCTTGTCAACGCTACCGTTGTCTCCCAGGGTCGTCACGACAAAGTGACTATTTTCAAAATGCGCCGTCGCAAGCACTACCAGAAGCGTCAAGGCCATCGCCAGAATTTCACCGAGATTCAAATCGGCGAGATCGTTGGCATCTGAGTGCATAGGAGATAACTCATGGCACATAAAAAAGCAGGTGGCAGTTCACGCAACGGCCGCGATTCAGAATCGAAACGACTGGGCGTGAAAGCGTTCGGCGGCGAATTGATTCCGGCGGGCTCGATCATCGTTCGGCAGCGTGGCACCCAGTTCCACCCGGGTGACAACGTCGGCATGGGCAAGGATCACACCCTGTTCGCATTGAAGGACGGAAAAGTCCAGTTTGCGGTCAAGGGCGCCAAGAAGGTCCGCATGGTAAACATCCAGGCGGTCTAAAGCTTCAAGGGCTAGATCAAAAAGGCCCCGGAGAGCAATCTTCGGGGCCTTTTTGTTTGTATTGAAAACGTGTATTCAAAGCAGTCACAAAGTTAGAATAAATAATGAAATTCATCGACGAAGCACGCATCGAGATTCACGCTGGAAAAGGCGGCAACGGTTCCGCCTCGATGCGGCGTGAAAAACATATTCCCAAGGGCGGCCCCGACGGCGGCGACGGCGGGCGCGGCGGCAATATTTATGTGGTAGCCGACAAGGACATCAACACGCTGGTCGACTACCGCTTTGCCCGCATCTTCCGCGCCAAGAATGGCGATAGCGGCAGGGGTGCAGGCTGCAACGGGCGTGGCGCCGATGACGTGGTGTTGCGCGTCCCCGTCGGCACCATCATCAAGGACCTCACGGCCGACCGGCTGATCGCCGACCTGACCCATGACGGCGAGCAGGTGCTGGTCGCGCAAGGCGGCCGTGGCGGCATGGGCAACCTGCACTTCAAGAGCTCGACCAATCGCGCGCCGCGTCAAACCACGCCTGGCGAAGCGGGGGAATCGAGAGACATACACTTTGAATTGAAAGTGCTGGCTGATGTGGGCCTGCTGGGCATGCCAAACGCAGGAAAGTCGACGTTCATCCGCTCTGTTTCTGCCGCTCGTCCCAAGGTGGCGGACTATCCGTTTACGACGCTGCATCCCAACCTGGGCGTCGTGCGGGTCGGCGAGAATCGCAGCTTTGTCATCGCCGACGTACCCGGCCTGATCGAAGGCGCGGCGGAAGGCGCCGGCCTGGGGCATCAATTCCTGAAGCATCTGCAGCGCACCAACCTCCTGCTGCATCTGGTCGATATCGCGCCCTTTGACCCTGATGCCGATCCGGTCAAGGAGGTCAAGGCGCTGGCGGGCGAACTGAAAAAATATGATCAAACGCTGTTTGACAAACCACGCTGGCTGGTGCTGAACAAGATCGACTTGCTGGACCCGGCGGAAGCCGAAAAACGCGTGAAAGCGATTGTCAAAGGCCTCAAGTGGAAGGGACCGCACTTCACGATTTCCGCCATGAAAGCCGAAGGCTGCCGCGAACTGACATTCGCCATCATGGATCACCTGGTAGCAACCCGCGCCGCAGCAGAAACAGCCGTTGCCGTTGCATCCACCGACGCCTGACGCGCATGCGTGACGCCAAACGCATCGTCGTCAAGATCGGCTCCGCGCTGATTACCAACAACGGCGTTGGCGTCGACCACGCGCTGATAAAAGACTGGGTCTCGCAAATCACCGCGCTGCGCACGTCTGGTGTCGAAGTCGTGCTGGTCTCCTCTGGTGCCATCGCCGAAGGCATGCAGCGCCTGGGCTGGAAGACGCGGCCGCACGAAGTCAATCAATTGCAGGCCGCGGCCGCCGTGGGCCAGATGGGCCTGGTGCAGGTCTATGAATCTGCGTTTCGTGAGCATGGCGTAGCCACGGCTCAGATTCTGCTCACGCATGACGACCTCGCCGATCGGAAGCGATATTTAAATGCCCGCTCTACACTGACGACACTCCTGTCGCTCGGTGTGATGCCGGTCATCAACGAAAACGATACCGTCGTAACCGACGAAATCAAGTTCGGCGACAACGATACATTGGGCGCATTGGTGGCCAATCTGATCGATGCCGATCACCTAGTCATCCTGACCGATCAGCAGGGTCTGTTCACGGCTGATCCGCGCCAGGATCCCGGTGCAAAATTGGTAAGTGAAGCCAGGGCCGCCGACACCTCGCTTGAAGGCATGGCAGGCGGCAGCGGCTCTTTGCTGGGCAGGGGCGGCATGCTCACCAAGGTATTGGCCGCCAAGAAGGCCGCCTTGTCAGGCAGCCATACGGTCATCGCCTATGGACGCGAAACGCACGTGCTCCTGCGCCTGCGGGAGGGCGAGGCCATAGGCACGCGACTGCTTGCGGATACCAGCGGCTTGCAGGCCCGCAAGACATGGCTGGCTGGACACGTCAAAACCAACGGCAAATTGCACCTGGACAACGGCGCGGCACGCGCGCTCACACAGGGCGGCAAAAGCCTGTTGCCTGTGGGTGTGGTGGCGGTGGAAGGCGTATTCGACCGGGGTGAAGTGGTCAGTTGCCTGGACTCGAACAGCCGCGAAATCGCGCGTGGCCTGGTCAATTATCCGTCTGCAGAAGCGCTTAAAATCATGCGCAGGCCGACGACGGAGATTGAGTCCCTGCTCGGCTATATCGCCGAACCGGAACTCATCCATCGCGACAACCTGGTACTGCTGTAAGGCAGCGTCAATTCGACTCCGCCGTCTGCACGCCGCCCAGCTCCAGATCGCTGATCATCGGCAGTGGCTGGTCAAGCTGGGGATGTTGATCATTGTGGCGATGCCGGATTGGCCGCAGGCCATGCGGGCCCTGCCGTGGCACAGGTTCCAGGTAGCGAACCAGCTGGTGCAGGGCCTGTTTGTAAACATCGCGCTTGAACTCGATGACGGTATCCAGCGGAACCCAATAGTCGTGCCAGCGCCAGGCATCAAATTCAGGATGCGTGCTCGCGCGGAGACGGATGTCGTGGTCGCGCCCCACCAGTTTCAGCAAGTACCAGATCTGCTTCTGGCCTTTGTACGTGCCGCGCCATTCGCGCTTGACCCAATGGTTAGGCACGCTGTAGTGCAACCAGCTTTTTGTCCTGCCCAGAATCCTGACGTGTTCCCGACGTAAGCCCGTTTCCTCTTCCAGTTCCCGGAACATGGCGTCTTCGGGGCTTTCGCCCATCTTGATGCCACCCTGCGGGAACTGCCACGCGTGTTCCTTGATGCGCTTTCCCCAAAACACCTCGTTCTTTGCGTTACAAAGCACGATAGCGACGTTCGGGCGATAACCATCTCGGTCGATCATGGCCGTGCCCTTCCAAAACGATAGTTAAAGTAATTCTTTCACAATTTGAGATAGGTGACTAGGGTCAAGAGTTCCGGGCGGTGTAAAATCGGCGCCTTACAGCGTGTCTTTCAATCTAAAAAACCAGAACAAAATCATGCGTTTATCAAACTTCTTCCTGTCCACCTTACGCGAGGCGCCGGCCGACGCGGACGTGGTTTCCCAAAAGCTGATGTTGCGCGCCGGCATGATCAAAAAGCTGGCTGCGGGTATCTACAACTACATGCCGATGGGCCTGCGCTCGATCCGCAAGATCGAAAAGATCATCCGCGAGGAAATGAATGCGGCCGGAGCCGTAGAGCTGCTGATGCCGGTCGTGCAGCCGGCCGAACTGTGGATGGAGACCAACCGCTGGCAGAAATACGGCCCGGAACTGATGCGCATCAAGGATCGGCACGGCCGGGATTTCATCGTCCAGCCGACTTCGGAAGAAGCGGTCACTGACATCGCGCGCAACGAAATCAGGAGTTACCGGCAGTTGCCGGTCAATTTTTATCACATACAGACCAAATTCCGCGATGAGCGCCGTCCGCGTTTTGGCGTGATGCGCGGTCGTGAATTCACCATGAAGGATGCCTATTCCTTCGACCGCGATGAGGCGGGAGCCGCCAAGAGTTATGACGCCATGTATGCGGCCTACCAGCGCATTTTCACGCGCATGGGGCTGACGTTCCGGGCGGTCAAGGCCGATACCGGTGCCATTGGCGGTTCGCGTTCGCATGAGTTTCAGGTCATCGCCGACACCGGCGAGGACGCCATCGCCTTTTGTCCGCAGTCCGACTACGCAGCCAATGTTGAATTGGCCGAGGCACTTCCGCTGCTGCCTTCGCGCACGGCCCCGGACCAGGTCATGGCCAAATCGCCGACACCGGGCAAATCCCGCTGTGAGGATGTCGCTGAACTGCTGGCACTGCCGCTGACGCAGACCGTGAAGTCAATCGTTTTGGCAGCCGAGAAGACGGACGAAAAAGGCAACGCGCTGCCTGCGGAAATCTGGCTGTTGTTGCTTCGCGGTGATCACGAACTCAATGAGATCAAGGCCAGCAAAGTGCCCGGGCTGGACAAGGGGTTCCGCTTCGCCGCCGAGAGCGAAATTGTCGAACATTTCGGTTGCAAGCCGGGCTATCTCGGGCCGCTGGGGCTGAAGAAAAATGTCCGTATCGTGGCTGATCGAACCGTCGCCAACATGAGCGATTTCGTGTCCGGCGCCAACGAGGAAGACTTCCATATGACCGGCATCAACTGGGGACGCGACCTGCCGGAACCCGAATTGGTCGCGGATATCCGGAATGTCGTCGCTGGTGATCCGTCCCCTGACGGAAAAGGCACGCTTTCCATCCAGCGCGGCATTGAAGTCGGCCACGTCTTTTACCTGGGCACGGTCTATTCCGCGCCCATGAAGGCAACTTTCCTCGACGAAAACGGCAAGCCGCAACTGCTGGAAATGGGCTGCTACGGCATCGGCGTGACGCGACTGCTGGGTGCCGCCATCGAACAGAATCACGACGACAAGGGCATCATCTGGCCGGAGGCGATTGCCCCTTTCGAAGTGGTGATTTGCCCGCTGGGCTTCGACCGCAACGACACCGTCAAAGCAGCCACCGAGCAGCTCTACGCTGCCCTGGTCAATGCCGGAGTTGACGTGGTACTCGACGATCGCGGCGAGCGCCCGGGGGTGATGTTTGCAGATTGGGAACTGGTTGGCGTACCGCATCGCATCACGATCGGCGATCGCGGCTTGAAGGAAGGCAATGTCGAATACCAGCATCGTCGCGACGACAAGGCAACCGTTGTGCCGCTGACCGATATTGCCGGGCTTATCAAGCAAAAGCTGTCGAGGGCATAGTAACTTGTAAATGCAAACTCAAGCACAGGCGCGGCTTGCCGGGCGTTTTTGGCTGGAAAGCCGCGCTGGAGCCCGCCCACGCTTGAGTTTTGTCCCTCAGGAGACCTTTTCTCCCTTGACGATGCGTGACAACAATTCGCGGGTCACGGTACCGGTTTTTTGATAAGCGATCTTTCCTGCAGGATCGTAAACGATGGTGGTCGGCAGGCCTTTCATTTTGCCGAAGGCTTTTTCGCTGGCCTCCGTACCCAGCACCAGCGGATAGGTCAGCCCGACTTTTTTCGCAAAAGCCTGCACCTGTCTTTCATTGTCCCAGTCGAGTGCGACGCCGATCACGCGCACCTTGTCGCCCTGCTCGTTGGCGAACGCGGCAATATCCGGAATTTCCTTAACACAGGGCGCGCACCACGTCGCCCAGAAATTCACCACCACCCATTTGCCCTTCAGATCGGCCAGCCGCTGCGGTGCGCCCGTCGTGTCCTTCAAGTCAAAGGCGCTGCTGGCGTGCGCAAAAAAGCACAGCGCAACTAAAGCAAACTTCAATGCAACACGGTAAAGTACTGATAAATGCACGGTTTTAGCTTTGCAAAATAACAAGAAAAGATAATAACACTCTCGTTTCAGGTCGCCATTTGCGCGCGCGGCCACCTGCCGCGGCATCACAAATCGCTAAATACCAGGGGAATTCATGGCGTTAAGTCTCTCCGTACCCACCACGATCCGCAGTTTGCCGAAGGAGGTCGAGACCAACCCCAAGAAGGCCAAGGCGTGGATCGAATCCTTGCCTTTGACAAAGACGGTGGAATCAACCCGGACCATCACCGAAGTGATTGAAGCCCTCAATCACGCCAAGATGCCGGCGGAAGAACGCATGGCGCTGGTCGAGATATACCGCCCGGTCGCCGCCGTGCTGCTCGATGAGCTCGAAGCCATTTATGCCTACAGCAGCCTGCCGCTGCCACCGAAGCAACGCGAAGCATTTGACCTGGCCAACAAGCTGCTGGTGCAGTGCGGCTATGCCTACAAGATGCTGGTGCTGGAAAAGTCCGGCAAATCGCTGTTTTTCAATGCCAGGAAAAATTTGCCCATACCGCTCTATCGCGCCATGTTCTACCTGCGCGAATTGATGCTGCAGAGTTACAAAACCTATCATCCGGTTCCGCCCGGCGTATGGCAGGAAATGCATTCGATGTACCTGTATGCGGCCGAGCATGAGCTGCTGGCCGAAGTGGCTGACGCTGAGACTTCGTCAACAATGATGGACGTCTACGTGGATGTGACCATGGCCTCGCTCGCCGACCCGTACCGGCTGATGTTCCAGGAAGTGGATCGCGTACTGGATATCCTCAAACAGAACCGCGGCCTGGTCGATATGCGCACCAATGCCGACGGCCTCAATCCGCAGCGGCTGTTCGTTGTGGCGCTCGACAGCGACCAGGCGCCCAAGGTGCTCATCCAGGGTGGCCGCCCCCCCGCCGGGCAGGTGCTGAAACTGGTTGACCCGGGCAGGCTGGTGGAAAAAATTCAGCAGCGCCTGCGCGCACTGTCCGGTGCCCAGCAGGGGGCGGCGGTGGCCGCCAAGAGCCGCGCCACCCACGATCTCGCCGACCTGATGGCGCGCCTCATCCGCCTGTGGGGCGATCCACCCAAGCGCCAGTTCCGCCGCAATCCCGCAGACTCTTCCGTGGCACTGTGCAGCGGCATCAAGGCCATCAGCTATTTCACCGAGCTCGCGTCACGCGAAGATCCGGAAGCAGACGCCCAGGCGATCCGCGATGGCGACACCATTCCACTGCTGAAAATCCCGCAGGACCCCATGTCGCAAATGATCGGCGTCGAGGAATGGCACGTGCTCAATCAAAGTGCCAACGGCTTGCGTATGCATCGCGAATCCGGTGGCAATGTCAGCATCACCGTCGGCGAAACAGTCGGCGTGCGTTTCGTGGGCGGCCGCACATGGAATGTCGGCGTAGTGCGCTGGCTTACGCTGCTGGAAGGCGACGCGCTCGAGTTCGGTGTCGAATTGGTGGCGCCGGCAGCGATCAGCATCACCATCGAGGCCACCATCGGCTCCAACGGCAAACCGGTGCCGGCGCTCATGCTGTTCCCGCTGGTGCCCGATGCCGAGAGCGATACGGTGCTCACCAACACCGATACCTTTTCGGACCTGCGTGAATTTGAGATCAATGCAGCCGGTGACCTGCTATGCGTTCGTGCCACCACCCTGGTCGAGCGCACCAGCCGCTTCGACATGTTTCAGTTCCAGACTTCCTAACACAGCCTCGCCTGCCTCGAAACTGTCCGATATCCCGCCCGCGCACTAGACGGTCAGCAACGCCCGGCTGATGTCGGCATCATGGAGCTCCTCGCGCGGCCGCGCGAGCCGGTAATGTTGCTTGCGGTCGGTCATCACCAGACCCGCTTCCGCCATCGCATATAAAAGGTCTTCGGCGATATCGATCGGCAGGGGAGCACGTGCCAGAAGTGCGGGCAGCGCCTGGGGAGAAGGGTTCGCGGCCAGCGCATTGAGGAGCCGGGCCGCATCGCGATGCGCCTGCGCCGGCTTGTCATGCTGCAGCACTTTCAGCCCCGCATGGCGAAAGTAGGAGAGCGTCGCCGCCACTTCCGCGCCGGCCAGCACCACCATCCAGCAGCAATATATCCAGAACAGGAATATCGGCAGACTGGCAAAGGCACCGTAGACGAGACTGTAAGTCGGCACGCGAACGATATACACCACGAACAGCTGTTTGACGATTTCAAACAACAGCCCCGCCAGCACGGCGCCGGTAAGCGCGTGGCGCGCCGGCACGTGCCGCGCGGGCATCACGCGATAGGCGAAAGCCAGTGCCAGCGTCGTCAGGACAAAGGGCGCCAGGCGCAGCAGCCAATCATCCAGGAACGGCAGCAGGCTGTCGAACTGGCGCGTCAGGTGCACCAGGTAGGATGTAATGGTGAGACTGACGCCGACCAGCAGCGGACCCACTGCCAGCACCGCCAGGTACGCGCCAAGGCGTTTCCACCATGTGCGCTTGCGTTTCGCGCGCCAGATATCGTTGAACGCATTGTCGATGGTGAACAGCAACGCAACCGAGATGCCCAGGATGATGAACAGGCCGATGACCGTCAGCCTGGCCGCATTCTGTGCGAACTGGTCCATATAGACAGTCACCAGCCGGCCTCCCACATCGGGCACCAGCGCTTTCAGCGCGAATGCCTTCACCTGTGCAATGAAATCGCGGATGAAGGGAATGTGCGAGGTCAGCACCAGTGTGACCGTGAACAGCGGAACCAGCGCCAGCAGCGAGGTGTATGTAAGGCTGCCTGCGACCATCATGCAGCGATCCTCGAAGAATCGCTTTCCCAGGAAAATGGTGTAGTTCCAGAGTTGCTTCAGATATCTCATGCCGCTCTTGCTTCCTGTTCGGGTGTCGATCGCGGTTCGTATAATACCGGCTGCCCTCCACACTTAACCAAACCGGAACAGCATGGCCGATATCCTCGTTCTCTTCTATTCGCACACCGGCTCGGTTCGCGAACTTGCACGGCATCTGGCGCGGGGTATCGAAAGCGTACCCGGAATCTCGGCGCGGATACGCACCGTGCCGAAAGTGGCGGCCGTAACGCAGCTCGCCGAGCCCGGCGTCCCCGCAGAGGGCGCGCCCTACGTCACGCCGGCCGACCTCGCCGAATGCATAGGCCTCGCCCTGGGCTCGCCGACGCGCTTCGGCAACATGGCCGCGCCGATGAAATATTTTCTGGACAGTACTGCAGGAGAGTGGATGCGCGGCACGCTTGCCGGCAAGCCGGCCTGCGTATTCACATCAACTGCGACACAACATGGCGGCAATGAATCCACATTGCTGTCGATGATGTTGCCGTTGCTGCATCACGGCATGCTGATCGTCGGCGTGCCCTTTACGGAGGCGCTGGTCAACAGCACGCGCGAAGGTGGCACGCCGTATGGTGCGAGCCATGTCGCGGGCACCGCCAACGACCTTCCGGTTTCTGAGGCGGAAAAAGGCATTGCGTATGCGCTGGGCAAGCGGCTTGCGCTGACCGCCGCAAAGCTGGCCACGTAACCGGGCCGGCCGCATGACCCGGTCGGAAAAAGCCAGGTACTGTCACCTCTTCACGGCTGTATCGCTGGTCGCATTGATCGCGCTTTGCCTCGCATGGGAGATATGGCTGGCGCCGCTGCGGCCGGGCGGCTCGTGGCTGATGTTGAAGGCCTTGCCGTTGCTGGTTCCATTGCGCGGCATCCTGCATGGGAAACGTTACACGTTCCAGTGGGCCTGCATGATGATCCTCCTCTACTTCACGGAAGGCGTCGTGCGCGCGTGGTCGGATCGTGCCCCGTCGGCCACGCTTGCGAGAGTGGAGGTGGTGCTCGCGTCAATGTTTTTCTTCGCCGCCGTTTACTACGCGCGATTTACGGCTTCGACGGTGAAGATGGAGTAGTGCCGGCAACGGGGGGCGCCAGGCGCGACTTGAGGAGTCCGATGGCCACCGGTACAAGGCTGAGCAGGATGATGCCGATCGCCAGGAAGCCCTGGTTGGACTTGATCCACGGGATGTTGCCGAAGAAATAGCCGAGATAGCTGAGTGCACCAACCCAGGCGGCGGCGCCGAACA
>Ga0302321_100005241_pt1 | contig 11334 bp, 11 predicted proteins | sample Fen_T0_1_FD_202505 | JGI IMG/M metagenome (GOLD analysis project Ga0302321, IMG submission 202505) | Peat permafrost microbial communities from Stordalen Mire near Abisko, Sweden - Fen_T0_1 | ecosystem: Environmental > Terrestrial > Soil > Wetlands > Permafrost | place: Sweden: Abisko...
GTTGCCACATCGTGTACAGGATGCGGCGCTGCACGGGCTTCAGACCGTCGCGCACGTCTGGGATGGCCCGGCTGGTGATGACGGAGAGCGCATAGTTCAGGTAGCGGGTCTGCGCGACTTCGTGCAGAGCTGCCGGTTCTTCGTTGAACATCGGCGGCTCGTCATCGCCACCACCGCGCCGCTTCTTGGGCGGCTCCCCGCTTCCGGAGGAGTTCTGCTTGTTCTTGCTCTTGCCTGTCGCCAACGTTTCGACCTTCCCCGGCACCCCCTAAGAAAGTCAGGGAGAGCCGGCACCGCGCGATTCGCTAGCTTTCTTTCCTGCCGAAAGTCAATATCTTCAGTAGAAATGCGGGTGAGCACGACGAAAGCGCACTGGTTCGCGCTGTCCCTGAGCGGTCTTCCGGTGCTCGCGCTGGCCTGTCGACGAGCTCCCGCCCCCACGTCCGAACCGGCGACCTGCGCGCGCGCAGGGATCGTCAGTTCCCGCGTCGGGGAGCGAGCGGACGGCGCCGATCTTGCTGTCGAAATCGTGCAAACGTGTGCTGATTGCCGGGCCGACGCGCGTCCCGGCGCAGCGGCCGGCTCGCCCTGTTCGGCGGCTTCCGTTTGTCAAGAAGTGTGTTGTAAGTGTCCGAATGCGTTCGTGAAAACCTATAGAGCGCGAGTCTGCGACGGAGCTCGGTGCGCAGCTCTCGAGGCCTGCGCGTTGGCACGGGCGGAAATCCGCCCCGATGTCTGCCAGTGAGCCCGTGGCAAGCGTTTCCTCCAGGGAACCCGTTCACTCGTCCCTGAACTCGTCCACCGCGATGCCGTAGCGCTTCATCCAGCGGTGGATTTGCATGCGGGCCTTGCCCAGTTCGCGGCCGACCGCGGCCACGTTGCCCTGGTGTTCGACGAGTAGCGCGCGTAGTTCGAGCTCGCTCGGCACCGCGGTCAGAGCAGGCTCCGATAGGCGCGTAGGAGCGGGCACCAGGGAAGGTCCTTTCCCGTAGTCGGTCATGGCTTCCTTCACGGCATCGGGGAGCACTTCGGAGCCGAGTAGGGGGCCATCCGAAAGGGCCACGCTGCGTTTGATGCAGGCCTCGAGCTCGCGCACGTTGTACGGGAAGTCATGCTGCAAGAGGCCGGTCATGAAGGGGAACGAGAGCACGTAGTGAGGGCGTCCGACGCGTGCCAAAAAGCTGCGAGCCAGCACGTGGACGTCTTCCTTGCGTTCGTGCAGCGGCGGCAAGAACACCTCGTATTCATTGAGTCTCGCGAACAGATCTTCGCGGAACCGTCCCTCGCGTTGCATCTTGGCCAGGTCTCGGTGGGTAGCGCACACGACGCGCACGTCGACTCGTTCGGGCGCGGTCGCGCCGAGGGGTAGCACTTCTTTAGCCTGCAACACGCGCAACAACTTGGCCTGAGCGTCGAGCGGCATGTCGCCGATTTCATCCAGGAATAGCGTGCCGCCATCGGCGGCTCGGATGAGGCCTGGCTTGTCGCGATCGGCCCCGGAAAATGCTCCGCGCTTGAAGCCGAACAATTCGCTTTCCAAGAGCAGGGCGGGGATCGCCGCGCAATTGACGGCCCCGAAGCGCCCGGGTCGCCCACTCAGACGATGCAGTTCGCTGGCAACCACCTCTTTGCCGGTCCCGCTCGCGCCGCGCAGCACCACGCTGAGCGGAGTGGGAGCGACTCGCTCCAGCTCGGCCACGATGCGATCCATCTGTAAGCCACCCACGAGCGAGCTCGGTTGGGTGGCACGGCGACTAGCGCCGCGGGCCATCGAACCGTCCAAGCGATAACCAGCATACAACTCTGCGTCCCGCTCTACGAACTTGAAAATGGCATCTCCGATGCGAAGCTCGTCGCAGTCGTCGAGCGCCGCGCCTTGCACGCGCCTACCGTTGACGATTACGCCATTGCGGCTGGCCAAATCACGCACGTGATACGCGCCGTTCGCCCAGCCGATCTCGGCGTGTTTGCGCGAGACCGCGGGCACTTCGAGCAGCAAATCGACGCCCGGCTCGCGGCCAATCACGATTCGCTCCTTCCGGAACGGAAACGCCGCCGGCAAACTGGCCCAGGTCTCGGCATAGAGCAGCACCAAGCCCGCAACCGGCCCAGCTCCAGGCCCCCGCGCGCTGGGCCCGAATTCCTGCATGGCACCGGTGGTGTAATCGACCATCGAGAAGCTAGAATAGCGCTTCCGCCATGGAAGCCGAAACACTCCGCGTCGCCGCCGTGCAACTGCAGAGCCAAGACGACGTCGCCCAAAACCTGGCCGAATGCGCGCGACTGGTCGCCGCTGCAGGCGGGGAGGGGGCGAACCTCGTGCTGCTGCCCGAAAATTTTGCGTACTTCGGCGCAGACGAGGACAAGCGTAGACAGGCCGAGCGCTTGCCCGACCCGAACGGCCCAATCCAGCGGGCACTCTCGGAAATGGCTCGCGAGGCCGGGGTCTATCTGGTGGCGGGCGGATTCCCCGAAGCCTCCGAAGAGTTTACCAAGCCGTTCAACACGGCGCTCGTCTACGACCCCCGCGGGGCCCTGCTCGAGTCGTACCGAAAAATTCATTTGTTCGACGTCGCTCTTCAAGATGGAACGACGCTCGCGGAGTCTTCGGGCACGACGCCCGGGGACGCGCTGCGGACCTTCGACATCGGCGCGTTTCGGCTGGGTCTGTCGATTTGCTACGACCTGCGTTTTCCCGAGCTGTACCGCGGGCTCGTCTCCCTAGGTGCAAACGTATTGCTCGTGCCTGCGGCATTCACCGTCCACACCGGTAAGGATCATTGGCACGCGCTGCTCCGCGCCCGCGCCATCGAGTCACAAGCGTACGTCGTAGCGGCGGCGCAATGGGGCAAGCATCCGCGGGGCCGCACGACTTACGGTCATTCTCTGATCGTCGACCCTTGGGGTTGTGTCATCGCGGACGCCTCGGACCGCGTGGGCGTGGTCAGCGCAAGCTTTGATCTGAGGTACCTCGAGCAAGTGCGGCGAGCGCTGCCTTGCCTCGAGCATCGCAGGCTGTGACCAGCGGCTGAGGGCCCTGCCGTGCCTGTCTGCGGGTGGCCCGAGCGCCGACTACAAGTGGCGCTTGGCGATCTCGGTCCAAGTCCCGGACGGCTCGAGCGCGATGTAGCTCTTCCAGAAAGGGCGCGCCTTGCCGGTTTCGCCGATTTGCTCGTAAGCCATGGCCAGGTTGAAATAGGCATCCGAAAATTTCGGATCGGCTTCGATGGCACCGTGGAAGAGCGGCACGCTCAGATCCGGCTGGCCGCGTTCGAGCATCACGTAGCCCAGGTTGTATTGCGCTTCGGGCTGGCGGACGTCGATTTCTAGCGCCTTTTTGTACAAGAGTTCGGCCGCCTCCGCATCGTGACGACGAAAGCGGATATTGCCCAGGTTGGTGTAGGCAATGGCCAGCCAAGGATCGAGCGTGACGGCCTCGCGGTAGAGAGCCTCCGCCTCATCCATCGACAGCGGGTCTTCGTCCAGCTGGCTTGCGCGCAGGTATAGCTCGTACGCGGTGCGAGCGCGTTCACGACCTGCGGACGGGCGCAGCACCCGCACCACGTCATCGCGCAGCGACTTGACCTCGAAGTCGAGCACCATCTGCCCCGTCAGCGGTTCGAAGGCGCCGTCCGTCGTGTGTACGATCACGCGTTGGCCGTCGGAAACGATCCGCAGCTCTTGTAGCGGGCGGGTGACTTTGGGCAGCGAGCGCTTGAGTGCGCCCACTGCGCGCGTGACGTCGCGCAATCGAACACGTTGCTCGAGCAGCGACTGGGCAGTCCGGAGGGCGATCAAGTCAGAGAACGAATACGCGCGTCGGCCACGCCGACGCGCCGTGGGTGACACGACTCCCGCGCGATCGAACGTGCGTAGACGCGCCGGCGAGATGCCGAGCAAACGCGAGATTTCGCTGCTGCTGAAGAGATCGGTGAGCGGCTCTCGGCCCGTGCTCGACTCGAGTGCGGGCGCGGCTGCGCTCTGATCGCGCTTCTGCACACGACCGCCACCGGGTCCGAAGACCACGTGGATTATCTTTTCGTCGCGCTGTCTCTTGCGACCCATTCGCTGCTTGGTTCCCACTTACTGAAAGGACGACCCACTAACTCTTCCGCGCGGCGCTTCGTGTCAAGTGAAACGCCCGCGGACCGTCGGTGCACCGAAGAATGCTGCGCTGTCAGCGGCGCGGCCCGCGGTCCTCGAACGCGCTTGCTGCTCGCTCTCGCGCGCCACGACGTGCGCGCCACGGTGGTGAAAATGCTCCTTGACGACGGGCCAGGTCGTGTCCACGAGTCGCACGCGTCACGAGGCGCGCGACGGCCGCTTGGGCGATGGAGGTTGGGTCTTGCGTGGCGCTCGAGGTCGTTCACTGTTCTTGAATACACGCGCTTCGACTTCGACGTCGACGCGAATGCCGCGCGCGTCGCGACGGACGACCAGCTCTGCGCGCACGCGGCCAATTGGTGCTCCAGACCTCACTTGCGCTTCCAGGCAGGCAATGCGGATGGCGCGGATGCGCGCGTGCGGGTCACTCGCGATCAATCGCGCGATCTCTCGAGCGCGTTCCTTGGGCACAGCGCCCCCGTGTGAACTGAAAGGCAGAAGAACGCTGGTCGAACCATAGTACGTGGCGCCATCGGGTTCGCTGCGTGTGGCTCCCTCGCTCATTACGTCGGCGGCTTCGAACAGCTCGCGCAGCCGGTAGTCGGCCGACTGCCAGAGCTCCAATGTACGACTCCTCCCGAGGGTGAGCGCCTTGGCTTTTGCTGGGCCCGGACCCTGGGCCTTACGCGCCAAGCTGCACCCGAAGAAGGTTCACGTGCCGATCGTATGTCGGACGCGGCTGTAACACGAAGTTCGTCGCAATCCTGTCCGGCAGATGGGGGCGCGCTCTCGCGCGGCCAAGCTCGCGCCACGGGACAAACTTGGCCGCCGCGCGCTGGATCGCCGAAAGTATCGGCCAAATTTGGCCAATCCTACGGAGTTTCCGATGAACCTCGACAACCAGAGCAGCTCTCACCCAGGCCACGAGCGTCGCCAGCACCGCATGTACGTCACGCGAAACACGGAGTACCATTTCCGCGGCCCAACCTGCGTGGCGGTGCGGGACCGAAAAACTGGCCGTTTTCTGCACTCGCACCTTGCCGTCCAGAGAACGCTCACCGGCGGGGTCAAGTACCAGGCAAACGGCTGCGCCGTTCCCTCGGGGGCGCCGCCGCAAGTTGGCGAGGCGCTCTACTTCGGGGAAGAGGGACGCGAGCTCGTGACCAGCCTCTGTTCGAGCATCGAGCGCCCCGAGCGACAGCTGGTCGCCGCTTATCCAGCCAGGTAACTCATCGCGCTACTTGTTGAACCACTTGGCTCATTTTCTGGGAAATTGCGCGTAATTTCGTGCACTCGAGGCCCGTCTTTCGCAGCCCGTGCGAACCGCGCTTCGCAGCCGAAGCCTGGTCTACCCCACAAATGCGCCGGTTTATGGCTTCGGGGCCCTTCAATGAACTTCGGCATCATTCTTGGATAGATGGCGGACGTCAGTCAACGGTCGAAGGGCAGAATTTCAATAATGGCGCAATCGTCCCCCATCGCATCTCCTAGCCCCAAAGCCGATCCGCGAGCGGTTCAAATTCTCGCGAAGAATATCTACCGGGAGTTCCGCGCGAGCGGTTTCTCCGAGCGCGACGTGCTTGCCCTGGCAGGCGAACTGCTCGGTCTCGTGACGAGTGACGTGAAGAACGAGCAAGCAGCCCGCTGAAGCTCCACGGCCAAGGTGGTCGAACCATCGGCCCGCACTGCGCACTCGAGCTCGGTGGCGGGCCGCGGCTTTTTTGGCGCCTCGAACAGGGCCCGCGGGGGCTAGCGCCACGCGGGCGACGTCCCCGGAAGGGTTCCCCGCGATTTTGGCGTGAGCAGCGTGTTTCAGCCGGTGCAGCGTGATAGCCTGAGGCCTCTCGCGGCTTGGTTCGGAGAGTTACGTTTCAAGTGATCGCACCGACATCGTCTGCAAAAGCCCCGATGTTTGCCATCATCGTCCACGAAAAGGGCGGCGCCGAACGGCGTGAAGTCTTCGACACAGCCGAGCTGAGCGTGGGTCGCGTGCAGGGCAACGAGCTCATGCTGCCCAAGGGCAACGTATCCAAGCGACATGCGCGCCTGCTCTATCGCGACGGCCGTTTCATCGTCACGGATCTGAACAGCACGAACGGCACCTACGTCAATCGCCGAAAAATCACCCAAGCGACAATCGTTCGCGAAGGCGATCGCATTTACATTGGTGATTTCGTGCTGCGTATCGAGGCGAGCGGGGGCGGCGACACGATTTCGCCCGAGGAGCTCAAGACAGGGCCATCTCAAGTCGCTCGATCCGCGCCGAGTGGGGCCGATGGTTCGAACATATCCGTACGCCCCGACGCTGACGCTGACGTCGGCGAGTTCCTGCAGCCGCCAAGTCCTAGCTTCAAGTCGACTGCTGGCGGCTCGAATCCTGTTTCCTCTGACAGCCCAGCGCTGCTCGATTCACCTTTGGAAACGACGGGAACGCACAGCGTAGGGCGGACGACCCATGACGATGGCGCCCCGAATTCGGTGCGTGACGTCGTACGCTCTCTGGTCGGCCGTGTCGCGCAGCGGCTTTTCGACGTGAATCTGCTGGCGCCGGTGCCGCCTTCGCTCGGCGAGCGAATCGACGGATTGCTCCAAGAGGTGTGGACGGAAGTCAGCGAGGGCCGCGATTTGCCTGCAAACGTGGCCGCGGATCGAGCCATCGAATTGGCGCGCTGCGAGCTCGTGGAGCACGGGCCACTGACGGAGCTAATCGCCGATCCCACGGTGTCGGAGGTTGGGATCACCCGCTTCGATCGCGTACTTTCGGTCCGCTCCGGGCGCACGGTCGCCGAGACCGGCTTTTCCTCGGACCTCGCCTTGCGCTGGGCGGTTTCCCGTTTGTGTGCAGAGGCCGACGCTCCGCTGCTCCCGGGTGAAGAAGTGATCGAGCGTCGGATCATGCCGGGGGTGCGGCTATCGGCGGTCGTCGGTCCAATCGCGGCGAGCGGCGCCTGCGTGGCCATTCGCAAGTCCAAGCGATCGTCGAGCACGCTCGAAGAGCTGGTGCGCCGCGGTGCGATCTCTCGCGCGATGGCGACGTTTCTGCAACAATGCCTGGCGGCACGCGTGAACGTCCTGGTCGTCGGTCCTCGGGACGGCGGGGTGGAGGCGTTGCTCAGTGGGCTGACGCAAGCTGCAATGGACGGCCCTTGCGTGTTCCTCGGCGAACGCGAGCCGGGCGGTTCCGAGGCGAACTTCTTGCTGTCCGGAGCCGACGCCGCGACTACCGCCAGCGCCCTACAAGTGGCGGCGTCGATGCCGGGTGCGCGTATCGTCGCCGAGCTATTCACGGGCGAGCTGTGCGCCAAAGTCGTCGAGGCGATCGCCGACGGTGGCGACGGCGTGATCGCCGCTCGGTACGCCCCGAGCTTGCGCCGCGGCTTGTCGCGTCTGCCGGGTGTAGTCGCGGCAGAACGCCCGCAGGTCCGCGTTGGCGCGGCACGCGAGTTGGTCGCCAATGCGTTCGAAATCGTGGTCGAGGTCGCCCGTTTACGCGACGACCGTCACCGCGTGCTCCGAATAGCGGAGGTGATTGGCTGCTCGGGCGAGGACATCCAAACCCAAGACATCTTCACATTCGTGATGGACCGCACGGCCGCGGGCGGCGCCATCGAAGGAGTCTTCTCCGCAAGTGGCGTCGTGCCGCAAGTCGCGGAGGCCTGGCGCGCTCGGGGCACGACAGTCGAGAGCGCGATATTTAGCCGTCCACCCTCCCGCTAACGCTGCTGCTCGTTGGTTACTCGCGGGCTTCGTCTTGTTTGGCTTTGGCCAGCTTGCGGCCCATCATCCGCTTTTTGAGCGCGCTGAGTTTGTCGATCATCAACACCCCGTCGAGGTGATCATTTTCGTGCTGCAGGGCCACGGCCAGGAGGCCATCTGCTTCGACCTCGAACGATTTGCCGTTGCGGTCGAGGGCCTTGACCTTCACGCGCTCGGCGCGCTTGATCTCCTCGGTCACGCCGGGAAACGACAGACAGCCTTCCTCCCAGCTCTGCACGCCGTCTTTTTCGATGAACTCTGGATTGATGAAAACCAGAAGCTGACTCGGCTCGTCTTCCCCGGCACAATCGACCACGAAGATACGCTGCGGAATCCCGAGCTGAGTGGCGGCCAGACCGCAGCCAGGCGCCGCGTACATGGTCTCCGCCATGTCATCCACCAGGGCCTGAATTTCAGCGGTGACTTCGCTCACGGGCTTTGCGACTTCGCGCAGGCGCGCATCTGGATATTCGAGGATCTCGCGGATCATGGCGCTTCCCTGAAAGGTAACACCCGAGATCAGGCGTCGCAACCTCCGGGCCGATGTTCACCCGCCGCTCAAGGTTCGCCCGGTTTTCTTGGGGTAAGCAATGGGCCCCCAGACGTAAGCGTCGGTTCCGCACAGCTCCCAGCGCGCAGGGTCGATGCGCGGCGCATCTCCGGGGTTCTCCGGACCCGCCCAATCCACCGCTCCCGGGCGGCCGCGCGGCCCGAGCAGGAGCGGCGCGACGAAAACATGCAATTGGTCCGGTAAGCGGTGGGCGAGCAAGCTGCCCGCAAGCTCCGAACCGCCCTCGCACATCACGCTCACGACCTCGCGCGCTGCCAATTCACGGAACATTACCACTGGATCGCAGCGACCCTCGGCGGTCGCCGGCACGCGGATCACACGCACACCCGCATGAGTGAGCGCTTGTTCTGGAGTTGCGGGCGCAGCCAGCGTGGTGACCACGCAGGTTGGGATCTCGTTGGCGGTTTGGACGACCTGACTGCCGAGCGGGATGCGCAGCTTACTGTCGACGATTACCCGAATTGGGTTTCGCCCGGGTACGTCGCGCACGGTCAAGCGCGGGTTGTCGGTGAGCACGGTGTTGATGCCCACCATCACCGCGTCATGGTGAGCCCGCAGAGTCTGAACCTTGACCCGGGCCTCGGGGCAGGTGATCCACTTGGAAGCACCCGTGCGCGTGGCGATCCGCCCGTCGAGTGAAATGGCCAACTTGAGGGTGACGAAGCTGGTGTGCTCCGTGACGTATTTGGCCCACGGCTGAATCAGGGCCTTCGCCGCCGTCTCTTGGACGCCGACGGTCACTGCGATGCCGGACGCTTCCAGACGTTCGACCCCGCCGCCCAGCACTCGCGGATCCGGATCTCGGCAACCGATTACGACGCGCGCAATGCCCGCCGCCAAAATGGCGTCCACGCAGGGTGGCGTGCGCCCCACGTGATTGCAGGGTTCCAGCGTGACGTACAGCACCTTCCCGCGCGCAGCGGGCCCAGCTTTCCGCAGCGCGACCACTTCGGCGTGGTCGAGCCCCGCCGCTTCATGGAAGCCTTCCGCGAGGATGTTCCCGTCCGCGTCGGCGATCACAGCGCCCACGTGGGGATTCGGCGTCGGGTCGCCACCCGCACCGAGCTCCAACGCTCGCGACATCAGCTCGCTGTCGAGATCTTTCACGCGTTCACTCACTATCCTTGGAGCGCACGAGCTTGCTCATCTCGACCATGAACTCGTCGATGTCGCGGAAGGATCGGTACACGCTCGCGAAGCGAACATAGGCCACGTCGTCGAGCGTCTTCAGACGCTGCATCACGCGTTCACCGATGACCAGTGACGGGACTTCCTTTTCGCCGCTCTCGGCCAGCTCGCGCTCCAGGGCTTCGGCATGCTCTTCCAGGGCATCAGCAGGGACTGGTCGCTTGTTGCAGGCGATGCGTAGGCTGCGTAGAACTTTCTCACGTTCGAACGGCACGCGCTCGCCGTCTTTCTTCACCACCGTCGGCAGGGTATGCTCGACGCGTTCGTAGGTGGTGAAGCGGCGCTTGCAGGCATCGCACTCTCGGCGCCGCCAGGTAACCGTGCCGCCCGCGGCTAGGCGCGAGTCGACCACGCGGCTATCCATTTCACGGCAATACGGGCACTGCATGAGATACGCACCCGGGCTAAGCCTCAGGCTGGCGTCAGCCCTCGAACGCCGAGAAGATGAGCGTCACGTTCGTGCCGCCGAAGCCGAACGAATTCGACATGGCGCGCTTGATGCGCCGTTCCCGCGCCTGATTGGGCACGAATTCGAGAGGCACTTCCATGTCTGGGTCGTCGAGGTTGATCGTCGGGGGTATCATCCCGGTCTCGATCGCTTTGATACAAACCGCGGCTTCGACCGCGCCCGCGGCGCCCAGCAGGTGCCCCATCATCGACTTCGTCGAGCTGACCCACAACTTCTTGTCGAGCGCGTGAGCCCCGAAAGTATTGGCTACCGCACGCGCCTCTTCGACGTCGCCGATGGGAGTCGAGGTGCCGTGCGCGTTGACATACTCGATTTGCTCGGGGTTCAACTTGGCGTCTTTGAGCGCCGTGCGCATGGCTCGCGCCGCGTGCGCATGATCCGGAGCGGGCTTGGTGATGTGGTAAGCGTCGCTCGTGGCGCCATAACCGACCACTTCGGCCAAAATCTTCGCGCCGCGCTTCTTGGCACGGGTCAGCGTTTCGAGCACCAAGGTGCCGCCGCCTTCTCCGCACACGAAGCCATCACGACCCCTGTCCCAGGGACGGCTAGCCGCCTCCGGACGGTCGTTACGGCGGCTGAGTGCGAACATCGCGCTGAAGCCTGCGATGCCGATCGGCGTGATGGTGGACTCTGCACCTCCCGCGATCATCACCTCGGCGTCGCCGCGTTGCATCATGCGTAGCGCCTCACCGATCGCGTGCCCGCTGGACGAACAAGCGCTGGTATGTGCCAGGCTCGGGCCACGGAAACCGAATGCGATCGATACTTGGCCAGCGGCCATGTTGGCGATCAACGAGGGGATGAAATAGGGGCTGACCTTGCCGGGGCCCTTTTTATCGAGCGTCAGCGTGCATCGTTCGAGGTTCTCGAGGCCGCCCAGACCGACGCCGATGAAGACGCCTGCACGATCGCGCTCGTCTTCCGTTAGGTCGAGTTGAGCTTGATCGAGCGCCATCTTCGTAGCGGCCATTGCAAACGTGGTGAAGCGAGAGACCTCTTTGATCTTTTTTCGCTCCATGAATTCCGCCGCGTCGAAGTTTTTCACTTCGGCGGCGATGCGAGTCGAATACGCCTCAGTGGCCTCGAACAGCGTGATCGGACCCACGCCGCTCTGGCCTTTCAGCAACGACTGCCACGTTGGCTCGGTCCCGATGCCATTGGGCGTGACGAGACCAATTCCTGTAACGACGACGCGCTCCATCTCTTCCTCAGACAAAAGGCCCGGGTTTCACCTGCAACGGATCAC
>Ga0302321_100005243_pt1 | contig 11333 bp, 12 predicted proteins | sample Fen_T0_1_FD_202505 | JGI IMG/M metagenome (GOLD analysis project Ga0302321, IMG submission 202505) | Peat permafrost microbial communities from Stordalen Mire near Abisko, Sweden - Fen_T0_1 | ecosystem: Environmental > Terrestrial > Soil > Wetlands > Permafrost | place: Sweden: Abisko...
CAAAGGTGGAGACAAAGCCTATAAGCTCTTGTCTGACTCGATGACGCGCACGCAGAAGGTTGCGGTCGGCCGCTTTTGGACCCGGGGCAAGGAGCAACTCGTACTCATTCGGCCTTACAAGAACGGGCTCGTACTGCACTACGTTTACTACGCAAACGAGGTGCGTGCCTTTGACGAGGTAGACACGGGTGCAACCGGGACATTCACGCCGGTGGAATCCGAACTTGCCGATAAACTCATCGACCAGCTCACGACCGACCGGTTTCATCCCGAACGTTACCGCGACACGTACACGGATCGCTTGCGCGAAGCCATCGAGCAGAAGGTAGCGGGGCAGCAAATTCACGTGAGCCAGCAGCAACCGGCAGCTCAAGTCATCGACCTGTTTGAGGCTCTCAAACGCAGTCTCAAAGGCGGGCCTGCCAATGATCAACCCGCCGAGCAGCCCTCGCAGCCGAGCGAACAACAAGCCCAAGCGAGCGAAGCCGTGCAAGAGACTGCACCCGAAGCGGAGGCGGCCAAGCCCGCCGCGAAAAAGGCTGCTGGAAAGGCCAAGCCACCCAAGAAAGCCGAGCCAAGAGAGCCTCGACGCCCGGCCAAACCAGCCACCGGCTGAAGCAGGAACATTGCCATGAACGTGCTTACGGGAACCAGCGGGTTCAGCTTTGACGAATGGCAAGGTCGCTTTTACCCGAAGGGCCTCGCAAGCGAGGAACGGCTCGCGCACTATGCGTCACGGCTGCGCAGTGTGGAGATTAACAACACGTTTTATCAAATGCCGAAGGCGGCACTGCTCGAGCGTTGGCGCGACACCGTTCCTGATCACTTTCGCTTTGCGATCAAAGCTCCACGTCGGTTTACCCACGGTCAGCGCTTGCAGATCCCCAGTGAATCCCTGGGGTATTTTCTGACAGCGTTGTCCGCACTTGGAAACAAGCTCGGCCCGGTGCTGTTTCAGCTACCGCCCTTTTTGCGCAAAGACGCGCCGCTGCTCGCGGACTTTCTCGAACGGCTCCCGGCAGGCCTAAAATGGGCGTTCGAGTTTCGGCATGCTTCGTGGTTCAGCGAAGAGATCCTGGCTTTGCTTGCAAGCAAGAATGCGGCGCTGTGCCTGGGTGATTCTGACGAACGCGGCACTAGCGCGCCGTTCGTAGCGACGGCGGATTTCGGCTACTTGCGGCTGCGGTCGCCAAGTTATGACGAAAACGCGCTACGCACCTGGTCCCAGCGCATTCTCGCCGAGCGCTGGCAGAACACTTTCGTTTATCTCAAGCACGAGGTGCTTGGGCCCGATTACGCCTTGTTCTTGGCAGCCGCCGCAGCGGGTGCTCCCGAGCCTCCGCTGCTGCTCGAGCAAAGTGCGGCGGCGGACACAGGCGTGAACGCCGAAGTGCCAAAGCCGCCGAAGAAGGGGCTTGCGCGGGCAAAACCGCGCACTCCGGCGCCGGAGGTTCGTGCTGCGCGCCGTAAGAAGGTAGGCTAGCTTTGGCCGACGTCATCGAGCCCTCCAAAAGCAGCCGCGCCAAGTGCCGAGGCTGTGGTCGCATGCTTGCAAGCGGTGAACTTCGCTTCGGTGAGTCACTGTTGAACCCCTATGCAGAAGGTGAGACCCTGTTCTGGTACCATCTGTTGTGTGCGGCATGCATGCGGCCCGAAAAGCTCGGGCCTGCACTCGACGCGAGCCCGCTTCCAATCCCCGACCTCGAATGGCTCAAAGGCGCCATCGAGGTCGGCTTAGCTCACCCGCGGCTTCAGCGGCTGCTACGCGCCGAGAGAGCCCCGAGCGGCAGCGCCCATTGCCGGCATTGCCACGAACTCGTGAGCAAAGGGAGCTGGCGTCTGGCGTTGCAAATGTTCGAAGAGGGGCGCATGCAGCCGATTGGTACCATTCACGTGCAATGCACGGAGGCCTACTTCGGCACCAAGGACATTCTGGATCGCATCGAACGGCTGACGAGCGGCCTTAGCCCAGCCGATTTGGCTGAGATCGAAAGCGGTGCAGGCCGTTAGTTTTGAATCGGGTTGCCGCGCGTTTCCGTGCCGTCAAGACAATAAGCCCTGGATTGAAGGCAACCTCGGGCGCGCGCGATGCCGGATCACGCGTGCGGCTACCAAACGGTGACCGCTTGTTGCTTGTCTACGATCTTGAAACAAGTGGCATTCGGCTGCGTCCAGCGGATCATGTTGTACCAAAATTGTGCCGTTTGATACTTGTCCTGCGGCAGGTAGCCGGTGCAAGCGGGGTTATTCGTGTTCGTGTTTCCAACTCCGTTCCACTGGCTCGTGTAGGTGATCCACTCGTCGGTGAAGAAGAGCACGCGGCCTTGCCCGACGATTTTGCCGACCACGAGCTTTGAAACGGTGCTTCCGTTGGTGGTGGTTGCCGCCACGTGAGCGTCGGCGGGCGCGTTGATGGTACGGCCATTTTGCATGCCGACCATGGTGACGCCCCAACTCAACTTCTCGACCACCGGATCCGTCTTGTTCCATTCCGTAATCGGTTGGGAACCGCCGCACCAACACAGTTGGTTATTGGTGGCATCGACGAGTGCACAGGGAGGTGAGATGCCATCTTTGTTGTAAGAGATGCCTGAAAAAGCCAATAGCGCGTTCTTCGCGTCGACCTCGTTGCCGTCACCCGCATAGCCGCTCAAGGCAATGACTCCGCCGCCCTTGTTGGTTACCCAATCCTGCATTGCGGGGATCTCGGTTGCGCTATCGAACGCCCACCACGGGCCCATGTTCGAGTCGTTCCCCAAACCCGCAAGAATGATCACGTTGTACCCCGCGAGGAAGTCTGGCGTCAGCGTCGGCTTGACAACGTAGTTATCAACTTTAGCGGTACCGGCACTGCTCGAGTTCAACCAATCTTGGAAGGCCGTATCCGAATCTTCGCCGTTCGAGTTGGACGCGGCACCCCACTTTCCTGGCGTTCCGATGACGGCAACCGACAGCGTTGGACACACGCAGTCATCGCCGTTAGTGCAGGGCACGACTTCTCCATCACCGGACGTGGAACCCCCGTTAGTCTTGGAGGCGTCAGTGATGACGTAGCCTGGCTGCGAGCCCGTGCCATTGACCGTAGAACTCGTGCCCCCGTTGGTCACGCTGTTTGCGTCTTTATTTGAGCGCGCCGTGCTGTTGCTCGAAGCGCTGCATCCACTCGCAAGCAGCAGTGCCGAAGCCATCGAGATTGTCATTAGGCCAAGCCACAGGTTTTTCGTTCGCATATTCGCTCAGTGACGTTGAGGGTGATGGGGAGCTCACGGAAACGTTACCGACCCTTCTTTGGTCCTAAAAACTCGCGAAAGCGAGGCGAAAACGTCGCCGCTCGGGAACTGGCATTTCCACAGCCAATCCGAGCGCCGACCCGCGAGTCGAAGTCCTCTTGAACAAACCTTTCAGGGGCAATCTCGACCGCCTACTGGCCTCGATGCGCAACTTAGGAGTGGTATGACAATCGTTGCCGCGAAATTCTCGAAGGGGTCGCTCGACGTCTTCGGTATGCTTTGCTGCGAAGTACCCAACATGAGTCATTCGAATCTCGCAGAGGCTGGGGCACGCGCGCTCGGCACTTTTACGGCTCATTGTCTAGAGGCTGGCCTCGATGTTGTGCATCCCTTCGCACTCGACGCATTTAATGGAACCGCACCGGAACAGGAACGGCTTCCCGACTTTGGCCGCCACGCTCTCGCTGTCGTCGTTGGAAACACCCGGTTTTTCTGGGACCGATTCTTGGACACGCTCGAGAGCGAACCCGAGCGACACGCTGATTCAGATCCGCTCGATCGCTACGTAGAAGAACGTGTTCGGGGCGCGTGTGAATCCTTGCCTATTCGAGCCACCGCCTTTTGGGCGCACGTCACTCACCCCCGTGTTGTCCCCATTCAGCGAATTGCCCAAGTAGCAGGCTTAGCCTCGTTGGCACCGAGTCACTTCAGCATTCACCCGGTTTACGGCCCATGGCTCGCACTGCGCGCAATCGTTGTATTCGATGTGGACGGCCCCACGGAACTGCCAACGGTTCGCGCTGGTCCTTGCGCGCACTGCAGCGAACCGTGCATGCCACCCTTGCGTGACGCCCTGGCCCATGCTGAGCGAGATTCCGTTCCGCTCGCGCTCGCGATCCGCAATGACTGGCGAGCGTGGGCGCGGGTCAGGCAAGTGTGTCCTGTTGGGCAAGCGGAGAAGTACTCGGACGCACAGACCGAGTACCACTACACCAAGAACAAGAAGTGCCTTCTGAGACAGAACTCCTGAATGTTTCAAGCCGTGCAACTGCGCGGGCACTTGCAGTGAATGGAGTTTTTTTGGACGTGACGGCACGCTCAGCCAGTCGTCGAATCGGAACCAGATTCGGAAACTTGATCCCGAATCTGGCACAGTTTTCGTCGTGACTAACTACTTGCGCGCTTTCGCAATCGCTTGTGCGAGGTCTTTCCAGAGATCCTCGAGATTCTCGATACCAACGGCTAAGCGAATCATGCCATCGCTAATGCCGACGGCCTCACGCTTTTCCTTCGGGACCGAGGCGTGCGTCATCGTGGCGGGGTGTTCGGCGAGTGACTCGATGCCACCCAGGCTTTCCGCGAGTGTGAATAACCGAAGAGCCATCAAAAAGGCGTGAGCAGACTTTTCGCCGCCTTCGATCTCGAAGCTGACGACCCCACCGGCGCCTTGCGGCATTTGACGTTTAGCGAGTTCGTATTGCGGGTGGCTCGCAAGCCCGGGGTAGAGCACTTTGCGCACGCCCGGTGTTTGCTCGAGCCGAGTCGCAATCTCGAGCGCGATTCGAGAGTGCTCCCGCATGCGCAGCGGCAGCGTCTTGATGCCCCGGAGCACGAGGTAACAATCGAAGGGGCTCGGCACAGAACCGAGAGCGTTCTGCAGGAACGCAATGCGTTTAGCCAAAGCCTCGTCGTTCGTGACGACGGCGCCGCCAATGACGTCCGAATGCCCGTTGAGGTACTTGGTCGTCGAGTGCAGGACGATGCTGGCTCCGACCTCGAGCGGCCTCTGAAGTGCCGGTGACGCAAACGTGTTGTCTACGACCATCCAAAGGCCTCGCTGCCGGCATACCTCGGCAATCGCCGCGAGATCGAACACTTTGAGCAGCGGATTCGTCGGCGATTCGACCCATACCATGCGAGTTTTTGGAGTAATTGCTTGCTCCAAGCGCTCAGGATGCGTGTAGTCAACGTACGCTGTGGTTACGTTGCGCTGCTGTGCAACATGCTCGAAAAGTCGAAAGGTTCCGCCATAAACGTCGTCACAACAAATGAGCTGCTCGTTTGGGCCAAGGAGTTCGAGAACGTTGTTGACCGCGGCGCAGCCACTCGAATACGCGAAGCCGAAGCGGCCGCTCTCGAGCGTGGCGATGCATGTTTCGAGCGCGGCTCGAGTTGGGTTTCCGCAACGCGAGTACTCGAATGGGCCGGGCCGACCCGGGGAAACCTGAGCAAACGTCGACGATAGGACGATAGGCGCCATCACCGCGCCGAGTGTTGCATCCGGCCTTTGGCCTGCGTGAATCGCGGAAGACTCGAAAGACAAACCTTCGACGCCGCTCGGTACAACGGGTGTGGGGGCCTGGGGCGAATCGTTTGACATTACTGTTACCTTCTCCAAATGCCGGACTCTAGGTCCAATGGCTGCCAATCTAGCGCTCTAAACACGATTGTCTCTGATCTAAGACGCATGTCCGGTAAAACGGAAACCTGAGATTATCAAGCGGGCTAGAGCGAACGAGTGAAAATATCCGTCTCGGGGGCAACGGGCCGCGCCGGGGGGCCCTTACAGCGAAATTGTGTTGCAATTCCAATGAATTAGCGAGAGCCTCGGGTCCGAGGGCGCGCCCGAGTTCCCTACGTGCGCGTCGGCCTTTCGGTTTCTCGAGCTCGGCCGCGTCCAAAAAAACGGACACGCTTGAACAGCGGCGGCCCGGCGCACGTCGATTTGCCGCGAGGATTCATAATTTGACTTGACGCAGTAGCTGCTTCTTCGGATACCGGAAGCAATGGCTCGTGAGAAAGCCCGCTCCAAGTCGAAGACGAACCCTCGAACAGCGGCAGAAAAGAAGCCCGCCGCCTCTGAAGTGACGAAGCCGCCCAGGCCCGCACCGCGAGCGCGTGTCGAGCCCAAGGTTCAGGCGGAGGTGGCTCGAGAGCCCTCAAGCAGCGGCGATTCACCGGACGTAGGCAGCGCTCTGCGTCACCTGCGCTCGGAGCGGGGGCTTTCGCTCGACAAACTCGCCTACGAGTCTCGCGTCAGCCGCGCCATGCTCAGCCAAATCGAGCTTGGGAGAAGTACGCCCACCATTACGGTGCTGTGGCGAATTGCGCGAGCGCTCGGAGTGCCCTTTTCGGCTTTGCTCGGCGACCCGGCTCCCGAAGATGCTCTCGTCTTTCGCGCGACGCGCGCCAAGTTGTTGAAGTCTGCGGACGGCACTTTCTCGACGCGGGCATTGTTCCCGCTCGACCGCCCTCATACGGCAGAGTTCTACGAGCTGCGGCTGGCCCCACGCAGCGTTGAGATGGCAGATTCCCACGCGCCTGGCACGACGGAAAATCTCGTTGTAACAGCGGGTGCGCTCGAGATCCGAGCGGGCAGTGTTACTATCGATTTGCGCGCGGGCGACGCCACGTATTTCCAAGCTGATGTGCCGCACGAGTATCGGAACCCTACCGCTCACGAAGCGGTCGCCTACTTGGTTATGACCTACGCGCATCGGCCGTGATTGGGTCAGGAACACAGCCGGCTAGGCTTTCGGACCGCGTGCTCACGCTAGTTGCCGCGGCGGTGACTCTTGTTTGCATTCTTCTCATAACGACGTTCCCTTGGGGCCGTGATCAGAGCATCTACGGGGTTATCGCCGATGGTATCGTACACGGCCGCGCCCCCTATCGAGACTTGTGGGACTTCAAACCTCCGGGCATCTTCTTCGTGTACGCTCTGGCCCAGGCCTTGTTTGGGCGCAGTATGACGTCCATTCGCATTCTGGAAGCCATGGGTCTTGGGGCAATGGTGCTTGGGCTGGTTGCGCTTTCGCGAAAGTTCCACGGCAATACGCTTGCCGGTTGGCTCGCAGGAGCAATTGCCGTCTTGGCGCACCTGATGCTGGATTTCTGGCATACGGCGCAACCGGAGTCGTTCGGCGGAATTCTCACCGTCATGGCCTTGTGCCTCATCGTTCCGAAATCTGGCAAAACCACCGCGCCCTTCGCGGCGCTCGTGGCTGGCATCGCGTTGGGTGTTGTCAGTCTGATGAAACCGCCGCTCGGGGGTGCGATCATCGTCGTTTTCGCCTATTTGCTTCGGCAACACTTAGACTCGAAAACCGGTTGGAGGCGGTTCGTTACTCCGAGTGCACTCGTGCTTGGCGTGGGCATTGTGGGGCTGTCCGTGGTGCTGTACTTCGTTCGAAAGCAGGCGTGGTCTGCCATGCTGTGGACGCTGCGCGACTTCGTACCGGGCTACACCGCACTCGGTTGGCACCCGGGGAGTTCCGCACTGGGAATGGTGCACTACGCCGTTGTCGAGTCGCTGATCAAGTTCTCGGCTTATATCCCAATTGGTGTAGTCGCGGCTTTGATTCTCCCCTCCGCTCACAGCCGGGAAAAAGAGGGCTTTTACCTCATTTGCGGGATAGCCCTGTTTCAGCTCGTGGGCGTCGCGATGCAGGCGAAGTTCTTCGAATATCACTACGGTGCCACGATCCCGCTGCTTGCATTTCTGGCGGGCCTTGGGTGGAGCAAACTGTGGTGGACGGCGCAGTCGCGAAGCGTCGTTTCGGTTTTGATCATGGCGGCGTTGCTGCTCATTGCGGCCATCATCACGCCATCAGTGCATGACTTGCCAGGTACTGCCTGGCAGCGCACGATTCATCGCCTACGCTACCTGCCACACCTCGGCAACGAGCAACGGCAGAAGCAACTCGACGATCGCTTGGCGAAAGCTGCCAGTTATGACCTGCAGGCGGATCGGGATGTGGCCGCATGGATGCAAGGTCAAACGGGGCCGCACGACACAGTGCTCGTGTGGGGCTTCGAGCCGGCCATCTATTGGCTCGCCGAGCGTACGCCCGCTACGCGGTTCATCTACGACGTCCCGCAGCGTAGCCAATGGCAGCAACGTCAAGCGCGCCAATGGTTTATGGAGGATGTCATCCGTAACCGGCCGCTTGTCGTCGCCGTGCAGCACAGTGACATCTTCCCCGGCGTCACCGGGGGCGGCACGGATTCTGCCGCAGATCTCGAGGATTTTCCCGAGTTCTCGAGCTGGCTTGAGCGAAACTATTCACCCGCGGGTTACCGCTACAACTTCGAGTATTACCGCCGGCGGAGTAAGCCGCGACCCCGCAGCGACGCCCTCCAGCGTGAAACGGGGGCAGGCGGCGATGAGCACGAGCGTGTGTCCGGCGTAAACGCCGAAATCCCCCTAAATCTTTAATCAGCAGGGCCGTAATCGGATATAGACGCTCTTGTTTGCCTACTCGTGAATGTGCCTATCGTGTCGAATCTCGAATTCGAATATCTCGCAGAGCTGCACCTGATGGTCCTTATTCAAGGACTCACACCGGCGAGTGATAGCGAGTGGAATGCGTACCTTGATGAATTGAGGCAGGCCTTTCGATCCGGAGGGCTCGCCCGTTCCCTGGTGGTGACCGACGGAGCGTATCCAACTCGCAGCCAGCAGAATCGAATGACGTCCATCGTGGAAAGCCGGGCACCACGGGTTGCCGTCGTTTCTTCGTCAACTCCACTTCGTTTCGTCGTTTCGATCCTTGCCCTTCTGAATAGAAACGTGAGCTGCTTCGAGCCGACGCAGCGTGGGGCAGCATTTCTCCACCTGCTCCTAAGCCCCTCAGAACAGGCGTTAGCCGAGTCCACGATAGAGCGTCTTCGGCGAATGATGACTCTCGCGGATACGACGGCGGCATAAGCGCCTTCGCCCTAGAGCTCAATCGACTAGGTATACGTAAAGGCAGCCAGCATGCGGTTCGAATCGTCGCCCCCCTCGAGTACGCTGAACTCGACTGACTTGGCACCTGCTACTTCCAAAAAGTAGACGGCCCCGCCAATCACGTGGTTCCAGAGATACCTGTCGAATCCATCACACTCGCGCCATTCGCAAAGAATATAACCTTGCCGACTTGTCTTAACATTGAATTGCGCGGACTCGTAGAACTTGCCGAAGATTTTGCTACTGAGCGAGACTAACATCGCTGGTGTGGTCACCTGGGCAAGTGTTCTGTAAATTCCACCGATACTGAGTGCCGTGGCCTTCTGCGTTAGTCGCCGGATACCGTTAGTGTCGAGCGTGAGTTGGGAAGCTACCAAGTGCCACAACGATCGATAGAGACTAAGGCTGTACCAGCCACTCGTGACTATGCCTCCGAACCGAAGAACGTGGGCTAGGTCACCGGTAGCTCCCTTTTCGATCCGCTGCTTTGCTTCTGGGCCGTATATCCGCACCACGGCTTCCAGGAGCATGATGAAATTGACACCCTTCACGCGCACTTTACTTTCCGTTTGTGCGTCGCGTTTAGAGATTAGGGGTCGTAACTCGGCCATGACGACTTGAGGCGGTTTCAGTTGGCCAATACGCCTGCATTGGGGTGTTGTTAAGGCTTTCTGGCTCAATACGCCTACATTGGCGCTTGTGCAGTTCAATTCCCCGAATTGTGCCGGTTTTTGCGAAATCTGCCCCGAGGCCCCCCGGTGATGGGGCGTATCAATCCGATTGTGTACGGGGTGTTAACAGGCGGACGCTCGCTGCCAACCGCGGGGTGCCTCGGAGCCAGCCACCGAATGAGCTTCAGCCGCTCGTGTTCAGTACCGCTCCGCGAACGCGACGGTTCCGTGCCGTAACGACAGACCAGAACTTGTGCAGTTACTGCGGGTCTGGTGACTTCGTCGCGTTCTGCCGATCCGCCTAGGGCACGAGTTGAATGGCAACATCGGTAATTCCCACGTTTTGCAGGGCATCAATGAGTGCAACCACTAGACTATGGGTCGCGCGCTCGTCCAGCGCGATGACGACCTGATCTGCCGCTCGTTTCTTCGCGTTGGCGGCGACCGCGGCGAAACTCGAAGCGTCAATTCGTCGAGGCAGCACTTGCGGCAGATCGCCGTCAACCCAGGTGCGGGCCCTGCCGTTTGGGTCTACGCGGAGCGACACCGTGACAACTTTCGCGGCGCTGCCGGCGTCCGCGCTCGACCTCTGTACTGGCGTTGCCGCGTTCGTTTGCTCGACGTCCATTACGGGCGGCGGGGGGCGCGGGAAAAGTCTCTCGGCTTCTTCCACGGGCACGTTAAGCTCCGCAGGGCTGCGGCTATCACTGTGAGCAGGCCCACGACACGCGGACAAAGATGCGAGAGCCAATAGCGCAACCCGCCAAGCCGTGAGGCTGTTCGCGAACATTGAAGAGAATATATCAATTTCGCGATGACGTCGCAGATATTTACTGAGGACGTCTTTTGGGAGCGCGTGAGGAGGTAGGGGTCATGGGGACGGTAAGGACGCAAGCATGGAGTTGAGTTTGGCGATCAAGTCTTGTTGCCTAGCGAACCCCCGGGCTTCAATGAGCCGAAGGTCGTCACGCACAGCATCGAGGTCGACCACTGCAACATTCAGCAAGGAGCGGAAATCCAGGTGATCCTGAAGGCGATCAGCGTCGGCGCTCAGGACCTTGGTGGCCACCAATTCCTCCGCCCGGGCAACTGGGAGCCTGCCCTCGACCTGATCGAGCCACTCCGCACGCTCGACGATTTCTGCTTCGATGCCGGAACTGGCAAACAAGATATCCACTTTGACGCCTGCCGGCGAAAGCAGGCGCACTGTCGAAAGCCGGCCGACAGCCTCTTGCTCCACAGTAGCGCGCACCTGATATCCGCGCGTGGTCATCGCATGCACCAATTGCTCGGCGTCTTCGTCGCCCGTGCTCGCGACCGCTAAGTCTACGTCTCGAGTGAAGCGCACCTCGGCCCTCGCGGACACGGCGAGGCCGCCCACGAGCGCAAACCGCCGCTCGAGTGCTGTCAGGTCCGATGCAACCGCGGCGAGTGCCTGGCTGAGCCCCGCCGCATCAACCACGTTCGAATAGCCAGTCCTCGAAGGCCTTGTCGACGTCTATCGGACTGGCGTCGGGCCTTGAGCGTTGCAGGTTCTTCCGCTTCACTTCGAGACCGTAGGCCATGACCTCGAGCGCTTGCGTGAGCTTGTCCGCCGGCGAAGTATTCCGGGCAGAAAGAACGTCATCGCGCCGTAGGTCGTCCACGGCAAGAGGATAGCATTTGACGAAATTCGTGCCCACTTCTCGTTCTCAGGCCTTG
>Ga0302321_100005245_pt1 | contig 11330 bp, 9 predicted proteins | sample Fen_T0_1_FD_202505 | JGI IMG/M metagenome (GOLD analysis project Ga0302321, IMG submission 202505) | Peat permafrost microbial communities from Stordalen Mire near Abisko, Sweden - Fen_T0_1 | ecosystem: Environmental > Terrestrial > Soil > Wetlands > Permafrost | place: Sweden: Abisko...
AGCCCCTCCGACTGCTTCTACGCCGCCATCGAGGCGATGCGGATCGCGGTCAAGTACATGACGCCGGTGCTGCTGCTCACCGACGGTTACCTGGCCAACGGCTCCGAGCCGTTCCGGATCCCGGACGCCAGCGAGCTGCCCAAGGTCGACGTGAAGTACTGGACCGAGAAGGGGGAGGGCAAGTTCCTCCCGTACCAGCGGGATGAGAAGCTCGTCCGGCCCTGGGCCATCCCGGGTACGCCCGGCCTGGAGCACCGCGTGGGCGGCCTGGAGAAGGACTCGCTCACCGGCATGGTCTCCTACGACGGGAACAACCACGAGAAGATGGTGAAGACCCGGGCACAAAAGGTCGCCAACGTGGTCGAGGACGTACCGGACGCCGTGATCGACGGCCCGGTCAACGGCGACCTCTTGATGGTCTCCTGGGGCGGCACCTACGGCTCGGTGAGGACCGCCGCCGAGGAGCTGCGCGCCAAGGGGCGATCGGTGGGCCACCTCCACCTCCGCTGGCTCAACCCGCTGCCCAAGAACCTGGGCGAGATGCTCCGGAGCTACAAGAAGGTCATGGTGCCCGAGGTGAACAGCGGGCAGCTCGCCTTCCTGCTGCGCGGACGCTTCCCCGGCGTCGATCCGCTCCAGTTCAACCGGATGAACGGCAAGCCGCTCCGGGTCGAAGAGCTCGCCGCGCGCGTGCTGGAGCTCCTCTAGGAGAGGGAAAGGAACCGACCATGACTGCGAACAACGGCCAGAACGAGCCCCTCGCCTACACCAAGAAGGACTTCGAGTCCGGCGTCGATCCGCGCTGGTGCCCGGGTTGCGGCGACTACGCCATCGTCAACCAGGTCCAGAAGGTGCTGCCCTCTGTGGGGAAGAAGCGAGAAGACATCGTCTTCATCTCCGGCATCGGCTGCTCCTCGCGCTTCCCGTACTACATGAACAACTACGGGATGCACACCATCCACGGCCGGGCGCCCGCCTTCGCCACCGGCCTCAAGATCTCCCGGCCGGAGCTGATGGTCTGGGTGGTGACCGGCGACGGCGACGCGCTGGCGATCGGCGGCAACCACTTCATCCACGCGCTTCGCCGCAACGTGGACATCAAGCTCCTGATGTTCAACAACCGGATCTACGGCCTCACCAAGGGGCAGGTCTCGCCCACCTCCGAGCTGGGCAAGAAGACCAAGTCCACGCCGCTCGGCTCCCCCGACTACCCGTTCAACCCGCCGGCGCTGGCGCTGGGCGCGGGCGGCACCTACGTGGCCCGGGTGATCGACGTGGACGGTCCGATGATGGGCGCGGTGCTCAAGTCGGCGGCCGAGCACGTGGGGACGGCCTTCGTCGAGATCTACCAGAACTGCCCGGTCTTCAACGACGGCGCCTACACCTTCCTCACCGAGAAGGCGGTCAAGGCCGAGGCGCAGCTCCGCATGGAGCAGGGCAAGCCGCTCCTCTTCGGCAAGGACAACGAGAAGGGGATCCGCTTCAACCCCCAGACCGCCAGCCTGGAGGTGGTCACCCTGGGGCAGAATGGGATCACCGAGAAGGACATCCTGGTCCACGACGCGCGCCGCGAGGACCCGACCATGGCCTTCATGCTGGCCAACATGTCCACTCGGCCCGGGTTCCCGGTCCCGGTGGGCGTGTTCCGGGAGGTTCGCCAGCCCACGGTCGAGGAGCTGAACTGGAAGATCATCGACGACGCCAAGGCCAAGAAGGGCAACCCGGGCATCGAGGAATTGCTCCACTCCGGGGATAACTGGACGGTCCGTTAAGGGTGGTCGTGCGCTGCGGTCGCTTCTGCGGTCGCAGCGCCTCCGCCGCTCGGCGCCGTGCGCGCCTCTTCCTCCGCGCAGGACTGCGCCCCCTCCAGGCTCTGGATGCAGGCGGAGGTCCCGGGTGCGGTGGCCAGGCAGCGCCGGCACCAGTCGGTGGCCTCGGCGCACCGGCCCGCCCGCACCAGCGAGATGCAGGCGCCGTGCAGCGCTTCGACGTAGGCGGGCGCCAGCTCCGCGGCGCGACGGTAGCCCGTGGCCGCCCGGGAGTAGGCGCCCTCCAGGTAATCCATGAACGCCAGGTCGTGGTGGGCCTCGGCCAGCTCCGGGTGCGCCTCGATCAGGTGGAGATAGGTGCGCCGGGCCTGGGCGAAGAGCGTGCGCCGCTCCAGGGGCGAGGTTCTCCCTCGGTGTAGGGAGGACCGGGCCAGGTTGAGCCGCGGCGCGACCATGTCCGGATCGACGCGCAGGGCCACCTCGAGCTCCTCGGCGGCCTGGTCGGGACGGCCCAGCGCCAGGAGGACCTCGCCCAGGTTGGAGTGTCCCTCAGCGAACTCGGGCCAACCCCGGATCGCCTCCTCCAGGAGCAGTCGCGCCGCCTCCAGCCGGCCGCTTCGCCGCTCCACCAGCGCCGCGCCGTTCAGCGCCTCCGGGAGCGCTGGATTGAAGGCCAGGGCGTGGGAGAAGGCGACTCCGGCGCGCTCCAGGTCTCCGGCGTCGAGGTAACCGTAACCGCGGGTGACCTCGTCGAAAGCCCGGGGATGGGCGTGGCGGCTGGGGGCGCAGCCCAGCAGGAGGGAGAGCAGGGCGGTCGTGGCTGGGCCAAAGGCGCGCATGGCCGGCGATTTTGCCAGGAGCGTGCCAGCGCGATCTCGCCTGCGCTCGAGCCCTTTCGCGGTGGGACCGGCCGCGCTGGAGACCATGCCAACGAGCGGCGGACGAACGGCGGACCGTCGCGCTGGCGCGCCCCCGAACTCGACTGCACGACCGCCAGATCTCCGTGCTAGGTTGCCGGCCCGATGCCCGCCGGAGAACGCACGCCCGCGCCCTGTCCCGAGTCGAACCCCGCGGAGCCGGGCTGCCTGCGCTGGCTTCGCCGCCTGGTCCTGGCTGGGCTGGTGGTCCACGCAGCCTTTCTGTCGATCTCGGTGGCGGGGATGCAGATCGGGCTGGGCGTCTCGCTCGGCGGGCTGCTGGCGCTGCGGATCGTCGGTCGCAGATCGGTCTGGGCGCGCTCCGGGCTCGATTGGCCGGTGCTGGTCTTCTGCGGCGCGGCGGTGCTGTCGATCGGGCTCGCCGCGCTGGCCGGGGAGCGGCCCGTGGGCTGGCACGAGGGCACGCTCTGGCGGTCGATGGTGTCGCCCATCGTCATCGTCTCGGGGCTGCGCGCGGCCGAGGACGGCACCGAGGGCAGCGATCGCCGCCGGCGCGCGCTGCTGGTCCTGACCGTCTGGGCAGTCGCGTCCCTGGCGCCGAGCGCGCTGGCGTGGGTCCAGCACTACACCGGCCTCGATCCGCTTCACGCCCTCGGCCTCCGCCGCGTCGCCATCCGGCCGCCTGCGGTCCGCGACGCGGGCCACTTCGCCGCGGCCGGCTTCTTCCACTGGTACCAGCGGCTGGCCCACGACCTGACCCCGCCACTCTTCCTGGCCGCGGGTCTGGCGGCCTATGGCTCGCTCCCCCGGCGCCAGCGGCTCCTCTTCGCCGCGACCGCAGTGGCCGCGGCGCTGGCCGTGGCGCTCACCACCTCCCGGCTGGCCTGGGTCGCGCTGGCGGGCGGCGGGCTGCTGCTGGGGTTGCTGGGTGGCCGGCGGATCGTCCGCTGGGTCCTGCCGCTGGCGCCGGTCGCGCTCCTGGCCGCGGCCCTGGTCCTGCCGGGCGCGCGGGTGCGGATGCTCAGCGCCGCTGCCTGGAACGACAACGGCGACCGGATGGCGATCTGGAAGGTCTGCGCCGCGGTGGTCCACGACCACCCGCTCACCGGCGTCGGCTGGGGCAACCTCCCGCAGCGGAGCGAGCCCTACTACGCGCGCATCGCCGCCTGGTTCCCGCTGCACGCCTGGTGTCACGACAGCTTCTTCACGGCCCTGGCCGAGGGCGGGCCGCTGCTGCTGCTCGCCACCGCGCTCTACTGGCTGCTGCTGGCCCGGGTGCTCTGGCGGCAGTGGCGCCACGGCGACGGACTGTCGCGCGCCGCGGCGGCGGGCGGGCTGGCGGGGCTGGCGGCCATGCTCGTCAACTCACTCGGCCACGACATCTTCTACTCGAGCGAGGCGACCTACGGCCTCGGGTTCGCGCTGGGGCTGGCGGTGGCGCTGGCTGGGCCGCCGGAGCAGTGCCCCGGAGACCCGGCGGGCGTGGGCGGACAGGCATGAAGGTCGAGGTCTGCGGCCTCCACCTCGACGCCCTCACCACGCACCAGGCGGTGGCGGCGGTCGATGAGGCGGTCCAGGCCAGGCGGCAGGGGCGGGCGGCCCGCGCGCTGACGATCTTCTCGGTCAACGTCGACATGCTGGTCAAGGCCAAGCGGGATCCGGTCTTTGCGGGCGAGCTGGACCAGGCCGGCCTCCTCCTAGCGGACGGGACGCCGGTGCTCTGGATGGCCCGGGCCCTCGGTCATCACTTGCCGGAGCGTGTGGCCGGCTCGGATCTGCTGCCCCTGCTGGCCGAGCGTGCGGCGATGCAGGGCCACCGGCTCTTCCTCTTCGGTGCGCCCCCGGGCGTGGCGGCCCGCGCCGCGGAGTGCCTCACGCGGGCCCATCCAGGCCTGCAGATCGCCGGCACCTTCTCCCCGCCCTACGGGTTCGAGGGCCAAGAAGATGAGCGCCAGCGGGCCCTAGAGGTGATCCAGCGCGCCCGGCCAGACGTGGTCGCTGTGGCCCTGGGCGCGCCCAAGCAGGAGCGCTGGATCCTGTCGGATGGGGTGCGGACCGGCGCCGCGGCGTTCCTAGCCTGCGGCGGGACCTTCGAGATGCTGGCGGGGATCAAGAAGCGCGCGCCGGAGTGGGCAAAGCGGGCCAGCCTGGAGTGGCTCTGGCGGCTGGCCCAGGATCCGGGCCGGCTGGCGCGGCGCTACCTCATCGACGACCTGGCCATCGTCCCCGTTTTTACTCGCGCGCTCTTGCGCCGCCTCGGACGCGCACCCCGGCGCCGCTAGGTCGCGCCCAGGCCGCCGCGCTGAGCGTCCGTCCCGCGGCGGCTCGCCAGCTCGCGATAGACGGCCAGGGTGGCCGCAGCGCACGACTCCCAGGTGAAGCGCCGCGCACGATCCCGCGCCGCCGCTGCCATCCCTTGGGCCCGCTCCCGGTCGTCCAGGGTGGCGCGGAGCTGGGCCGCGAGCGACTCGGCCGAGGCGGCCTCGGCGTAGCGCACCGTGGCGCCTCCCACCTCACGCAACGCGCCGATGTCGCTCGCGACCGCCGGGGTGCCGGCGGCCATGGCCTCGGCCAGAGGCAGGCCAAACCCCTCGTACAGCGACGGGATGACGAAGCAGGCTGCCCCCGCGTAGAGGGCGGGCAGCTCGGCGTCGGGCACCGCGCCGGCCAGGCGCACGTGGGGCTCCAGGTTCCCGAGCGGGAGCGATTCGGACCAGCCGCGGCGCCCGACCAGCACCAGCTGAAGATCTCTCCCCTCGCCGCGGAGCAGGCGGAAGGCTTCGATCAGGACCGGCAGGTTCTTGCGCGGCTCCAGCGTCCCGACCGCCAACAAATATGGGGCGCGCGGGCCCTCGGGGCGGGTCGCCTCGAAGAACCGTCCGTCCACACCGTAGGGCGTCACGCGGATCCGCTCGCGCGCCACTCCGGCGGCGCGGACCAGGTCCTCGCGGGCGGCCTCGGAGCCGGTCAGGATCACCTCGGCCCGGCGCAGAGCCTGGGGGTAGAGCGGCCGGTAGTAGCACTTCATTCCCACCGAGGTGGTCTCCGGGAAGAGCCAGGGGGTGGCGTCGTGCACGGTCATCACGGCGCGGCGGCGCCAGAGCACCGGCGTGGCGAAGGCGAGCGTGTGGAGAAGGTCGATCTTCGCCAGGAGCGCGGCGCAGGGGAGCCAGGCCTGGTCCACGAGCACGCGGCTGCGAAGCGGAGCCCGGCGCTGCTCCACGTTGAGCGAGGTCAGCGCCTCGGGGGCGTCCGGCCGGGTGAACAGGACCAGCTCACCCGGCGCCACTGCGGCCATGCCCCGGATGAGCGATATCGCGTACCGCTCCACGCCGCTCAGGCGGTCGGGCCTCACCAGGGTGGCGTCGATGCCGATGCGCAATAAGGGCTCGAGGGGCGCTTAGACTGCCCGCAACTACATACCATGGGTGTCTGCGATCACGCGCCCAGCGACTGCGACTCCGACCGGCTCGAGCTCCGCTTGCGCCGGTGACCCAGCACCTTGGCCAGGTGCTCCCCGGTGTAGCTCTCCTTGACCAGGGCGACCTCCTCCGGCGTGCCCTCGGCCACGACCCGGCCGCCCTCGTCGCCGCCCTCGGGGCCGAGATCGACCACCCAGTCGGCGCATTTGATCACGTCCAGGTTGTGCTCGATCACCACCGCGGTGTTCCCCGCGTCCACCAGCCGGTCGAGGACGGTCAGCAGCTTCTTGATGTCCTCGAAGTGAAGCCCGGTGGTCGGCTCGTCCAGGATGTAGAGGGTCCGGCCGGTGCCGACCCGGGCCAGCTCGCGGGAGAGCTTGATCCGCTGCGCCTCGCCGCCCGAGAGGGTGGGCGAGGGCTGGCCCAGTTTGATGTACCCGAGCCCCACGTCCTCCAGCGTCTTTAGGATGCGGGCGATCTCCTTGTGGTTGGCGAACACCTCGACCGCCTCGGTGACCGAGAGCTCGAGCACTTCGGCGATGTTCTTGTCCTTGAACTTCACCCGGAGCGTCGCCTCGTTGAAGCGCTTGCCGTGGCAGACCTCGCAGGGCACCAGCACGTCGGCCAGGAAGTGCATCTCCACCAGCTTCATCCCGTCGCCCTGGCAGGCCTCGCACCGGCCGCCCTTGACGTTGAAGCTGAACCGGCCCGGCTGGTAGCCGAAGGCCCGCGCCTCCGGGGTCTGGGCGAAGACCTCCCGGACGTAGTCGAAGACCTTGGTGTAGGTGGCCGGGTTGGAGCGCGGGGTGCGGCCGATGGGCTGCTGATTGATGTCGATGAGCTTGTCGATGGTCTCGTGCCCCAGGATCGCCTGGTGCTTGGCCGGGACCTCGCGGGTCCCGTAGAGGAGCCGGGTGAGCGCCGGCCGCAGGATGCCGTTCACCAGCGTCGACTTGCCCGCGCCCGAGACGCCAGTGACCGCCACCAGGGTCCCGAGCGGGAACTCGACGGTCACGTTCTTGAGGTTGTTGCCCGAGGCGCCCACCACCGTGATCCGGCCCGACTTGGCCGGCCGGCGCCGCGCAGGGATCGAGATCTCCTTGCGCCCCGACAGGTAGGCTCCGGTGATCGAGGCCGGATCCCGCATGATCTGCTCGGGCGTCCCCTGGGAGACGATCTCGCCGCCGTGCTCTCCGGCGCCCGGCCCGAAGTCCACGATCCAGTCGGCCTCCTCCATCGTCTCCTCGTCGTGCTCGACGACGATCACCGAGTTGCCGATGTCGCGCAGCCGCTTGAGGGTGGCCAGGAGCTTGCCGTTGTCCCGCTGGTGCAGGCCGATCGAGGGCTCGTCCAGGATGTAGATGACGCCCGTCAGCTCGCTCCCCATCTGCGAGGCGAGCCGGATGCGCTGGCTCTCGCCGCCGGAGAGCGAGGGGCCGGGCCGCTCCAGGGTGAGGTAGCTGAGGCCGACGTCGAGCAAGAACTTGAGCCGGTTCCGGATCTCCTTGAGCAGCTCCTCGGCGATGCGCGCCTCGTTGCCCTGCAGGTCGAGCTTGGCGAGCCAGGCGTGCGCGTCCTGGATGGTGAAGCGGGAGAGCTCCACGATCCCGGTGCCGCGGATCTTCACCGAGCGCGACTCGGGCCGCAGACGTGCGCCTTCACAGACGGGGCAGGGCTTGTCGGAGAAGAACCGCATGTAGTAGCGGCGCATCGCCTCGGAGCCGGTGGCCTTGAAGCGGCGCAGGAGCTGGTTGATCACGCCTTCCCAGACGATCCGGTGGTTCCGGTAGGAGCCGCCCGCCTGATCGGTGCCGTTCAGGATGATGTCGCGCTCGCGCTTGGTCAGCTTGCCCCAGGGCAGGTCCAGGTCGATCTCGAGCGAGCGGGAGAGGTGCTCCACGAACTCGAAGGTCCAGCCCTCGCCCCGCTCCATACCGCCGGCCCAGGGCGCCACCGCGCCTTCGCGGATGGTGAGAGACGCGTCGGGGATGATCAGCTCCGGGTCCATCTCGGCGCGGGTGCCGAGCCCTTGGCAGTCGGGGCAGGATCCCAGCGGGCTGTTGAAGGAGAAGTGGGGTGGCGAGAGCTCGCCGAAGGAGAGGCCGCAGGCGTGGCAGGCGTTCTGCTCGGAGTAGAAGCGGTCGTGCCGCTTGTACTCCTCGGGGTCGATGCCGGGGCCGACCTTCTGCTCCTTCTCGGCATCGGCCAGGATGAGCGTGCCCTTGCCCTCGCGCAGCGCGGTCTCGACCGAGTCGGTGAGCCGGCTCTCGATCCCTTCCTTCACCGCGATCCGGTCGATGACCAGCTCGATGTCGTGCTTGAGCTTCTTGTCGAGCACCAGCCGCTCGCTCAGGCCGTGGATCATCCCGTCCACCCGCACCCGGGAGAAGCCACGCTTCTGGGCGTCGCCGAGGAGGTCGCGGTACTCGCCCTTGCGGTTCTGGACCAGTGGAGCCAGGACCAGGAGCCGGGAGCCCTCTGGCAGGCCCAGGATCGACTCGACGATCTGCTGGGCGGTCTGCTTGCCGACCGGCCGGCCGCAGGAGGGGCAGTGCTGCTGGCCGATGGAGGCGTAAAGCACGCGCAGGTAGTCGTGGACCTCGGTGATGGTCCCGACTGTGGAGCGCGGGTTGTTGGAGGCCGCCTTCTGCTCGATGGAGATGGTGGGGGAGAGGCCGCGGATGGTCTCGTACTTGGGCTTCTCCATCTGGCCCAGGAACTGCCGGGCGTAGGAGGAGAGCGACTCCACGTAGCGGCGCTGCCCTTCGGCGTAGAGGGTATCGAAGGCCAGGGAGCTCTTGCCCGAGCCCGAGACCCCCGTGAAGACGACCAGCTTCTTCTTGGGGATCGCCAAGGAGACGGACTTGAGGTTGTGCTCTCGTGCGCCCTTGACGAGGATGTGATCAGGCTCGCTCATCGCGGCCATGTCTTAATGGAATACCGCCCTGGTGGCCAGAGGTAGCCACCCAATCGGTCGCGGGTACAGGGGATTCGTGGATCGGGTCGAAACCGGTTATCCTCCCCCACCACCCATGGCCGACCTGCTCAACGACACCGGTGCGCTCCGCTTTGGCATGGCCCTGGCCGGCCGAGAGCGACCGCTGGCGGGCCAGGGCGCGCTGGGCAGCTCCCTGTCACAGCCTGGTCGCGTCCTCTGCACGGTCGCCCTGGAGTACCTCGACCAGAGCGATGGGCAGTTCTGGCCCTTCATCCGCGTGCCGGTGGTCTGGATGCCCCCCAACGCCCTGGAGTCGCTGCTGGACGGGATCTCCACCCTGGTCCGCGGCGAGTCGGCCGGTTTCTCCTGGCAGCCGGGCGAGCAGGCGCCGATGGGGCTCCAGATCGGGTCGGAGGGCGCTCCAGCCGGCGGTCTCCAGATAGAGCTGGGGCTGGACCTGGGCGCGTTCCTGGCGGAAGTAGCAGGCAGTCCGCGCCGTCCTGGAGGCGAGCTGGCGCTCTTCCGGTTCCTGACCACGCAGGCCGCCATGGTCCGCTTCGGCGATCTACTCCGGACCGAGCGGGAGGAGATGCAGACGGCGTGAGGCAGGAGTCCTCGGACGAGAATCGGGCAAGCCCCTCGATCCCCGCCAGGCCGCCGGCCATCTCCCGCGGGCGGGCGCGACTGGAGTTCTTCGCCTCGAGCGTGCTCTTCGCCGTGATGGCGGTGACGATCCGGGCCGCCTCGTCCGGGTCCCGGGCCTTCTCTCCGGGGCAGATCGGGGTGATCCGCTTCGGGATCGGCCTGGGGCTGGTGGTGGGCATGCTCCGGAGGCGGGGAGGCTTCCGCCCGGTGAGCTGGAACCTGCTGATCGCCCGGGGCGTCCTGGGCGGCACCGCGGCGGTCCTCTACTTCAAGGCGCTGGCGCTGCTCCCGGCTGGCGAGGCGACCCTCCTCAACAACCTCAGCCCTCTCCTGGCCATCCCTCTGGCGTACTTCACCTTGAGAGAGCGGCCCACTTTGCACCTGGCCATGGCGGTCGGCCTGGCCAGCGCGGGCGTGTTCCTGGTGCTCGGGGGAGGGACGGCGCGGCTCCACCTTGGCTGGGGAGAGCTGATCGCGATCGGCTCGGCGGTGCTGACTGCCGGCGCCGTGGTGGCCATCCGCGCGGCGCGCGCCACCGACAGCGCGCTCACCGTCTTCTGCTTCTTCTGTGCGTGCGGGTTGCTGGTCTCTTGGCCGTTCGCGCTGGGGCCCTGGCCCACCTCGCCGGCGCTCTGGGGCGTCGCCCTGCTGATGGCGCTGAGCTCCTTCGCGGCTCAGATCCTCATGACCCACTCGTACGGCGGCCTGACGGTCCCCGAGTCGGCCATTTGGCTGGAAGTGAACCCGGTGGCGACCTACGTGCTGGGGCTGGTCTTCCTGGGCGAGAGGACCAGCGCGCTCGGCGCCGCGGGCGTGGTCCTGGCCATGATCGGTGTGACCTACGCCGCGATCTTGGGACACGAGCCAGCCTCCCCGCAGCGGGCAGCGGCGGCGTGTGCCGACCCCCCATCCACCCCCGGAGCCATCACATGACCGACATCCTGGTGGTCCTCGTCACTGCGCCCTCGGCGGAGAAGGCGGCCGAGCTGGCGCGGCAGCTGGTGGAGGAGCGGCTGGCGGCCTGCGGAAACGTGCTCCCCGGGATCCGCTCCATCTACCGCTGGGAGGGGAAGGTCCAGGACGAGCCCGAGGCGCTGCTGGTGCTCAAGACCCACCGCGATCGGTTCGAGGCGCTGCGGAACCGGGTGCTGGCGCTCCACCCGTACCAGGTGCCGGAGGTGCTGGCGCTGCCGGTGGAGGCGGGGAACGAGCAGTACCTGGCCTGGGTGACCGGGGAGACGCGCTGAGCCGGTTCGGGTCGTCGAGTCAGTCGAAGACCGCCACCACCGGCGCGTGGTCGCTGGTCCCGACCTCGGATTGCACCCGGCAGCTCTGGACGCGCGAGGAGAGCGCGCTGCTGGCCAGGACGTAATCGATCCGCCACCCGATGTTGCGCTGGCGCAGGTTTCGCCAGGGCGCCCACCAGGTGAAGAGCTGGTCGTTCTCGGGATCGAGCGCGCGCCCCAGGTCGGTGAGCCCGGCGCCTCCAGCGTTCAAGATCCGCTCGAAGGCCGCCCGCTCGTCCGGCCGCTGACCGATCGCGCCCGGCTTCCGCTCCTTGGGGTGAACGTCCTGCTCGCTGCGGGCCACGTTCAGATCGCCGCAGAGCACGAGCTGGGCGCCCGAGGCGTGCGACTCCGAGACCCAGCGCTCCATCCCTTCCAGGAAGTCCATCTTG
>Ga0302321_100005246_pt1 | contig 11330 bp, 12 predicted proteins | sample Fen_T0_1_FD_202505 | JGI IMG/M metagenome (GOLD analysis project Ga0302321, IMG submission 202505) | Peat permafrost microbial communities from Stordalen Mire near Abisko, Sweden - Fen_T0_1 | ecosystem: Environmental > Terrestrial > Soil > Wetlands > Permafrost | place: Sweden: Abisko...
AGGGTCGAGCTACGCCAGCCGAACAGCTTGCGCCCCGACGACAGGTCCTGCACCTGCATGCCCACGCGCAGACGACCGAGCGTCTTGCCGCGGACTATCTCTTCCAGGGATTCCTGCAGTCGTGCGACCCGTTCGCGCTCCGGATCGTCGACGGTCGGCCTCGCGACTTCGCTCGCGAAGGTTGCCGGCACGGGCTTGGGTTCGGCAGTCGCCCTGCCGGCCGGTTTCTTCGTGGTCGCCGCCGCGACTTTGCTGACGGTCCTCGCCTTCGTGGGGGCGATGACCTTCCCGTGGACCGATTTGTTGGCCGGCTTGGCGGCGGGTCTGGGCGCAGCTGCCCAGGCAGGTGGCGCGAGCGTCAGCATCAGCAGGGCAATGGAGATGTTTTTTCTCATCGGCTCACACAGCGGAAGCCGAGATCACCGTCGCGATGCGCGGGATCCCAGGCGTTGCGATTGGACAGGCGGGGAGGGACGAAATAGCTGCAACAGGAACCGCCGCGAACCACCCTCCGCGAGGGATCGCGGTCGTATTTGTCCGCGACCCACTCCCAGACGTTGCCGGCCATATCCAGCACGCCGAAGGGACTGGCCCCGTCGGGGTAGCTGCCGACTGGCGATGGTTTGCCGGGATTCTTGCCAGCGCAGGGGCCTTCGTTTTCGAAGTTGCCCCAGTTGGCGTGGGCGCAGTCGAGCACCTCGCCCCAGGGATATTCTCGGGTATCGGTGCCACGGGCGGCCTTTTCCCATTCCTCTTCGGTGGGAAGTCGTCCGCCGGCCCAGGTGCAAAACGCCCGCGCTTCATGCCAATTCACATGGGTCATCGGCAGATTGGGTTCGCGGAGAAGGTCGGCTGTGACCGGACTGCACTTGCGCGCCGCCGTGCAGGCGGCATACATGCCGCGCGTGACCTCGGTGCGGTCGATACGGTAGACGCCCAGCTTTTCCACGCGCACCGGTCGTTCGTCATCGGCCCCACGGGTCGATCCACGCGTGAAGGGACCCGCGGGAATGGCGATGCGGTCGGCCGACTTGCTCGACGCTGCGACCGCTGGCCTTTCATTGCCGGAGGGCACGAGCAAGTACAGGGCAGCTGCCAGACACAGGGCCAGCTTCTTCGCCCTCGGCAGGGCTTTGATGGCAGCCTCTCGTCGTAGCGCCGCTCCCTTGTTCAGGCGTCTCTCGGTGTGAATCACATGGACGGGACCGCGGCCACGCGTGTAGCGCGCGCCCTTGCCTTCATTGTGCTTGCGCACGCGCGCGTCCACATCACGGCTGATTCCCGTGTAAAGCGAACCATCGCGGCAGCGCAAGACGTAGACGAACCATGCGGGCATGCCCGGCAATGACTATGGCCAAATGCTGCAGTGCTGGCAAATTCCCCACGCATTTCGCGTGGTCTTTGTTCCGGCCGTGGCCTCCGACGTCAAAGCCCGGCAAAGTCCATGCGTCCAAGCCGAGCCCGCGCCTCGGCCAGCCACTCGACGGGCGCCTCGGGCGCGCGTCCTTCCAGCTCGAGGTATCGGCGCAGGTGTTCAGCCGCCTGCCGCCTGCTTCCGAGCTTTTCGAGGGCGCTCGCCAGGTTGTAGTGGGCGTCGGAGAACCAGGGCGTCCGCTCGACCACCCGGCGGAATTCCGAGACCGCCTGTTCGAGCTCACCCTGTTCGTAAAGGAGACTTGCCAGGTTGTAGCGCGCCTCGGGCTGCTCGGGGTCGAGGTCCAAGGCCGCCTGAAATTCGATGCGCGCCAGGGATATGTCTTTGCGGCGGTAGGCGATACCGCCCAGGTTGGTGTGTGCGGCGGCCAACCCGGGGTCGGCCTCGAGCGCCTTTCGATAGCATTCCTCAGCCTCAGTGTCTTTTCCGGGCACACCTTCTTTGGCCAAAGCGTCGGCAAACCAATCGAACCCCGCCTTGTTGACGGCAGGCTCCCTGGCCACCGATCCGTCTTCCGACTTCGGGCTCAAAGCGAGGATCTCCGCGGCCCGCTCGGCCAGGTCCGACAAGCCGAAATCGAACCTACGTTGTCCGGTCACTTCGAAGGTCGAGCCGCCGTCCACCAGTGCCAGCGCGGCGCCATCCCAAGTCACGCGCAGCTTTTCCAGCGGGCGGTCGAGCGACGGCAACTTGCTCCGGACCTGCTCGAGGGCCTTGCGGATCTGAGCCGGCTGAAAGCCGCGATCCACCAGTTCCTTGGCGGCCCTCACGCTGACCAGATCCTGAAACGAATAGACCTGGCGGCCCTGGCGCTTGAGCGACGGACCGACGAAGCCCGACTGCGACCAGTAGCGAAGCTTCGACTCGGGAAGGCCGAGGATGCGCGCGGCCGCGGCGAAACTGTATTCGCTTTCAACCAGGATGCTCATTGCCAAATTGCCTCCACATCGACATCGAGAAACACACGGGTGCCTTGGATACGGATCCGGGTTTCGCCGCGCACCTTCTTCGGCTGTCTGCCGGTGATGCGTTCCACCTCGCGCCGGACGATCGTCTCGATGCGGGCGTCGAGGGTCTTTTCCTTGTGCAGCAGGGCTGCCAAGCGTCGTGCGGTGCCCTCGTCGGCCGGGTCGCGCAGGATCTCGGCGGTCGAGGCCAGGTCGCAGGTGAGCATGGTGGACCCGAGAAAAGTAGACTTTCCTACCTCTTGCCGGGTTTCGCCTTCCGAAATGACCTCCGCGTGCGCAAAGACCGCGTCGAGCGCGGCCTGCGAAAGCGTCTCGCGGATCTCGCGTTCGATGAGGCTGATGCGCCGGACCTGCGCCATCGGGCGTATTTCGTACTGCGAAACCTGCCTGGGCTTGGGGACAGCCGGGGCGGCGAGCGCGTCGGGCATGATGATCTTTAGGCGATTATGTGATCCCATGTGTTGACATGTAGGATATCAGCATCCGTCACGGTGGCAAAAAAGTTGTGTCTTTCGTGGGTCCCCGCTGCGGTGCTTGATGTGGTAGGGCCGTGCTGTCCATGACCAGGCTTCTGTGGAACCTGTACGCGCTCTGCTACGACGCGATCGCCGGCCTCGCCCCATACCAGGACATGCTCGACGAGGTCGTGCGGGCGCTCGAGCTTGCCCCTGGCATGCGGGTGCTCGACGCGGGTTGCGGCACCGGCGCGCTGGCAGAGCAGGTGGCGCGCGTCTGCCCAGGCGTCGAGTGGGTGGGCATCGATCTGTCGCCCACGATGCTCAAGATTGCGAAGGCCAAGCGCCGGTGGCCCGAAAGCTTCAGCTTCGGCGAGGCCAACATCGACGATTTTCTAGCCCGCGACGTGGGCGGCTTCGACCGCATCGCCAGCGTCAACGTGATTTGGACCTTGGCGGACCCGCTGGCCACGTTCGCGCGCATGACCCGAGCGCTTCGCCCCGGCGGAGGGATGGTTCACACCACACCGCGGCTGCGCTTCGGCGCGCAACGAATCGCGTGGAATCACATTGCGAGGCAAAAGGGGTGGTCGCGAGTGCGCGCCATCTTCAGCTTGCCTCTCTTGGGCTTGGCCGGCCTCCTGAATCTGGCGCTGGTTGCGCAGAGCGTGCTTCAGCGCTCAGCCCGACACATCGGCAAGCGATGGGACGCCAAAGGTCTCGAAGAGCTCCTGCGAGCCGCGGGTGCCGCCGTCTCGGTGTCGCGCCCGTGCTATGCCGGGCAAGGACATCTGGTGGTCTGCAAGAAAGATCCCGGCGTGTTCCCGTTGCCAGGTTAGCCAAAGGGTCTGTAAGATCGCAGCCCTCATGGAATCGCCAGTGGAGATCCGCTACGCAGGGGTTGTCATCGGTCGCGCGCAGGAAGTGCGAAGTGGCGACGGAGACTCGTCGTTCTTCCTGGTCGTGCGCGAGCCGATGCCGGTGGGATCGGTCCTGCACCTGCGCACCGGCGATCGCGAGACGCCCGCACGGGTCGTGCACAATGTCGAGTCGGCCGATGCCGCCGCCACGGGCGTCCAGGTAAGGTTGATTGGCGAGTCGGAAGAAGTGGCGACCGAATGGATTCCACCGCCTGCCCCAGTCGTGGAAAAGGCTCGTCCAGCCGAAGAGGCAATCAAGACGGCCATGCCGGTGATCGAAGTGGCGATGCCGGTCGCGCAACCACCGGCCGGGGTCGGTGTCGAGACAAGGCTGCAAAGGGACAGCAACGCCGCTTCCGAGCAAATCGAATTCGGATTCCCGGCTGCGTCCGCGCAAAAGGACGCGCCGCCCACTTCCATCGCGACAGCGGAGCCCGTGGCAACGGCTGGGGCCGAAACGACAGCCACCGCTACAGCAGCGACCGACGCGACGGCCGCCCCCGAGGGGGGCGCGGTGTCGCCCGCCGAAGAACCCGACGGCGTGGTCCAGGTGGCCATCGAGTCCAAAGCCGTGGAGGCTCCCGCGGAGCCTGCTGCTCCTTCCGAAGAGCTGGTCGCCGCTTCTTCGGCCCCGACAGGCGAGGAAAGAGTACCCGCCGGGGACTTGCCGCCAGCCCGTCCCATCGCCGGCCCCAGCGGTCGCCGCAAGACCAAGCGCCGCAAGTAGGCGGCAGGTAGCCGACCGCGCATGCTTGCTTCGCCTATTCGACCGCCCCGCTTGCGGCCCGGCGATTCGGTTCGGGTGGTCGCGACGTCGGGGCCGATCTTCCCCGAGGCGTTCGCGCCGGGCAAGTCCTTGCTGGCAGCTCGATACCGGCTGAGCTACGACCCGAAGCAGCTCTTCGCTGCCGATGGGTTTCTTGCCGGACCGGACCCGGCAAGGTTGGCGGCACTGGCTGAAGCACTGCGAGACCGCGAAGCCAGGGCGGTTTTTCTCGGACGCGGTGGGCACGGGCTGCTTCGTATCGTCGCCAGCCTCGACCCGGGGTTGTTGCGAGACAATCCGAAGCCCATCGTGGGCTTCTCCGACGGCACGGTGCTGCTGGCCTTCGCTGCCCAGGCTGGCGTCGCGTCGATCCACGGTCCCGTGGTGACCCAGCTCGCGCGCCTCGGCGGCGGCGATCACGCGGCATTGTTTTCGCTGCTGGAATCGCCCGAGCCCCAGGTTCTGCTGCGGGAGCTTTCGCCACTTCGCCTGGGCACCGCAGCTGGACCCCTGCTCGGTGGAAACCTCGAGGTCTTTTCGCGCCTGCTTGGAACCAAGCATCTACCCGATCTCGAGGGCGCGATCCTCTTTCTCGAAGACGTGGGCGAACGTCCCTACCGAATCGATCGCCTGCTCACCCACTTGGAGCTGGCCGGAGTCTTTGATCAGGTGGCCGCCGTGGTGCTGGGCGACTTCGTCGGCTGCGAAGAACCGGCCGAATCGAAGGTGGCCTCGCCGTCGGCAGCCGCGGTGGTCGTCGAGCGACTGTCACGCCTGCGCATACCGGTTGCGACGGGCGCGGCGATCGGCCACGGCGCCCGCAACCGCGCCCTGCCCTACGGCGTCCGGGCAGAGCTGGATACCTCCGCCGGCACGCTGACGTCGCTGGAAGGTGCGGTCTCGTAAGCTAGCTGATCAGCGAGGGATCGACCTGCGTCCCTTCTTCGATCTTCCCGAAGACCTGCTCGTAGCGGGCGATGTTGTTTTCGATGGCCCGCAAGAAGCGCTTGGCGTGGCGGGGCGACAGGATGATGCGCGAGCGAACTTTCGCGCGCGGCGCGCCCGGTTGCACGTATACGAAGTCGAACGTGAACTCGGTGTCGTTGTGGTTCAGGAACACCAGATTGCAATAGGCCCCTTGCGCGGTGGTATCGTCCAGCTCGATTTGCAGCTGGGGACCCTGCGCGGGCACCTTCGGTTGGTCGGACATGTGGAAGTTGTACCGCAAGTCCGGTTATAGACTAGAGACCTTTCATGGCCAGGGTTCTAGGCATCGACTTGGGTTCGCGCCGAATCGGCGTGGCGGTTTCCGACGGACTGGGTTTGACCGCCCAGCCACGCGCCACGTTGGAAAGGCACGGCGGCATGCGCGACATGGAGTCCATCGCCAAGGCGGTCAAGGACGCAGGCGCCGACCGCATCGTGGTCGGGCTGCCCCTCGATCCCGAGGGCAACGAGGGCCCGGCCGCGTTGCGGGCTCGCGCGTTCGCCGAGAAGCTGCGCGCGACCTTGCACCTGCCGGTCGAGATGTGCGACGAAAGCTTCAGCACCGTGGAGGCGGAGGACGTGCTTATCGCGGCCAACCTTTCCCGCGCGCGTCGCAAGCAAGTCGTGGATAAACTCGCCGCAGCGATCATCTTGCAACGTTGGCTCGACGCCCAACGCAGCCCGACCGAGGAGAACCGATGACCCCACGCCGCCGTGCATTTCGGGTGTTTCTCATCACAGCCGCCGTCGGCATTCTGGTGCTCGCCCTGCTGGTCTACAAGGCCGCAAGCTACCCCGACCGTGCCTCGGGCAGAGCGCGCGGTCCGGTCGAGGTGGAGATCCCGCGCGGCGCGGGTGCGCAGAAGGTGTCCGAGCTGCTCGCCGAGGCAGGACTCATCGAGCGACCTGCGCTGTTCCGGCTGTACGCCGGCCAGCGCGGCGCCGCGAGCCGCTTCCGGCCCGGGCACTACAAGTTCGAGGCACCGGCGACCCCGCGGCAACTGATCGACCTCATCGTGAAGGGCGTGGCCGACGAGCTGGTTGCGGTGACCATCCCCGAGGGCAAGAACATGATCGAGGTCGCCGAGATCCTCGACGCCGCCGGGATTTCACCGAAAGACGAGCTGCTGGCGACGGCCATGGATCCCATCTTCGTCAAGAGCCTGGATTTGCCCGGGCGAAGCCTCGAAGGCTATCTGTTCCCGGATACCTATCGACTGCGGCCGAAGTCGCAGCCGAGTCGCGTGCTGGTTGCCATGGTTCGGCGTCACCGCCAAGTCTTCGAGGAGCTGCGGGCCGCCAACCCCACCGGCGCAAGCTACCTACGCAGCAAGCTCAAGCTGGACGATGCTGCCGCCATCACGCTCGCTTCGATCGTCGAGAAGGAGACCGGCCAGCCCCAAGAGCGCCCGCGCATCGCCCAGGTCTTCATGAACCGACTCTCGAAGTCGAGCTTCAAACCCAAACTCTTGCAGACCGACCCGACCATCGTCTACGGCTGCACCGTGGCGCCCAAGTTCCTCGGCGCCGCCTCGCCCGCCTGCCAGAAGTGGGACGGACGCATTCACCGCATCCACCTCGACGACGCTGCCAATCCGTACAACACGTACACCCACGAAGGCTTGCCCCCCGGCCCCATCGCCAATCCCGGACGCGCCGCCCTGGCCGCCGTCTTCCGCCCCGACGGCACCAACTACCTCTACTTCGTCGCCAAGAACGACGGCACCCACCAGTTCTCCGCCACGATCGCCGACCACGAAGCCGCCGTAGTGAAGTACCAGCGTGGCGGCAAGGCGATGCCGTAGCTGTCTGCATATCAAGCGACCGCCGCACCTCGCAGCGAAATGTCCCGAGCCGAAATTTCAGCAGTGCTCTGCCACGCTCGCTGAGCTTGGCGGCGCCAGTGTGTTCCAGGCGTCGGACTTGGTTGCTTGGCTCATCTTCATTCGAGCGGCTGATCGCAGGTCACGAAACGGCAAGCGGGAGGGTGACAAAGATGGCACAGCCATCGCCAGGGTTGTTTTCAGCCCAAATCTTCCCGCCGTGGGCTTCGACGATAGAGCGCGAAATGTAGAGGCCCAGGCCAAGCCCTCTGCGGTCATTCCTTCCGACCTGCCAAAACCTCTCAAAAATGGCTTCAAGCATTTCGCCAGGGATGCCGGGACCCGTATCGCGTACACAGATGCATGCTTCCTGCTGGGTGCGCTTACCCTCGATGACGACGGTTCCGCCTTGCGGCGTAAATTTGATGGCATTGACAATGACATTGGCAAGCACCTGAATCAGACGGTCGTGATCGAAGTTCACCCAAAAGGGCGCGTCGAGCACGAGGCGCTTGACGGCCAAGCCCTTTTCGGCGGCCATACCCACAAAGACATCCGCCGCTTCGTCGATTGCCTGCGCCAGATCGCCGCGAGCCGTTCTCATTGACATTTTGCCGGCATCGAGGCTGCTGACATCGACCAAGTCACCAATCAGGCGGTTCATTCGAGCAGCGTACAGTTCGATACGTTTGGCGATACCCGGTAGCTGCGGGTCGGCACCCTCTGTCTTCGTCTTACGGGACAGCAACGCTGCGCTCATGACGATGCCGCCCAGCAAATTGCGCAGATCGTGGCTGGCAATGGCCAAGAAATCGTCCCGGTGGGCGAGTTCATGATCGGAGCGGGCTCGCTCGACCAAAAGAAACCTATCCGTTCGTTGCCTTTCCAAGGGCAGCAAGCGCTCGATAGCCGCAGCCTCCTCGGCACGTTCCACGCGCAACGCCTCGTCCGCCACCGCGCGCTCGCTGCGCAAAGTCGCGTCCTCCACCGCTCGTTCTTCCGCGACCGCGGCTTGGGCGGTGGGCTGGCCCAATTTCTGATCGGCTTTGTCGCGCGCCGCATGCAGGACGTCATCGGCGCGCTTTCGAGCAACCTCTTTGGCGAGGTCGCGAACTTCTTGGGCACTTTCTTCCTTCTTGGCGAGGGCCGCGTCGGTCTTCTCGCGTTCCTCGCGCAGACTCTCGTCGGTCTTCTCACGCTCAGGCACGGCCTTCACAACTTCCACAGCAACAGGCTAGCATGGCTTCCGGCCTTGCACCCTGACTGCGTCTACTGACTGGTGCCATCGTGGCCCTCGGCATTAACACTACTGCTTCAAATTCTCCCGTCGCCGTCGCTGCGTCGTTCGTTGCGGCAGAGGCCCTCGCGACGCGCCGGCTCGGTCCGAATTGGCCTACCCAGCCCCTCGAATTGAACGAGCCAGCACTTCATCTTGATTGATACATCACTGTATCGGGCATGTTCCGACAGTGTCAGTCGTTCACATGGATGACTCTGATGTTGTGGCGCGGAAGATGCAAAAGGGAAATCGCAAAACACAAAACACCGGTTCCCATAATCATTCGTACAAGGTTCAAGCGACAGCCGGCACTCTTTGCCCCATTGAAAGGAAGCGACTGCAATGTGCAAGCTCACTACCAAGGACGGCACTAAGCTCTACTACAAGGATTGGGGGGCAGGCCAGCCCGTCCTATTCAGTCACGGCTGGCCGCTCAACGCCGATGCCTGGGAAAGTCAGATGGTCTTCCTGGCATCCCACGGTTATCGCTGTATCGCCCATGATCGCCGTGGCCATGGACGCTCGGGCCAGTCCACCAACGGGAACGAGATGGACACCTATGCCGATGATCTTTCGGATCTCGTCGAAGCCCTCGACCTCAACAGCGCTGTCCTGGTCGGCCATTCCGCGGGCGGCGGGGAAGTCTGCCGCTACGTTGGGCGCCATGGCACCAAACGGGTGGCCAAGATCGTGCTCGTGGGTGCTGTCTCGCCCCTGATGCTCAAGACGGCCGGCAATCCCGGCGGCCTCGCAATGGATGTGTTCGATGGAATCCGCGCTGGCGTCACCGCGGATCGTTCGCAGTTCTACAGAGATCTTGCGACGACCTTCTTCGGTGCCAACAGACCGAACGCGAAGGTCAGCCAAGGTGTTCGCGATGCCTTCTGGCTCCGGGGCATGCAGGGCGGTCTCTCAAACCAGCTCGAATGCATCAAAGCGTTTTCCGAGACAGACTTCACGACGGACCTCAAGCAGTTCGACGTGCCCACCCTGATCATTCACGGCGATGACGACCAGATCGTGCCCATCGGCGCTTCGGCTCACGCGGCGGCGAAACTCGTCAAGAACGCCATTCTGAAAGTCTATCGGGGCGGCTCACACGGTCTTTCCGACACGCACAAGAACGAACTCAATACTGATCTGCTCGCTTTCATCAAGGGCTGAAGAGTTCTTCCCGCCAGACCAACCCGCAAACCACCTTCCGCTCCCCAGGTCCACGCATCGGAGTCGAAGGCACCATCGGTTCTCGGCCTGTGATTCGGGTCGTAGCACAAGGGCCAGTAGTCGTAGACCTGCGGGTGTGCGGTGTCGGCCGAGTTGGGGTTGGGGACCAGATCGATCCTGTAGGGCTCGGCCTTCGAAAAGTCAGGCTTGCCGTCCGCGCCCGCAAGGGGCCAGCCGAAGATGCCGGCGACGAGGATTCTTTCGCTGCCCTGCTCACCCTTCAGTCCTTGTCGCCGAACATGCCGTCGTTGGTCGCCGCCGAGCAAGCCGTCTTCGTCGCTCAGGAAGACAAGGCCAAGGTTCGCCTCGGCGCGAAGGAAGTCGTTCTGCTGAGCATAGGCAGCCGTCTGAAGGTCGGGCGCAACAAGGGCGAGTTCGAAGGCCTGCAGTGAGTGCTCATCGCCGCAGCCGACGGTGCCGAGGTTGCCGGTCAGACAGGAAGACGCTGCCAGTTAGCGTCTAAGTAAGTTTGTGCCCAAATGACAAGTTGGTTGGGCTCTGACAATTCCGAAGCATGCGTGGTCATCGTCAATCAAGAATGGTTCATTTTTCTTTGGCAGCCCTGGTCACTCTTTGGGTGGCCGGCCTCGGCGGGTGCTCTGACAGCCCCACGCCGGCTCAACAAGCAGGAACCGGAGGAAGCGGAACCGGAGGAAGCGGAACCGGTGGGGCCGCGGGCAACGGCGGTGCCACGACGGGCACAGGAGGAAAGGGGACGGGCGGCAGCATGCCGGGGACCGGAGGAAGCCCGGCCGGCACGGGCGGCAAGCCTGCGGGCAGCGGTGGCGAGGGCTCTGGCGGGACCCCTGCCGGCACCGGTGGACACGTCACGGGCACAGGCGGCAGCGCTACGGGCGGAACTGCCGCGATTTCATCAGGGGGCGCCACTGCGGCCACGGGCGGGAGCTCTTCTGGCGGTGCGGCGGGAGGCACGGGTGCACCGCGCACGGGTGGAGCACCGGGCGGCAGCGGGGGCACGAGTGTCGGGGGAGGGACGGGCACGAGCAGCGGGCTGGCCGGCCCTGCGGTTCCGAGCGATGGTTGTGGCAAGACGGCGGCGGCCAAGACCGGAAACGGCCAGACCATCAGCGTCAAAGGCTCCAACCGCACGTACAACCTGTTCGTTCCCACCAACTACGACAGCAGTCATGCCTATCGGTTGATCGTTTCGTATCACTGGCTTAACGGAACCGCCGCCAACGTTTCAGACGGCAGCAGCACGGCGGCGGCCTGGTATGGCCAAAACACCACCAGCACGGGTGGCGGCTCCACGATTTTCGTCGCGCCTCAGGGTCTCAACAACGGTTGGTCCAATTCGGGCGGAGCTGACGTCGAGTTCTCACGAACGCTCATCACGCAACTCGAGACGCAGCTCTGCGTCGACACGGCGCGCATCTTCTGCGAGGGCTTCAGCATGGGCGGATCCATGTCCTACGCCGTGGCCAGCGCCATGCCTGAAGTCATCCGCGCCGC
>Ga0302321_100005248_pt1 | contig 11327 bp, 8 predicted proteins | sample Fen_T0_1_FD_202505 | JGI IMG/M metagenome (GOLD analysis project Ga0302321, IMG submission 202505) | Peat permafrost microbial communities from Stordalen Mire near Abisko, Sweden - Fen_T0_1 | ecosystem: Environmental > Terrestrial > Soil > Wetlands > Permafrost | place: Sweden: Abisko...
TCATCGGTGTGCTCAAGTCGAAGGGAACGAACGGCATCCAGGATCAGGACGACGTAGCCATTGCCCCGATCACCGCCGTGCGTGACACGGCCGCAGGCGGCAGCTCGATCTCACAGATCGTGGTTCAGGCAACGGGCTCGAGCGGAGTGGACTCCGCGCAGAGTGAAATCGAGACCGTGCTTGCGAGCACGCACACCAGCACTGGCTCGAGCGCGAGCAGCGACTCTTCCTCGAGCAGCTTCCGCATCCTCAACCAAGCGTCGCTCCTCCAGACGACGAACGACACCAACCGCACCTTCACCGTCCTCCTCGGGGCGGTCGCGGCGATCTCGCTGCTCGTCGGTGGAATCGGCGTCATGAACATCATGCTCGTCTCCGTCACCGAAAGAACCCGGGAGATCGGCATCCGTAAGGCCATCGGAGCGCAGCGCTCCGACATCGTCGGCCAGTTCATCGCCGAAGCCGTCCTGCTCTCCATGCTCGGCGGCCTCGCCGGCGTGATCGCGGGCATCCTCATCAGCCGCCTCAAGGTCGTCGGAGTCCAACCGGTCGTGCAGCCCTACTCCGTCCTGCTCGCGTTCGGCGTCGCCGTCGCCGTCGGCCTCTTCTTCGGCATCTACCCCGCAAACCGGGCTGCGTCACTGCGGCCGATCGAAGCCCTCCGATACGAATGACGACGCCCCAGGAGACAACCATGAGCACCCAAGACAGCACACAGCTAGACCCATTGGCCGATACCCTCGCCGACGGCTTCGACGACGACTGGGAAGTCGCACCACCGCCGCGCCGCCGGCTTCACTGGACGACCGCGGTCCTGGTCGTCGCCGTGATCATCGTTGCGGCCTTCGCAGGCGGAATCTTCGCCCAGAAGCAGTGGGGTGGATCGTCGTCGGCAGGCTTCACGTTGCCGAACGGCGGCAGCCTACCCTCCGGGTTCCCGGGCGCAGCAACCGGCGGCACCGCCTCCACTGGCAGATCCGGCTCCTCGACCGGGTTCCCCGCCGGCCTCACGGAAGGCGGCTTCGGCGGAGGCACCCGCGGCACCGTCAGCTACATCGACGGAAACATCCTGTACATCTCCACCGGAACAGGCAGCGTCGTCAAAGTGCGTATCCCCAAAGGCCTCACCGTCGATCGCACCGTGACGGCGAAAGCCACATCGATACGCCCAGGAGAGACCGTCGTCGTTCAGGGCGCAGCGGGGACGAACGGAACCGTGAAGGCGACAGGAGTCACGGTGGCCGCCGGCTGAGCCCCACCGTCCCATTCCCGACTTGAGCGTACCGGACTGTCTCGCAGCTGAGAGCTGGAACTCGGCCCCGCCGAGGAGCCTGCTATTCCTAGCTGTATGCCAACCCTGTCAACGACGTCGCGCTCGATGGGCATCGACCTCCACACGGAGGCCGAGAGCGTCCGGGGCTCGCTGCCGTGACCGGTCGCAGCGTGGATGTCATCGTCGTCGGCGCCGGGTCAGCGGGCGCCGCCGTCGCGCGTCGGTTGGTGGACAGCGGCAGCGCCAACGTCCTCCTGCTCGAGGCCGGCGGGCGCGACGAGAGCCCCGCGATCCACGATCCCGGCCGGGTCCACGAGCTCTGGCTCTCCGAGGTCGACTGGGCCTACGAAACCGTGCCGCAGGTGCACGCTGCCGGACGCCGGCTCGCCTGGCCCCGCGGCCGGGTTCTCGGCGGCTCGAGCTGCCTCAACGCGATGATCTGGGTGCGCGGCGCGCCGGCGGACTTCGACACGTGGGCGTATCTCGGCGCCGACGGCTGGTCGTGGGAGGACGTGCGACCGGTCTACGAGCGGATCGAGCGCCGGGAGCCCGGCGGGCCCGGCATCGTGAGCCTGCTCACGTCGTTCGAACCGGACGCCATCCACGTGTCGATCGCAGACGCTGCGGAGGAGTGCGGGATCCCGTTGAACGCGGATTACAACGGAGCTTCGCAGGACGGGGTGTCGTTCATGCAGTACAGCATCGAGGACGGCGTCCGGCACAGCACCGCTGCGGCATATCTCCGTTCGGTCGAGGCCGACCCGAGACTCGAGTTGCTCACCGGCGCGGTCGCGCGTCGACTGCTGTTCGACGGGGCCCGGTGCGTCGGCGTGGAGTGGTCGCGAGACGGCCGCATCGAGCAAGCGCGGGCCGGGCAGGTCGTCGTGTGCGGAGGAACGATCGGGTCGGCGCAGCTCCTCCTGCTCTCGGGGGTGGGGCCTGCAGATCATCTGCGCTCGCTCGGAATCGACGTCGTCGCAGACCTGCCCGGAGTCGGCGCGAACCTGCACGACCACTTGCTCTCCCCCGTCATCTTCAGTGCCGAGCGCGAGGTTGGGCCTCCGTCCACCGGCCTGCCCGCCTGCCAGACACACCTCTTCTGGCGCTCGCGGCCAGGGCTGCCCGTGCCCGACATCCAGCCGATCCACTTCATGGTCCCGATGTACGAGTCGTGGATGGAAGGGCCCGAGAACGGGTTTACGCTGATGGGTGGGATCGTGAGACCCGTCAGCCGCGGCTCGCTGCGCCTCACCGGGCCGACGCCCGAGGACCCGGTCGCGCTCGACCCGAACATCCTCGCGTGCGAGACCGACGTCGAGAGCCTCGTCGCTGCCGTCGAGCTGTGCCGGCGAATCGGCGCCGCACCTGCGCTGCGGGACTGGGGCGCCCGGGAGCGGTACCCGGGCCCGTCGATCGACACCCCGGACGCCGCGCGCGCGTACGTGCGCGAGACTGCGATCACCTACCATCACCAGGTCGGCACGTGCAAGATGGGCATCGACGCGGCCGCCGTCGTCGACGCGCGGCTCGGGGTGCACGGGGTCGAGGGCCTGAGGGTCGCCGACGCATCGATAATGCCGACTGTGACAACCGGGAACACGAACGCTCCGTCGATCATGATCGGCGAGCGCGCCGCGGAGTTCCTGCTCGCCGATGCCTGAGACCGACGCCATCCTCGAAGCGGCAGGCCTCGCACTCGCGGATGTCGACGCGTGGCGCGCCACCGAGCCGGCGGCGGCGTTCGAGCCGGCGAGTGCCGCGACATGCTCGTACCTCACCCGCGGCGAGGAGCTCCTGGGGCGCCTGCCTGCCCGCCGAGACCGCAACGAGGCCGAGGCCGAGGCGGCGGCCCTGGTCAAGGCAGACCTCGACGACGCACGCGCGCGGTTCCTGCGCGCTCACGCCGAGGACGTCTACGCCGCGCTGACCGACGACCTGCGCCGGGCTGTTCGGGACGAGGAGCTCGTCTACGCCGCCGCCGACCGCTTTCCGGGGCTCGTGCCGACTCGCTCGCAGGTGGCAGCCGAGCGGACGAACGCCCTGGCCGACAAGGAGGGCGTCGAGATCGCCCAGGGGTTGTTCCTCTCGTTCGTGCTCGCGTCGCCTCGCTGCGGCGCGCACCTCGTCTGGTCGATGCTGCGTCCGACAGAGGCGGCCCTCGCGCGCCTCGACGAGTTTCGGGCGACCGGCGTCGCCGATCTCGGCGGGACGTACCTCGAGCGCCGCGGCCGGGCAGCGTTTCTCGAGATCCGGAACGACCGCCACCTGAACGCGGAGGACTGCGACACGCTGCCGTCCACCGAGATCGCGGTCGACCTGGCGCTGCTCGACCCCGAGGTGGAGGTGGGCGTTATCCGCGGTGCGGTCGTCGGCCACCCGCGCTACGCGGGCCGGCGCGTCTTCGGTGCGGGCCTCAACCTCACCCATCTGTACCACGGACGGATCGACTACCTGTTCTTCGTCACGCGCGACCTCGGCTACGTGAACAAGCTCTTCCGGGGGTTGAGCAGCGAGGAGCACCGCCCCGCGGAGCCGGAGGACACGACCGAGAAGCTCTGGCTGGCCGCGGTCGAGACCTTCGCGATCGGCGGCGCGTGCCAGATCCTGCACACGGTGGATCACGTGATCGCGACGCGAGGCGCGCGACTCTACCTCCCGGCGCGCAAGGAGGGAATCCTCCCCGGCGCATCCAACCTGAGGCTGGCCCGCTCGGTGGGAGACCGGCTGGCGCGGCAGGCCATCCTCTCCGGGCTCGAGTTCGAGGCGGGGACGCCGAACGGCGATCTCCTCTGCGACGAGGTCGTCGAGTCGTCCGACGAGATGGACGCCGCGATCGCCCGGCGGGTCGACGCACTGACGAGCTCGGGGCTCGTGAACGCGGCGGGCAATCGGCGCGCGCTGCGGGTTGGGTCGGAGCCGCTCGACGTCTTCCGGCAGTACATGGCCACGTTCTGCCGCGAGCAGGTCTACTGCCACCTGAGCCCCGCGCTCGTGCGCAACCTCGAACGGCACTGGAATGCCCACGAGCGCCGCCTCTGAGCCCGTGATCTGGAGCCCTGCCGAGCAGCTGCCGCGGCCCGATCTGCACGAGCTCCAGCGAGCGCGCCTGCGGGCGACCTTCGACGTCGAGCTCGACTCGCTTGCCGAACTGCCGTTCAGCGGTAAGGCCGATCTGCACGATGCGTATCCGTTCGGGCTGCTGCGCGTCCCGGTCGCATCGCTGGCCCGCCTCCACGCATCGAGCGGCACCTACGGCAAGCCGACGGTCGTCGGCTACACGCGCGCCGACCTCGACGCCTGGACCGAGCTGATGGCGCGCTGCATGACGCTGGCGGGTGTTCGGCCCGGGATGCTCGTGCACAACGCGAACACCTATGGGCTGTTCACGGGCGGCCACGGCTTCCATCAGGGCGCGGAGCGGATCGGCGCCCCGGTGGTACCGGTCTCGGGTGGGATGACGGCACGCCAGGCCATGCTCCTGCACGACCTGGGCAGCCAGGTGCTCGTCTCGACACCCTCGTACGCGATGGTGATCGCACACGCCGTGCTCGACGCGGGCATCGATCCGGCGACGCTGAAGCTGGAGCTCGGCCTCTTCGGTGGAGAGCCGTGGACCGAAGGGCTGCGTGCGCAGATCGAGTCGGCGCTGCCCGGACTCAGGGCCGTGAACTTCTACGGGTTGTCCGAGATGTGCGGGCCGGGCGTCGCGGCGGAATGCATCGAGGCGCGGGACGGCCTGCACGTGCACGAGGATCATTTCATCGTCGAGGTGGTCGACCCCGAGTCGGGCGCCGTGCTCGGAGAGGGCGAGGAGGGTGAGCTCGTGTTCACGACCCTCGCGAAGGAGGCGATGCCGTTCCTGCGCTACCGCACCGGCGACATCGGCTCGCTCACGCTCGAGCCGTGTCGCTGCGGCCGGACGACGGCGCGGATCCGGGGCCTGCGTGGCCGGCGGGACGACATGATCGTCGTCCGCGGCGTCAACGTGTACCCCTCGAACGTCGAGCACGCACTCCTGTCCGTTCCGGAAGCTGCCCCGCACTACCAGCTCGTCGTCGAGCGCACCGGCGTCATGGACGAGCTCACGGTCCAGTGCGAGCCCGCCGGCTCGAACGTGGATCCCACGAGCCTGCGCAAGGCCGTCGAGGGCGTGCTGCGCGAGCACCTCGGCATCCGCGTTCGCGCCGAGGTGCTCGAGCGCGGAACAGTTCCGCTGAGCGAAGGCAAGGCCGTGCGCGTCGTCGACCGGCGCTAGCACCCGCTCTGCAGCATGGTCGCGCGGCTGGTCATCCGCCGCCCGACCTCCGGAGCCCGCTAGCCCTGCCCTCGAGCCTCCCGGATCGCCCGCCACACCCGCTCGCCGTTTGCCGGCATGTCGATGTGCCGGACGCCGAACGGCGCGAGTGCGTCGACGACGGCGCTCTGCACGGCCGGCGTTGCACCGATCGTTCCGGACTCGCCGATGCCCTTGGCCCCGAGCACGTTGACGGGCGTGGGCGTCTCCATCGCGACGGCGTCGAACGAGGGCAGCTCGGCCGCCGACGGGAAGGCGTAGTTGAGAAATGTTCCCGTGAGCGGGTTCCCGTCCTCGTCGTAGACGAACTCCTCGTAGAGAGCCTGCGCCACGCCCGTTGCCACGCCGCCGTGCACCTGGCCCTCGGCGATGATCGGGTTGATGATGCGGCCCGCGTCGTCGACGGCGACGAGGCGCCGGAGCTCGACGGCACCGGTCTCGGTGTCCACCTCGACGACGGCGACGTGCGCACCGAAGGGGAACGTGGGAGCGCCGGCCTCGAAGACCTCCTCGGCGCGCAACTCGTCGAGCCGTCCTTCATCGTGCGCGCGGGAGGCCAGGTCGCGCCAGGTGAGGGTGGGCGTGGGCGAGCCGATCACGTGGAAGCCGCCGGCGTCGGCGTCGAGCACGACGTCGTCGACATTCGCCTCGAGCTGCTCGGCTGCCAGCTGCCGGGCGCGCTCGGCGACCACGCCCGCGGCCTGCTGGGCCGCGACCCCTCCGATCTGGGTCGACTTCGAGCCGAACGTGCCGACGCCCTGCCGCACCTCGTCCGTATCTCCCTTGACGACCCGCACCGCCTCGACGGGTAGGCCGAGCCGGTCGGCGACGATCATCGCGAAGGTCGTCTCGTGACCCTGGCCGTGGGAGAACGAGCCCGTGCGGAGGACGGCCTCGCCCTCCGGCGTGATCTCGACGGCCCCGAACTCGGGCTCCACGAGGCCGTTCGTGATCTCGACGTACACGCTGACGCCGATCCCGAGCGCAACCGGGTCGCCTTGCTCACGGCGCCTTCGCTGTTCCTCCCGCAGCGCGTCGTAATCCGCCGTCTCGAGCGCGAGGTCGAGCGCGCGCTCGTAGTCGCCGGAGTCGTAGCGAGCGCCGGAGGCGGTCGTCAGGGGGAACGCATCGGAGGCGAAGAGATTGCGTCGCCGTACCTCGGCGGGATCGATCCCGATCTCGCCGGCGAAGAGATCCATCGCCCGCTCGATCGCCTGGGTTGCCTCCGGCCGGCCTGCACCGCGGAACGGGCCGATCGGCGTCGTGTTGGTGACGACGCACGTGAACTCGGACTCGATCTGCGGGATTGCATACACGCCACTCGCCATCAGCGAGGTGAAGCCGGGAAGAACCGCGGCGATGCGCGGATAGGCGCCGACGTCCTGCAGGATGCGCAGGCGGTACGCCTGGACGGTGCCGTCCCTGCTCCCTCCGATCGTGAACTCGAGGACGGCGGCGCGTCCGTGGTTCATCGCGATCATGTTCTCGCTCCGGGTCTCGGCCCAGCGAACCGGACGTCCCGTGTGGAGCGCGAGCCAGGAGACGAGGATCTCCTCGACGGCGAGCATCTTGGCGCCGAAGCCGCCCCCGACGTCGGGGGCCACGACGCGGACGGCGGACGGCTCGAGACCGAGGCATAGCGCCAGGAGGTCTCGATCCTGATGCGGCGTCTGCGTCGAGAGCCACAGCGTCAGCCGCCCGTCGTCTCCGACGGCGGCCGCGCACGCGCGCGGCTCGAGCGGGCAGGCCGCCAGGCGCTGGCTCACGAGGCGCCCCGACGCGACCGCGTCGCAGCCGTCGAACAGCGACTCGTCGCGCTCCACCGGGTGACTCGTGCAGACGTTGGTGCCCGCCTCGGGGAAGAGCAGCGCGTCGCCCGCGAGCGCCTGCTCGGGGTCGACCGCGGCCGGCAGCGGGTCGTAGTCCACGACGACGAGCTCGGCCGCGTCGACGCACTCCGCTCGAGATCCGGCGACGACGACGGCGACGATGTCACCCACGAAGCGGACGACGGTGTCCGCCAGGAAGGGCCGGCCCATCCGCTGGTCGAGACCCGGGAACGGAGGCGGCTGGAACGCGCCCAGGCCGACGTCCGAAGACCTGAGCACCTGCACCCCCGGCAGCGCCAGAGCAGCCGACGCCTCGACGTCCACGATGCGCGCATGCGGGTACGGCGAGCGGACGAACGTGACGTGGAGCGCGTCCGGCAGGTCGATGTTCTCGACGTAGACGCCCTCACCCCGCAGGAAACGCGAGTCCTCGCTCCGGAGGATCCGCTGGCCCATCACGCCACTCATTCCTCGGAGTCTGTCACAGCGACGCCCTCCGGTGAAGGCGGCGGCACCGCCCGGGGGATCTCGCCTCAGACCGAGTCGAGCCCGACGTAGTTCTCGGCAAGCGAGGTCGCGGCCACCCGGGACGTGGTGACATACCGCAGCTGCGACTCCTGCAGGCGCAGGTCGAACGGGTCGCCGCCCTCGAGACGGTGCAACATCGTCGTCATCCACCAGGAGAAGTGCTCGGCCCGCCAGACGCGACGCAGGCAGTCCGTCGAGTAGCTGTCGAGCAACGTCTCGCTGCCGCTCGCGTACCACTCGACGAGAGCGTCGGCGAGAATCCGCACGTCGTGAACGGCGAGGTTCAGGCCCTTCGCGCCGGTCGGAGGCACGATGTGGGCGGCGTCGCCCGCCAGGAACAGGCGCCCGTGCCTCATCGGCTCGGTCACGAAGCTGCGCATCGGCGTGATCCCCTTCTCCAGCACGGGTCCTTCCGCGAGCGTCCAGCCCGGGAGCCCGAGGCGGATCTGCAGCTCCTCCCAGATGCGCGTGTCCGGCCACGCCGCGATGTGATCGTCGGGGCGGCACTGGACGTAGAGGCGGCTCAGCGCCGGCGAACGCAGGCTCAGGAGCGCGAAGCCACGCTCGTGATGGGCGTAGACGAGCTCGTCGTTCGACGGCGCCACCGCGGCCAGGATCCCGAGCCAGCCGAACGGGTACTCGCGGGTGAACGTCCGCGAGACGCCCGCCGGAATCGTCGGCCGGCAGACGCCGTGGAAGCCGTCGCATCCGGCGACGATGTCGCACTCGAGCGCGTGCTGCGCACCCTCGTGGGCGTACAGGACGCGCGGCCGCTCCGACTCGATCTCCTCCACCCGGACGTCGTCCACCTCGAACAGCAGCGGCCTCGCGCTGCGAAGCCGCGCCTCGATCAGGTCCTTGACGACCTCCGTCTGCCCGTAGACGGTGATCGTCTTGCCGCCCGTGAGCGCTGCCATGTCGATCCGGTGCCGCTCCCCTGCGAACTGCAGCTCGATGCCGTCGTGCACGAGGCCCTCGCGGGCCAGGCGTTCGCCCACGCCGGCCTCGGTGAGGAGGTCGACGACGCCCTGCTCGAGCACCCCCGCGCGAACGCGGGCCTCGACGTACTCACGGCTCCTGTTCTCGAGGATCACCGACTCGATGCCCTCGCGGTGGAGAAGCTGCGCCAGCGTCAGGCCGGCCGGGCCAGCACCGACGATCGCCACCTGCGTCCGCATCAGCCACCACCCCCTCGCTCGAACAGCGCGGCCTGGCCCTGCCCGACGCCGATGCACATCGTCGCGAGGCCGTAGCGGCCGCCGCGGCGGCGGAGCTCGTGCAGCAGCGTGGTGACGAGGCGGGCGCCGCTCATCCCGAGCGGATGGCCGATCGCGATCGCGCCACCGTTGACGTTCACCCTGTCCTCGTCGAGGCCCAGCTCGCGCACGACGGCGAGGCTCTGCGACGCGAACGCCTCGTTCAGCTCGACGAGGTCGAGCTCGGCCACGGTGACACCGGTGCGGTCGAGCAGCTTGCGCACGGCCGGGACGGGACCGATGCCCATCACGGCCGGGTCGACCCCGGCCGCCGCCGAGCCCCCGAACACCCCGAGCGGCTCGATCCCGAGGGCACGGGCCCGCTCCTCGCTCGCGATCACGAGCGCGGCGGCGCCGTCGTTGATGCCGCTCGAGTTACCGGCAGTGACCGTCCCACCCTCCCGGAACGCGGGCTTCAGCGCGGCGAGCTTCTCGACGGTGGTGCCCGGCCGCGGGTGCTCATCGTGCTCCAGCTCGCCGGCCGCCACGAGCTCGTCCGCGAACCGGCCCGCCGCCTGAGCCTCCGCCCAACGCGACTGCGAGCGGGCCGCGAACGCATCCTGATCATCCCGCGAGACGCCCCAGCGCTCGGCCACGTTCTCCCCTGTCTCCCCCATCGCCTCCCGCGAGTAGCGCTCCTCGTACCGGGGGTTGACGAACCGCCAGCCAAGCGTCGTATCGACGAGCGCACGGTCACCGCGCGCGAACGGCGCCTCTGGCTTCGGAGTGACCAACGGCGCCCGTGTCATCGACTCCACACCACCCGCCACGAACAGATCCCCGTCCCCGGCGATCACGGCATGACAGGCCCCCACGATCGCCGACAGACCCGACGCACAAAGACGATTCACCGTGACGCCCGCCACCGACTCCGGCAAGCCGGCGAGCAGCGCAGCGAACCGCGCCACGTTGCGATTGTCCTCGCCGGCCTGATTCGCGCAGCCCAACCACACGTCCTCGATCTCGGCAGAGGGCACGCCGGCGCGGGCCACCGCCTCCGCTATCACCATGGCGGCCAGGTCGTCCGGGCGCACACCCGCGAGCCCGCCGCCGTAGCGGCCGACCGGGGTCCGAACCGCCGAGAGGATCACCGCGCGCGTCACGCCGGTCGCTCCGGTGCCGGATCGGGGACCGAGAATTCGTGCCGGGCGCCGTGGATGAGGACGTAGGTGCTCAGCTGATGCCCCCCTCTGCGTCGACCTGCCGCAGGACGTCGTTCGCGATCGCGAAGGCCGAGTTCGCGGCCGGTACGCCGCAGTAGATCGCGCTCTGCAGGATCACCTCGCCGATCTCCCCGGGCGTGAGGCCGTTGCGCAGCGCCGCGCGGACGTGCATCGCCAGCTCGTGCTGGTGCCCGAGGGCGATCAGCGCCGTCAGGGTGATGCAGCTGCGCGTTCGCCGGTCGAGCGCGGGCCGCGACCAGATCTCACCCCAGGCATAGCGGGTGATCAGGTCCTGGAAGTCAGCCGTGAAAGGCGTCGTGCGCTCGATCGCCCCGTCGACGTGCGCGTCGCCGAGCACGGCCCGGCGCACCTCCGACCCGCGTGCGTGGATCTCGTCCCGTCCGTCCGTGCTCATCCGTCCTCCCCTCCGTCGCCCAGGTGGCGCAGGAGCGCCGCCGTGAAGGCTTTCGGTTGCTCGACGTTCGCAATGTGTGCCGCGCCCTCGACCACCGTGTGCGCCGCGTTCGGGATCGCGGCCGCGAGCGCGTCACCGTCTGCGGACGTCACGACGGGGTCGTCGGAGCCGGTGACGACGAGCGTGGGGGCCGCGATCTCCGCCAGCCGCGGAGTGAGGTCGACATCCGCGAGGACATCGCAACAGGCCGCATAGCCCTCGGATGGCGTCGACTCGAGCATGGCGCGAAAGTGGGCGACGACATCCGGGTGGCCGTCGTGGTGGGCGGGTCGGAACCACCGGGCGAGCACGGCCTTCGCGATCGCTTCCACGCCGTCCGCGCGCACGGTGGCGGCGCGGTCGACCCAGCTCTGTCGGGGGGCGAACGCGGGAGCGGTGCAACAGAGCGCGAGACGCCGTACCCGCTCCGGTGCGTTGACGGCGAGCCACATCCCTTCGACTCCGCCGAGCGAGAGGCCGCAGAACGAGACCTGCTCGAGGTCGAGCGCGTCGAGAAGCTCGAGCAGATC
>Ga0302321_100005252_pt1 | contig 11322 bp, 6 predicted proteins | sample Fen_T0_1_FD_202505 | JGI IMG/M metagenome (GOLD analysis project Ga0302321, IMG submission 202505) | Peat permafrost microbial communities from Stordalen Mire near Abisko, Sweden - Fen_T0_1 | ecosystem: Environmental > Terrestrial > Soil > Wetlands > Permafrost | place: Sweden: Abisko...
TTCCTCGGTGAGCGAGTCGAGCGAAGACGTGGCCTCGTCAAAGACCAACAGCCGAGGTGAGCGCAGCAAGGCGCGCGCGATCGACAAGCGCTGACGCTCACCGCCCGAGACCTTGATGCCGCCCTCGCCGATGGTCGTGTCGAGGCCGCGATCGGCCCGAGCCAGCAGGCCGTCGCAAGCCGCGCGCCGCAGCACGTCGAGGCACTCGGCGTCGCTGGCCGCCGGCCGGACGAAGAGCAGGTTCTCGCGGATCGTGCCGGCAAAGAGCTGCGTTTCCTGTGTGACAAAGCCGATCTGCTCTCGCAGACGGTCGAAGTCGATGCTATCGCCAGGCCTGTCGTTATAGAGGATGCGCCCTATCTGCGGCACGTATAGCCCGACTAGCAGCTTGACCAGCGTCGTCTTACCGGAGCCGGACGGCCCGACGAACGCGATCGTCTCCCCGCGGCCGAGGCGAAAGCTTATCTCCGAGAGCGCGGGCTGCGAGGCGCTCGCGTGCTGAAACGAGACGACCTCGAAGCGCAGGCTGCTGAGATCGCCCAGTGCCTCCGGCCGCTCGGGCCGCGTCTCGCGTGGCTTGGCCAGGATCTCCGCGAAGCTCTTGAGCGAGGCCTCAGTTTCGCGATACGTATTGAGCACGTTCCCCAGCTCTTGCAGCGGTCCGAAGATGAAGAAGGAGTAGATGAAGAGCGAGAAGAGCTGGCCGACCGTGATCTGGCCGCGGAACACGAGCACGAGCAGCAGGAAGATCAGGCCGCTCCGAAGCAGGTTGACGCTGGTGCCCTGGATGAACGACAGGCCACGCAACATGCGCACCTTGCGAAGCTCGAGACCGAGTAGCTTGTTGGTCGTAGCGCGCAGGCGAGCGATTTCTTGGGACGCCAGCCCCAGGCTCTTGACCAGCTCTATGTTGCGCAGCGACTCGGTGGCCGTGCCTGCCAGGGCCGCTGTCTCGGCGAAGATGCGCGCTTGGATCTGCTTCACGCGACGGCCGAGGCCGGAGCTCACGATTGCCAGGAGCGGGATTGTGGCGACGTAGAACGGCGCGATGAGCCAGTGTACCGACCAGGCGTAGAGCGTGACGAAAACGATGCCGACCAGCGCCTGAAAGACGATGTTGATCAGCGCCGGCACGAGCTTCTCGACGTCGCCGCGCACCTTCTGAATCCGGCCGAGGGTCTCGCCGCTGCGCTGGTCTTCCAGCGTCGCGTACGGGAGATCGAGCGAGTGCTCGATCCCGTCAGAGTAGAGCGCGGCACCCACGCGTTGGGTGATGACGTTGATGAAGTAATCCTGGAAGTTCTTGGCCACGCGCGAGATGAAGGCCACGCCTACCCCGGCGGCCAGCAGCAGCCCTACGCCGCGCACGAATGCTGGCGCGCTGTACTCGCGGTAGTGCGTGGCGTAGCGATCGACGATGAAGCGGAAGATGGCTGGGTCAAGCAGGGAGAAGATCTGGTTGATCGCGGCCAGGACCAGCGCAAGAGCCACGATTCTTGTGTGACGACGCAGATAGGCCACTAGCAGCCGCATCGAATCGCAGCATAGCACGCGGTCCCGGGACGACCGTGCTGTCGCCCGCGGGGCAGCAGAAGGACGACATCGGAGGGTTGGCGACTGGCGTCGCGCGTCCGCGCTCGCCTTGCGGGGCCAAGTCGAGTTAAGATCGAGTTTGCATCTCGCTATGCTGATCGCCTTGCCGGCCGCGCTTGTCTTCGTGAATGTCTGGTTGGTGCCGGCGGTGGCAGTCACGAAACCCGTCGCGTCAACTATCCTGCCCAACGACACACGCCTCGAGATCCGGTTGACCACGCCGGTCTCAAGTCGCAAGAACCACGTCGGCGACACAGTGGCAGCCGTGTTGCTTCGGACGGTGACAGTCAACGGGCAGGCGGTCGTCGCAGCCGGGGCGGAGCTGCAGGGCGTCGTGCTCGAGTCTGGCCACGGACGAGTCGCGCGGCACGGAAATCGCGCGCGCCTCTTGATTGAGTTCAGCGAGCTGCGGGACGGAATCGGGAGGGCGACGCCGCTCGCCGCGCGTGTCGTGGAAGTGGATAACGCCCGGGAGACGGTCGACGAAGAGGGGCGCATCCTCAGCGCGACCACGGCAGACCTACGGCCGCGGAAGCTCGATGCAGCCTTGCTGGCTGCGGCGCCGTTCCTCCCGGCCACAGTTCTGAGCCTGGAGTGCGGTCGCTTCTTGGGGCGCGAGCTCCGGCCGCCGAAGGTGCGTTTCGCGAGCGGCACAGAGATGACTCTGCGTCTCACACAGCCGGCCGCTGTGGCCGTCCCAGACACGGCGCGCGAGGAGCGGCCGCAAGTTCCAAGCGACTCGACGCTGACAGCGCTGGTGGCTGGGCAGCCGTTGTTCGCGTCGAAACCATCGGCAGGCAAGCCATCAGACCCGGTGAATCTCGTGCTCATCGGCGACGCGTCCGCGATCGACAGCGCCTTCCGCACAGCGGGATGGACGCGAGCGGCCTCCAAAGGCGTGACGAGCATGGCCAAGGGCTTGTTCGCACTGGCCGCACGGCACGGCTACAGGAGCGCGCCGCTCTCGGCGCTCGAGGTCGATGGCCGGCCCGCGGACGTCGCGTACGAGAAGCAGTGCAACACCGTGGCGAAGCGCCATCACGTGCGCCTCTGGCGCCGTCCGGAGCGTTTCTTGGGCGAGGAGGTCTGGATCGGCGCCGCCACTCACGACGTGGCTTTGACGTTCGCGGCCCTGCGCTGCACCGTCTTCCACCACATCGCGGCTGGCATCGACGCCGAGCGCGACAAGATCGTCGGGGATCTTCTCTTCACAAGGCGCGTGGCGCAGTACGCGGCGGTCGAACGCCGCGGCGCGCCAACTCGTGGCCACAACGCGTACAACGACCCGTTTGAGACAGACGGGCGCGTGGCCGTTGTGTTCCTGGAGCCCCCCGCACCGACAAGATCTGCCGCGACCACGGCACGATGAGGGCGACAGGCGTGTTCACGAGGGTTGCCGACTCTGAGCGAAGGACGTCGCGCGCAGAGCGGTGAGGAGATCTGAAACCATGGCCGAGCCGCAGCCCACCGATCGACTGATCTTCACGCTGAGTCAGGAAGAGCTGTACGTGCTTCTGACCTATCTGAAGGCGCCAGCGCCCGTCGAGCTGGACGATTTCGAGGCCCAGGTAGTGGGCGGCATGCCGTCCGATCAGAAGGTTCGGCTGCTCAGGGCCGTGGAGCGCTGCTTGCTGGCGCGCGAGTACCTCCGGCCGAACGAGGACCGCACGCTGTCCGTGAACCCCGCGATCGCTACCGTGGTCCAGGCGTGCGCAGCGCCGGAGCAGAGCTGGTTCCTGCTGCACCGTCGCCGGGAGCAGGCTGCGACCACTCTCTGCTTCCATCGCCGCGGCGAGCTAATCGTCTCGCTGCACAAACCGCTCGAGGGGATGCATCACTTCGTGGCCTTTGCGGACAACAAGCTCATCGAGCAGACCATTCTCGGCCTGCTGGCGGCGGGAGAGGCCAAGGCCGTGGCCTGCGCGCCAGGCACGATACCGATGACGATCCTCGGGCTCCTGACGAACGATTCCCAGCAGCTCGACGCGTCGGGCACGGCGGCGAGGCTGCTGGATGCCGGCCTCGATTCGACCACGGCGGCGGCCCTGACCCACAGCCTGGAGGGCCTGCAGTCGATAACCATCTTGACCCGCGTCGCCCACTCCGGTGGCGCGAAGCCCACCGCGGAGGTCAACGTAACGGTGATCGCCGATGGCTCAACCTTGTGGCTACTGGCGCAGGAATCGGCAGAGAAGCTGTCGGTGGGGAGCGTCGGCGCCGAGGACGTGCCCGAGATCGTGCGTCTCGTGCTCGGGGCGCCTGAGCCTGCCGTCAGCCACTGAATCCCCTGCGTCGTCGGCAGCGCGCGTCTTGGCCCAAGCTGACTTGCCTGGCGGGGCAGGTGATGACACGCCCCTGAGCTGGTACGATGACGCGCTCGAGCGCGCCCGTCCTTCACCGAGGCCGTTTCATGAATACGACCGAAAGGCAGATGATGCTTATCCCGTGGCAGGCGTATTGGTGCATATCGGGTGGCACGCTGCTCCTGCTGGCAGGCCTTGTCGCGGCGCAAACACCGCCGGCCCAGCCGCCGCGGTATCGGCCCGTACCTGGCATCAGAGTCAACACGATCGGGTATCTGCCGGATTCGGCGAAACGGGCCACGGTGGCCGGCGTGGCAGCCACCGTGTCGAAGTTCAGCATTGTGTCAGCCAAGACAGGCCACATCGTGCACACGAGCACCCTGGGCGCGGCCCGGTATCACCGGGACAGCGACGAGACCGTGCGCACCGCCGACTTCTCCAGCTTCAAGACGCCGGGCGAGTACGTCTTGCGCGTCAGTGGCGTGCCTGACTCGCCCGCCTTTCGCATTGCCCCGGGCGTCTACAACGCGTCGCTGCGCCTGAACCTGCTCGGTTTCTACGGGCAACGCTGTGGCGTGCCGGTGCGGCTGGAGCACAACGGCGTGGTCTATGAGAAGGGCGCTTGCCATCTCGAGGACGCCTATCTGGATTACTACGACCCGCAGCACGCCGGGGAGAGCAAGGACGGCACAGGCGGTTGGCACGATGCCGGCGACTACGGCAAGTACACAGTCAACGCCGCGTTCACCACGGGCATCCTGTTGGCGGCCTGGGAGCACTACGGAGACCGACTCGCCCAGCTGAAAGCGCCCATTCCAGAAAGCGGCGGCAACCTGCCGGACTTCCTTGCCGAAGTGAAGTTCAACCTCGACTGGCTGCTCAAGATGCAGTTCCCAGACGGACGCGTGTCCCACAAGCTCACCAGCCTGCGCTTCTGCCCGATGATCATGCCGACCGAGGACAAGGACAAGCGCTACTTCGTCTCCTGGGGCACAGAGGCGACCCTTGATCTTGCGGCTGTCGCGGCCCAGGCCGCTCGCGTCTATCGGCCGTTTGACCCGGCCTATGCCGACAGATGCCAGGCCGCGGCGCAGAAGGCCCTCGACGCTTCACGCAATGAGTGGGAAGACGTCCGGCCGGACCAGAGCGCCTTTCGTACCGGCAGCTATCTGCGTTCGTCCGACAGCGATCGTACCTGGGCGCTCGCGGAGCATTGGGAGAACACCGGCGATGAGGCCGTGCGCAAGCGAGTCGAGCGTCGTCTGATGGGCGACAAGCTCGTGGTTGACGTGGATTGGGACTGGGGCGAGGGCAGCAACCTGGGAGCCTACACATACCTTCTATCGAAGAGACAGCGAGATCCGGCGGTCGTGGCTGCGGTGAAAGAGGATCTGATCGCGGCTGCTGACCGCATCGTGCGGCAGCACGATCGCCATGGATATGGGCGCGGCCTGCGCAGCTACTACTGGGGTTCGAACGGCAGCATCGCGCGGCTCGCGCTCAATCTCCTCATGGCCCACCGCCTGACCGGCGATCGCCGCTACCTGGACGTCGTCGTCGATCAGCTCGCGTATCTTTATGGTCGCAACCCGTACGGTCGCTCTTTCGTCACAGGCGAAGGCCACAACCCGCCGCAGTTCCCCCATCACCGGCCGTCTGCGGCTGATGGCATCGAGGCGCCGTGGCCGGGCCATCTCGTGGGAGGTGGACACCCGACCGAGTTGGATTGGCAAGACGTCACAGCGAACGCGCCGACCAATGAGAACGCGATCAACTGGGACGCGTCACTCGCGTATGCCTTGGCCGAATTCTACGACCCGAGCGTGCGCTAGACACGGCGCATCGTGTGCAGTTCCATTTCTAGGGTGCCGACGGGACGATTCCCAGAGAAAGGAAGAGCAGCCGACCATTCGGCGCGGGTTCCGGCTGCGTCGGCTGGGCTTCTCTCAATGCAACCGAACCGACTCCTGTTCGATGCGGAAGCGCAACGCTGAACGTTCTTGTCTGCCAAGCCGGCACTACGACCTCGTGGAGTGAGCCATCGCCGACATCAATCGCCACACGCCCCGGAGCCGCGGCAGGGTTGCGCACGGTGCCTTCGAGGGTCATCGGCTGTGCCGCGCTGCCTTGGTATCGTAGCCGCGCAATTGGCCCAACTATCGTGCGCACCAGCGCGGTGCCACTCCCGACCTCGGCGCAGTCTGGCGCGGACAGGTCATCCGTTACGAAATCTCCAAATGGCAGCCTTCGTTGAATCGGCACATGCGCGCGATAGAGCGTCTCGACCGGACTGGCGTAGAGCACATTCTGAAACTCCGGTCTCCTCGCCAGATCCGGCATGTGGGCGACGTCCATACCGCGCAGCACGAACCGATGCGACGTGACCGCTTGGTCTCGCGGCAGCGGGCGCGTGAATGACGCGAATGACGAGCTCCCGGCGGTGTAGTAGACGAAGCTCGGATACAGGGCAGCGAGCTCTCGGGTGAAGTAGCGCCGCGACCACTCGTTGCCGTAAGCCATGGCGAACTCCGGCATCGATGCGTGATAGAAGCAGATCACCGGCGCTACCGGATCGCTCCTGCGCGCGACGTCCGCCATGCCGTCGATGATGTGGCGTCTTTCGCGAAACGTGCGGTCCGTCAGGTACACGACCAGCGTGCCGCTGGTGAGGGCCAGGACTGTGCCCGAAGCGACTATGCGAGAGAGGCGGCGGGGCCGGGCAGCTTGGAGGGGTCGTAACATCAGCCATAGGGCGGCGAGCAGTGGGCCCGTCAATGACAGCGCCGGAAGGAGGTAGCGGCCTTCGTACGGATGCCTGGCCACGATCGCTACTTGCACGATAGCGGTCGCTACCATTGCGAGCAGGGCCACTCGGATTGGGCGCGACGCTGCATCCGTGCCCTGTCGCCTGAGGGCCAGGGTAGCAACGGCAGACACCAATGCGCTCGCGAACAGCGGCTCACGCGCCAGGAGCAGGGCGATGGCGGCCAGGTTGCCTGCGGGGTGCGCAGTCTCGCCTCCTATGCCGTAGCGTCCACCGTGCGTCGCGAGGCGCATGCCGAAGGACACGAAATGAGGGCGTGTGCTCCATATTGGTATCAGCCACAGTGTGGCCACGGCGCAGGCCGCGAGCAGGGCGACGAGCTTCATGCCTCGTCCGCGCACCACGAGCAGCGGCAGCATGAGGAGCGGGAGAGCCGTGAGCTTTGTGCTTGCGGCAGTCCCCGCGAGCGCGCCGAGCACGACCGGTGCTGGCCACGAGAACTTACGCGCGCCTCCGCTCTGCGGGCAGGCCTGGCGTATCGTCAATGCCGCAAGGAGGGAGGCCATCGCCAGCAGAAGCGGCTCCGGTTTGACGCAGAGCGCTTCCTGCAACAAAGTCGTCGAAAGCAACGGCGAGATCTGGCAGAGCAAGGCGGCCACAAGGCTGCCGGTTGCATGCAGCACCACTCGCGCGGCGGCATACAGCGTCGTGCACAGGAGAAGGAGCAACACGCACTGGATGACGATCAGGTGGTACTCCGGTTGCCGGAGCACCTGGGTAACGATCGCGGCCGGGCCTTGGCCCGCGTGAAGGACGCGGAGGATCAGCGCGAAGAGCAACTGTGCCGGCGTGCCGGGATGATCTGTGTGGCCCGGCCTGTGGCCGGTGACCAGCGCCAGCGCATTGAACAAGTACGCGTAGTCCGGGTCGAAGTTGGTGCCGAGCCAGTAGGGTCCCTTGTGCAATAGGGGGACACCGGTCGCGAGCGCCACGACGAGTGGAACGGCCAGGCAGTAGAGCGAGGACCGGCGCGATCGGGTGCCTGGAGAGTAGGACTCGCTGACGTCCACGTGTTGAACGTCCCTAGAGCCGAGGCGAGTAGTCCTCACGGGCGAAATGCTAGCATCTGGCGTCCTGAACGGCGAAGCTCGCCACAGCCGCAATCACTAGTGCGTCCGGCGTGCGCGGCAGTGTCTGCCTACCTGGCTCGGGGCGCCTGCTCGGTCTTCTCGCGATAGAAGCGTTGCAGCACGTAGAACGCCTTCTTCCTCTCACCGCGACTTCCGATCAGGCCCTTGCGATTCCAGAAGTCCTGAATCGCCGGCAACTGACGCCGTGGCGAACGAAAGTCCGTCAGGATCCAGGGCGTGATCCCGCGCAGGAATGGAATGCGCTGCAGCATGGTCAGCTGGTGCTCATAGAGGGACTCCTGGTACTCCTCGGTCCAGCGTGTGAGGGCGTCCCCGTGGTGTCCGGCAAGGGCATCGCCCCCGAGCTCACTCATGATGAGCGGCTTGTCGTAGGTGGTTCGAAAGCTCAGGCGGTCGCACTTGTCGGGCAGGCCATCGTACCAGCCGACGTACTCGTTGCAGCCGAGCACGTCCAGCTGCGCTCCGAGGGGATCGTCGATCATCTGCGTGGTCTCGTCGACGTAGTGCCGCTCCAGGGCAGCGGTGATCAGCCTGGTTGGGTCAAGTCGCCGCGCTTCAGCGACGAGCTTGCCGAGAAACGCCGTGCGCGCCTCGGTGATGGGCGTCTCGTTGGCCACTGACCACAGGACCACCGACGCGCGGTTCTTGTCGCGCGCGATGTTCTCGGCGAGCTGCCGGCGCGCATTGTCGAAGGTGTCCGGGTTATCCCACAGGATCGTCCAGTAGACAGGCACCTCAGACCAGACCAAGAGCCCCAGCCGATCGGCCTCGCGTGTCATGAGCTCGCTATGCGGATAGTGCGCCAGGCGCACGAAGTTGCCGCCCAGCTCCTTAACCCAGCCGAGCAGCGTGCGCGCATCTTCGGGCGTGAACGCCCGGCCACCCCGGATGGGCGCCTCCTCGTGCGCACAGACCCCGCGCAAGAAGATCGGCCGTCCGTTGAGCAGGATCTCGTTGCCGCGCGTCTCGATCGTGCGGAATCCGATGCGTTCGCGCAGCGTCTCAGACTGGCAGACGATCTCGACGTCATAGAGCTTCGGGTTCTCTGGTGACCAGAGCTCGACCGCTGCCTTGAAGGCCAGTTCGGCAAAGCCGCTGGCGTCGGTCGTAACGCTGTGCGAGACCTTGAGCGCGGGTATGCGCACGGTGACCGTTTGCGGAAGCGCCTGGCCGTTGAGTCGCACCCAGCCGGCGACCTCGTCGCGCGAGCCGCGACGCAGCTGGACGAAGTAGTCCTCGACAAAGGTGGCCGGAGTTTCCAGGAGCGAGACGCTGCGCGTGATGCCGCCGTAGTTCCACCAATCGGTGTTGAGCGTGGGTACAGCCTCGCGCTGCCGGGTGTCGTTCGCCATGACGACGAGGAAGTTGTCCTTCGTGCGCAGCTTGTCGCTGATCTCAAAGGCAAAGGGCGTGAACCCGCCCACATGCTCACCCAGGAAGGCACCGTTGAGCCACACGCGCGCGTGGTAGTTCACGGCGCCGAAGTGAACGAACAGGCGCGTGCCCGGCTTCAAGGTCCAGTCAAAGGAGCGCTTGTACCAGACCGTGCCTTCGTAGAGGAAGAGGGACTCGCGCTGTGTGTTCCAGTCGCCCGGAACGTCCAGCGTACCGGACGCGTCGAAGTCGTACTCGACCCGCTCGGTCTTGTCTGCCGGCTTCGCGTTGCGGAAGTATCCGTCAGGGCTGGGCTGGTAGCGGTAGTCGTAGTAACCGTTGTCGTAGGGGTCAATGATCGCGCGCCATTTCCCGTCAAGGCTCACGACAGTCCGACCTTGGACGTTGCCGATCTGTGGGGTGGCGGCTTCCGCTGCCCAGGTGACGGCACTCAGCGCGACCATGAGCGTCAGCGTGCTCGACATGGGGCCTCCAGCGTTGAGGCAGCATACAACATGTCGGACGAGTGGGGCCGACAGGTTGAGTCGAGTTTCGGACCGCCACCACCGGAGCATCAGAAGCGCACCTGGGAGGAGCTCGCGGTCACGAGTGGGCCTGGCACGATCGATATGCGTGAGGCCATGTATTACACACTGTCGCTCCCGGTCAGCACCGCGATCATCGGTTGTGACTCGGTCGCTCAGCTCGAAGAGAACGTGCGCCTGGCCCGCGAGTGCACGCCCCCCAGCAGCGCGCAGATGGCGGCGCTTCAAGCCAGGACCGAGCCGGTGTCAAGGCAGTCCCTGTTCTTCAGGCTGTACAGTCGCGCCTAGCGGCGTGCGCGCGGCTGGCTTCTCAGAGCCACTGGCGCAGGCCTTCGTTGTGCACCGACCATTTGCCGTTTGAAGGGAAGCCAGGAGCGGGCTGCCTGGGAGCGTTCGTCCATCCAGCGCACATCATCGCGACTGCGCAGAGCAATGCTCCATTGCCCGGTAGGTACGCCGGTAGATCGGCGCGCTGATAGTTGTGGCCGTTTGGGTGATAGCGGTTCTTGACCGAGTCGATCAGCAAGGCATCGACCGCGAGATCGGGTCGGCCGGTACGTGCTGCGCACATCGCGGCATTGCCGAAGTCCCAACCCCAGGCCCGGTCCCACTGCCACACCTGCATCACCTTCGCCAGGGAGCGCTGCATCGTGGACGGGTCCACGCCATCGCCGGGCAGCATACCGAGCGCGCCGACGAGCGCCGGATGCTCCCAGTTCCACTCTGTGTAGGTGCCTCTCAGGTCCTCCTGCAAGAGGTAGCGGCCTTCGGCGCTGGGCAGGGGTGCGAGGGCGCTGTAAACCTCGTCCCACCTGGAGAGACGCGGCAGGCCAAGCCGCTCGCGCCACGCCTGTGCGACGCGCAGGCCGAAGCGCCAGTACGAGAGCTCGAACGCCGGATTGACGGCCGTGGTCGCTTCGGTGTTCTCCGGCACCGTCTTGAGCGGCGGGCCGAGCACGAAGCGCGCACGCGCCGAATCCAGAATGGCGAACGAGGCCATGAAGTCGGCAGTCTCGAATACGACGTCGCGCCAGCGCTCTAGCGTCTTCTTCGAAGGCTGGTTTAGATAGCAGAGCTCCGCGTAGTAGATCGGGTGCGGCTGTTGCCAGATCAACAGTGGCCCCACAGGTGACGGTGAGTCGTGACCATCTGGGCCGATCATCTTCGGCCAGCGCGCGCCGCGATAGCCTTGTCGTTCGGCGAGGTCGCGCGCGAGGGGCAGGAGGCGCTCGTAGATCGCAAGGCCCTTCTCGAAACGGGAGAAGCGGTTCCAGGCCGCGAAATGGACGCTGTGCCACCAGTGCATCTCCAGATGGAACTTCCCGTACCACGAGTTGAAGAGCAGGCCGGTCTCGGCGGACGGCAAGGAGCCGCAGCAGTGGATGGCCGTGTTGTAGAGCGAGAGCACGATGCGTCGCTCCAACTCACCTGCGCGGGAGTCTGTGCTGCTGCTCAGATCGATCGCACCGCCGTCTTGCCAGAAGCGCTGCCAGGAGCGCGCGCTGGCCGCTTCGGTCTGGGCAGCCGACGGCAAGGCTCCGGAAGAAGGGCCTGGCGAGAACAGACAGGTGAGCTCTAGGGCCTGCCCTGAG
>Ga0302321_100005254_pt1 | contig 11321 bp, 7 predicted proteins | sample Fen_T0_1_FD_202505 | JGI IMG/M metagenome (GOLD analysis project Ga0302321, IMG submission 202505) | Peat permafrost microbial communities from Stordalen Mire near Abisko, Sweden - Fen_T0_1 | ecosystem: Environmental > Terrestrial > Soil > Wetlands > Permafrost | place: Sweden: Abisko...
TGCTGGAGACCACGGCGATCGGGCGACGGGTCGAGACCACGTTCGGACAGAGCGGCTTCTTCGGCTACGGCTTCTGCAGTCCGGAGCCGAAGGACGGGGTAATGTGGTGGAGCACCCAGCCCTCGCATGGTCTGGACGCCGCGACCTTCCGCGCCATGAGCGAGGATCAGATCAGGCAGCACCTGATCCAATTCCATGCCGGCTGGCACGATCCGATTCCGCGCCTGCTCGAGGCGGCAAGGCAAATCTCGGTTGCGCCGACGCTCGACGTCGCGACCTTGCCGACCTGGTCCCGTGGCCGCTCGCTGCTGATCGGCGACGCCGCCCATGCCACCAGTCCGCATGCCGGCCAGGGCGTATCGCTCGCGCTCGAAGACGCGATGCGGCTCGCCCGACTCATCTGGCAAGGCCAGGACCTGCGCACGACCTTCGAGAGCTTCGAAAACGAGCGCCGCCCCCGCGCCGAGCGCGTCGTCGCCCTCGCCCGCCGCAACGGCAACAGCAAGCGTGAGTTCAGCGCGGCCGGCGCCTGGATCCGCGACCGGATGCTGCAGCTCTGGTTTCCGGTGACGGCCAGGGGAATGGACTGGATGTACGCCTACGACCCTCGCGCGGCGTAGCCGTCAGCTCTCGACCGTGAAGGTGATGCCGGCGTGCTCGGTCAGGCGCTTCATCAGGTGCTCGCCCATGGCGGCACCCGGAGTCCAGATGCCACCCGCGAGTTGCGGCGTGTCGCGCAGCAGGCAGAGCGCGCATTCCGAGATCATCTTGGAGGTCGAACCGTAGCCCGGATCGCGATCGCCCTTGACGGCGACGCGAACCTGGCGGCCATCGGCGGCGATCCCGACGAAGAGCAGATCGTAGTATCCGTTCTCGCGCTCTTCCTTTGAAGGTCCCTCGCCCGGCTTCGGCACGGCGGCTGACGCCAGGTTGTTATTGGCTGCCACGATGCGCTTCGCCAGAGCCTCGCCTTCCGGACCGGGACCGGCGATCTGCATCTCGTCGTAGATGAAATCGCGTCCATAGGGGAAACCCATCAGCATGTTGGAGCGATGGATGTTGCGGGTGTTGATGTTGGCCATGAAGAACGGCGTCAGCCAGGTCTGCAGATCCTCGTCGAACACCGGCCGATTGCCCGGTGGTTGTTTCGGCCCCTGAAAACCAGGGGTCAGCGCGAAGGCATCGCGCAGCAGCGCCAGGATGCTCTGGTCTTTTGCCGCCGCGTCGAAGATCGCCTTGCCGCTGGCGGCCGTGCCACCCGAGAAGGTCCCCTTCATGGCGCGCACGCGCCCCTTGACCCGTGCGACCGGCGCGCCGAAAGCCGCCTTGGCCGCCTCCTGGCAGGCGAACACGCCCAGTTCGAACGGCAGCGAGTCATAGCCGCAGGAGAACATGATCCGCGCGCCGCTGCGTTGCGCCGTGGCCAGATGCGCGTCGATCATCCGTCGCATCCACGGCACCTCGCCGCACAGATCGAAATAGTCGGTGCCCGAGGCCGCGCAGGCTGCGATCAGTTCGTTGCCGTAAAGCAGATACGGCCCCACCGTCGTGATGACCGACCTGGTCTGCGCGATCATCGCCTGCAGCGATGCCGGATCGGCGGCATCCGCAACAATCAACGGCGTGTCGGCAGGCGCGCCGATGGCATCACGCACGGCGGCGAGCTTGTCGCGGCTGCGGCCGGCCATCGCCCATTTCAGGCTGTTGTCGCCGCGGTCATGCGTGGCGAGATATTCGGCGACGAGCTGGCCGGTGAATCCGGTCGCTCCATAGACGATGATGTCGAACGCGGTCGATGGTGTCATACGTGAATTTCCTGCCGTGATCTGGTGTCAGTAGGAGGAGCGAAGCGAAGAGGCAACTGGTCATTCCGGGATGGTCCGAAGGACCAGACCCGGAATCTCGAGATTCCGGGTTCGCTAACGCGCCCCGGAATGACGGCTCACGCGCAAGTCTGGATTGCTTCGCTACGCTCGCAATGACGGCTTGATTGGTTGTCTAATTCATCTTTTCCCATAAGATACGCCCATCCCGGCGCGGACGTCGTTCTGGATCCCGTAGGGCGCGATCGGGTAGCGCAGGCCGTTATTGGCGAGTTGCTTCATGCCGGCGATGGCCTTGGCCAAATGCGCAGGCGACAGCGCCATCAGCATTTCCTCGTCCGGCACGCCGCCATAGCGCCGCTCGGCAAAGCACGGCAGCGACAGGCTGGGCTCGCCGGTCTTCAGCGCACGGCCCCAGGAGTCGGCGCAGGCGGTCTCGCCGACCACGCCCCATTCGAACTTCTTGTAGCCAGTATATTGCAGCCCGTTGATCAGGATGATCATCTGGCCGGGCGTCGCATAGACCAGACAGATGTCGGGCGGATCGAGCCGGCCGCTGGCGAGCGGGCTCACCGCCATCGCCTGGTAGCGGCCGAACGGCACCACATCGAGTGCCTGCTGGCGCTTGTGCGCATCCTCGGCGGTGCCATGCCAGACACCGACATAATTTGCGCCTGCGAGCCATGTGTCGTCCTGCGGACCCAGCCCGATCACCGCGCGGCACTGCGCGCCCACCAGATCCACGCCGGTGATGCCGACGGTCCAGCCCAGCCGCGAGGCCATGCTGACGATCTGGTCGGTGGTGTGGACGGCAGTCGGCCGCCTGATCTTCGGAATCGCCGCCATGTCTTCGACCCGGGCGAACATCTTGATCCCGATCACGGTGGTCTTGAGCCGCAACAGGCTGTTAAGATCAGCCACCATGCCGGGCAAATCGAGGACTTCCTGCGGCGTCGGTTGTTGCATGGCGTGACCTCCAGGAACTCGCGCGGCGTCGTTTCGTGCGCCGGGTGGTTTTAGTCCTTCGCCGGCCCCGGAAGCAACTCATCGATCCGCCCCGTCAGCCGATAGGCGAACAGACCCATCCATTCGCGCACGGCCGTATCGGTGTGGCTGAGCCCGTCGACGGCAACATTGTTGAAGCTGAAGAGATCGTCGCGCCCGCCGATCCGCCAATCCACCGGATAGGGCTCCACCGCGAAGCCCACCTTCCGGAACAGGCCTACCGAGCGCGCCATGTGAAAGGCCGAGGTCACCAGCAACCAGCGCTCGCCGGGCTTCGGCTGGAGCAGATCCCTGGTGAAGGCCGCGTTCTCCGCCGTGTTGCGCGAGAGCCGCTCCATGGTCAGCCGCGACTTCGCAATGCCGAGGCTTTCGAAGATCTCCGCCGCGTAGTCGGCTTCCTTGGCGGTGTTCGAAATCAGCCGGGCGCTGCCGCCGGTATAGACCAGGCGCGCGTTCGGATAACGATGCGCAAGCGCTGCAGCGGTGATCATCCGGTCCGGCGAGCTCGTCACCGCGGGCGCATGATGCGCGAGTGACAGATCGGGATCGACAGGTCCGCCCAGAACGATGATCCCGTCGGGGGCACCACGTGCCGGGTCCCAGGCCGGAAAGCGCTGCTCCAGCGGATAGAGCAGCAAGTTGCCAAGCGGCGAGAATCCAGCAAGCGCGAGCACCACAATCGATACCACAAGTAGCCGGCGTCCGAGCCGTGCCGCCCGGGTCGCCAGCAGGACAGTGCCGAGAAGGCCTAGCCCGATCAGAAAATTGATCGGTAAGACAATGAGGCCGATGGTCTTTGAGAATACGAAAAACAAAGCAGCGCCCTTCCAAATATCGAGATCGTCATACGCGGGTGAAACTTGTGTATCCACAATCGATCAAAAGCATCTTCCGCGATTGAATAGCTGCCGTCTCGGTTTGGCAACCTGTAGAGTGTATCGACTCATGGCGCTGGTGCAGGCACAATCGCTGCAATAGTTCCTCCAGCCAGTACTTCCCATGACCCATCATCATCTGCATGCGAGCCCCGAAACCTGCCATTGGGGCTTTTTCGAAGCCAGGCTGAAGCCGGTCTTAACGATCGAGAGTGGCGACGACGTGACAGTCGACACCATCAGCGGCGGCCCCGACCAGGTGCCTGACAAGACCAAATTCCACGTGCCGCCCGAACTGTTCGACGTCCACGCCCGGAGCGAGCGGATGCTGCCGGGCCATATCCTGACCGGGCCGATCGCCATCAGCGGCGCCGAGGTCGGCGATGTGCTGGAGGTCGAGATTCTCGACGTCAAGCTCCGGCAGGACTGGGGCTACAACCTGATCCGCCCGCTCGCCGGCACTCTGCCCGACGATTTTCACGTGGCCCGCCTGCTCAATATTCCGCTCGACCTGGAGCGCATGGTCGGCCGCCTGCCCTGGGGTCTCGACCTGCCGCTGGCGCCGTTCTTCGGCGTCATGGGCGTGGCGCCGCCGCCCTCCTGGGGCCGCATCACCTCGCTCGTCCCCCGCGCGATGGGCGGCAATCTCGACAACAAGGAGCTCGGCGCCGGGGCAAAACTCTATCTGCCGGTGTTCGTGCCGGGCGCCCTGTTTTCCTGCGGCGACGGCCACGGCGTCCAGGGCGACGGCGAGGTCTGCGTCACCGCGATCGAAACCGCGCTGCAGGGCCGCTTTCGCCTGACCCTGCGCAAGGACCTGAAGTTCACCTATCCGCGCGCGGAAACCGCGACCCATTACATCACAATGGCAATGGACCCCGACCTCGACCAGTGCGTGGTGAAGGCGCTGCGCGACATGATCGTCCTGCTCGGCGAGACCCGGAACCTGTCGCGCGAGGATGCCTACACGCTCTGCAGCCTCGCCGCCGATCTGCGCGTTACCCAGACGGTGAACGGCTCCAAGGGCATCCACTGCATGATCGCGAAGAGCGCGGTGCATGGGTAGCGTTGTGGTCCTGACGCCTTGGAACACCTTCATTCCGGGGCGCAGCACTCAGCGCGAACCCAGGTGCGCAATTGCGCACCTGGGAATCCAGAGGTGATGGCTGCGAGATTCCGGGTTAGCACCACGGCGGACGGCGCCGCATTCTCAATTGTCATCGTTCGCGAAAGCGGACAATCCCGTATTCCAGAGACATTCGTGGTCGAACGACACGCCGCGGCATACGTGATACCCCGCGTGGCTTCGCCTTCAACCCCGCCGTACGCCGCTCAATCAGCGTTATCCCTCGTGAGTCATGCACGACCGGGGCGAGCCGACGGCCGATCAAGCCATTTCCGGTATCCAAGGATTACCACCGGGTCCTGCGATGCGTCCCAAACTCGTGATGTGCCAGGAGAAGGCAACGCAGTCGTTTGACAGAGACGAATCAACGATGTTTAGGGTACCGGGACGTGATACCCAATGCCGCGGGAATAGTTTCATCCATGGATATGACAAGCCCTATTTCGCCAAACAGCAAGTACCGATTTTACCGGGGTCTGGTTGCCAGCTGTGTTGCCAACGGGATTCAGGCGGCCAATTTTTTCGGTGACCGATTCCTGAGGAAGACGCGTCAGTCATCTTCAGAAATCGATGACCTATATACGCACTCGATGAACAGGGCATTTTCCGCGACGGAATCCTTTCTTGTCACGGGAGCACCGCACGCATCGGCATATTATCCGCGGGACTTCGCCTGGTTCTATCCCGACGTGCTCGATCCCGACACCATCATGGGGTCCGAGGATGCAATTCGCAGGGTTCGTTTGCTCGAAAGAAGTGTCCGGCTCATGCTGGAGGCCGTTCGGTCCGGTGTTGTCACGACCACTATCATCCCCGTGGGACGAAACCGGTATATTGGTATCAACTACTTCTCGCGGCCTTCAGATACGCTGTTGGGCACCCTTGCAGGTCTGGAGCAAATCATGCGCGCCGACCAGAGGGCGTCAGCGTCGTATCTGGGATTGTCACAAGGAGCCCATGCGGGCCGCCTGTTGCTGATCGAGTATCGCGCGGATCTGAAACATGCGATCATCCAGCTCGCGCGATCGTTGGAGCCGTTCGACGATGACGGAGCCGGCTATTTGCTCTGTGACGCAGCCGCACCTCGCTCCGCGGCGACGGATACCCGCGCCGAACGTCGGCGCTTCGTCACCAATGCCTGCGTCTACGCGACTTTCTCGCGCGCCGTGGACCTCGGAGTCATCGGCATCGGCGAGCTGGAGCAACTGCTCGGGCGCGAACTTTCACAATATAAAGCGCAACTTCTTCGCTTGTTCGGCAAGCATGGCTATGTCCGTCATTCCCTGGATTGCGATGACGAACCACCAGCGTTTTCCATCGCCTTGGACTTCGTCAATGTGCAGCGGGGATTTTGGGACTTGAGCGACGCGAGCGAACGCGCGTTGTTCGCAGCAACGGCAGATCTGATCATCGCCGAACCGCGGTTTCGCGTACCAAATACGTCTCACTTCCTGGTTTCCGTGAATAATCCGCGCAGAAGGATGATCCACAAGATCGCGTCACCATCCTACCAGGGGCGCTCTTCATGGCCGACATTCAATGTCGAATTCGCGGACCGCATGCTGGATTACGACGAATTTTCGAAAACCGATACATACGGATCCTGCGCGCGAGATATCTTGAGCGACATTCGTGCCGCAACCGAATTGCATGGCGGATACCAGGAGCTTCTAACGGATAAAGGCCTCAAATATTGTACGTGGGCCTATCGGGGAGGTGTCGCTCACTCCTGGTTTCCTCGTTTCCTGACTGTCTGGAAAAGGGCATTCGGGACCCCGCTACTGGATTGGAAGTAGCGCGTAACCCGGATTGTGTTTCGTAGGGCGGGTTGGAGGCCACCGGGTCCGCGCAAGGTGCGGCCCGATGACAGGCTTCGCCGTAACCCACCGTCTTGCCGAACCTAACGACGGATGACGGCGGCTCCAATCCGCCAGAGCTCCGCGTGGCTCGGGAGAACTCGCCTCCAGGATGCGAACAACGTCTGCACAGCCCTTGATGCTGCGCGATTTCCGTGGTATCTGGATCCCATGATTAGATCAGTGCGCAACCTCCACCGCAAAAACATGACCTGCTTCGGCAGGGCCGTGGAAGGAGTCGTGCGCTAGGTATTCGACGACGCGATCTTTTCACCAGGCCCCGCCGGCATCGGACGGGGCCTTTTGTTTGGCCACGCTCCCTGCCGGCGCAACAGCAGGAGCATCCGATGCCGCCGCAACAGACGAACCTCACATTCGAGACCGGGCGCGATGCCGCAGGGCTCGGCCGCGACGTTGCCATGACACTCGTGAGAGACGCCGCGAACCACAGCCTGGAAGCGCCGCCTCCCAATGCGTCCATTGCAGCGCCGGACGGCGTTTCGTTGAGACAGCCGCCCGCCACGAACTTTCTCAAGAGATGGTGGGGTGCCTTTCGAGCACATCGCCGACGCCAGAGATTGCGGGTGAGCTTGCACGACCTGAGCGACAGGCAGCTGATGGATATCGGCATGACACGCGGCGAGATCGATTACACCGCCTCTCACCGTGGTATCGACCAGCGTGGAGGCAGCACCACGACGCTGCTATGGATCACCTCCCGTGGCGTGTCCTGACCGACGGCAGTCACCGTCAATTGTCCTCGATGAGTGGTTCCGGGAAATGGCGCCCCGGAACCCACTTCCGAATGTCAGCCAGTTAGAAAGGGCGGATTGCAGCCAACGGCCTCATCCGCCGAGACGTTTGGCAAGATGGCGGGTTACGGCGGAGCCTGTCATCGGGCCGCGCGTTGCGCGGGCCCGGTGACCTCCAACCCGCCCTACAAATAGAGGAAGCTTAGTCCGAGTTACGCGTTGGCCTGCGCAGCAGTCCCCCTAATCTCCAAGGCCGCCTTATGGATTCTCGGGTGCGGAATAGAGCATCATGGCCCGTGCCAAGTGGGACGCCCCGACGGCAGGTCATCGGCAGATATTTATTCGAAAAGCCAACTCGGAAATTTTGGCCGATTGAGTTAGTGTGGATTGCATCGGGACGGCATATCCGTCCTTTTTGGGAGGATATCGTGATGAAATCCTCGTTAAGTCTTGTCGTACCCTCAGCGATTGCCATCCTGTCAACTACATTACTTTGCGGCCTGAGCGGTGCGGCAATGTCGCAAGCCGCAACCGACGCGGCCACCGCGCTTCCTGCCATCGCGGTCGTAGCGCCGAAACACGTGACGAGACCACCGCGAGCGGTGAGGCCACCACAAAATCCGGCGCAGGCGGCAACAATTGCAGCTCGCCCGGCAGCGCCAAGCCTTCAAACGCCGCCGCCAGCGCAAAGTTCAGTATTGACGAAGCTTGCGGCGATTGAGAAAACTTCCAGCAATTGCACCGATGGTTGCCAAACAAGCTTCAAGCACGGCAACCAACCCTGGAATGGATGCTCCTGGGCGAATGGTTTTAATCTGTCGGCAACTTGCAGAAACGTACACAATTTCAAGACCTACGTTGAGTGCAGGGAGTACGGACTGCTTTTGGCTTGGAAAGACACTGAAATCTATTTGTATTGCAGCAGCCTGCAAGCTGGGGGAAAGTATGCCGGGGAGAAGTATGTGGTCGCCGAGCGATCAGGGCGTCGGTAGTAGCTCGTAGGGCGGGTGGGAGACCACCAGGTCCGCGCAAGGCGCGGCCCGATGACAGGCTCCGCCGTAACCCGCTATAATGCCCCGTAACGGCGGATCAGGCTTCGCGCCAATCCACCCCCGGTTTACGCATCGCATACCCGGAAGCAACGGTGCTGCGGGTTCTCCTGATGAAATCAGAACTCGTGATATGTCACTTCACGATATCAACTATCGCTGTTACCGCCCCACCTACAACGCGACGACTTTGGGTGTCGACGACGAAATCGCGCGGGTCACCATCAATTTCCAGGCGGACGTCATCAGCTTGCGCTATTCGCCAGACTCGGTGAGTTGTTTCGAAGCACAATGGCCCCGCGGAAGCAGATTCTGACATTCAGAATTATTATTGACATTTCTAAAAATCAGCAATATTGATTCCGCCAGCCCGTCCCACCAGAGGGACGACACGCGATCGTCACGTTCGCGGGGCGGGATGCGGTGGACGCAAGCGGTGCGACTGACGAGCGCGCGGCCTTGCGGACGGCGAAGCCGTGTGGTTCTGGCGCCCCTTTTGCAGGCGTCAAGTTAGCGACGACGCCAACGCGTCACGCGGATGACGGGGTCAACACAGCAATTGGTCCCCGGGGAGAGCGCGGAGTAAGCCGTAAACTATCGCGTGGGGATGCCGGATGTTTCCGGTGCTTCCGCTGTGAATACTCGTGCGCATGTTTTTATATCCCCATAGCGCGCATGAGGCTGCGGGTGCATTGGGCACCCGGCATCCCCCGCGCCCTCTGATTGGAGAGGGCGGAATTGAGTTCAAAACTCGGGCATTCTCGGCCGCGAGATCGCGAACCCTTGTCGACGAAACGAGACATTCGATCAATCACTGATGACATGAGCTGTTTCTCCCTCATTGCCAGTCGCGCCGCGAGTCAAAGACTGGATTGCTTCGTCGCAAGCGCTCCTCGTAATGACAGGCAAACAGCTCGATTTCACGGGCTTCGAGTCAGGCTCTGAGGAGCGTCATGCGTCGCGAGGCATTGAGGCGGCAAATACCAGACATCAAAGAGGGCGATCGCCATCGTTCAACCGGAACGGAAGCTCGAACGGCTTTCCTTCGCGCACGGCCTTCGCTACGATCTCGGCAAGCAACGAAAAATCCGGGGGAGACATATGCTCAAGGACAGGCTGTCGCCGGCCGAAGAGGCCGCGCGCGAGGCGACGATGCGCGAGACCCTGGCGACCTGCCCGCGGGTTCTCGATCTGATTGCACGCGGCGCTCTCGCCGACCCGGATGCGGAGGCCATCGTCTATCTGCGGTCGCCGCTCGATCCCAATCCGGTGGTAATCTCCAACGATCAGCTGATGGGCGCCATCAAGGCGACGGAGACCCACTTCCGCGCGCGAGGCATCGGGACCGACGACACCGTCGCAATTCTGCTGCCGTCCTGCCCCGCGGCCATCGCCGCGATCTGGGGTGCGGCGGCCTGCGGCATCGCCGAGCCGCTCAATCTCTTGTTCAGCCGCGAGGCGATCGCGGCGCAGCTCAACGCGGTCAAGGCCAAATTGCTGCTGGCCCCGCCGCCCGGAATGCCGGGCGGGCTCTACGAAAAGATCGCAGGCCTCGAGACGGACGTAGCTTCGCTCAAACGCATCGTGATCGCGCCGCTCGACGGCACCATCGCGTTCGACGGCGACGTTGTTGTTCCCGATCCGGCCTGGCGCGACGATTACGGCAAGTGCACGGATGCCTCAGAACCCGATCGCGTCGCCGTCATGCTGCCGACCGGCGGCACCACTGGCCACCCCAAGGTCGCGCGTCTCACCAACCGCTCCATGGTCGCCTCCTGCGTCGCGTCGCGCATGGCGTTGGATTATCGCAAGGGCGACCGCGCCATGATTCCGCTGCCGCTGTTCCACGTCGGCGGCCTGTTCGTCGGCGTTGGCGCCATCCTGTCGGCTGGCGCGACCAACGTCATTGGCGGACCTGCCGGCGCGCGCGATCCGGCCTTCGTCAAGCAGTTCTGGAAGCTGATCGAGACCCACCGCATCACCCATTCGGGCGGCGTGCCGACCACGCTCGGCGCGCTGGCGGAGGTTCCGATCGGCGATTGCGACATCTCGAGCATGCGGATCACCGCGACCGGCGCTGCGGTCTGCCCGCCGGAAATCGAGCGGCGCTATCTGGCGAGGTGGGGCGGTCCGTGCGTACAGCAGGTCTACGGCATGACCGAGCTGGCCGGCGCCATCGCCCATGACGTCGCCGGCGTCAGGCCGCGGCCGGAGGCCGTCGGCACCCGCAATCCGATGGTCGAACTGGCGATCCTCAGCCAGGGCAAACTGCACACCGGCCTGTGGCCCTCGCCGGTCGGCGAATTGCTGACCCGGGGGCCGCAGGTGTTCCCGGGCTATGTCGACCCGGCCCAGACCGAGACCGCCTTCCATCAGGACTGGCTGCGCACCGGCGACATCTGCCGCATCGACGCCGACGGCTTCGTCTTCATCATGGGCCGCGCCAAGGACGTCATCATCCGCGGCGGCCACAACATCGATCCGCGCACCATCGAGGACGCCGCCCTCGGCTTTCCCGGCGTCGGGCTGGCGGCGGCGGTGGGGCGGCCGGATGCCCATGCCGGAGAAGTGCCGATGCTGTTCGTCTCGCCGCAGCCGGGCGTCCTGATCGATCAGCAGGCGCTGGCCGACTACGTGCAGGAGCGAATCATGGAGGCGCCGGCGCGTCCGCGCACGGTCGCGATCATCGCCGACATGCCGGTCACCGCGGTCGGCAAGATCTTCAAGCCGAAGCTGCGGGAGATCGCCGCCCGGGCCGCGGCCCGCGAGCTGCTCAAGGCGGAAGGGCTGCTGGAGGACGTCGGCGTCGAGGCGATCACCGATCCCGCGCGGGGT
>Ga0302321_100005255_pt1 | contig 11318 bp, 10 predicted proteins | sample Fen_T0_1_FD_202505 | JGI IMG/M metagenome (GOLD analysis project Ga0302321, IMG submission 202505) | Peat permafrost microbial communities from Stordalen Mire near Abisko, Sweden - Fen_T0_1 | ecosystem: Environmental > Terrestrial > Soil > Wetlands > Permafrost | place: Sweden: Abisko...
CTGCTCGAGGCGGCCACGTGCGAGGTTCGCGGTGAGGTGTACATGCCCATGGCGGAATTCGCGCGCATAAACGCCGAACGCGAGGAAGCCGGCCTGCCCACGTACGCCAATCCGCGCAACAGCGGCGCCGGGTCGCTCCGGCAGCAGGATTCGCGGATTACGGCCGCGCGCCGGCTTTCTTCCTGGTCGTACCAGCTCATCGAGGACGGCGCGGACGGACGCCCCACCACGGCCGGACAGTCCGACGCGCTCGCCCGTCTCGAGGCGCTCGGCTCTCCGGTAAATCCAAATCGTGCCGAAGGCGTCGACATCGACGGCGTGATCGCGTTCCTGCACGAGTGGCGCGAGAAGCGGCACGACCTCCCGTATGAAACCGACGGGATGGTTGTGAAGGTCGATCGAGTCGACCAGCAGGAACGGCTCGGGATGGTGTCCCGGGCACCTCGGTGGGCGATCGCCTACAAGTTCCCACCCGAGCAGGTGGAGACCGTCCTCGAGGACATCGTTCCGTATGTCGGCCGGACCGGCACCCTCACGCCGGTCGCGTATCTCCGCGCAGCCAAGGTCGCCGGCTCGACGGTCGCCCGAGCGACGCTGCACAATCTTGACGAGGTTCGGCGCAAGGACCTGCGCATCGGAGACTGGGTCGTGCTCCAGAAGGCCGGGGACGTGATTCCGGAAGTGGTGCGGTCGATCCCCGAGCGCAGAACCGGGGCGGAGCACGAGTTCGAGATGCCGGCCGCATGCCCGGTCTGCGGGACGGCGATCGTCCGCGACGAGGGCGCCGTCCGGCACTACTGCCCGAACACCACGTGCCCCGCGCGGCTGGCTCAGGAGTTCGCGCATTTCGCGGGTCGCGGCGGGATGGACATCGAGGGCGCGGGCTGGGCCGTACTCGAGCAGCTGCTGGCTCGGGGCCTGGTCAAGACGCGCGGCGACTTCTACCGGCTGACCGTAGATGACCTTGCGGCACTCGATCGGTTTGGCCGCAAGAGCGCGGAGAACCTGATGGCGGCGATCGAAAAGTCGCGCCGGCGCCCCCTTGCGCGCGTCCTCAATGCCCTCGGCATTCCCCAGGTTGGCGAGTCCACGGCGATCGACCTGGCCTCCTGGATCGCGTCCCGCTGGCCATCCGAATCGATGGATCCGGGGGAGTGGATCCTGCTCGTGGCTCGGGAACTCCGCGGCGTGACCGCCGACGAGCTGCAGGAGATTCCGGGCATCGGGGCCGTGGTTGCGGGCGCGATCGCGGCGTACTTCACGAATCCGGAGACTGCCGGAATCCTCGGCGATCTCGTGGCCGCGGGGATCCTCCCCGTGCCCCCAGCCGGGCGAGTGGCTTCTGCGAGCGGCGCTGCGGGGCCGCTCGCCGGCAAGACCGTGGTCGTGACGGGCACGCTAGCCGGTTGGGACCGGGCCGCGGCCGAAGAGGCCGTGCGCGCCGCCGGCGGCAAGGCCGCGGGCTCGGTGAGCAAGAACACGTCCTACGTGGTTGCGGGCGAAGGGGCGGGATCGAAGCTCGCGAAAGCCACGGAACTCGGAGTGCCCGTGCTGGACGAAGAGGGATTCCGCAAGCTCCTGGCCGGGGAGCCGGAGTAGGGAAGGCCGAGGAGCGGCTCGCCGAAGATCGCCCTCGCTCGGCGCCGCGAGCCGGGGACACTCGCTCGGCGCCGCGCGGGGCGCCTGTCGCAGAAGCGTCACGTCCAACTTTCCTCCAGTTTGCCAGTACCACTGGCACGCCAGAACAGCTCGCATGCCATGGAGTGCCTCGTTGGACCGCCTGGCCTCCAAATCGGCCGACGGATAGCCGTTTGCAGCTAACAGTCGGCGATGCCGAGGCCGCCTGATCCGGAAATTGCGCGCCGCGGGCGTCCGACCTTCCTCCGCGCCAACACCATTGGCAAAGTGAAAGCTTTGGTCGCGCGCGGCGCCGTCGTTCGTCAGGAGTACCGCGGGCCGGCCCGTTCAGCCCATCGCCGAGTTGATCTGCCCCCAGATCCATTCCGGCCGCCACGGTACGGACGGACCCAGCAGCATTCGCGGTGCCCGCCACGTCTCCACCCAACCGCGCGCCTGGAGTTCGCGCCATGCGGCCTCGTGCTCGTGGGGAACGCCGGCTCGGACGTGGGCGCCGCGTGGCGCGACCGAGCGGTGGAGATCGAGCAGAAAGAGCCCGTCCTCGAAACGCGGCGCGATTATCAGTCCGTGGGCTCGTTCCGTGGGCAGCAGAAACCCGGCGACCGAGGATTCGCGTTCAAGCACCCAGCCGCGCGATTCGGACATGACTTCGATTGCCGCGCTCCTGTCCTCGCCGGTGGCCTCGCGGTCGAGGATGCAGACAGCGGGCAGATCGTCCGGCGTCAGCTCCCGAACGCGCGAGCCCTGCGGCGGCTGAGGCGCGCGATCGATGTGATCGGCTTGCAGCTGGTGATACCAGGTCTCGATCCGGAAGCCCATCGCCTCGTACAGGAGCCGCCCGGCGTCCGTGGCTTCGAGCGATACCGTCACGCAGCCGGCCGCGTGCAGCCGGCCGATCAACTCATCGGTAATGGCGCGGCCCAGGCCACGGCGACGGAACTCCTCCGCGACCACGATCCCTCCGATCCAGCCCACCGGACCCGCCGCGGTTGCCACTCCGCCGGCGACCAGGCGGCCGTCCGCGATGGCAACGAGCGGCTGCGAGGTGGGCACGCGCAGGACGAACTCCAGGAACGTGGTCCGATCGCGCCACCCCTGGGCCCGGGCGAGTCCATTGACCGCCGGAATGTCGGTCGCGGTCATCGGCCTGATGTCAGCCCATCGCATGGTTGAACTGGCCCCAGATCATCGACGGCTGCCATGCCGGGTCCTCGCCCCGAACCATCCGTGGGAACGTGCGCCAAGCAAACCAGCCTCGGTCGACCAGCAGCCGGCGCCCGGCCTCGTGCTCAGTCGCGAGCCCGGCCCATGCGTGGCCGTCCCGTGGCGCCAGGTGACGATGCAGGTCCAGAAGGCAGCTGGCATCGTCGGGCTCGGGCGCGATCAGGGCTCCATTGCCTCGAACCGTGGGCATCAGGAAGCCGCGCAGCTCGCCGCCCGCGCCTTCGAGCAGCCATCCGGACGCCGCGAAGTGCTCGATGAGCGCTCGCCTGTCCTCGCCGGTGGCTTGCCTGTCCAGCCCGGCGACACCGTTCAGGTCGGCCCGCGTGATCTGCCGCAGGCGCGTCCCTCGGGGCGGCGTTGGCGCGGCGTCGAGCGGGTCGCCGGAGATCATGTGGTACTCGGTCTGAACCCGGAAGCCGAGCTTCTCGTACACGGGCCGGCCCAGATCGGTCGCGACGAGGACGAGCGAGACGCAACCCGCGGACTCGAGATCGGCGCAGACGGCCTCTGTCAGAGCCTTGCCCAGCCCGCGTCGCCGCAGTTCGGGCGCGACGAAGATGACGCCGATCCAACCGGCCCGCCCGTGAATAGAGCCCAGCCCGGTGCCGACGATCCGGCCGTGCTCGACGGCCACGAGCGGCCGGCAATTCCCGAGCGCGAGCGTCATCCGGAAGAACTCGCGCCGGTTGCCGAAGCCTCCGGCCTCGGTGGCGGCCGCGACTTCATCGAGATCGGATGCGGTCATCGCACGTATTCCCGCCACGGATTACCTCCCGGTCTCAACCGAAGCCGAAGCTCAGGATGCTCCATATCATCGTGGGATCCCAGTCGATCGTGGCACCGCGCAGCATTCGCGGCGTCTGGAATGTGGGGCTCCAGCCACGCTCTTCCAGGCCGCGCCACCCGGCTTCGTGGATATCGGGAACGGCCGCCTTGACCGTCTTCACCTTTCCGCGGCCCAGCCACCGAAGCTGCTCGAGCAGGACGGCCGCGTCATCGACGTCGGGGGCGATGACGGTGGCGCTGTCCGCCAGGATCGATACGAGAAAGCCGCGCATCTTCCCGCCGGATGCGGCCACTCCTTCAGAGTCCATCAGCACCCAGCCGGAGCCTGCAAGCGTGGCGATCACTCCGCGGCGGTCCTCGCCGGTCGCCCGCCGGTCGAGCGCGCAGGCGGCATCGACATCCGCGGGAGTCATGGGCCGCAGGATTCGGTGGGGTGGGGGAGTCGGCGCGGCCTGTAGCGGCTCCGCCTCGAGGATCTGGTATTGCGCGTCCACGCGGAATCCCATCGTGTCGTAGATCGGCTTGCCATACGGAGACGCAATCAGCGCCTGCGTCCCGCATCCCGCCGCGTCGATTCGCGCGCACACCGCGTCCGTCAACGCCCGCCCGTAACCCTGGCTCCGCATCGTCCGGTCAACGAATATCGAGCCGACCCAGCCGACGGATCCATGGATCGAGGCCATACCGGTCGCTACGACGGCGCCGTCGCGCACGCCCACCAACACCTGGATCGCCGGGGTCGCAAGCATCCACTCGAGGTACTCGCGCCGCTCTCCCCAGCCGCCTGCCCGATACATGGCAACGGCCGGCGCGATGTCGTCCTGGGCCATATCGCGAATCTCGAATGTGGTCACGGGCTCACACCTCGACGTCCTGCGGGGATGCAACTCTATCGCGACGCGGCGGCTCGGGTGGGACGCTAGGATTTGAGATCCGGAGCATTGGGCTGGGCGGCGAGCGTGAGGGAGCGCGTTTGTGAGGCTTCTCGAGGAGATGGCGCGGCTCCGGACGTTCATCGTCCTGACCGTCGCCACAATGGTCACCCAGCTCTTACTGGTCGCTACGTGGCAGACCAGCCCGGACGGCTCGATCGACAAAGGTGTGGCGGACGTGGTCGGCATCGCATATGCGCTACTTGGGTTCGGATGGATTGTCTTGTTCTACGCCTACCGCATCGCCGTCTACCGACGGCTCGAATCCTGCGAGTCGCGTGACGACTCCGGCGCGCCGCTGCAGCCTTCGGATGAGATTCGCGGTCAGGGGGACCTCTTGTCGAGCCTGGGCTTCCGCCTTCTCGGCCAGTACGCCTACCGCATGCCGTGGCAGACATGGAAGAGCGGCTGGGTCTTCAGCCACCCCGACCTGGGGATCGAGGTCCGTCTGAGCCGAGGCAAGCCGCTCAGTCTCGCGTCGAGGTGGGCCGACGAATACCAGCTGATCACGATGCGGGATTGGCCGGGCCGCGTCGTGGACCTGCCGGGCGCAAAGCTGGTGGCTACGCGCGGATCCGTGATGAGCATCTACGAGAAGCACGCGCGAGAGTCGGCGGGAATCAGCCTGACTCGAGGCAGGCCGGTTGCGATGACTTCTCTAGGGCAGGCGCTGGCGCTGGATGTGCAGGACCTCCCCCTGTCGAAGGCCATCGTCCGAGCCAACGCGAAGACGCCCGCGATGCTCCTGGCCTATGTTGCGGGGGCGGCCCCGCTGTCGTTTCTTCTGGCATCGGCGCTCCACCTGATCTAGCCGTTCTCGCCCGCCTCGAGCCCCGGTCCACTCAGGTGCGGTCCGGTCCGGTATCATCCCGGCATGGCCGCCCTGACTCGTGCCGATGTTGAGCACGTCGCCCATCTCGCGCGCCTCGGTCTCACCGAGGACGAGTTGGCGCGCCTCGAGGGGGAGCTCAACCACATCCTGGACCAGTACACGGTGCTGACCGGGCTCGACACAGACCACATCGCCCCCACCGCGCAGACGATCGAACTCGCGAACATCCTGCGCGATGACGTCGTCAGGCCGTCGCTCACGGTGGAGGAGGCTCTCTCCAACGCGCCCGAGCGCAGCGGGAGTCACTTCGTGGTGCCGGCGATCCTGGGCGGCGAGAGCGCCGGGGGCGGCGCGTAGCCATGACGGACCTCACACGGCTCCACGCCCACGAGATGACCGCGCTCCTGCGCAAGGGTGAGATCACGTCGCGCCAGCTCACCGAGGCCCACCTCGATGTTGCCGAGCGGCAGAACCGGGCCTTGAACGCGTGGCTCGTCATCACGCGCAAGGAAGCGATCGCCCAGGCCTACGCGGCCGACAGGCGGCTCACCCAGGCTCGGAAGAGCGGCGCTGCCGCGCTGGCTCAACTTCACCCGCTCTGTGGCGTGCCCGTGGGGATGAAGGATCTGGTCTCGGTCAAGGGCGGCCAGGCTACCGCGGGCTCCAAGATCCTCAAGGGCTACATCGCGCCGTTCGACTCTACGGTGGCGGCTCGCCTTCGAGAAACCGGCGCCGTCTTCATCGGCAAGACGAACATGGACGAGTTCGCGATGGGTTCGTCGACCGAGCACTCGGCATACGGCCCCACCTCCAACCCGTGGAGCCTGGACCGCGTACCCGGCGGCAGTTCGGGCGGGTCGGCGGCGGCAGTGGCGGCCTATCACATCCCCATCGGCATCGGCACCGATACCGGCGGCAGCATCCGGCAGCCTGCGTGCATGTGCGGCGTCGTGGGGATGAAGCCCACATACGGCCGGGTCAGCCGCTTCGGGATCGTGGCGTTCGCGTCCAGCCTTGACCAGATCGGGCCGTTCGCGCGAGACGTGCGCGACGCGGCGATGCTCCTCCACGCCGTGGCCGGCCGTGACGAACGCGACGCGACCTCTGCTCCGGTGCCCGTTCCGTCCGGCCTGCTGAGTCTCGCCGCGGGCGACGACGAAGCCGCCGGCTACCTTCGTGGCAAGCGCATCGCGCTCCCCCGTGAGTACTTCGTGGCGGGCATGGAGCCCGGCGTCGCCGCCATCGTGCGAGAAGCCGTTGCCACCATGGAGCGCGCCGGCGCCCGCATCGAAGAGGTGTCCCTGCCGCACACGGACTACGGCCTCGCCAGCTACTACATCGTCGCCCCGGCCGAGGCCAGTTCCAACCTCGCCCGCTTCGACGGCGTGAAGTACGGTCACAACGACAGAAGCTCCGGCGAGTTCATCACCGATTACCTTCGTACGCGGGGAGCCGGTTTCGGGCCCGAGGTCAAGCGACGCATCATGCTCGGGACGTACGCCCTTTCGGCCGGCTACTACGACGCGTACTACCTCAAGGCGCAGAAGGTGCGAACGCTGATCAAGTCGGACTTCGACAAGGTCTGGGCCGCCGGCTTCGACGCGATCTGCGCACCGGTCAGCCCCATGGTGGCGTTCCCCATCGGCTCCAAGGTGGACGATCCGGTGGCGATGTACCTCACCGACGCCTGCACGCTCCCGGTGAACATGGCCGGCCTCCCCGGAATGTCCATCCCTGCCGGCCTCTCAGACGGCCTCCCCGTTGGCCTCCAGATAATCGGCGCTCCATGGAGTGAGCTGGCAATGCTCCGTCTGGCCCGTGGCTTCGAAGCGGTCACGGCCAGAGCACCCTGGCGGGGCCTAGATCCCGCCGAGCTGCATCTGACCGACGACCCCAAGACGCCCAGCCCGATAGATCGGAAGGCACGCCTGGCGCGCGCCTCCGCTTCGGGCCCCGGCGAGCAAGCCTGAGGACCATTCGATGACATCCCAGACCGATTCCACGCGACTCAAGACCGATCCCTCGATCCTCAACTCCGAGATCGAACCTACCCGGCCGCCGCTCTCCACGCGCGTCCTGGCGCGCCGCGTCGAGGAAGTGCCTCGCTCGGGCATCCGCCGCTTCTTCGACATCCTGGCCACCATGACCGACGTCATCAGCCTGGGCGTGGGCGAGCCCGACTTCGACACTCCCCAGCAGGTGATCGACGCCGGGCTGCACAGCCTGGCTTCCCGCCGCACCCACTACACGAGCAACTACGGAACGATCGAGTTGCGGCGCGCGTTGTCGCACCATCTCGAGCGGCTGTACGGCGTCAAGTACGACCCCACCGAAGAGATCCTGATCACGGTCGGGGGTTCCGAGGCTCTCGACGTGGCGGTCCGGGCCACACTCGATCCGGGCGACGAGGTGATCACGCACGAGCCCTCGTACGTGAGCTACAGGCCCGCGATCATCTTCGCCGGCGGCGTGCCGGTGGGCGTGAACACGACGCTGGACGAGGACTTCGCTCTCGATCCGGCCAAGGTGGAGGCGGCCATCACGCCGCGCACCAAAGCCATTCTGCTCAACTACCCGTGCAATCCCACAGGCGCGGTTCTTCCGGCCGACGTCCAGGACGAAATCGCCCGTATCGCCGTCCGCCACGACCTGCTGGTCTACAGCGATGAGATCTACGACCGCCTCGTGTACAACGGCTACCAGATGCGCTGCATGTCGGCCCTGCCGGGCATGCGCCGCCGGACCGTCCACATGGGCAGCTTCTCCAAGGCGTACGCCATGACGGGCTGGCGGATCGGCTATGTCTGCGCCCCGTCCGAGATCCTCGAGGGCATCCTCAAGATCCACCAGTACATCATCATGTCGGCCCCGACCGTTGCTCAGGATGCCGCCCTGGAGGCGCTCAAGACCGGCGAGCCCGACGTTGCCCGGATGGTCGGTGAGTACGACCGCCGCCGCCGGCTCATCGTCGACGGTTTCAACAAGATCGGTCTCCGGACCTTCGAACCTCGCGGCGCCTTCTACGCGTTCCCGCAGATCACGTCCACAGGACTCAACAGCGAGCAATTCGCCGAGCAGCTCCTCCGTGAGGAGTCCGTTGCGGTGGTGCCCGGCACGGCGTTCGGTGACGCCGGCGAGGGCCACGTGCGCTGCTGCTACGCGACGAGCGAGGCGGAGATCAAGGAGGCCCTCGTTCGCATCGAGCGATTCGTCAAGCGCCGCGAGGGCAACTGATGGCAGAACTGGCCCTGGGGCTGTCCGTCCTGGCGCTGGCCGTGTCGCTTCTGGCACTGTCCCGTAGCTCGTCGCGGGCAGCGTCCGGGCCGATGCCCAACGTCCTTTCGAATCTGAGCATCCAGGGCTTCGAGGGCGTGGGCTCGGGCGGGGCGAGCGCAGTCGGTTCGGGCGAGGTTTCGACCCCGTCCGCACCTTCGGAGGCGGTCGCCGCTCTCATGGCCGCGGGCCGGAAGATCCCGGCGATCAAGCAGTACCGGATCGAGACGGGCGCCGGGCTCAAGGACGCCAAGGACGCAGTGGAAGCATTCGAACGAGGAATGCGATGAGCGCCGGCGCGGCACCAGCCGGAGGCAAGGGCTCGACGCTTGAGAAGTACGAGGCCGTGATCGGCATCGAGATCCATTGCCAGCTCAAGACCGCAAGCAAGATGTTCTGCGGCTGCTCGACCGAGATCGACGGGGCGGAGCCCAACAGCCACTGCTGCCCCGTCTGCCTCGGGCTGCCCGGAGTGCTCCCCACGATCAACAAGTCGGCCGTGGAGTTCGTCATGGCGACAGGCTTCGCGATCGAGGCAACCGTGGCCGAGTCCACCCGCTGGGACCGCAAGAACTACTTCTATCCGGACCTTCCCAAGGGCTACCAGATCAGCCAGTACCAGCTGCCGCTCGCGGCAAACGGGAAGCTGACATTCGATACCAGCGACGGGCCGTTCACGGTGCTGATCCGCCGGGCACATCTCGAAGAGGACACCGGGCGCCTCATCCACGCCGATCTGGACGCGGAGGAGCCAGGCACGCCCGCCGATGGTTCAAGTAAGGGCGCGGGCAGGCGCGTCAGCCTGATCGACTACAACCGGTCCGGGATGGCGCTGATGGAGATCGTCACCGAACCCAACATCCGGACCGGCGAGCAGGCTCGCCGATACGCCGAGGAACTCCGTCTCCTGATGCGGACGATCGGCGCCTCGGACGCGGAAATGGAGAACGGCCAGATGCGGGTGGAGGCAAACGTCTCCATCCGACCGGTGGGCCGTGAGGCGTTCGGCACCCGGACCGAAGTAAAGAACATGAATTCGATGAAGGCCGTGGAACGGGCGATCGCATTCGAGATCCAGCGCCAGACCGAGGTTCTCGAGAGCGGCGGCACCGTCACGATGGAGACGCGCGGTTGGGACGAGCCCAGCCAGTCCACGTACCACATGCGGCTCAAGGAAGAAGAGAACGACTACCGCTACTTCCCGGAGCCGGATCTGCCGCCGCTGAGGACCACGCCCGAATGGCGAGCCCAGATCAAGGCACGCCTGCCCGAACTGCCGGCCGCGCGTCGAACGCGCTACCAGACGCAGCACGGCCTGTCCGCGTACGACGCCGCGGTCCTGGTCAACGATCCCGGCGCCACCAGCCTCTTCGAGGCCGCGCTCGCGTCTGCCGCCGGCGTGCCGGCGAAGCTGATCGCCAACTGGGTGACCGGCGAGTACGCGCGTCTCGTCAAGAGCGCGGAGGGCGTGTCGGGCGGCAAGGTCGCCGCCGCGGAGCTCGCAGCCCTTATCAAGCTCGTGACCGACGGCGCGATCTCCGGCACCAACGCCAAGGAGGTCTTCGCCGAGCACTACGCCTCGGGCACAGCCGTGGCATCGATAGTGGAGGCGCGAGGCTTCCGCCAGATTTCCGACTCGGGCGTGCTCGAATCGGCGATCGAGGAAGTCGTCACGGCCAACCCGGCCGCCGTGGCCGACTATAAGGCGGGCAAGACCAACGCCGCGGGGTTCCTCGTAGGGCAGGTCATGAAGGCCACCCGAGGCCAGGCCAACGCGGCAATGGTCCAGGAAGCACTTCGCGCCCGACTCGACCGGGCCGAGTAGGGGAGCGCGGACGATGGGCGTCATCAATCTCGCGTGCTGGGGCGTGGGCATCGTCCTCATCGTCGTGGGCTACACGCGCGCTCGCGGACCGTGGGCTCGGTACCAGCAGCTCAAGGCGCAGGAAGCGAACATCAATCGATACGAGGGTTGGCGCGGCACACGCCTCCGCGACGACGGCCCGAGCGCGGCCTCGATCATGGCGGACGAGATGCGCAGGAAGGCGCAGATCGGCGGCCTGGTTGCGATCGCCGGTTTCGTGCTCGTGTTCGTCGGATTCGCCGTTCACTAGGCGACCCGCTCCATCGGACGGTTCGGTACTACGTACGTACTGGCCGATACTGGCCCAAAGGTGACCGTCGGCACGGACCGAAGAGCCAGGGCGTGATTCCGCTGCAATCGACAGCATGACGGAGTTCGTCGGGATCGGACTCGACCCGCCACCTCTACGGGATCCCGCCGGCACCGGACGAACAGCTCAAATCGAACATCAGTGGCAGCACGCGCGGGGCCGTCCTTGTGACGGCCGCGCGCGTTCTTGTGACCGGTGGCGCCCCGCGATGCCGCCCGACCCGGCTCGCTACCGGCCGCGCATCCGCCGAAGGTCGATGGCCGTACAGCGATCCATGACGACCGCCAGACCGCCTTCGGCGGCGATCCGTGCCGCTTCCCAGTTGATCACGCCGAGCTGGAGCCAGAGCGCGCGCGCCCCGACGGCCACAGCGTCACGAGCGACCTCTTCGGTCTGGTCGGGCCGCCGGAAGACGTCCACGATGTCGATCGGCCCTCCGAGGGCGGCGTCGGCAAGCGT
>Ga0302321_100005259_pt1 | contig 11313 bp, 10 predicted proteins | sample Fen_T0_1_FD_202505 | JGI IMG/M metagenome (GOLD analysis project Ga0302321, IMG submission 202505) | Peat permafrost microbial communities from Stordalen Mire near Abisko, Sweden - Fen_T0_1 | ecosystem: Environmental > Terrestrial > Soil > Wetlands > Permafrost | place: Sweden: Abisko...
TCGAAGTTGCCTCGCGTCATCGTGGACCAGAGGCCGTCCAGCGCACTCAAGTCGTGTTGTCCGTCAGCATCGACGGTGATCACGACGTCATCGGGACCCAGCTCGCCCGCGGAAAGGCGCCGGCGCAAGTCGCCGAACGCCAGTTGCAACGCGGCGGACTGGCCGCGGTTGTCGTCGAATGACAAGAAGCGCACGGAATCATGGTGAGCCCGCCACCCTTCGACGAGCGCACGCGTCGCGTCGGTCGAGCCATCGTCGATGACGTAGACCTCGTCGACCTTCGCCGTAAGCTCCTCGAGCACCTCGACGATCGTCGCTGCTTCGTTGTAGGCGGGGACGACCGCGATGCGGAATCGCGGTTCATTCGGCGATGACGGAGCCGCCTCCATCATCGTGCGGCCGCGGCGCCGCCGCCCACCTCCATCGAGAACGGCGGCATGGAGCGAGTGTCCTGCTCGATGTACCAGTCCACGTACCGGCGCAACCCGACCGCGAACGGAGTGCTCGGCGACCAGCCGAGCACTTCGGCGGCCAAGGCGCTCGAGACCTCCGGCGCCGCATAGTCGCCGGGGCGAGGTGCTTCGAAGGTGAGCGGCACCGACCGATCGAGCAGGGCTGCGAGCGCATCCACGAGCGACCGCAGCGAGATGGGCTCGACGCCTTCGAGGTTGAACACACGGCCGTTCGCCGCGGAACCGAGCGCGAGCACGTGGGCATCTGCGAGATCACCCACGTAGACATAGTTGCGGTGTTGGCTCCCGTCGCCATGGAGGGTGATCGGGCGACCGTCCAGCACTTGCCTGACGAAGCGCGGGATCACCAACTCGGCCCGCATTCGCTCGCCGTACGGCACGCCGTACCGGAGAATCGTGAAGTCCTGCCCATAGAGCGAGTGGGTGGCGTGGACGATCATCTCGCAGGCGAGCTTCGCCGCCGTGTACACGTGCGTGACCCGGCTCGGTTGGAACGCCGACTCCTCCGTCATCGGCTCGGCACCGAACGCCGCTCCGTACACCCACACCGTCGACGCGAGGATCGAACGCCCCACGCCACAGACCCGGGCGGCCTCCCAGACTCGGCTCGTGCCGAGCACGGTGAGCTCAACCGCGCGCGATGGATCGCCGTTCGCCACATTGACGTCGGCGACCGCCGCGAGGTGGAAGACCGTCTCGACCCCGTCGAGCGCCGCGACCATCCCCTCGAGATCGAGGATGTCGGCTGCGACGTGCTCCACGTCATCACGGTGTGGCCGGCTCGGATCCACGACGACGACGTCGTGGTCGCTCTCGACGAGCTTGTCGACCACATGCGAGCCGATGAACCCCGATCCGCCCGTGACCGCGACCCGCATCAGAGCTGCACTTCGCGCGCCGCGGCAACAGCCGCCGTGACGGCTTCGATGGTCGCGTCGACCTCGTCGTCCTTCATGTCGGAGAAGATGGGCAGGCAAATGTGACGAGCGCAGACCTCCTCCGCGCCATCGAGCCGCGTCGTCATGAGGTCCGAGAACACCGGTTCCTGATACAACGGTCGCGCGTAGACCTCGCCGCTGAGCAGGACCCCGAATCGATCTCGGCACAGCTGCTTCACGGCGCCTCGGTCCACGCCGTCGGCCAGCATGGCGATGTACTTGTAGTAGTTGGACCTGCACCGGTCCGGCTCCAGCACGGGGGTGATTCCCGGGACCCCCCGAAGGGCATCGTCGTACCGCCCGGCGACCGAGCGACGGACATCGATGAACGCATCGAGTCGGTCGAGCTGCACCAGTCCGACCGCGGCATGGAGCTCGCTCATCCTCCACGCGTGGCCGAGACGAACGTGCGCACCACCGTGGAATCCAGCCTTGCCCTGGTCGCGAAACCACCGCGCCTCAGCCGCGATCTGCTCGTCGTCGGTGACGATCATGCCGCCCTCGCCCGCCGTGATCACCTTCGTGGGATAGAACGAAAAGGCCGCCGCAACGCCGAAGGAGCCGGCGGGACGGCCGTCGACCATGGCGCCGTGCGCATGCGCCGCGTCTTCGACGAGGGCGATACCGCGGGTCGCGCACAGATCAGCGATCTTCTCGATCTCCGGCGTGACGAGGCCGCCGATGTGCACGAGCACCACCACGGAGGTGTTGTCGGTGATCGCCGCTTCGACCGTTTCGTAGCTGAGCGCCAGCGTGTCGCCGCCGACGTCGGCCAGGCGCACCTGCCCGCCCGCATGGCGGACAGCCGCCGCCGTCGCGAAGAACGTGTTCGCCGGCACGACGACGTCCGTGCCGGCGACGTCCAGCGCTCGGAAGATGATCTCGAGGGCGCTCGTGCCGCTCGACGTGGCGATGGCGTGGTCCACGGAACAACGAGCCGCGAAGAGCTCTTCGAACTCCTCCCCGACGGGGCCCATGGTCAACGACCCCGACCGCAACGAAGCGTCGATCAACTCGAGAATCCGAGCTCGGTCATCATCAGCGAAGACGAGCCTCGCGGGGGGAATCCGCACTTGCGGTTCCGTACGATCCGATTGGCGCACAAACCCCTCCATCTCGGCGAAGTCGGGAGATACTAACGAACCCCGCGACGCCCACCACGAACCGCGTTTCTCTGCACCGGGTGCGCGACGGCAGTCTGGCTGGAAACGAGCAGCTTCAGGTCCGGCGCACCAAGCCCTAGGGTCGGGTCATGCAGTGGACCGTGCACGGAGAGCGCGCGATCTATGAGAGCCCGTGGCTCCGACTCGCGCTCGCCGACGTCGAGATCCCAGAAGGGCCGCGGTTCGATCATCACGTGGTCCGGATGCCCAGGCCTGCCGTTGGCACGATCGTCGTCGACGCCGAGGGCCGTGTGCTCCTCCTCTGGCGCCATCGCTTCATCACGGACACGTGGGGCTGGGAGATACCCGCCGGAGGTGTGGATCCGATCGAGGGCATCGAAGCAGCTGCGATTCGAGAGACCGTCGAAGAGACTGGCTGGCGACCGCAGGATCTGGAGCTCCTCGTGTCGTTCCACCCGACCAACGGGTTGTCGGACCAGACCTTCAACGTGTTTCTCGCGCGCGGCGCCGAGCTGACCGGCGATCCGCTCGATCGGGCGGAGTCAGAGCGCATCGAGTGGGTGTCCGTAGCCGACGTGCGCCGCTTCCTCCGCGCCGGTGAAGTGCAGGACGGACTGTCGCTCGCCGGACTGACCTACGCGCTCGCGTTCGACGCGCTGTAGACCGACGGCGGTACAGGGCGACAACGGTACCGTCTGCATCCCAGAGCGCAGGACCTGGCGCCAGGAGGTCGGCCCGGACGTGCCCGGACGCCCGGACGTGCCCGGACGCGAAGCAGCCGGGGTCGGAGACCCCGGCTGCTTGCACCTTCAGGGTGGGCGATGGGAGATTCGAACTCCCGGCCCCTTCCGCGTCAAGGAAGTGCTCTACCCCTGAGCTAACCGCCCTTTGGAGGGCCACGATCGTACAGGTCCGACCCCATCCGGGCGGGACCGAACCGGTTCACTCCGACGCGATGGCCGACAGGACATCGAGGCGGCTCGCCCGCCGGGCCGGGAACCACGCGGCCACCAGACCCGCGAGCAGCGCGACCACCAGGAACGCCACCAGCTGCAGCCACGGGATCGACAGCGTGGTGATCCCCTGGCTGCGCAGTGCGTGGGTGAAGAGCCAGCCCCAGAACAGCCCCACCACGATTCCCACCACCGCGCCGAGACCCGCGATCACCATCGCCTCGCGGCGGATCATCTGCCGCACCTGCTCGCGGGTCATGCCCACCGCCCGCAACAGGCCGATCTCGCGGGTCCGCTCGAAGACCGACAGCGCGAGCGTGTTGACGATGCCGAGCACGGCGATGATCTCGGAGAGCAGCAGCAGGGCGACCATCACCGCGAGGAACCGGTCGATCGCGCGCTCCTGGTCATCGCGATACTGCGCACGGGTGAGCACCTCGACGTTGGGGAAGTCCCGGCGCAGCTCCCGCCTGACTGCTGCGGCCACCGCGTCGGTGTCGCCGCGGGTCTTCAGGTATACGAGCGTGTCCTGCTCGTCGGAGCCGAAGCCCTGCGTGTAGACCGCCCGCGGGACGATGAACGAGATCGGCAGCCCCCCGGTGAAGTCCTTCTGGCGGTAGATCCCCGCGACCGTCAACGGGTACCACCCGCTCGACATCTGCACGAGCATCAGGTCGCCCACGCCCACGGCGTAGTCGCGGGCTGCGTCCTCGTGGAGGAGGATGCCGCCGGGCTCGAGGTCGTTGACCGAGCCGGCGACGAGGTCGAGGTCGACCGTTGCGTCGAGCCCGGCGGATTGGGCGCTGGCGACCGTCTCCTCGTTGCCGAGGATGCGCACCTTGCGGAACTGGAACGGGCTCGCCGCTTCCACGCCGGAAACCTTGGCCACCCGCGCGGCCACGTCGGGCGAGAATCCGGTGAACTGCTGGGCCTTGAGGATCAGGTCGGCCCGGATTCCCCGGTCGACCGCGGACCGCACCGACGCCTTCGTCGAGTCGCCGAACACCGCCACCATCGAGACGAGCGTCAGCCCGATCACCAGCGCGGTCGCGGTGGCCGCGGCCCGGCGCGGGTTGCGCACCGAGTTCTGCCGGGCGAGGCGGCCGACGATGCCCACGCCCTCGCCGAGCCGGCCGAGCGCGGCGGCGAACGGCCCCGCGAACGTCGCGAGGAGGATCAAAACGCCGAGCAGCACGAGCAGTGCGCCGGCCGCGACCCAGCCGAGGTCGCTCGTGAGCCGGCGTGCCCGGCGGGTGCGGTCGAGCCCGATGAGGATCAGGGGCACCGCGGCGAGCAGCACGCAGGTGCCCAGCACCGCGCGGCGGCGCATCCCCTTGGCGCGGACGGGCGGCACGTCGGCCATGGCGTCGAGCGGCGCGTCCCGGGACGCGCGGATCGCGGGCCACAGGGCGGCGGCCACGGTGACGAGCACCCCGACCCCGACCGACAGCACCACCGTCCGGGCGAGCACCACCACCCCGCCCTCGGGCACGTCGAACCCGACCCGCTGCACCAGGGCGAGGAGCCCGGTCGCCATGGCGACACCGACCACGAGCCCGACCGCCGACGCGACGACGCCGACCACGAGCGCCTCGAGCACGATCCCGCCCACCACCTGAGACCGGCTCGCGCCGATCACCCGGAGCAGGCCCAGCTCGCGGGTGCGCTGGGCCACCACGATCGTGAACGTGTTGAACACGAGCAGCGCGGCGATCACCACGCCGATGGCCGCGAAGCCCAACAGCACCGCGGTGAGCAGCTCGAGCAGGTTGCGCACCAGGTACCCCGCGGTGGCCGCCGCCTCCTGGGCGAGGAGCACCGAGTACCCCGGACCGACCTGCTGCGCGATGCGCGCGCGCAGTGTGCGCACCGACACCCCGGGCTCGCGCACCACGTTCACCGCGTCGACCTGGCCCGGCGCGCCCACCGCGTCCTGCGCGGTCTGCTCGTCGAACGCGGCGAACGTCAGCGCGCCGAGGTCGGTCCGGTCGCCGAACCCGAACAGTCCCACGATCTCGAACTCGCGGGCCGGGCCGGTGAGCAGCACCCGCACCCTGTCCCCCACCTCGAACCCGTTCGCGCGCGCGGTGCCGACGTCCATCGCCACTTCGTCGGGCCCCTTCGGTGGCCGGCTCGTCGGCCCCACGAGCCGCAGCGGGCCGCGCCGGCCGTCCTGGGCCCAGGAGATCCCCAGCGTCGGCGCGCCGCCGCTGCGGACCGCGTCGCCGTTGCGGTCGACGAACTGCGCGTAGCCCTGCACGACCCCGTGCGCGCTCGCGACTCCGGGGACCGCGGCCAGCTCGCCCACCACTCTGTCGGAGAACCGCTCGCGGGTGCCCTCGGGCCCGGTCTGGCCCCGGAGCTGCACCACCACGTCGACGTTGGCGACGGTGGCGCTGAACAGGCCGTCGTAGGAGCGGTTGACCGTGTCGGTGAGGACGTAGGTGCCCGCGACGAAGGCCACGCCGAGCATCACGGCGACCAGGGACAGCGCGAGGCGCACCCGGTGCGCCACGATGCCCCTCACGGTCGCTCTGAACATGCCCAATCCGATCCCGCGCCGGTGGACCATGATGGACTCCTTCCGGCACCGAGGAGAGGCATCGGCATGGGACTGCTCGAGGACAAGCGCGCCGTCGTGACGGGCGGGGGTTCGGGGATCGGGGCGGCCACCTGCCGCCGCTTCGCCGACGAGGGGGCCATGGTGGCCGTGGTCGACATCAACGGCGAGGCCGCCCGGGCGGTCGCCGAGGACGTGGGCGGGCTCGCCTACGAGGTGGACGTGACCGACTTCTCGGCCGTGGCCTGGGCGATGCGCGAGGCCGACGAGCAGCTCGGCGGCCTGACGACGATCTTCAACAACGCCGGGGGCAGCACCATCTCGCCGATCCACGGCTATGACGAGGCCGAGTGGGACCGGATCGTGCGACTCAACCTCACCGGCGTGTTCCACGGCTTCAAGGCCGGGGCGCCCCTGCTGCTCGCCAACGGCGGCGGCGCCATCGTGAGCACCGCGTCGATCAGCGGCACCCGCCCCGCGGCGGGCGAGGCCCCCTACGCAGCGGCCAAGGCCGCGGTGGCGGCCCTCACCGCGACGGCGGCGCTCGAGTACGCCCCCACGATCCGGGTCAACGCGGTGTCGCCCGGGATGATCCACACCGGCCTGACCGACCCGCTCCTGGCCATCGACTGGGCGGTGCCGCACATGACCGCGAAGACCCCGCTGGCGCGGATCGGGACCCCCGAGGACATCGCCGACGTGGTGTGCTTCCTCGCCAGCGACCTCGCCCGCTTCGTCACCGGCCAGAACCTGGTGATCGACGGCGGGATGACCCTCCACGGCTCGGGGGTGGACGGCCTCCTCGATCGGTTCCTCGGTCCGAACCCGGTCTGAGGGAGCCCCGCGCGCTCCCCCCCAAACCCTCGCCGTTCCCCTCGCGCGCCTGACCCCGAGCCCACTCGCGGGCATTTCGCGCCGTTTCCACTCAAGTGCGGGCCCCGCGCGTGCCGAAGGATCCCCCAAGCGGTAGTGGCTGGGAGGGCTTCATGGGGTTCGCAGGTTCCGAACGCACGCGTCGCAGGCGGGGGCTCGGTGTCCTCGTCGCGGGCGTGCTCGTCCTCGGGATCCTCGCGGCGGCCTGTGGGCCCGTCGACCAGACCCCCGCGCCCCCTGGTTGCCCCGCCGACCCGCCCGACCCGATCACCCAGACGATCCTCAACCGGACCAACGGCGACCGGTCCGGCGAGGGCCTGCCGGCGCTCTTCTGGAACGCGCGGCTCGCCTGCCTCGCCGACGAGTGGAGCCGGTACATGCGTGACACCGGCAGCTTCCGCCATCGCGACCTGTCGGCCACGATCAGGAGCCCCGGGTTCGAGGGCTATGCCGGCCTCGCCGAGAACATCATGGTGGGCCCCGGCAACATGGACGGCAACTCCATCGAGAACACATGGCTGAACTCGCCCCCGCACCTCGCCAACATCATGGGCAACTACGACACCATCGGGATCGGGTTCGCCCGGGGCGCCGATGGCCGCCTGTGGGCCACCGAGAACTTCGGTCGCCACTCCTGACACTCCCTGATCTGATCCACCCCCGGTCAGCAGACGAGAGAGCCCGGCCATTCGGCCGGGCTCTCTTCTCGTTCGATGTTCGGCGTTTCGGTGGCTCAGTGGCGGGCGCCCCGGGCGTCCACCTCGTCGAGCAGGTGGGCCTTCATCGTGAAGCCGGCCCAGCCGCCGAAGAAGGCTCCGGCGAGCACGCCGACGATGGCGCCGATTCCCAGCCAGGCGAACCAGTCGGACGGGTCCTTCGGACCGACGGCGATCACGACGATCAGCATCCAGATGACGATGCAGATCGGGGTGGCGATGACCATGCCCCACATCATCGTGCGCCACAGGGACTTCTCGGCCGCGAGCTCCTCCTCGAGGGCGGCGTCGCCGGGCACCAGGATCTCGCTCCCCGCAGCCTCGACCTCGGTGTTGGGTTCCATGTCGCTCACCGTCACCCCTTCCGTTCCGGCTCGGCACCGCGAGCCGATTCTGGCACGACACCGTGCGCGATCAGGACTTCGACGATCTCGGCGGCCGCGTCGGCCGGCGACGTGCGGTCTCCCGCGATGACGAGGTCCGCGGCCTCGGGTGCCTCGTACGGGTCGTCGACCCCGGTGAAGCCCGGGAGCTCACCGGCCCGGGCCTTCGCGTAGAGGCCCTTCACGTCACGGGCCTCGCAGACCTCGATCGGCGTGTCGACGAACACCTCGATGAACTCCAGTCCCACGTCGGCGTGGATCCGGCGGGCGTGCTCCCGCCCGGCGCGGTACGGGCTGATGACGGGAACCACTGCGACCAGGCCGGCGTCGGCGAAGAGCCGGGCCACCTCCCCCACCCGGCGGATGTTCTCGGTCCGGGCGTCGGCGGTGAAGCCGAGATCGCCGTTGAGGCCGTGGCGGAGGTTGTCACCGTCGAGGCTGTAGGCGGCCACACCGGCGCGGGTCAGGTGCCCGAGCAGCTCGACCGCGACCGTCGACTTGCCCGAGCCCGACAGCCCGGTGAGCCACACGGTGGCCCCGTGGCCGCCCAGGACGGACCAGCGGGCGTCGCGCGGCGTGCCGGTGTCGTGCCAGACGACGTTGGCGCTGCGCGGGGCGTCGGTCACGCTCGTCTAGGGCGCCGTGGCGCCGAGCACCATGCCCGCACCCACGGTCTCGAAGGTGGCTTCGTCGACCAGGATGAACGAGCCGGTGACACGGTTGCGGCGGTACTCGTCGACGAACAGCGGAACCGCGGTGCGCAGGGACACGCGGCCGATGTCGTTCATGGCGAGGGCGTTGTGCTCGTCGTCGCGGTGCAGCGAGTTGACGTCGAGCCGGTACTGCATGTCCTGCACCCGGGCCCGCGACCAGCGGGTGGTGTGCTTGATGGCCAGGGTCGCGCCCGGCCGCATGGGCCGCTCGTTGAACCAGCAGATCATGGCGTCGACGTCCTGGGTGACCCGCGGGGTGTTGTGGGGGCGGCAGATCATGTCGCCGCGGGACACGTCGAGGTCGTCGGCGAGACGCATCGTGACCGACATCGGCGGGAAGGCCTGCTCCACCGGGCCCTCGTGACGGTCGATCGACGCGACGGTGGTGGTGAACCCGCTCGGCAGCACGACCACTTCGTCGCCCGGGCGGAACATCCCGCTGGCCACCGAGCCCGCGTAGCCCCGGTAGTCGTGGTGCTCGTGGCTCATCGGGCGGATCACGTACTGGACCGGGAACCGCGCGTCGATGAGGTTGCGGTCGGACCCGATGTACACGTGCTCGAGGTGGTGCAGGAGGGTCGGCCCCTCGTACCACTCCATGTTGTGGGAGTGGTTCACGACGTTGTCGCCCTCGAGCGCCGAGATCGGCACAAAGGTCAGGTCGTCGATGTCGAGCTTGGCCGCGAAATCGCCGAAGTCTTCGCAGATGGCATCGAAGATCGCCTCGTCGTACTCGACCAGGTCCATCTTGTTGACGCAGAGCACGAGGTGCTTCACCTGCAGCAGCGACGCGATCACCGCGTGGCGGCGCGACTGCTCGAGTACCCCCTTGCGCGCGTCGATGAGCACGAGCGCGAGGTCGGCGGTGGACGCGCCGGTGACCATGTTGCGCGTGTACTGGATGTGGCCCGGGGTGTCGGCGATGATGAACTTGCGCCGCGGTGTCGCGAAGTAGCGGTAGGCGACGTCGATCGTGATCCCTTGCTCACGCTCGGCCCGAAGGCCGTCGGTGAGCAGCGCGAGGTTGGTGTAGTCGAAGCCCTTCTCGCGGCTGGTGCGCTCCACCGCCTCGAGCTGATCCTCGAAGATCTGCTTCGTCTCCAGCAGGAGCCGCCCGATCAACGTGCTCTTGCCGTCGTCGACCGACCCGGCGGTGGCGAATCTCAGGAGTTCCATTGGTTAGAAGTAGCCCTCGCGCTTGCGGTCTTCCATGCCGGCCTCGGAGATCCGGTCGTCGGCCCGGGTGGCGCCCCGCTCGGTGACGGTGGAAGCGGCCGTCTCGGCGATGATCGCGTCGAGGGTGGCCGCGCTCGACTCCACCGCGCCGGTGCAGGTGGCGTCGCCCACGGTGCGGAACCGCACCAGCCGCTCCTCGGGGACCTCGCCGTCGATGAGCTGGAGGAAGGGCGTGATCGCGAGGAGCATGCCGTCGCGCTCGACGACGTCGCGGCGGTGCGCGTAGTAGATCGACGGGAGCTCGACGTGGTCGTCGGCGACGTACTGCCAGATGTCGAGCTCGGTCCAGTTCGACAGAGGGAACACCCGGATGTGCTCGCCCTTGCGGTGCTTGCCGTTGTAGAGGCTCCACAGCTCGGGGCGCTGGTTCTTCGGGTCCCACTGGCCGAAGTCGTCGCGGAAGGAGAACACCCGCTCCTTGGCCCGGGCCTTCTCCTCGTCGCGACGACCGCCGCCGAACACGGCGTCGAAGCCGTGGTGCTCGATTGCGTCGAGCAGGGTGACGGTCTGGAGCCGGTTGCGGCTCGCGCGCGGACCGGTCTCCTCGACCACCCGCCCCTGGTCGATCGACTCCTGAACGGACGCCACGATGAGCTGGGCGCCCAGCTCGGCCACCCGGCGGTCGCGGTAGTCGAGCACCTCGGCGAAGTTGTGCCCGGTGTCGACGTGCATCAGCGGGAACGGCAGGCGGGCGGGCGAGAACGCCTTCTCCGCGAGCCGGAGCATCACCGCGGAGTCCTTGCCCCCGGAGAACAGCAGCACCGGCCGCTCGAACTCGGCCGCGACCTCGCGGATGATGTGGATGGACTCGGCCTCGAGCGCGTCGAGGTGCGAGAGGTGCGTCGTCATGGCCGACCCAGGCTAATGGACCGGAAGCGGCACATCGGGACCCGGTGGTGGCCTACGCTGCGCGCCGCGGCGACGTCTGAGGGGGCCCGCATGACCACCACGGTGGATCCCAGTTCCGACCCGGTCTCCGGCCCGGGGTTCGATCCGCTCGACACGACCGCGCCTGCGGTCCACGAGGGTCTCGCGCACCTGCGGGCGACGGCGCCCGTGTCGCGCTGCCCCAACCAGGCCTGGTTCCTCGCCCGCTACGACGACGTCCTCGCCGCGGCCAAGGACGTGGAGACGTTCCGGGCCAGCTTCCGGGAGCCCGGCGTGGTGGTCCCCGACGAGGAGCAGTTCGTCAACGAGATCCCCGAGCCCCGTCACGGCCACGTCCGCCGGATCATCAACTCGGCGATCGCCCAGCACCGCATCGGGCGGGTGGAGCCCATCGCGTACGACCTCTGCCACCGCTTGCTCGACGCCCTGGTGGCCACCGGGGGCGGCGACATGGTC
>Ga0302321_100005260_pt1 | contig 11311 bp, 13 predicted proteins | sample Fen_T0_1_FD_202505 | JGI IMG/M metagenome (GOLD analysis project Ga0302321, IMG submission 202505) | Peat permafrost microbial communities from Stordalen Mire near Abisko, Sweden - Fen_T0_1 | ecosystem: Environmental > Terrestrial > Soil > Wetlands > Permafrost | place: Sweden: Abisko...
CCCCAAACTCGCCAGTGCCCTGACCAATACGTTTACATTCAGCCTGTTATACGTTCCCAGCGTGGTGATCGTATCGTTGTTCGTCGCCGTGCTGCTCAATCGTAAGCTGCCTGGCGTATCGATCTTCCGCACCATTTATTTCCTGCCGGCTGTGACCTCGGCGGTTGCCACGGCCTTGGTCTGGAATATGATCTACGGCAAAGATACCGGCATTCTGAATTACATCATCGAATTGTTTGGCGGGCAGTCGGTTTGCTGGCTGTGCACCAATCAAGTCCTTTTCGCACTCATCATTGTCAATGTTTGGGGAGCCATCGGCGAAGGGATGATCATCTTCCTGGCCGGGTTGACCGCCGTCCCAAAAGAATACTACGAAGCCGCTATGCTGGATGGCGCGAACGGCGCGCAGCAGTTTTTCCGCATCACGGTCCCGCTCGTGACACCCAGCATCTTTTTCCAGACGCTGATGTCGACCATCAACGCCTTCCAGGCTTACGACTACATCTACATGCTCACGCGCCGTGGACAGGGGGACAGCAGTTTCCCGGTGGTGGTTTATTCCATTTATCGCAACGCCTGGACGTTCTTCAACTACGGCGGCGCAAGCGCCCAGGCCATCGAACTGGCCGTAGTGGTCGTGATCTTGATGGCCTTTTATTTCTGGCTCGAAAAACGTTACGTGGTGTACGAATAGGAGCCCGCCATGACCAAATTGACCCCAAAAACCGTCCTGGATATCATCACCTATGCCCTCTTGATCCTTGGCTCCGTCATCATGCTCGGCCCCTTCCTGTGGATGGTATCGACTGCCTTCAAATTACCGGCGGACCAGTTCACCCGTACCCTGATCCCGCCCACCTGGACGCTGCAAAATTTCCGCGATTTATTTAGCGTCGATATCAATTTCCCGGCCTTGTTTCTCAACAGCACCTACATCTCGATCCTGACTGTGATCGGGCAAATGCTGACCTGCGCAATGGCCGCCTTTTGTTTCGCCGTGGTCAAATTCAAGGGCCGTGATTTTCTCTTTACCCTGTTATTATTGACCCTGATGATCCCCTCACAGGTAACGCTCATCCCCAACTTTATCATTTTCAAGTTTCTCGGCCTGGTCGGGACGAGCGTTCCCCTCTGGCTCCCGGCCTTCTGGGGCGGGGCCTTTGGCACATTCCTGCTGCGACAATATTTCCTGACCATCCCGCGCGATCTGGTCGATGCGGCTCGCATGGATGGCGCTTCGCTCTTTCAGGTTTTCTGGGAAATCTACATGCCCCTTTCCAAGCCTGCACTGGCGGCGCTGGCCATCTTCACCTTCCAGGGCAGCTGGAACGACTTGCTCCACCCACTGGTCTATATGCCGGCCGTACCCAATACCACCCTGACGGTCGGGTTGGCCTTCTTCCAGCAGCAGCTTACCCTGGGCGGCAAATTCACCGTCCTGATGGCCGGCGCGCTGGTTAGTATCCTGCCGCTCGTCGTCGTCTTCTTCCTGGCACAGAAACAATTCATCGAAGGCATCGCCCTGAGCGGTGTCAAACGCTAACCCCGACGTCTATCGCGGGCTCTGCGATTTTTCGACGGGAACCACCCGACCTGAAGTTTGGACATAGGCGCTTTGCACCGATTTTAACGCTGAGAGCGCTGAGTACGCCGAGTTTCCTTGGGGTTTCTCCGTGCTCTCTGCGACTCTGCGGCGAATTGCCCTTGCTCTAGGCTCTTGCTTTTTTTCGTGTCCTTCGTGAAAGCTTCATAAAATGGAACCCACTCTCGAAATCAGCATCCTCCGCGAAACAGCTATTTCCCCCGAGCTCAATCGCGCCATAGACACAATCGATACCCTGGCCTTTTCTAACGACGCCCGTGATCACCCCGAAATCAGCGGTATCGAATGGGCCTCGCACGAGTGGAATGCGCTCGGCTGCATCGATGGCACTCTTGTCAGCCAGTTATGCCTGCTCAAACGCGAGATCAAGGTGGGCGATCAGCTGGTTTGGGTGGCGGGCATCGGTGGCGTGGCGACACATCCGCACTGGCAGCGGCGCGGGCTGGCCTCCCAACTCATGCGCGCCGCGCAAGACTTTATCCGCCACAAAATGGAGGTTCCTTTTGGCCTGCTGATCTGCGCCGAGAAAACCCGCCCGCTCTACCAAGCCCTCGGCTGGCAGAAAGTCGCCGATGAACTGCTCTATATCCAAAACGTAGAACGAAGAACGCTCAAGACCTGTGTAATGATATTGAACCTTACCACCGATCCATTCCTACATGGTATCATCGACCTGTGTGGATTGCCCTGGTAGATCCATGCGCCCAACTTAACCATCCTCGCAAAAAGAAACCGGAACACAGGAACCTGACCCATGAAAACTATTTCCATCGGCAAGCTGCGCGGCCTGCAGCAGTGCACCTCCCCGCGCGGAACGTTTACCTGCCTGGCCCTCGACCATCGCCAGAACCTGCGCAAGGCCAACCCGGCCTACCAGGCCGACGCCGAACTCAGCCACTTCAAACTGGATGTCGTCGCCGAGCTCGCTTCCTACGCCACCGCCGTCCTGCTCGACCCCGAAGTCTCCGCCGCCCAGGCCATCGCCGCGGGCAAACTCCCCGGGGATAAGGCCTTCGTCGTCGCCGTCGAATCGACCGGCTACACCGGCGATGCCACTGCCCGCCGCGGCCAGGTTATTCCCGGTTGGAGCGTGGAAAAGGCCAAACGTATGGGCGCCAGCATGATCAAACTACTCGTCTACTTCCACCCCGATTCGCCCACCTCCGCCGAAGCCGAAGACTTCACCGCCAAGATCGCCGCCGACTGCCTGAAATACGACCTCGGCCTGATGCTCGAACCGCTCTCCTACTCGTTGACCGAAGCCAAGCTGACCAGCGACGAAAAGCGTCATATCGTCGTCGAAACGGCTCGCCGCCTGACCATCATCCCCGGCGTGGATATCCTCAAAGCCGAGGTGCCGCTCGATACCGCCGATAACGACCCCGCCCGTCTCGCAAACGCCTGCGCCGAAGTCAGCGCTGCCTCAGTCATCCCCTGGATCCTGCTCTCCGCCGCCGTCTCCTTCGAGACTTACCAGCACCAGATCATCGCCGCCTGCCAGGCCGGTGCTTCCGGCATCGCCGTGGGCCGCGCCGTTTGGCAGGAAGCCGTCCCCTTGAGCGGCCAGCCGCGCCTCGATTTCCTGCGCACTACCGGCAAGGAACGGCTCACGCGCCTGAACGCCCTTTGCAGCGCCCTCGCCAAACCCGTCAGCGACTTCTATACCGCCGCAGCACCCTTCGACTGGTATAAGACGTATTGAGCAGTTCGCTTTTCACATTTCCCCGCCGTACGCCGTCTTTTCTCTCACCCAAGGATGACTATAGCACCACTATAGCACCACTATAGAACGATTTCCCCGTCCACCTGTTTCCTTGTCTACCTGTTTCCTTGTCTCCCTGTCTCCTTGCATACTTGTTTCCCCGCCTCCTTGTCTCCTCACCCCCCTCCCCCCTTCGATCTGCTCGTCGCCGGTGAAATCAACCCGGACCTCATCCTCTCCGGTGACGTCGAACCCGTCTTTGGGCAGGTCGAGAAGCTTGTCGATAGCGTATCACTGACGATCGGCTCGTCTTCAGCCATCGTTGCCTGCGGCGCCGCGCGCCTGGGCCTGAAAGTGGCCTTTATTGGCATTTGCGGGGATGACGTTTTTGGGCGCTTCATGCTGGATGAAATGTCGCAGCGCGGCGTGGACATCGGGAACGTGATCCGCGCCCAGGGCGGATCGACCGGCCTGAGCGTGATCCTCAACCGGGGCAGTGACCGCGCGATCCTGACTCACCCGGGCCTGATCTCCGTACTAAAAGCCGGGGACGTCTCTGACGGGTTGCTCCGCCAAACCCGCCACCTGCACGTTGCCTCCTACTTTTTGCAGACCGCCTTGCAGCCGGGCTTGCCCCAACTCTTCGAGCGTGCCCGTTCCCTGGGGCTGACCACCTCCCTCGACACCAACTACGACCCGTCCGAAGCCTGGCAGGGTTTCGATGGGCTGCTCTCCCTGACGAACGTCTTCCTACCCAATGAAGCCGAAGCCTGCTCCCTCGCCCGGCTGGAGGACGTCGATCTTGCGGCGGATAGCCTGGCAGCCAAGGTCGAAACGCTGGCCGTCAAGCTCGGCGCCGCAGGCGCGCTGGGCATCGGGAACGGGCAGAAGATCAGCGTCGCTTCCATCCCTGTAAAAGTAGTCGACACCGTCGGCGCAGGGGACAGTTTCGACGCCGGTTTCATCTTCGGTTACCTCGCCGGCTGGCCGCTCGAAAAGACCTTGAAACTGGCTGCCGTCTGTGGCGCATTATCCACCCAGGCCGCGGGCGGTACCACCGCCCAACCCACGCTCGCGCAGGCCCAAAAATACCTGCCGTGATTTTCGTCACCCCCAACCCCACCATCGACCGCACCATGCTGCTCCCCAGGTTCGCCCCCGGGGAAGTGCATCGTTCGACCAATACACTCGTTATGGCCAGTGGCAAAGGCTTGAATGCCGCCCGCGCTGCCCGCTGCCTGGGCGCCGAACCGCTATGCATGGGCTTCGTCGGCGGCCAAGCCGGGGAACGTTTCGAGAGCCTGGCTCGCAGCGAGGGCTTCCACGCTGTCTGGACCCCGGTTGCCGGGGAGACGCGCACCTGCGTCATCCTGGTGGACCAATCGAACGGCGCCTCTTCCGTCATCAATGAGCCTGGCCCATCCATCAGCCCCGTCGAATGGGATCATTTACAGCAAGATATCTTTTCCACCCTGCAAGCGCCGCCCGCGCGGATGGTGCCGGTTTGCTTCGGCGGCAGCCTGCCGCCCGACACGCCCCTCGAACGGTTTGGTGCGACAATCCGCAGCCTGTCGGATGCCGGCTACCCGGTTTGGCTGGATACGAGCGGCCAGGCGCTGAAAACAGCCATTGCCTCGGCCCCCGCCGGGATCAAAGTCAATGCCGATGAAGCCGCCGGTGCCTTGGGCCGACCGCTTCGTTCAGTTTCCGATGCGGTTTCGGCCGCGCGAGAAATTCAGCGGGACGGGGTTCGTTCCGTTATCTTGACTCTCGGGAAAGACGGGGCCGTGCTGGTGACCGCCGCCGGAAGCTGGCACGCCGTTCCGCCAGCGATCCAGACGGTCAGCAGCGTTGGCAGCGGCGATGCCTTCTTTGGCGCCCTGATCGTCGCCCTGGAACAGGGGATAGCCCCGGTTACAGCGCTGACCTGGGGCGTGGCGGCCGGGGCAGCCAAGGCCACGTCCGCCGGCGGCGCATCCTTTGCGCTCGAAATCTTCCGGGAATTGCTTAAGGCAGTCACTCTGAAAGAAATTTGAGCCGGGTCTTGCCAAACAGCGTTCCCAGCGCTTTTCGGTCTTCATGCAGCAGGCATTGTATTTGGCGGGCAGTTGGCATTCTCGCGCTCCTTCTAACGTACTCTATGCCTTTTCCTGAGAACTTATCCGGGCCCGTTCAGGACGCGTTACAACCAGAAGCGCCACGACCCACGTCAGGATCACAACCAGGGCAAACGGCCAGATGCTGCCCGCTGCTTCAGGGCTGATCATCAGGGGACCAGACCAGGTATTGACAGCGGCATGGAAGAGCATGACCAGGAACAGGCTGCTGCCCGAGCCGTGATAGACCCACGTGAGCAGGATGCAGAGAGCTGTTGTCAGCAACGCGAACAACCCAAAAGGCAGGTTGTGCTGGGCCGAGGTCGAAATAAAGAAGAGCGGCAAGTGCCACGCCGTCCAGATAATCCCCAGAATGACACTGGCCCACAGCGGGCTGAAGCGTGCTTCAAGCGCCGGAAGGACATAGCCCCGCCAACCGAACTCCTCTGCCAGGGGACCACCAATCAGCAAAACAAGAATAAAGTTGAGCGGCACAAGCAGCCAGCGTGTCCCAAACGGGACATAGTCGGGCACTTTGCCACCCAGGAGAACATACACACCCGTTGCCAGCAGCATCACCAGCGCCGGTCCAAAGATAGCGATACCATACCAGATCGGGGAAACACGCCAGGCTACGGCCTGCCCCAGCAGCCGGCGCAGTTCAGCCCCACCGCCATATCGCCATGTGAGCAACAGGGCCGCAAGCGATGGCGTAAAGGTCCCCAGAACGATCAGAACAATGGGCGGCAGCGGTAATACGAGATTCGTGTATTCCGCAACCACAAGTGGCAACCAGGTCAGCCAGGCGCCGCCAAAGGTCAGCAGTAAATATGCGCTGAGGGGGATAGGATGTATCGCGTTCGTACTGCGCGAACGGGTTTGTTGCATCGACCCATCAACCCTTTTTGTTCTTTTGCGACAACGCGACACCAATACTTGTACCGATCATAAATCCGATGGCAATCCCAACTGGGATATTATGGGTAACTACGCCAAGCCCCGCGCCAATACTGATACCAATTGCAAGCCATATGGCGATTTGGTTGTTTGTATTCTCTGCTTGGGGAGCTTTTTTTTCGTTGGACATTTTATCCTTTACACCCTATCCGAAAATTCAAGAAACACTGTTTTGCAGGCCTTGTTTTGCCGGGAAAAGCACCTTATCCACGACGCCACAGATATTTTTCGGATAGGGTGTAAGGCTAATTTTGAACGTGGATCAACCTTGTCGCTGCCGGATAAAACCGATTGCTGTAAGAAGAGCTCGTTACTTTTTGTTCTTTAGCGAAAACGCGGCGCCAAACACCAAACCGAGCGCAGCCCCGCCGGTGACGCCAAGAGGGATATTATCGAAGACAATGCCAAGCGCTGTGCCGATACCGGCGCCAAGGACAAGCCACAGGCCAATTTGATCCGGGTGCTTCTCTGGTCGGGGGTCTTGCTGTCCATTCGACATGGGTTTTCCTTAATCATGGGCGTTCAAAGAAAGTCACTATCTCCCCGGTATCGTTCGCAAAACTCGTTGGGGAACACTTTAGAAGGCGGATGAAAACGAATAGATCCCCCACGGCCCCGCTCGTATTCAAAGCCACCAAAAATGCGATCGTTAAAATCCAGCTCAGAGGAGCCAGCAGCAAGAGCAACAGTCCGGCAACGCCAATGACGACCAGCGGGCCAAGCGCGGTGATGGCAAATTGGCGCTTTGGGAAAAACCAGGCTGGCGCGCCGGCATAGGCATACAGCGGGCGTAAGCCAAAGACCGGTCTGCTGCGGCTGAACATCCAGAAGAAAAACCCGTGGATCAACTCATGAATGAGAAGGATACCAATCGTCAGCCCCACCAGGATTGCCACCGTGCCTAACGATATGATACCCGAGATATTCGTCAGGCCGAAGCGAGCCAAGGTTCCAATCATTGAGAGCAGGTAAAAGACAAGTACGAAGACGAAAAGCGCCAGGATATTCAGAAGAACGACCAGCCGTTTATCTTTTTTCAGGTTAATTTCACCGGACTGGACATACCCTTCCGGTAGGGTCATTGTTGAAATACTCATTCTATATGCTTCTTTCTCGGGTGGGCAGAATTGCATAACTTCAGCGTGCTCGATTCACTGCTCCAAACGTGGGTGACGATCAAATTATGGCCGCCAATAATGATGGAAGGGAATGGCAGGTAGTGCTTCGATATCCCGCTTATTCAGCTTCAACCAAACGGTATTTTCTTTGATGCGAGAGATCTGGCTCAGTGGTATCGTGACTTCCTTTTCTCCCCATAAATGACCTTCACGCAATATGATGTGCGAGATCGTATTGTTTATCGGATCGATCAGAAATTCACCCACGTGACCTACGTGGCCGTCTGTAGCCTCAACGCCGGCTCCTCGACGAACAGCAAGCTCATTAGCGGGGATAGGCTTGTTATCCATAGCAACGAAACCCGGGCCCAGGGTAGCGGTAGCGTAGGGCCAATACATGGGAAAAACCCCGCCGGTACTGTTCAAATCAGATCGAATGAATTCTACCTGGTTGAAGACCGGCATTTTGGATAGCTCATCCAAGGTGCAATTCAACTGGATAGATTCGGGCGTGCTCTTTAGAATACGGTCAATGGGGACCAAGTATTGAGTCTCGGGGAATGAACCATCGCCGACAACCACATGGGTTACCTTATCGCTGGTAGGGATCAGGACCAGGCAGACAGATTGACCCAAAGGACCATCCGAGCAGTTTACTTTGGCATTCAATGGGATATCCATAGATTACCTCTTTTTTGTAGCGTATGAATTCATCGATCTCGAACGTTTCAACTCTGCCAGGGTACGCAGGAAATTGGATAGATTCTCGTGACCTTGAACCCCTTTGGCCTGGTTATTGGTTATGACCGGCAACTGAGCGATCCCTTCCAGGCTTATTTCTTCGAGTTCATCTGTAGGGTCTATATCGAAGCCCGGCAAAAAGAGTCTATCCACACAGGTCATCTCCTGGACTGCGGACATAATCGGCCAGTCCCTGCATAGAATTTCCTTCGGGGCTGAAAACGCCAACATCTCGTTCAGGTTAGTATCAGGAATCGCTCCTGTCACGGCAGCCCGCAGCAAGGTATTGGCCTGGATCGTTTCGAACAGTCGACTGAACCTAAGTTCTGGAGCTTTCAGTTTTTGCATAAATATCGACTCCAAGTTCTCGATGTAGCCTTCGGAATGAAATGCCCGGGCTTCAATGCGTCGTCCTACGGTCTCTCCGGGCCACATTACCAGCCATAAATCATCGTACTGCAAATGCTCCTCGGCCGCATCCGTCGACCGGTGAGTAAGCAGATCCGCCAGTTGGGGGAGATCCACGGGGTTAGGGGCTGGTCGGAAGATGCAACTAGCATGGCCTCAATGTAGACACACTTCCGCACAGGCAAGCCGGCTAGGGCAGGTCTCATTCTCTGGATATTCATAGTTCCCCCAACTGGGGGAGAAACAATCCCATCGACTGATGGATGTGGCCGGAGCTGGTTAATCATAAGATTAAGCTGTCGCTATCTTTCAACGTGCTTGGCAAGTCAATTCAAATAACACCCAATCCGAAAATTCAAAAAACGCCTGCACACGGTTCGCTTTTTTCTCGTGTTGCCATGCAAAAAAGAGATGTACGGATATTTTTCAGATAGGGTGTTATGCGACTGACCCAGTCGAAGAGTAGCTCTAAAAATCAATTCAAAGAACGTTATATCGAGGAGATGCTATGAAAAGATTGTTTCCAAGAATTTTGCCTGTGGTGTTGATGGTGAGCATGATCGCCGTATCCTGCTCTGTGGCAGACGTCATGCCCGCGGCGACTTCTACACCGAATGTAACGCCTGCGCCCAGCACAGCAACCCCAACAAACGTTGTGCCACAAAGCGACGATGTTTGGAATCGCATTGTGGCGAACAATAAAATTGTCGTTGGCACTTCCTGGGACTACCCGCCCTTTGCTTCGATTGATTCGGGCTTTCATCCGGTTGGCTTCGATATCGCCTTGATCAAAGAGATTGGACGTCGCCTGAACATCCCGGTTGAAATACAGGATTTCACCTTCGATGGGCTACCAGATGCGTTACACCTCAACCAGATTGATTTGGCCGTTGCGGCCATTTCGATTACCCCCGATCGTGCCAGTCGGGCGTCATTCTCGCCCATTTATTACGTCAACCAAACGGCGGTGCTGGCAAAAAACGGCTCACCCGTGCCGAACATCACCGATTTCAAGCAATTGGCCGGTTATCGCGTGGGAGTACAACGCGGCACGACCTATGAAAGCATGCTGCGAACATCACTGGTGGATACTAAACTGATGAGCGCCGATAAAGTATTCACTTATATGCAGTCTGACGATGCAATCAGAAGCCTGATTGCCAATCAGATCGATGTAGTTGTGCTTGGTCAGGCCACCGCCAGCTATTACGGTACCCAGCAGGAGCTGCATGTGGTCGGAAAAGGATTCGATCCGCAAAATCTGGCCGTTGCCATGCGCCTGGGGACACCTCGCTTACAAGCAGAGATCGACCGAGTGATGAAGGACATGCTGACAGACGGGACGATTTTGGGGCTTATTCAACAATACATTCAGAGTGATGCGACCGGCGCTTTGCCGACGGGCGTTCCCACCGACCAGCCCACCGCCACACCCCTGCCACCTATTGCGACGGCGACTGCGCCGGTGTGTGTGAACGGCATGCAATTTGTCGCTGACGTCACCTATGGCGATAACAATATGCAAAATCCGCCATTCGTCAAACCGGGCACAAGCTTTGTCAAAACCTGGCGGATCAAAAACACGGGGACCTGCACCTGGACGCCAAATTACCATTTTGTCTACGCTTATGGCAATGTCGCTGCCGCGCAAATGGGCGGGCAACCTTTGAATATTCCGGTAAACGTCTTGCCGGGGCAGCTCATCGATTTGAGCGTAACATTGGCAGCGCCTAAAGAGTCATCCATCTATCAGGGTTTCTGGCAGATCGAAACCGGCACTGGATCGCGCTTTGGTCAAACCGTTTGGGTTGCCATCACCACCCAGACCGGCGAAAATACTCCGGTTGCCACTGTCGCTGCCACGTCCACTACGCAGGCGTCCGGCAGCAGTTGTACGGTGATAAGCACTTTGCCCACTGATGCAATTAAAGTGAATGGCAGCTTCGACACAGTTTGGACCGTGCAGAATACCAGCGGTAAGGATTGGCCGGTGAATTCGGTGGATTATAAGTATGTCAGCGGCACAAAGATGCACGAGATAGACCTTTATGACCTGAAGGAAACCATCAAAAATGGAGAAAGCGGGAAAATCATCGTCGATATGGTTGCTCCAAGCAAACCCGGCTTGTATAGCACCAACTGGGCCATCATGTCTGGCAACACTACGCTTTGCAGCTTGAGCGTCACCGTAAATGTGATCGCCGCCAAGTAACTGCAGCCTGAAAATTGAGTTGTCCGCCTGCTGTGCCGGCTTGCTGCATCCGTTGGTTCTTGCCAACGGATGTGGCAAGCCGGTATGGGAATGGTCAGATTGTGCTGTTTTTTCTTGTTGAGTTGCTATGACAACTTATCATCCCGAACACCGGTTTCTCACGATGACGCCTGCACCCGGAGGAAGTATGAAACGCATTCTTATTTTGATGGCGGATTATGGGTATGGACACCACAGCGCCGCCAATGCTATCGCGGAGGCGCTGAAAGAAACTCACGGCAAGGATTCTGTGGTGGAAATCGTCAACCCCCTGGATGATAAACGCGCCCCGGCGCTACTACGGAACGAGCAGGCCAATTACGATGACATCATTCGCGAAATGCCGGATCTTTACAAGCTGGGGTATAAAGTCAGTGACAGCCCCCTGGCAAGCGACCTGATCGAGAACGCGATGACACTCTTATTGTTCAAGCT
>Ga0302321_100005261_pt1 | contig 11310 bp, 10 predicted proteins | sample Fen_T0_1_FD_202505 | JGI IMG/M metagenome (GOLD analysis project Ga0302321, IMG submission 202505) | Peat permafrost microbial communities from Stordalen Mire near Abisko, Sweden - Fen_T0_1 | ecosystem: Environmental > Terrestrial > Soil > Wetlands > Permafrost | place: Sweden: Abisko...
GCTCACCTGCGCACCGGCCTCCCGGTCTTCGATCGGCTGGGCGCGCACCAGAAGGTCTGGGTCGGCTATCGCGGCACGATGAACCTGGTCTTCGAGGTCGCAAATCTGTTCCAGGGCAGCGCCACGGAGGCGCAGAAGCTGGCACACAACTGAAGGAGGGCAGCATGCGGGTTGCGTTCACGAGCACCGACGGCAAACAGGTGGACGAGCACTTCGGGATGGCTTCGGAGTTCCACGTCTGGGAGATCGGGCCGGACGAGGCCCGGTTCGTGGAGAAGGTGAGCGCCATCACCACCGCGGCGGACGAGGAGGACCGGATCGCGGCGCGCGCCAGCGCGGTGGCCGGGTGCGCCCTGGTCTACACCATGCAGATCGGCGGCCCGGCGGCGGCCAAGCTGGTGACGCGGCGCATTCACCCATTGAAGACCGGGAACCCCACGCCCATCGAGGAGCTGGTCGCGAAATTGCAACAGGTGCTGCGTGGGAAGCCGCCGCCCTGGCTGCGCAAGGCGATGGGCCTCGGTCCCCCCGAGGAGGTCGCGGTGAACGAGGAGAGCTGAGGAGTCGTCGGGAGCGTTGGTCAAGCAAGCGAGCGCAGAAGGAGAATCGAGAGTGGCTTACATCACGAGTTTCACCAGAAGCAAGAAGGAGTGGACCCCCAAGTTCGTCGTCGCGGTCGACGGCGAGAAGTGCATCGGCTGCGGTCGCTGCATGAAGATCTGCCCGCGCGGCGTGCTGGCCCCCAAGGAAGTGGATGAAGAGGACTCCGCCAAGATGTTCGCGTCCGTTCAAAATCAGGACGAGTGCATCGGCTGCGAGGCCTGCGGTCACACCTGCAAGAAGGGGGCGTTCACCTTCGAGCCGGTGCCGGCCTAAGGCGGAGAGAGGAGCGCCAGGTCCCCGATGTTCGAGAACCCAGAGCTCGTGGTTCGCCGCGCCGACGCGGGCGATATCGAGGCCCTGGCGCGCCTCCTGACCGCCCTGTTCTCGATCGAGGCCGACTTTCGGCCCGATCCAGAGCGGCAGCGGCGCGGGCTGCGCGCCATGCTGGACGCCCCTGACCAGCGGTGCGTGCTGGTCGCGGAGCGCGACGGCGCGGTGATCGGCATGGTCACCGGACAGCTCGTCATCTCCACCGCGGAGGGGGCGCCGTCGGCGCTGGTGGAGGACATGGTGGTGGACCCGGCACGCCGCGGCCAGGGCGTGGGCCGCGCCCTGCTCAACGCCATCGAAGCCTGGGCCGGGGACCGCGGCGCCACCCGGATGCAGCTCCTGGCCGATCGCGAGAACGCACCGGCCCTCGCCTTCTACCAACGCATGGGATGGCGCCCCACCCAGCTCGTCTGCTGGCGACGTGGCGGCGCGCCCGTCTGATCCTCTCCCCCGCAATCCCACCGGCCAGTCCCGCGCGGACCCCTCCGCTCGATCCGGCCCGATCCCGTCGATCGCCTCCCTGTCCCGATGCTGACATCGGCCTGTACCGATGCTGACAATCGGACCTCCGATCCCTCATTTTCCGCGGTTTCTCGGCTGGAATGGTCGGTGCAAGAGCCTGGAGCATGGATCGCCCATCCGTGAAGGCCGATGCCGTCTCCGACCCGACCCGCTCTCCCGCCGCCAACTGCCGGTTCCAGTCTGGCGCCGAGGAGCGGCCGGCGAAGCTGCCTCCTGGCGCTGCGGAGAAGCTCAGGAACCACCCGTGCTACGGCGAGGACGCGCGCCACCACTTCGCCCGGATCCACCTGGCGGTCGCCCCGGCCTGCAACATCCAGTGCCACTACTGCAACCGGCGCTACGATTGCGCCGCCGAGAACAGGCCCGGGGTGACGAGCCAGGTGCTCTCGCCGGCGCAGGCGCTGGAGCACACCCTGAACACGGCGGCCCAGCTCCCCAACCTGTCGGTGGTGGGCATCGCCGGGCCGGGGGACCCGCTGGCCAACCCGGACGCGACCTTCCGCACCCTGGAGCTGGTCCGCGGCGCCCTGCCCGACCTGACCCTCTGCATCTCGACCAACGGCCTGGCGCTCCCGGATCACGTCGATGCGCTGGCTGAGCTGGGCGTGAATCACGTGACCGTGACCGTCAACGCCGTGGACCCTGCCGTGGGCGCCCGGATCCACCCCTGGGTCTACCGCGACGGCAAGCGCTGGCACGGCGAGGAGGCCTCGGCGCTCCTTCAGGACAGGCAGCTCGAGGGCATCCGGCGCGCGATCGCCAAGGGGATGCTGGTCAAGATCAACACCGTGCTCGTCCCCGGAGTGAATGACGCGCACGTGGCCGAGGTCTCGCGCCGCACCCGCGAGCTGGGCGTGTTCCTGCACAACGTGATGCCGCTCCTGGTCGCGCCCGAGTACGAGACCCACTACTCCAAGACGGGGCAACGCGGCCCCACCGACGCCGAGCTCGAGGCGGCGCGTTCCTCCTGCGGCGAGAGCCGGATGATGCGCCACTGCCGCGGCTGCCGCGCCGACGCGGTGGGCATGCTGGGCAAGGCGACCCCGCTCGCTCCGCCGGCCCCGGCCGCGGTCGGACGAGATCCCGCTCCGCGTGAAGCGCACCGCGCCTACGTCGCCGAGCAGCGTGCCCGCACCACCGCGGCCCGGGATCACGCACTGGCCCGCCTGGCGCTGGTCTCCGGCGCGGCCCCGGCGCGCGTGGCCGTGGCCACCCGCGGCAATGGGATGGTCAACGAGCACTTCGGGCGGGCGAGCGAGCTGGAGGTCTACGAGGTCGACGCGACGGGCGCGCGGCTGCTCGGGATCCGCAAGGTGGCCACCAGCTGCGCCGGTGGGTACGAGGACGAGGAGGCGCTGGACGAGGTCCTGGTGGCGCTCCAGGGCTGCGCCGCGGTGCTGGTGACGCGCGTGGGCCCCTGCCCGCGCGACGGCCTGGCGCGGGAGGGGATCGAGGCCGTGACCCGCCACGCCTTCCAGCCGATCGAGGTGGCGCTGCTGGAGTGGTTCTGCGGGCACGTGGGCGCTCCCGAGCTCGCGGTCGAGGGCGCTCCCGCGCTTCCCGTCGAGGGCACTCCCGAGCTTCCCATTGTCAAGGTGGCCTGACCCTATGGATCCGACCCTCGAGAAGACCGTCCAGATCGACGATACCACCCTGCGTGACGGCGAGCAGGCTGCGGGGGTGGCCTTCTCCGCGGAGGAGAAGCTGGCCATCGCGCGGCTGCTCGACGCCGCGGGCGTTCAGGAGATCGAGGTGGGCACCCCAGCCATGGGCGGATCCGAGGCGGTCGCCATCCGGGCCATCGTCTCGGCCGGCCTGCGGGCCGACCTGCTCGGCTGGTGCCGGGCGGCCCGGAGCGACGTGGAGGCGGCGGCAGCCTGCGGCCTCACGCGCGTGGAGATCTCTGTCCCGGTCTCGGAGATCCAGATCGGCGCCAAGTTCAACGGCCGTCGCGACCAGGTGCTGGCCCGGCTCCGGGAGACGCTCGGGTTTGCCCGCGACCGCGGCCTGTTCGTGGCGGTGGGCGGCGAGGACAGCTCCCGGGCCGAGCCGGGATTCCTCTCCGAGGTGGCGGGGCGCGCCGCTGAGTGGGGCGCGGGGCGCTTCCGCTTCTGCGACACGGTCGGGGTGCTCGATCCGTTCACGACCTACGAACAGGTCTCTCGGCTGGTGAAGGAGCTCACCATCCCGGTCGAGATGCACACCCACGACGACTTCGGCATGGCCACCGCGAACGCGCTGGCCGGGGTTCGAGCCGGTGCGCGCTGGGTGAACGTGACCGTCAACGGCCTGGGCGAGCGGGCCGGCAACGCAGCGCTCGAGGAGGTGGTGATGGCGCTCCGATACCTGGAGCGGATCGACCCGGGCATCGACTGCGGCCGGCTGACCGAGCTCTCCCGGATGGTGGTGGCCGCCTCGGGCGATCGGCTCCCGCGCTGGAAGGCGATCGTGGGGGACAACGCCTTCGCCCACGAGTCGGGGATCCACGTCGACGGCCTCTTGAAGGATCCCGCCACGTACCAGGCCTTCGCGCCGGAGGCGGTGGGCCGGTCCCGCCGGCTGGTGGTCGGCAAGCACTCCGGCCGGCGCGCGTTGCGCCACGTACTGGCCGGCCGCGGCATCGCCATCGAGGAGGATGCGGAGGTCCTGCTGGTGGCCGCGGTGCGGGAGCGCTCGGTGGAGCTGAAGCGCGGGCTCACCGAGGACGAGCTGTGCGGGATGGCCCGCCTGCCGGCGGACGGGCTCTCCATCGAATTGGCGGGCGAGGGCTGAGGAGCTCGTCACTCTCGACGAAGCGCGGTGATGGGGTCGAGCCGAGAGGCCCGCCAGGCGGGGTAGGCACCGGCGACCACCCCGACCACCACCGAACAGAGGACAGCAGTCGACATGGCCGTGGCCGACAGGGTGATGGGCCAGCCGAGCAGCTCGTCCACTGCGAAGGACCCGATCGCGCTCAGGGGGATCCCCAGGAGCCCTCCGGCGAGACTCAGGAGGACCGCCTCCCCCAGGAACTGGAGCCGGACGCTCCCGGCGGTGGCCCCGATCGCCAGCCGCACCCCGATCTCGTTGGTCCGCTGCATGACCGAAGCGAGCATCACGTTCATGATGCCGATACCTCCGGTCAAGAGCGCGATCGAGGCCAGGGCGAGGAGCAGCAGCGCGAGCGTCCGGCTGGCCTGGATGCTGGCCTTGATCACCTCGTCCGGCCGCCGGATGTTGAAGTCGTCCTCCTGCCCCCGGATCTGGTGCCGCTGCCGCAGCAGCGCGGCCGCCGCCTCGATCGCGGGCTTGACGGCGTCGGGCGACACGGCCGAGCAGAGGATGTCGTCGAGCCAGATGAAGTTGCGGCCCCGGATCTTGGCCTGGGCGGTGGACCAGGGGACGAGGAGCGTGTCGTCCTGGTCCTGCCCCCCGCTGGTCTGCCCCTTGGGCGTCAGGACACCGATCACCTGGAAGGCCATGCTGTTCACGCGCAGCACCGATCCGATCGGATCGATGTCGCCGAAGAGCTGTCGGCGCACCGTCTCCCCCAGGACCACCACGCTGTTGCGCTGGAGGACGTCCTCGTCGCTGAAGAAGCGCCCCGAGGCCATGGCCCAGAGCTTGATCCCGAGGAACTCGGGCGAGACGCCGCGGTAGCGGGTCAGCCAGTTGCTGCGTCCTCCCACCACGCGGACCGTCCCATCCACGTTCTCCGAAACGCTCCGGAGGAGCGGCACCTCCCGCCGCAGGGCCGCGGCGTCCCCCGGAGTGAGCGTGCTGGTCCCATGGGATCCCGTCCGAACCCCGTTGACGTTTCGCGATCCGGCCTCGATCCAGACGAAGTTGTCGCCCAGGACGCGCAGCTCCGCCTGGGCGCGCGCGGAGCCCGCCTGGCCCACCGCGACCACGCAGATCACGGTCGCCACGCCGATCATGACGCCCAGCCCGGTGAGGAGCGACCGCCCCTTGTGGCGCGCCAGGGCGCGGACCGCCTCGACGAAGAAGAGCCTCACCCAGAGTCGAGTTCGATCTGCCATGGCTCTCCGGTCAACAGACCTGGACGAGGAAAGATGCCCGGCCGCGCTTCACGCCTCGACCCCTGGCCGGGCTGCGACCCCGTTCGCGGGCTGGCACCGGAGGAACGCCGCCGCGACCAGCAGGGTCCCGGCCAGCCAGTAGTAGTTGGAGAAGGCCTGCTTGCCGGTGATGAGCGTCACCAGGAAGGCGGCCGAGGCGCAGGCCAGTGCCTGGGTGAGGTCTCCCCGGCGCGGCCAGCACGCCACCAGCGCTCCCAGGGTGAACAGCACCCCCGCGACCGGCACCGGCGCAGGAGGGATGCCCAGGCGGAGGAAGGCCGAGGTCCAGGTGAGCGCGTCGAGCCGGAAGGGCATCTGCATGAGCTGGACGACGTTGCCCCGGTACAGCCCGCCGAAGTCCCAGACCGCGAACGGGAGCATCACCGCCAGGAGAACGATCACCGCGGCGCCCAGGACGTGCCACCTCCGAGCCCGGGGGAGGACGGCCACGATGGGGGCCAGCAGCAGCGGCGTGTACTGCTTGGAGCAGGCGAAGATCCCCATGGCCACGCCCGTCCAGAGCCAACCGCGCTTCTCGCCGGCGGACAGGCGGCGCAGCCCCACCAGCATCAGCAGCGCCGGGGCGAGCACGGTCGGCTCGGTCCAGGCGTAGATGAGCTGGTGGCGCGTGGCGGGGTGGAAGAGCACCAGGGCCGCGGCCAGGTCTCGCATGCCCGCGGGCGCCAGGCGGGACAGCGCCCACGCCGCCAGGACCAGGACCGCCGCCATGGCGTAGCGCACGTCGCCGAGGAGCACGAAGCCGGGGATCCCGGAGAGGATGGTGAGCGGCGGGTAGGTGAAGACGTGGACCCACTGCGCGTCGGCCACCGCCGGGCTGTACACCTGTACGCCGTCGAGCCAGAGGCTGCCGAAGATGTTTCGATAGGCGATGGAGTACGGGTTCTGGCCGCGGAGCAGGGCCGCCGCCGCCTCCTGCTCGGTGGTCCAGACGTCCATGAGCGGCAGCGGCGTGCCGTACACGACCAGGAAAGAGGTGCAGGCGCCGCAGGCGAGCCAGAGCCAGAGCCGGACCTGCTCCACCGGAATCCGCCGGCGCGCCAACGCCCGCGCCACGGGGGGCAGGTCCGCCGCCAGCGCCGCGGCTGCCAGGCCGTAGCAGAGCTCGAGATCCGGGACCGGGTCGAACGACCGGGCCTTGAGCAGGTAGTAAAATAGGAACGCCGCCACCATGGCCACGAGCCACGGTCGCAGGTTGGCGCCGTCCTCGCGCGACCGCGCCGGATCCGACTGGCCGGCCGCACCTCGCGTCCGGCGCGCCGAGCACAGAGCCAGCGCAGCGGCCGCGGTGACGCAGGCCAGCGCTCCCACCCCGAACCTTCCGTTGCGGTCGGCCAGGGCCACGGCGCAGAGCATGGCGGCCAACACCAGCTGGCCGCTGGCCGAGGTCGCGAGGCTGCGCACCCGCGGCGCGATCTTCATGGACAAGGAGGGCTCCCCTCTCGCCTGGTTCCCCCGTAAAGCCGGCTCTATAGTTCAGGGTGTGGGCGCCGGTCAACCTACCGGAGGACTCGCGCCGGCTGGACCCGAGGGTCAGGGTGGTGGTTGGATCACCTGGGAGAGAGCGCGCGACCAATGTCGGGTCTTGCCCACAAGATCAGAATGGGTCCGGCTCTGCTGCTGGCCCTGCTCGCGCTGCTGCTTCCTGGGCGGAGCTGGGGCGGCGACCCGAGCGTGGCCCCCGGCCGAATGGGACCCAACGCGCTCCCGACCATCCCCAACGCCGACCCGGTCCCGGACGACGACATCCTGGTCGATCTCCAGGCGGCGGCGCAGCTCTCCGAGCTGGGCCTGGGAGGCGATCGCGCCTTCACCCCCTACGCGCACCTGGTGATCCCGTTCCGAGGAGTCGCGGCCTTCGAGGCGGACGGGGTCCCGTTCGAGTCCTGGCGCGTCTCGCCCCAGACCCAGCTCCGGCTCGGCGCCCGAGGCAGCTCCGGGCGCACCCCCGGGGACGTCCGCTTCGGCGCCCGCTTCCTGCTCTGCTCGGAGGGTGCTGTCCGCCCCGCGATCGGCTTCCGGTTCCTCACCAAGTCCACCACCGGCAAGGGGTTCATCGACCGCCGCTTCACCAACTCCCCCGCGTACGTGCTCGACCTGATCTTCGGCAAGGATCTGGTGGGACCGGGAGGGCCTGGGCCGCGGATCCGGCTCCTGGCCAAGGCCGGCTTCACCGCCTGGGAGCAGGGAGCCAACGACCAGGACGACGCGCTCGACGGTGGTGCCACCTTGCAGCTCCTGGGCGCCTGGGCCGGCCTCGATCTGGAGTGGCGCGGCTACTTCGGATGGGAGAAGCGCGACAAGCCCCAGCTCCTGGGGCTCCGGGGCATGTTGACCCCCGGCGTGATCGACTTCACGCTGACCGTCAACCGCGGCCTGAGTGCCGACGCACCGGCGTGGGAGGCGCGCGTCGGCGTGGTCCTCCACATCCCGACATTCTGGAACTGACGGACGGGCGCGGCCTCCTTCGATTACTCCAGCCGTTCCAGACGAACGCCGCGCTTCTGCGCGGCCACGCCCGCGGCGGTCCCCAGGGCCGTCCCCTCGCTGATGGCCGTGGCCGCCCCGGCCGCGGTCCCGAGCCGGAGCCCCTCCTCGATCGGCTCGCCGCGCGCCAGCGCAACCGCCAACCCCGCGACCATCGAGTCGCCCGAGCCGACGGTCCCCTGCGCATCGACCTTGGGTGGAACGGCGTGCCAGACGCGACCGCCCTCGAAGCAGATAGCGCCCTTGGCGCCCATGGAGATGACCACGATCCCGACGCCCCGCCCGGCGATCTCCTTGGCACCGGCCACCACGGCCGAGAGGTCCGGCAGCTTCCGGCCGAGCAGCTCCTCGGCCTCGGCCAGGTTCGGCTTCACCATGTCTGGCCCGGCGGCCACCCCGTGACGGAGCGGCGCGCCGTGGGTGTCGAGGATCACCTTCACCTTGAACCGGTGCGCGGACTCGATGATGCCGCGGTAGGAGTCCTCCGGGATCCCGGGAGCGATGGTGCCGGCCACCACCAGCAACCCGCCGCCCTGGAGCCAGACCCGGATCATCCCGACCAGCATCGAGAGCGCCTCGGGGGTCACGGTGGGCCCGGCGCCCAGCAGGCTGGTGGCCACCCCCTGGCCATCGACGATGGTCACGTTGACCCGCGTCTGGCCGGCGACGCCGACGAACTCGTGCTGGACGCCCTCGCTCTGGAGGGCCCGCTCCACGATCCGGCCGGTCTCGCCGGCCAGGAACCCGAAGGCGATGGTGGGCTGGCCGAGCCGATGGGCCATCCGGGAGACGTTGATCCCCTTGCCGGCCGGGTCGAGGAGCGTCTTGTTCACTCGCAGGACAGTGCCCGGCTGGAGCTGCTCGACCCACACAGTCTGATCGACGGCTGGGTTGACCGTGAGGCTGACGATCATTCCGTATCTCCGGTCGGCCGAACGACCAGCCGCTCGGGGAGAGAGCGCGCGATCTCGGCTTCACCGACATATCCCACGATCGCGGCACCGACCACAACTGGGACGTGTGGCATTCAGAGGCCTCGATCCGCCGCTGCGGCTCCCAGCGGCCTCGCCGCGTTTCCAGCGGGCCCTCGCCGCGTTTCCAACTCCGATGCGGCCTTTGGGGACGGCCTCCTCTAGGTGACGCCGAGCCGACCGCCTGTCCAGGCCCCTCTGTGGCGCTGGGTATCTTCCGGATTAGGGATCAAGAGATCAGAGGCTCAGGCCGCGTCCTGCTGCGCTCCTCGGGATGGGTCTGGTTTCGGTCCGAGCCGCGGCGTGGCCAACAGCAGCGCGGCCCCACCGATCCCGGCCACCAGCGATCCCGCGATGATCCCCAGCTTGGCCTCGTCCAGCAGGTCGGGCGCGCCCGGGAAAGCCAGGCCGGCGATGAAGAGCGCCACGGTGAAGCCGATCCCGGCCACGGCCGAGACGCCGGCCAGCTTTCCGGCGGAGGCCCTGCCGGGCATGGGGGACAGCCCGGTCTTCACGGTCAGGAAGGTGAAGCCGAAGATCCCCACCAGCTTCCCGACCACAAGCGCCATGGCCACGCCGACCGCGACCGGTCCGAGCACGTGGGAGGCGTCCATGCCGCGCAGCTCGACGCCGGCGTTGGCCAGGGCGAAGAGCGGCATGACGCCGAAGGCCACCCAGGGATGGAGCGCCTCCTCGAACCGATCCAGGGGCGGCTCCAGCGCGTCGAGCCGCTCGCCCACCTGGAGCACCGCGTCGCGTTCGAGCTCCTCGTCCGGCGCGCCGCGGCAGAGCGACGCGACGTGCTCGGCCAGCTGTGCGAGCACCTCGCGGGGCCGGGCCCGCGGGCGGGCCGGGATGGTCAGGCCGAGCACCACCCCAGCGATGGTGGCGTGGATGCCCCCTTGCCCGAGGGCGAACCAGAGCGCCAGCCCCATCACGGACCAGGCGACCGCACTCCGGACGTAGGCCCGGGACATCCCGACGAGCCCCAGGGTGAGCGCGGCGGCGGCGGCCAGCCAGGGCCAGTGGAGGCCGTGGCCATAGAACAGGGCGATCACCAGGATGCCGCCGATGTCGTCGAAGATCGCCAGCGCGGTGACGAAGACCACCAGCGCGCGCGGGACCCGGCTCCGGAGGAGCGCCAGCGCCCCTACGCAAAAGGCGATGTCGGTCGCCATGGGGATGCCCCATCCGTGCTGGCCGGGCCCGCCCCAGTTGACCAACAGGAAAATCCCCGCGGGCAGGATCATCCCTCCCACCGCGGCCACTGCCGGAAGGAGCGCCTGGCCCAGGGTGCTCAGCTCGCCCACCGCCAGCTCGCGCTTGATCTCCATCCCGACCAGGAAGAAGAAGACCGCCATCAGGCCGTCGTTGACGAGCGCGTGGAGGCTGAAGTGGGTCGTGGCCGTGCCGGCGCCGAGTTGGAGCTGGAACTCCAGCAACCGGTGGTAGCTGGGCGGGTCGATCAGGTTGACCCAGGCCAGGGCGGCCACCGCGCAGGCCAGCAGGAGGATCCCGCTCGACGCCTCCAGCTCGAAGAAGGCCTGAAAGGGCTTTACCGCGGCCCCGAAGAGCCGCTTCACCGACTGCGCACCAGCCGACGTCCCCCCCGATTCACGCTCGCCGCTCATGTCCCCCTCGATTCACGCTCGCCGTCCATGTCCCCCTCGATTCACGCTCGCCATCCATGTCGCCCTGTCGAGGGTCCATGCGAAAACGCCCGAGAGCACGATGGGATCCTCGAGTCCATTCTCCCTCGCCCCGCGAAGCGGGGAGAGGGCTGGGGTGAGGGGCTTGGGTTCACGCGTGGTGTCTGAGGCAAATGCGCGTATCGAGAGCTACCGGTACGGATCCGGCAGCCCCCGCGTCCTCGAAGTCCAGACGCGCTGGAGGACGGGTCACCCCCCGTCACTGACGCTTGGACCGGGGCAGCGGCGCCGGCAACCCCAGGGCCGCGTCGATCTCGCGGGCCTTCTCCTGCACGATCCGGGCGTTCGCCGGCCCCATGCGCAGCAGGTGCTTCTCGACCGGGCTGAGCTTCTCCAGCCGCGGATCGACGAAGACGAAGACCTTGCCGTCGCGCTTGACCTCCAGGTCGCCGTCGCGCACCGGCACCGCCAGGAGCCGGAGCAGCGCCTTCTTGGTGACCCCGTCGATGCGCCGGTCCGGGTAGCCGAGCGCCCGGTACGCGGCGTCGAGGGGGCCTCGGAGCGCTCGGTAGACGGAGGCCGCCTTCTGCGCGTCGATGGAGCCGACCACGCGGGCGACGAGGTCGTAGCGCTGGTAGCTCTGCGGGGCGATCGCCGTGCCGCTCGGCCGAT
>Ga0302321_100005262_pt1 | contig 11309 bp, 8 predicted proteins | sample Fen_T0_1_FD_202505 | JGI IMG/M metagenome (GOLD analysis project Ga0302321, IMG submission 202505) | Peat permafrost microbial communities from Stordalen Mire near Abisko, Sweden - Fen_T0_1 | ecosystem: Environmental > Terrestrial > Soil > Wetlands > Permafrost | place: Sweden: Abisko...
TTGGGTCCCGTCGATTGATCGGGTCGTTCCCGACGTACACGTACAGATTCGCCTGCCCGCCCCCAAACAAGATCGGATCCTTACTCACCCACCGCCCAATGCTCGCGTCGTAGTCCCTCGCACCAAGAGTGACCTCGGACACGACTCCGCGCTGGCGACGTCGATTTCCCAGGTGCTTTCGTGGGCTTCGACGCGAATCACCCTTAGGAGTTATTGTTCCCGCGATCAAAAATCTCAGACGCGAGTTTTGATTTGCGCGGCGGCGCGGTGTGAAGCGGTCCGGGCGTCGTGAGCGGCCACCGAGGCGCGTACGTGCGTTCAGCGCGGCGTCGCCGCTGATGCGTTCTTCGAGCTCATTCTCGCTAGGGCCTGACACGATTCGGAGTCTAGCGGGGTTCGAGGCAGGCGGCTAAAGGAAGAATGCGGCTTATTTTTAGCCTCTTCCTGGGCGCTGCACGGACGCGCTTCACGTCGCGTGCGTCTAACGGAGCGTTGGAGCGGACGGCGGCCAGCGCGGCTCTTGAAACGACTCGCCCGAGCGCCATGATGGGCTCGGGCTATGCGCGCCGTTGTGACGCGCCGCCGCCGCTCAACGCGCCGTTAGACGCCTCGTTGCTAGCTCGTCGCGTGCGGCTCCCGCGTAACGCGCTTGGCCGAGTCGCGGGCCCCTGGCCCTCCCGCGCTCGGCCGCAACTACGAGTGCCCAGACGTGGTGCGTCGTCACTTCTTCGCGCTGCAAGCGCTTGATGCGCTATCGTCACAGCCGATGCCGTCGCTCGATCACGAGTCGCTCGTTCTGCTCTTTCGCAACCAGCCCGAGCTCGCCGCGCAGCTGCTTCGCGAAGCCCTCCATCTTGAGCTTCCCGCCTATACAGAGGCCCGGCTTGCTTCTTCCGACTTGACCGAGGTCGTGCCGACGGAGTTTCGCGCAGACGCCGTGGTTTTGTTCGTCGGCGACAAACCAGTGCTCGGCGTGATTGTGGAAGTGCAGCTCTCGCGCACCGATCGCAAACGCTTCACCTGGCCCGCCTACGTTTCGGTTTTGCGCGCTCGTCACGAGTGCCCTGTCGAGCTCCTCGTTGTCGCGCCGGATCGCGCCGTCGCCACCTGGGCAGCAGCTCCCATCCATCTCGACCTGGCTGGGACCAGTATCATTCGTCCGCGCGTTCTCGGGCCCGATGCAATTCCCATCGTCACCGACCCCGAGCAAGCCGCGCAGAGGCCGGAGCTCGCCGTGCTTTCCGCCATGGCGCATGGCAAAGGCGACACGGAAACCGCGGTAGCTATCGCGCGAGCCGCATCCTCGGCTCTCGGCCTACTGCCAGACGACCAGCAGATGCTATATTTCGTCCTCATCGAGTCCGCGCTCGGCGACGCCGCTAGAAAGGCTTTCGAAATGCTCCCCGAAGCAGAAAAAATCGTCGAAAAATTCATCAGCGAGCGTCAGCAGCGTTCCTTCGACAAGGGCCGCGCTGCCGAGAAAGCCGCCGACGTACTCGAGGTGCTCGACGCCCGTGGACTCGTCGTAACCGACGCCGAGCGCGAGCGCATCCTCGGTTGCAAAGAGCTGGAGACGCTGACGCGCTGGCATCGTCGCGCTGTCACCGTCGCTTCTGTCGACGCCCTGTTCGAGTGATCGCCGCGCTCGGGCAGCGGTGGGGGCTCTGACGCACCGAGGCCCGGCTGGGGCGGGCCAGCCGGGCCGTAGCGGCACACGTTGGGGGCGGGTGGGGTCCCGGGCGCAATACGCGCTTTCGATCGCGCTCCGTCGCTCAGTGCAGAGCGGAGCCCGTCCGCCGAGGAAACATAATGTCTCGTTATGTTTAGCGAGGGGCAGGCGCGGGGCTTGCCAGCCGTCTCTCGCGCTACCTAACTCTCACCCTCGAGAGTTGCAAGCCCCGTGACCCGAAGGGCGGATCGCATAATGCTGCATTATGCGATCCGCTGACCCGAGCGACTCGGCGGACGGGCGGAGCGACCCGCGCCGTCCTGTGCGCGAGCCGCGCCGTGCGTGCTTTAGACGCTGCTCGTGCTCTTCTCGGAGGAGGCGACTAAATGAGGAAATTACTCCTCGGCTGGTGCTACCTCGCGGCGCTCAAGCTGCGCGCTCGGGTGCGTCGCCGTGTGGATCTCCTTCAGCTTCCGCACCGACACCTGCGTGTAAATCTGCGTCGTCCCGAGCTCCGCGTGTCCGAGCATCTCCTGAATAAAACGGATGTCGGCGCCGCGCTCGAGCATCACCGTCGCCATCGTGTGCCGAAACAGGTGGCAGGAGCCGCTCTTGCCGAGCTCGGCCGCGTCGATGTAGCCGCGGACAAGGTTCGTGAGAGGGCCCGGGCGAAAGCCTTCGCCGAAGCGCGTCAAAAACAAAATGCCCTCGTCGGGCAGCATCACCAGCTCCGGCCGTGCGCGGTCGAGGTAACGCCCGATCCACGTCAGCGCTCGCTCGCCGATCGGGATCATTCGATCTTTTTTGCCCTTGCCGTGCACCAGCACCGTGCCGCGCTCCGTGTCGAGATCGAAAATCTTGAGCCCAATGATCTCCCCGCGTCGCATCCCCGTCGAGTATAGGGTCTCGAGCATCGCTCGATCGCGCAGGCCCTGGGTCGTGCTCAAATCAGGCAGCTCCAGCACCTGCTCGGTCTCCGATTCGGTGAGCACGTGTTTGGGGAGCCGCCGCTCGGCGCGTGGCAATTCCAGCTCGCTGGCGGGGTTCCAGAGCAGGACGTTCTGCTTCGTGAGCCACTTGAAATAAGCTCGCACTGGCACCAAACGCCAGACCTGCCCGCGGAAGGACAGCGGCTTGCCGTCGGGCTTCCGGAGGTGAAAAAGATGGCGCTGGTAGCGCTCCAGAATGGGCTTGGTCACTTCCACCGGCCTCACGATGCTCCGCGCCTCGCACCACGCGATGAAAGACAAGAGGGCGTTCTCGCGGTTGCGCACCGTGTCGCCCGAATAACCCCGGACGCGCAGCCACTCGAGGTAACGCCTGAGCCAAACATAGAGACCGTCCGGCTCCTGCGCGCTCGCTGGCAACGGCCTCTTGCGCTCGCCTCGGCGCGGCATGGCTCAGCCCCGCGCCGCCGCTGTGGCCACGGCCGGTGCAGTGTCGCGCGCCGTCGTGGGCAGCGTTACGACACTCGCCGACTCTCCGCCCCTGATGTGCTTGTTTTGGCCGCGCTCGTTCTTTCGATCCCGGATAGACCCATGTTTGTGCTGATTCAAGCGCCTTTCCGCGCCCCGCACACCCCCCGCTTCGGGCCCGCTTGCCCCCCGCACACCCCCCGCGAAGTCGTCCTCGTTACCCCGCGGAGTTACTTCCGCCCCCCGCGAAGTCGCCGCCGTAACACTACCGCCGCTCAGTGTCTCCGCGTCGAGCAGCCCCGACAGAGAAGGCCCGATCGCGCCCGTCTGCGCCAAGAGCTCATACAAAAAACTCTGCCCCTGCCGGCCCCGATGCGCCAGCACGAGCTCCAGCTCCACCAGCCGCCCCAGGTGCACTCGCAGCTGCGTGTCGCCCCAGCCCGTGCGCTCCCGCACCTGCCGGCGGCTAAAGCGAAAATCACTCCCGTCAACGCCCAGCTTCTGCGCGCCCTCCGTCACCAGCTCCTCGATCAAGCCCAAGAGCCGACGCGTCTGAGGCGGCAGCTCGTCGAGGCTTCGCCCCAGCACGTCGTGCGCGAGGCGGTGCGCCGTCGCAATGTCTTCGCGCGTCACCTCGATGTACCGAATCGCTTCACCCAGGTGCTCCGCGGTCTTCACTGGCCGCTGGTACTGATGCAAGAGCGCGATCGCGCGGATCAGCGTCAAATACTTCATGTGATCGCGCCGCGTCCGCGTCTGGTGATCCAAAAACGTCAGCTCGCGCGCGAAAGGATTTGCGACAAAAAGCGGCCTGATCAGCCGCTGCGCGTTCTGGTAAAGACGCACAATCCGCTCCCGCTCGCGCTTCGCCAATAGGCCTTCGAGCGTCTGCGCTTCCCGCTGCAGCTCGTGGATCTTTCGCGTCTGATCACGCCCCTCGTCCACCGTCAAGACCAGGCAGCGATTCAACAGCTCGTCGTCCACTTCGATCGCGGTCGTCGTCAAAAAGATCATCACCGGCCCCTCCACCCGGTACTCCTGCGTCACCAGCCGCCCCGTCGCCGGATCCTTGCCCGTCGACGCGATCGTCAGCTCGCCCTCGCTTTGCAGCAACTTCAGCGCGTAGGAAGCCCGTTCCGCGCCTTCCTCTTCGACGATGGCCAAAATCTTGTGCTTCAAATCCGCTTCCCCCATGTAGAAAAGCGACTGCCCCGTCATCGCCGAGTACTCCACTCGCTCCTCCTCCGGCATCAGCGACAAGACCGCGTCCATCAGCGACGATTTTCCCGCCGCGCTCGAGCTCTGGATGATCACCGCCAGCGGCTGATCCAGCTTGCGGCTCGTCGCCGCCAGGTAGCCCACCAGTTTGTTCGTCTCTTCGCCCACCACTCCGCACCGCTCAAAATCACGCAGCAACCGGTCAAGCAACTTCGGATCTGAAAGCAGCTCAAGCGCCGCTCGCTGATCTTCCTCCGTCAGTTCGATCGTCTTCTTTTCAGCCTCTTCTTGCTTTAGTTGCTGCTCTTGCCGCTCTTCCAAGCGAAGCAGCACTTCACCCAAGTCCTTCTTCAAAATCCGCTCTTCCGCGCCGAGCTCCTCGCTCGCCTGCTTCAGATACGCCGCTCGCTGCCGCGCAGAGTACAGCTCCACCGTGTCCACGTGAAAGCTGCCGCTCTCGCGCGACACGAATAGGTTTACCTTCAGCGCGCCAGGCGTCAGTGCCTTGCTCAAGCCCCGCGCGCGCCAGCGCCGATCGCCGAAGACCCACACCGCTTCGTCGGCGTGCGGGGGCGCGGCGCTGCTCGAGGCTGTGCTCGGTGCCGCGACGCGGTCAGTCGAGGGTGCAGGCACGTTGTCGGCCACTGCGTCGCCCAGATCGGCGGCTAAATGAAGAATCTCGCTCGCCGTCATGGCGGCGACCGAGGGCTCTGCCGCTGCTGGCGGCTCTGGTGCGGCGGCCGCGGACATGAGTTCGGGCGCTGGCGCTGGCTCCAGCTCCGCTGTGGCCACCTCCTCGGTCAACACCTCCGCCTCCGCCACTCCGTCGCTCACTGGTAACGCCGGCGGCTCGCTCGCGGCTGACACCGCCGCCGCCGCCTTGCCACGCACCCCGGCCATCCACTCCGCTTGCCGCAGCACCAGCCCCAAGCTCTGCACCGCGGGCTGCACTTTCAGGGCGTATTCGTTCGCGTCCATCCCCTTCGGAAACTTCACCCGCAATACTTCGATCCCCATCGCCGCAAGCTCATCAGCAAGCTTCACCGCAGCCCGATCGCCCGCCTCGTCCCGATCGTAAGCGATGTACACACGCTCCGTGCCGTACTGCCGAAGCGCCGCGCGATGATCTTCGGTGAAACCCTCCACGCCGTACGCCGCGGTCACGTTCCGATACCCCGCGCTCCAAAACGTCATCGCGTCGATCAGTGCCTCGCACAAAATGATCTCGCGGTTCGCTTGAAACGCCTGAAAATTCCAGACGCCCCGATGCGCCCTCGGCAAATACAAATGCAGCGGCGTGCCCGGCCGCAACTTCGCCGTCACCTTCCGCCCGTACATCTCCGTCACACGCCCCACCTCATCGAAAATCGGCACCACCAGCGAGCCGTTGAAATGCTCGTGCCCGCTCTCGCGAAATACCCCGAGGCGCTCGAGCCGCCCGCGCAGCTCCGCGCCGGCTGTGCGGTTCTTGTCCGGCAACCGGTACCCGAGAGTGCGGTTCGAAAAACCTAGCCGAAATTGCGTCACGAGCTCCGCGCTCAGACCTCGCGCCGCCAAGTAATCGAGCGCCTCGGGACTCTCCTTCAGCGACTCTTGATAGTACGCTACGACGCGCTCCAACAGCTCGTCGTCGCCGGCACTGCGTTCGAGCTCGCCTCCGAGCTTCTTTACCGAAGAGTGCTTCACTACTTTTCCGGCTCGTGGTTTCGAGCGCGCTGACGCCTGCACCGGAGCGGCACCTAAAGAGGGAAGGCCCTCTCTCAGCAGCTCCACCGCGTGCCGAAACGAAACGCCCTCCGCGCGCATCACCCAGTCGATCACCGTCCCGCCCGCCTGGCACGCGCCCAGGCAGTGCCAGAGATTCTTCTCGGGGCTGATCACCAGCGACGGCGTGTGATCATCGTGGAAGGGGCACTGGCCCATCAGATCCGCGCCATGCCGTTTCAGCTTCACCCCGCGCGCCTCCGCCAGCCGCTCCAGCGAAATCTCCCGCTTTAGTCGCTCGATTTCTTCCTCGGGGATCCGTGCCATCCACGTGCTCCTTGAAAAAAGCCGTCAAGCGAAATTCTCAGAATTTACTCGCCGGTTGATTGTGATCTCTATTAACGGTATACCGTTTACTGTGCAAGCGCGTTCGCCACCCCGAGGCCCCTTCTATGGAATCCCGCCCTTACACTCCTGGTATGGGTCGCCCCATTGCCAAGCCACGCCCTGCTCAGGGCGCTCGTCTCGCCGCTCTACGCAAAGCTGCCGGCCTCAGCCAGGCCGAGCTCGCCAAAGCTCTCGGCGTTCCCCAATCCAGCATCGGCTTCTGGGAGACCGCCTCCAAGCCTCCGCGCTCTGACATCCTGCCCAAGCTCGCCAAAGCCCTCGGCGTCCGCGTCGAAGACTTGCTCGGCTCTGCCCCCGTTGCCGCGCCCGGTCGACCTGGACCAGTAGGAAAACTACAACGCGCTCTCGAGCAGGCGGCTGTCCTGCCCAGACGTCAGCAGGAGCTGGTGGTGGAGTTCGTTAACACCCTCGTCCAACGGCAAAAAAGAGCCAGTTAGCTCTTCTTCGCGATCGGCCACTCCGGCTGCGAGCAGTCGAAACAGAAGGAATCTACGTGCATCCTCGGCACCTTCAAAGCGTCGACTGGGCACCGCACACGCGGCGCCCTCCTGACCTTGCATCGTGGCCTTTCACCATTCCCGTGGTCAGGCAGATTATTCGAAACGGAGGGCTTGAGATTCCGCCTGGCGTGACGTTTCTAGTCGGCGAAAACGGGAGCGGAAAGAGTACCTTGCTTGAGGCGATTGCGGACATCTACCCGCGTGGCGGGCACGAGACGCCGTTCGCGGCTGTAACAGGTCCGGCTCCGAGCGAGGAAGACTCGCCACTCAAGTGGCACCTGCACCCACGCCTTCATCGCTTCGCATCGCCTGCAGGATTCTTCCTCCGCGCCGAAGCAATGCACCGCTTCCTTGCGCAAGTGGACGCGCACCCGCAGGAGTTGCGAGCCTGGGGCGGAGAGAAACTTCAACAGAAGTCTCATGGCGAGTCATTCCTCGCTGTCCTACGACACCGCTTCAACGAGCAGGGCGTCTACTTTTTGGACGAGCCTGAAGCAGCTCTATCATTTCAGTCGTGTCTGTCGCTACTTTCACTACTCGATACAATGCGCAGCGAGGGAAGTCAGATCTTGGTGGCCACTCACTCTCCACTACTCGTCTGTCTTCCGGGCGCGACCTTGCTTGAGCTGGACGAAGATGGGGTTCGGACGGTGCCGAGACCCGAGGACCTTAGGTTGGTGCAACATTGGCGATCGTTCCTCGACGAGCCCACTCGCTACTTTCGACACCTCTTCGGAAGCAACCACTCAGATACGGGTAACTCAAACGGGAGCTAGTGAGACGCGCGATCTTTTGGGATGACTTGCGGGTACTGCTCAGAGACCGCAAAGAGCACACTCACGGCAGCATTCCGAAGGAGCCTTCTGTAGGCTTTGGCGAGCGACTCTTCTTCGTCGTCACTGTGCGACGGAAGCCTATCGAACGTCATGCGAAGTGCGATCGCAAGGCTTTCGTTTGGAATCACCGGTAGTCCGGGCCCCGTTGGAACCGTGCCGAGCGCCTCAATCTGCACGAGGTCACGCTCGCCTCTGACCAGACCTTCAGCCTGATTCAGAAGCTCCCTCGCTGCCGAAGCAAAGCCGGACAACTTCGGCTCATGCGCAATCTGGTCCCGAAGGTTTGAGAAGATTTGCACGACTAGTTGAAGATCGAGCATTATTTCGAGGCCTCGCACTCTTCGAGACACTTGTAGAACGCGTACTGTGCATTGCCATACCTATCATTAGAGTACGTATCCCCGTCCTCGGTCACGTACGTCCTTCTGGGACCAATGTATTTACTGCAGATATCCTCGCAATTTTTGGGCTTTGGTGTGCACGCATCCTTGATCCAGTTGATCGTCTGGTCTACTGCATGCGGGTTACCGGCCAAAATCCCGTAGATCGCAGCGCCACCCACGAGGATAGCGCCGCCGGTGACGACTATCGCGTCGTCCACACCGGCAAACCGTCCACTCGGATCGATTCGGTTGATCGGATCATTGCCAGCGTACACGTACAGATTAGCCTGGCCACCGTTGAAGAGGATCGGATCTTTACTGATCCACCTGCCGACAACCGGATCATAATCCCTCGCGCCAAACCGCACGAGCCCCGTGTCCGCGTCGTACAGCCCACCCGCGAAACCAAACGGAGTGAACCCGACGTTCGTGTCCTCAAGCACGTTGCCAAATTCATCGTGCCGCATGCGCTGCGCGACCGCACCTGTGCTTGCGTTTGCCACGAGGCGCGGGGATCCCAAGTGGTCCGACAAGATTCGGTATGGTACGCCTGCCTGAATCATCAGGTCTGGCGAATTCTTGCCTGACGCATAGAGGAAGCGTTTCAACACGTTGCCCGCGCCGTCGAGCTCTTCAACGGGATGCAGCCCGTCACGGTATAGCCATTTCTTCACGAACGCGCCATTTTTCTTCTTGGCAACGCGCCGATTCTGACCGTCCACGAGGTACTCGATCAAGTCGCCAGCCGGGAGATCAACGCGCTTCAGGTTGCCGAAGACGTCGTAGTGGTAGGTCGTTACTTGGCCACTCGAGCTGTCGGTTTTGGTTTGAAGCTCACCGTTGGCTGTGTATGTGTAGGTGAAAGTTCCGTAAGTTAGCAAACGATCTTGAGCGTCATAGGTGCCGTTGGTGACCCCGGCGGGTGCGGTGACACTGAGCCGGTTGCCGTTGGAGTCGTAGTCATACAACGCCGTTTGTGTGCCACCCTGCGTAACCCTTCTGAGGCGCCCCCGGTTGTCGTAGGTGTAGCCGAAGTTGATCGTGCTCCCCAGCAAGGTCTCGGTCTTGAATAGGGTGCGGCCGAGCGCGTCGCGCGGGTGGGCCACGCTATCTTGGATCTCGGAGTATAGCGCTGTGGTTCCCGATGCAGCGGTTTCGGCAGCTGGTTCACCGAACTCGTTGTACGTCAGCGCCGTGCTGACCGTGCCAAGCTGGCTGGCGATGAGCCGACCGTAGTTCGAATCATAAGTCAGGGACAATGAGTCCGTGCTCGCGGGACTACACGAAGACGGCGAGGCGCAGGTGAGTAGGCCATCATTGTCGTACCCGAAGTGGACCGTCCCCGCACCAGCGATGCTCTCGCTGATCGGTCGAAAGTCATTGTTGTACGATGTCTCGACTTTGCCGACGACCGAACCACTCCACTCCTGCCGCACAACCAGCGGACCGTCGTAGGCGTAGTCGACCGTCACGCCTTCGGCGGAGGCGACGAGCTTGGTCAGTTGCCCCTTGGTATATGTGTGGGCAACGGTCCCCGCGGCTGTCGTAATGGTGCTCAAGCGGCCGGAGGTTGCGTCGTAGGCGTAGTCGAGGATGAGTCCATCCGGACGCGTCACCTTCTTTAGGTTTCGGTCGGCATCGTACTCGTACATGGTTTGAGCGTTGATGAGGCTCGCTAATAGCGGAGGCGTGTATTGGCTGAGCAGGTTGACACCCGTGTAGCTCATTGCGTGTGCGGGGTGGTCCGGCGGAGTGACAGATTTCAGGTTCCCGAGGCCGTCCCATGAAAGGCTCGTGACTGAGCTATCTGGTGCGGTCTGACTGGTTTCACGACCGAGCGCGTCGCGACCGTACGTTGTCACTTGCGAGAGAGCGTCAGTCTCGGTTTGTAGGTAGCCATTGCGGGCATCGTCCGTGTTGAAATAGGAAAAAACCCGATTTCGCACGCCCTGTGAGATCACGCTCTTGCGCCCCTCAGAATCGAGGCGGGTCTCTCGCGTTAGGACCCGGGGAATAGATGAGGACGTCGGTCGCCCAGCACTATCGACGGCGAGTGTCGAGTGTCGGCCGAGAGGACTCGTCGACGTCCATGTACGTAGCCTCACGTCGAATGTTCGCGACCACACGTTGCCATTCAGATCGGTCGTCTCCGTGAGTGATGCGAGGCTGGTCCCGGAAAACGTCGCGCTGCGCGACATGGTTTGCGTTCTAACGTTGAGAGAAGGCAGCGTCGTGGTCAGCGACTGAGTCGGCGACACCACTCCGAACCGAGGATCGGGAATCAGTCTACTGGTTGTCTGGGTGCCGTCGGGCGCCGTGGTGGTGGTCACGCCCCTGGGTGTAAACTTGAGGGTGCTCTGGAGCTGGTCGGGCCCGGTGTTCGTTCGGGAGAAGCTCCCGTCGCTGTTCAAGAGCGTCTGGTAACTCGTGGGTCGACCGAGCATCGTCGTCGTGCTCACCGTAAAGCCGGTTTGTGAGGCAGAGCTCGTGCGGGTCACTGTCTTAGACGAGCCGACCGCGTCTTCATCTACCTGCAATCGACCCCGCGGGTCGAACAGATACTGAGAAAGTCCAAGATTCGGGTCAACCTTGGTGGACATCAGTCCGTTCGCGTCGTAACTGAACGTCGTCACGTTGTTGGCAGGATCGGTAACTTTGGAAAGATAGCCATTGCCGTCAACGGCCAGCACCGACTCTTGCCCGAACGGAGCGATGATCTTTGTCGGATTGCCGCTCGAATCATGCTTAATCTGTGTAACGTTGCCGTCCGAGTCTGTGACGGAGGCTAGCCGGCCCGCACTGTCGTACCCGAACTGCAGCAACACCGTCCCCGTGAGCGCGTCCGTCGTCTGCAAGTGGCGGCCACGCCCGTCGAAGACGTCCAATTTTTGGCCATCCGGAGTAGGAAATTGAAACAGATTTGCGCCTCCGGAAAAACCCGTGAGCGCGTCCCCAACACGGCGGACTTGGCCGTCGGTCGTGCACGCGATGTACACACTGCCGTCTGGCGCGGCGCGAACACCCTGCGCGGCATTGAACGTGGCCGCCGCGGCAAGTCCGCCGTCACCGGACGAACCAATGAGCAGCCGCAGGAAGATGGAGGGGCCGTCGTGCGGATCTGATCAAGTTTCTTGAGGGGAAAATAAGGAGCCCCCTCAGAAAACTTGCGAAAGCTG
>Ga0302321_100005263_pt1 | contig 11309 bp, 7 predicted proteins | sample Fen_T0_1_FD_202505 | JGI IMG/M metagenome (GOLD analysis project Ga0302321, IMG submission 202505) | Peat permafrost microbial communities from Stordalen Mire near Abisko, Sweden - Fen_T0_1 | ecosystem: Environmental > Terrestrial > Soil > Wetlands > Permafrost | place: Sweden: Abisko...
TGGGCGAGGCCCAGGCCATGGCAGGCGCGCAGAAAGCTTGGATTGCCCAGCACCAGACGCGCGGGCAAAAGGCCATCGCGAAGAAGCTTCTGCGGACCGTAGAGATCGGCCAGGATCTTGTCCAGCAACCGCGCGCGCTGGGCAAGCCCCGACGCCAATCTGGTGAACTCGTCGGCGCCAAGCAGTGACGGAATGGCGTCCAGGCACCACGGGCGGTCACCCATGTTCGCGTCGCCGGGGACGCTGTAGGTGACGCCGTGGTCGCGAACCAGTTGGCGCACTTGTTCGGCGCGCTGGCGAAGCCCCGATCCCCCGAGACCATCCATGAACGCGGTCAACGGTCGCACTGGGTTGCGCGACCGGCCGGCTTCGTCCAGGAACTCGTCCCATGGACCCGCGACGGGTTGGTAGCGCTCAGCAAACGTCGGTGCGGGCGGCGGCGTGGTCTCTTGCATGGAGGCTATCGCCGAAGATCCAGGGTCAACGGAAACAGAGGATGCGGGCTTTCTGCCTTGAAGGCGCCCGGCCCCGGCGAGTGGCCAAAGGGCACAAAGCGGGCCTTGCGCCGGCTTTCGGCCACCAGGGCATTGCTTGGCCGCGCATCAAATGAAAGGCCGCCAGGATGGGACACATGGTAGCTGCATCCGCCGACGGCGCGGCCGTTCCAGGTGTCGAACACGTCGAACACCAACGGCGCGTGCACGCCGATGTTCGGATGCAGACACTCGGGCGGTTGCCAGGCACGGAAGCGCACGCCCGCCACGAACTCGCCCTGGGTGCCCGTCGAGGTCAGAGGCAAGGGCCGGCCATTACACAGAAGCACATGGCGGCCGTCGGTCACATGGCACACCCGAACTTGCAATCGCTCTAGCGACGAGTCGACGTAGCGCGCGGTTCCGCCCGAGGAGCCCTGTTCGCCCAGGACATGCCACGGCTCCAGCGCACGGCGCAGTTCCACCTCCAGCGAGCGCACCTGAACAGAGCCAATGAAGGGGAACCGGAATTCGAAGTGCGGGCGGAACCAGTCATCTTCAAAAGGAAAGCCAGCCGCCGCCAGATCCGCGATCACGTCCTGGAGGTCCTCGCGGGCGAAATGCGGCAACATGAACCGGTCGTGCAAGGCGGTTCCCCAGCGCACCAGGCGATGCTGGTAGGGCGTCCGCCAAACCATGGCGACGAGAGCGCGCACCAGCAACTGTTGCGCCAGGCTCATGCGCGCATGCGGCGGCATCTCGAAATTGCGCAGTTCGAGAATTCCCTGCCGGCCGGATGCCGCGTCCGGGTTGTATAGCTTGTCGATGCAAAACTCGGCGCGGTGGGTGTTGCCCGTGACATCGACGAGCAGATTGCGAAATAGGCGATCCGCCAGCCACGGCGCGCAGTCTTTTCCGGGTTCAACTTGCCGGAATGCAAGCTCCAGTTCCGCCAGGGCATCCTGGCGGGCTTCGTCCACACGCGGGGCTTGGCTGGTCGGGCCGATGAAAGATCCGGAAAACAGATAGGACAGCGACGGGTGGTTGTTCCAGTAGGCCAGCAAGCTGCGCAGAAGATCGGGCCGGCGCAAGAGCGGACTGTCCGCCGGCGTGCGGCCGCCCAAGGTGATGTGATTGCCCCCGCCGGTACCGCTGTGCCGGCCGTCGAGGTCGAATTTCTCCGTCGAGAGTCCTACCTGGCGCGCGTGCTCGTAGACCGCCGTGGTCAGCTCGCTGAGGGCCTGCCATGAGGTCGAGGGCTGGATGTTCACTTCCAGCACGCCCGGATCTGGCGTCAGCTCGAACTTCGTCAGACGCGGGTCGGACAGCGGCGGGTAGCCTTCCAAGCGAACCGGCTGGGACAAGGCAGCCGCGGTACTCTCCACAGCACTGACCAGCTCGAGATAGGCCTCGAGTGTTGGCGAAGGCGGCAGGAAGATGTGTAGGATGCCATTGCGTGCCTGCACACAAAGCGCGGTCCGGGCCAACTGGGGTGCGGATTCGCCCTTGACCGGAATCGCATCGTTCGCCTTGGCCTGGGTCGCGGGTGCAGCCTGAAGCATGACCCGTGCAGGCAAGGCAGGGCGCTCGGCCAGCGGGTCCGGATCGTGGATGACCTCGCGCTCGCCCGGCGCCACCCAAGGTAGAGAATCGAGTGGCAGACGGTACCCCATGGGCGAATCGCCGGGCAGCAGAAATAGGTGCTTGCGCCGCAGATACCAGGGTCCACTATGCCAACCTGTTTCGGCATCGCGCACGAGCGGCAAGGCATAGCCAACCACAGCGCCAAGACCACGGTCGAACACTTGCGCCAGGCGTTCTCGGTCCAGCTCGTTGTCCAGCCGGGAATCACGCGGGTCGAGGTTCACCGGCAGCGACTGTTCCCGCCACAGGTAGTACAGGACGTCCTCGTGGCCAGGAAGGACGTGCGCTGTCCCCACGCCAAGCCGTTTGGCCAGTTCCTCGATGAAGCTCTCGGCCGCGCGCGTGCCCAGCTCCTTGCGCTCATCGCTCTCGCCGTTCTCGGGCGCCAGCAAATCCGCGTCGTCCCAAATCGGAACGCCATCCGTCCGGTAGTAGCAGCCGACCGACCAGCGTGGCAGTGGCTCGCCGGGGTACCATTTGCCCTGACCGTGGTGAAGCACCCCGCCCGGTGCGAATTGGTAACGCAGGCGGCGGGCCAAGGTATCGGCCAGGCGGAACTTCGAGCCGCCCACCGCGGCCGTGTTCCATTCGGGCGCGTCCGGCTCGTGGCTTGAAACGAAGGTTGGCTCGCCGCCCATGGACAGACGCACGTCCTCGGCTTTCAGGACTTTGTCCACCGCCTGGCCAGTCGCTTCGATGCGCGACCAGATCTCGTCGCTGTAGGGCTTGGTGCTGCGCGGGGCCTCGGCCACACGCGCGACCGACATGGTGAACGACAATGATTCCTTGATCGTGTCGTCCTCGGACCGCTTCTGCCAAGAATACGAACCCGCGACGGGCGCGGCGGAGCCTGGTTCAGGCGTGCACGCCAGCGGGATGTGTCCCTCGCCCGCCATGAGACCGCTGGTGGCGTCGAGTCCGATCCAACCCGCGCCGGGCAAGAAGACCTCGGTCCAAGCGTGCAGATCGGCAACATCCTGCAGCACCCCGGCGGGACCTTGCACCGGCTTCTCGTCGGGCTTGAGCTGAATGGAATAGCCCGACGCGAATCGCGTGGCAAAGCCCAGGTGGCGCAGCGCCTGGCATTGCAGCCAAGCAAAATCGCGGCACGAGCCCTGGCCCAGCGTCAGCGTTTTCTCGGGCGTGAAGACACCTGGCTCCATACGAATGTCGTATTTGAGCAGGCGCTGGATGTGTTGGTTGATGTCCACCAGCACGTCCATGGTGCGGCGGCCATCGCGGAAATACTTGGTTCGGCAGGTTTCGACAAGTCCCGCCAGCCGAGTTTCGAGCGGCAAAGCATCAAGGTAGGGGCCAAGCTCCCGCTGCAAGCCAGGCTCGTAGCGTAGCGGAAGCTTCTCGGCCGACTCCTCTAGAAAGAAGTCGAACGGGTTGATGGTAATGAGGTCCGCGACCAGATCCACCGTCACTTCGATGCTGTCGGAAGGCTCGGTAAAGACCAGCCGCGCCTGAAAATTGCCGAAGGGATCTTGCTGCCAGTTCAGAAAATGCTGTTCCGGCGCGATCCGCAAGGCGTACGCCTCGATGGACGTCCGGGTGTGGGGCGCGGGTCGCAAGCGCACCACGTGCGGTGACAATGACACGGGCCGGTCGTACTGGTAGCGGGTGGTGTGATGCAGGGATATACGCACAAACCCACGTTAGCCTTGCCTTGGTTTCCGGACTGTTTCCGGCCGGTATGTTCGAGTCGATAAGTGCGAGCGGCGGCCACGCGTAGCTTCCGGGATGGAACGGGGAAGTAACGAGTTACCGATTCTTCGCCGCGGCGAAACACCCACGCAATGTGCGTGCGCTAGCATAATCAGGAGCAAGCAGGTCTAAATTCATGAAGACGCCCTTCCTAGACGAGATGTACGGCCCATGCACACTAGACAGCTTCGCCCAGCACCGCGAGGCCGGCCAGGTCCGAGCACCCTACCGCCCCATCGACGAATGGTTGCGCTCGACCGACCCGTCCGTGTTTGCTAGCAAACGGGAAGAGGCGGATCTGATTTTTCGCCGCGTGGGCATCACCTTCAACGTCTATGGCGATCAGGCTGGCACCGAACGGCTGATTCCGTTCGACATCATTCCGCGCGTGCTCTCGGCGGCTGAATGGACGCGTCTGGAGGCGGGGCTCGTGCAACGGGTGAAGGCCCTGAACATGTTCCTGCACGACATCTATCACCGGCAAGAGGTGGTCCGCGCGGGCGTGGTTCCCGAATCGCACCTACTGCGCAACTCGCTGTTCCGGCCAGAAATGAAGGGTGTCGATGTGCCCGGCAACGTCTACGTGCACATCGCCGGCATCGATATCGTGCGGGTCGAGGAAGGAACGTTCTACGTCCTTGAGGACAACCTGCGCACGCCGTCCGGGGTTTCGTACATGCTGCAAAACCGGGCGGTGATGATGCGGCTGTTCCCGCAGGTCTTCGGCAAAGCCCACGTGGCACCCGTGGAGCACTACTCGCAAGAGTTGCTGCGCACGCTGCGCTCGGTGGCGCCCGCCAGCGCTGAAGGCGAACCCACCGTGGTGGTCATGACGCCGGGGCCGCACAACAGCGCCTATTTCGAGCATACCTTCCTGGCCGAGCAGATGGGCGTGGAACTGGCCGAAGGCCAGGATCTGTTCGTGCGCGACAACGCGGTCTACATGCGCACCACCCTGGGGCCGCGACGGGTGGACGTCATCTATCGCCGAATCGACGACGACAGTCTGGATCCCCTCGCCTTCCGTCCCGACAGCATGCTGGGCGTTCCTGGCCTGCTCAGCGTGTACCGCAACGGCGGCGTCACCCTGGCCAACGCCATTGGAACGGGCGTGGCCGACGACAAGTCCAGCTATCCCTACGTGCCCGAGCTGATCCAATTCTACCTGGGCGAAACGCCGATCCTGGGCAACGTGCCGACCTATCGCTGCGCGCTCGACAGCGACCGGGCCTACGTTCTCGAGCACCTGGCGGAACTGGTGGTCAAGCAAACCCAGGGTTCGGGTGGCTACGGCATGCTCATTGGTCCGCGCAGTACGCGCGATGAACAGGCCAAGTTCCGCGATCTCATCAACGCCCATCCCGACGGCTATATCGCCCAACCGACGCTGGCGCTTTCGTCCTGCCCCACCTTCGTCGAGGAGGGAATCGCCCCGCGCCACATCGACCTGCGACCCTTCATCCTCACCGGAATGAACGGCAGTGTGGTGGTGCCTGGAGGACTGACCCGGGTGGCGCTGACCCGTGGATCGCTGGTCGTCAACTCATCGCAAGGTGGAGGGACCAAGGACACCTGGGTGCTGCGCGCCTGAACTGGAATCGAGAAACAACATGCTCAGCCGAACCGCCGAAAATTTGTACTGGACCGGACGCTACATCGAGCGCGCCGAGAATCTGGCCCGCGTGCTCGACGTCAGCTACCGCAATGCCCTGCTGGACCTGCCAGGCTCGTCTGCTGCTTCCGAGTGGCGGGATGCACTGGCCAGCCTGGGCAGTCCGCCCCAGTTCACCGAGCGCGAACAGAAGCTGGACGAAAGCGACATCACGCGCTTCTTCACTCTCGATACGGAGAGTCCGTGCAGCATCAAGTTCTGCGTCCACGCCGCCAGGGAAAATGCTCGCGCCTTGCGCGCGGTCATCTCGACCGAGATGTGGGAAAGCATCAACACCACCTGGCTTGCCCTGAGCGACTTGGACGAGTCGGGCCTGCGCGCCCGCGGCCTGCGCGAGTTCTTCGACTGGGTGAAGGATCGCTCGCACCTATTTCGCGGCGTCTCCCACAGCACGACTTTGCACAACGACGCCTTTCACTTTCTGCGCCTGGGCACCTTCCTTGAGCGCGCGGACAGCACTGCCCGACTGCTGGACACCAAATACCAAGCCCTGGCCGGCATGGACGCCGAGGCTGCCGGGACCACCTATTACGCCTGGGGCGCGGTCTTGCGCCAGGCCAGCGCCTTTCGCGCCTACCACCAGACCTACCACGACGTGATCACGCCCCAGCGGGTCGCCGAGTTGCTGACCTTGCGCCATGATATGCCGCGCAGCCTGCGCTTCTGTGCCAACCAGGTAGTCGATCACCTGGATGCCCTGGGGGGCACGCGCGATCTTGAATCGCAACGCCTGGCTGGCGAGTTGCATGCGCGCCTGCGCTTTGCCCGCATCGACCGCGTGCTCAGCCGCGGTATCCACGACTTTCTGACCGAAATCACTCGGCGCCTCGCCGAACTATCCGCCCAAATGGCCCAAGACTTCCTCATGACGGTTTGAAGGGAGATCTCATGCGACTGTCCATTATTCACGAAACCAAATATCGCTACACAAGCCCCGCCAATTACACGATTCAGTACCTGCGCCTTTCGCCGCAATCGACGATTCAGCAAAAGGTACTGAGCTGGGAGTTGGACTTACCCGGCCCCGCGCGCCCGTTTCTCGACGGCTTTGGTAACGCCGCCCATGTCCTGGTGATCGACAAGCCCCACCAGGAGATTCGCATTCGCGCCCGAGGCGAAGTCGAGGTCGCAGACGAACCCCTGACCCTGCCCGATACGGGACCGCACCGGCCTGATCTGTTCATGCGCTCCACCGAACTGACAGCCCAGGACGAGGCACTTGCCCGCTTTACCCAGGGCTTCCGCCTTCAAACCGCCAACAGCCGCGCCGCCGCGCTGGAATCGCTGATGGCTGCCGTGCGCGACAAGGTCGACTACCAACCAGGTGCGACGCACGTGAAGACATCCGCGGCGCAGGCCTTCGCCCGAGGTGCCGGCGTCTGCCAGGATCACGCCCATGTCTTTGTTTCCTGCTGCCGTCAATTGAACATCCCAGCCCGCTACGTCAGCGGATACTTGGCCTCGCAAAATGGACCCGCGAACGCCGACAGCGTGGAGACCGAAATGGCCAGCCATGCCTGGGCCGAGGCCTGGATTGACGGCGTGGGCTGGCAAGGTTTCGATGTGGCCAATCAGGTGCGCGCCCACGGTCGGCACGTGCGCGTGGCGGTCGGCCTCGACTACCTGGATGCGTGTCCCGTTCGCGGCTTTCACCGCGGTGGCAGCGGCGAATCCCTAGGCGTGGAAGTGCACGTCGATGAGACGCTGATTCGCAGAGAAAGCCCCGGAGACGCCGAGGGATCTGACGACGGCGCCAACCAGCAGTAGGGTGTCTCCTCTGGTACTGCTTGAATCACAGATTGGCGCGAAGTAACGTCGCGGCCAATCGATGCACCGAGGAAGCTCACCAGCCATCGCCATCCTGACCCTGGCCGCTTCCTTCGGGCGCTTGCCGACGCGGTCCGCGCAGGCTGCCAGCGACGAACCGGCCGAACCCGGCCATGCCATTGGCGTCGGCTTCGGGGTGCGTGGCGATGCCGTGCGCGAAGACTTGGTGGTGCCCCTGACCTTCTCGGGCCCCGGCGTCAGAATGCTTGCTGGCTATCGAGGATGGCTTGGACCGGGGCTAGTGACTGCGCGGCTCGATGTCGGTCTGGCTTTTCTCTTCAATCGCTTCGGACACATCGCCGCCACCGTGGACTACAGTGCCGAGGTCGCGTGGACCACGCGCATCCTGCGTGGCATGGGTTGGCATCTGTCGCTCGGCCCCGCTCTGGCACTCGACACCCGCGTAAACTACCTCTACGCGTGGGACGATGCCCACGGCTACTGGCTCGGCACGCAGTGGCTTGGCCCCGCACTTCGGCACGCCCGGCGCATTTCGGACCACTGGCGTTTTGAATCAGGCGCCTCGCTTGCCGTGGTTGGATTCGAGGGACGGCCACCGTCCTACCGCTACAACAAGCAGGACGCCCTCACCCACCTCGACTACTACTTCACCCAGCCGCAGCGCTCGGAGCGATTCGTGACCTTGGCCGACTTGCAGGTGTTGCGCATCGACGCAGCGGTCAGGCGCGCCGCCTATGGGGCTTCTGAAGTTGGCCGGGGCTGGGCCTTTGGCATCGACATCCGGTTCGCGCGAACCGACGTGGTGGCCACCAACATCAATCTCAGCGCGTGTCTGTACGCCGCGCGCGCGTGGGGGTGGTAGCGCCATGGCGGCTCGCAAGGTCATCGCCGCTTCCCTTGTCATGCTTCTCGGCGGCTGTCTGTTCGATAAGGACTTTAAGCATCGAGGCCCTACGGTTCCCGAACCGCTCGACGATGGCTGGGCGATCGCGACACCGGAAAGTGCCGGACTCGATCCTCTGGCGCTCGCCACGATCTATGAGGAATTGCATAAGCCCGACCGCTTCGTCGGCGCACTCGGTTTCCTTATCGCCAAGGACGGCAAGCTGATCTACGAGACATACTTGCGCAGCCCTGCCGACCGCGACCATGTCCACCACATGCAATCCACCACCAAGAGCGTCACCTCGATTCTGTTTGGCATCGGCCGCGATCAAGGATGGATACCCTCGCTCGACACCACGCTGTGTTCGATCCTGGCCGACGAATGCGTTGGCCTCGACCCACGCAAACAAGCCATCACGCTCGAAGAGCTTCTCACCATGCGTTCGGGTCTCGACGTCGATAACAGCGTCTTCTCTGTCGAGATGTGGGTCGATAAACCGGCCGATCCCATCCGCCACATCATGGACAAACCTCTCTATGCCAATCCGGGCACCGAGTACCGCTACCGCGACGCTGACCCACAACTTTTGGGCTATGCCATTCAAAGACTTGCCGGCCGCAACGAAGAAAGCCTGGCCATCGACTACCTATTCGGACCGCTCGGCATTCGCGACTATTACTGGGATCACGGTGAGCACGGCGAGTCCATGGCCGCGCACGGTCTGCACCTTCGTCCGCGCGACCTTGCCAAGATTGGCCAGCTCATGCTCGACGGCGGCTCGTGGCAAGGCGTGCCCGTGATTTCGCCGGCCTGGCACGATTTGTCGACCACGAACCATGTCGATCCCCCTACTGACCCGAGCTTCGGCTACGGCTACTATTGGTGGATCGTGCCCGAGGCGGGCGGCTATTCTACTTGGGGCCACGGCGGGCAATACGCCTTCGTCGTGCCAAGCCAACGCCTGGTGTTCACCCTGGTATCCATGCCCGATACCGACCCCGACCAGCTTCACGGCGGCATGCTGGAGAACTTCATCGACTTGACCCGGCCGCTCTGGAAGGCGCCGTAGTAGAGCCGTAGCACAGCATGACTAATCGCGCGGTTGCAAATTCATAGATAGCTTCTGACTTTTCAAGTCTCCTATTGGTCATCTGGGGGTTCACTTTCATGGCAGCGTTCCGCCGAACAGCATCGGCGCAAAGGCTCGCAGAAGACCGAGTGCCCCACCTGAAAGCACCACGACGACAACGTTCAACCGCCACTTCCAGAAGGTAAGGACCGCGAAGGCCGCCAACCCAAGGACAACCGTCACCCAGTCGATGGTACCCTTGGGCATGAACGCCACCTGCGCGAGTGGGATGGAGATAGAGAACATGAGCCCCACCACGGCGCAGGTAACGCCCTTCAGGAACTCCGTCACGCGCGGCTTGGAGGTCAGCCAGTTCATATAACGGGCGGCGCCGAGCACGAAGACGAACGACGGCAGGAAAAGCCAGAAGGTGGAGGCCACCGCGCCCAAGAACGCCACGCCGCTGCCGTGGCCAGCCAGGTAGCCCACGAAGGTGCCGATGGAGATGAGCGGACCGGGCGTGGTTTCACCGAGCGCGAGCGCATCGATCATCTGCGGATCGGTCATCCAGCCGTAGGTCAAGACGCTGCCTTCGCGCATGAACGGCAACACGGCGTAGGCGCCGCCAAAGGAAAACAGACCGACCTTGAGGAAGAACCACGAGACGTCGAAAAGGCGTATCGCTGCCGACTGCGCCGCCTGCGCGGAGAAAGGAAACAGCACCAGCAGCCCGCCGATGCTGGCCGCCTTGTGTCCCGGACCGAGCCGCTTCCATACGATGAAGATTGCACCGCAAGCCAGCAGCACCACAATGAAGGGCAGCTTCAGGATGAAGAAGGCCGCAAAGGCCACGGCCGCCAGCGCTACAGAAATGGCGCCCTTGAGTGTGGCCCGCGAAATCCGGACCAGTGCCGCCAGCAAGAGCGCCAGGCCCACGGGACGGAATCCCCACAACACGCCGAGCACCTCGGGGCGCTTGCCGCAGTTGACGTAGATCCACGCCAGCGTGGTCAGGGTGATGAAGCCAGGCAGGATGAACAGAAACCCCGCCAGCGCACCGCCGAGGTAGCCGCGCTTCTTCCAGCCAATGTAGATGACAAGTTGAAGCGCCTCGGGCCCAGGCAAGATGTGGACGAAATTGAGCGCGCGGACGAATTCCTCCTCGGAAATCCATTGTGTCCGCTCCACGACTTGCAAGTGCATGAGGCCGATCTGTCCGACCGGTCCGCCAAACGCGAGCCAGCCGAGCTTGAGGAAATACCAGAACAGCTCCCGCATGGAGACTTGGCGTTCGCCAAGCAAAGCGTTCATGCCACGCCCCCCCTGAAGGATTCGTAAAGACCGGCAAAGATGGACGACCCCTGCGCAAGTCGCGCTTCGTCCTCCGGGTTCGCGGCGCAAAGTCCGGCGATGAGGCGATCGATGCCCGCGACTTCGGGCCGCCCGTATTTCCCGTCCTTGAGGTCGATGTCGTGGATGATCTCGGCCACCTGGTGCAGGGCCGCATCGTCCAAGTCGAAGCGCTGCACCAGCACCTCGAAGGTGCAACGATCACCCTCGTGGGTGTACTCGGCCTCGAACATGTCGAAGCGCAGCTCGCCGGGCGACGGCTGGTAGCCCTGGCCCGGCACGAACTTGAAGCTTGCCTGCTTGTCGATGAAGTTGCGGACCAGCCAGGCGCTGGCGATACGATCGACCTTGATGCCCTTGCGTGTGACCCAGGTGCATCCTGGGGCTATCTCTGGCCGCGCTGCCTTCCGCGACGGTTCAACTTCTGATGGTTCCTGCGATGGTTCCATGGACGCCTCCAATTCAGCGATAAGCGCCTCGACTGCCTCGCGACGGTTGGCACCGAAGAAGTCGATGGCGACCACTTCGTCCAAGCGTTTGCGAAGCCGGCCAAGGTCGGTGGTGATGGTTGTTCCCTTGACGAACTCGGCGTGCAGCCGCTGCGCGTCCTCGGTCAGAGCCACGTAGTCAGCCTCCCGTGCGGACTGAAAAAGTGCTTCGATCTGCGCATCCGAAAGCCCGTCGATGAAGCGGGCCTCGACGATCGAAGCGTCGCCC
>Ga0302321_100005264_pt1 | contig 11308 bp, 10 predicted proteins | sample Fen_T0_1_FD_202505 | JGI IMG/M metagenome (GOLD analysis project Ga0302321, IMG submission 202505) | Peat permafrost microbial communities from Stordalen Mire near Abisko, Sweden - Fen_T0_1 | ecosystem: Environmental > Terrestrial > Soil > Wetlands > Permafrost | place: Sweden: Abisko...
CAACCTGCTGCGGGAGGGCCTCGACCTGCCGGAAGTGAGCCTGGTGGCCATCCTGGACGCGGACAAGGAGGGCTTCCTCCGCAACAACCGCAGCCTCATCCAGACCATCGGCCGCGCCGCCCGCAACGTCCGCGGCAAGGCGATCCTCTACGCCGACGTGATGACCGGTTCCATGAAGCAGGCCATCGGCGAGACCGAGCGGCGGCGCAACAAGCAGCTGGCCCACAACGCGGCGCATGGGATCACGCCCGAGACCGTGAAGCGCAACCTGGACGACGTCATGGGTGAGGCCCTGGCCCGGGAGTTCATCAATGTCACCAAGGAGGAGCGGGCCGCCGAGGAGCCGCTGCTCTACCTCGAGGACAAACACTTCGAGCGCGAGGTCGCCAAACTCGAGAAGCGCATGAAGGAACTAGCCTCCCAGATGAAGTTCGAGGATGCGGCGGATCTGCGGGATCGCATCATTCATGCCCGGCGGGAGCGGCTGCTGGATGTGAGTGGCGTGGCCGCTACGGGACCTGAAAGTTGACCCGACCAGAGCATCGTTGGCAGGCGCGGGCCGACTCCGTTCGAGGAGGGCCTAGACAAGGTGCGGGTCGAGCCAGCGGATGGCCCGGGACCAGGCATCATCCCAATCGGCGGGGTCCATGGTGTGGCCGCCTCGATACTCCAGGCAGGTGAACCTGGAATCGGAGTTGAATCGGGAGGCGAGGGTGTGGGTGAATTCCCTCATCGGATCCGGAGGCACCACCGCGTCCTCGGCCGCCACGACCGCGAGCAGGGCCGTGTGCTCCCAGGCATTCAGGTGGAGGTGGGGTGACTCCGGGTGATCGTCCCAGTGGGGATCCGCCAGGAAGGCCAGGACGGCTCCAACCCGGGGTGCTTGCCGGGGAGCCGCCAAGGCGGCGAAACCGCCCATGGAGATCCCGGCGACCACGAACCGGGAGGCTCCGGACTGCGCCAAGTGATTCACCAGGGGCAGCGTCTCGTGCGCGCTCTCCTCCACCAGGTCTAGGAAGAGTGACCGGGCCTCCAGTGCCGTGGCGCCGGTCATGCGATCGAGGAACCCGTCCGATCGGAGCCCATGGTGGGGTGCCTCCGGGATCAGGACGGCATAGCCTGCGGCGGCCAGGCGCTCTGCCTCTGGCCACTGCACGGCCATGGTGCCGCCGAGTCCGTACCGGAGGATGACTACGGTCCTGGCGGACGCGCAGTCGCCGAGCGCCAGGGCCGGGATCGGGCCGCGTGGGCTCGGGATGGTGATGGGAGCTGGCGGGGCGGACATTGGCACGGCCTTCGGCTGTCTTCTGCGAGCCATCTTGGCAGGGCAGGGGCCTCGGGGGAGGGCCGCGATCCCCCCATCCCTGAGAAGGGAGGGTCGCCCTCATTTCCTCACGGCTGGTCCCTGTTCCTTCTTCTTTCGGGGCCTGAAGGTGGCAACCTGGAGCCCATTCCCGGAGATGCCATGCTGTTGCGAACGGTTGTCCTCGGTGTCGTGTCCTGCTGCTGGTTGGCACCGTTGCCGGCTCAAGCCCAGTCGGTCCGGCCATACCTGGGCCAATCCCTTCCCGGACCCGAGGCCGTGCCTTTCTCGCCGGGCCTCCTGAACAGCGGGCTCTCCACGCGGGACATCACCCTGACGCCGGATGGTTCGGAGATCTACGTGGGTGTCTTCCTCCCCGGATTCCGCAAGGCGGTGATCATCGAGACCCACCGGGAAGCGGGAGGCTGGACCCCGCCGGAGGTGGCGGCCTTCTCCCGTGATCCGCGGTGGCGTTGCCTCGAACCGTGCATAAGCCCGGATGGGCGGCGCTTCTTCTTCGTTTCCGACCGCCCGGTGGATCCGAAGGTAGAGAAGCTCGAATCCTTCGGCATCTGGGTGATGGATCGGGTGGAGGGCCGCTGGTCGGAGCCGCAGCGCCTGCCGCAGGCAGTCAATGGGGGCGGCAACACCTTCTATCCCACCATCACGCGAGAGGGCGTGCTGCATTTCCTGAAGGAGGAGGGGCGTGGCGGATGGTTGATGCGCTCCGCCGTGAAGGAGGGTGCCTGGATGGCGGCGGAGAAACTGCCGCCCCCCTTCAATGCGGATTCCCGTCAGGCCAATCCACGGGTGGATCCGGACGGGCGCTTCATTCTGGTGCCGATGATGGGCCGCCCCGACTCGCTCGGCGGCGCCGACTACTACGGCTATTTCCGCCGGGAGGACGGCACCTGGACCGAGCCGACCCACCTTGGGCCCAGCGTGAACAGCGAGGCCGGGGATGAGTTCTCCATCAGCCTCAGCCCGGATGGCAAGGTGGTGTTCTTCGGCAGCGACCGGGCCCTTCCGAGGCTCGATGGGAAGCCGCTGCGGTGGGCCGAGATCCTGGCGGAGAGAACCCAGCCGGGCAACGGGCAGACCAGCCTGTGGTGGGTGGATGCCGGGTTCCTTGAGGCGGTCCGGCAGAAGGCTCTGGCGGCGCCACGCAGGTAGAGCCTGCCCTTGAGGGAGCCAGCACCAGCCAGACGGCTTGAATCGGCGGCTTTCCCGAAGCCGGGGCGGGCCGGGGCTGGGCCCAACCTGGTGGATGTGCCGACAGGGGTTGCTCTCGATGCACCTGCCTGCCACTAGCTGGAGCGGACCCATTCCATGCGATGACCTGCTCAGCGGATCCGCAGGCCCAGCGTTCACGGGCATTCGGGAAGATTGAAATCGTCTGCTCCCAAGGCTGGGACAGGCCCGGATCCGATCAACCACCCTTTTGATGTTCTATGGGCATTCGTCACAACAGGGAAAAAAGGGGTGGTGGTCAGACCAGCCTCATCGTAAATTGCCGATGCATGAGTCATCAATGAAATACGACTCGAGTTTCCCGTCTCGCCGCCTTCACGAGGAACCCAAATGAGCAGCGGAACCCACCACCACGAACACGCAGACACGCTGGCTTGGCGGGTTCGCCAGGCCACCGGCGTGAAGTTGGCCCACTGCTACCAATGCGGCAAGTGCGCGGCTGGGTGCCCCGTCGCGACGGAAATGGACACCACCTCCTGCCAGGTGCTCCGGCTCCTGCAGTACGGACTGCCAGAGTACGACGAGCGGGTGCTGCGCAGCGAGAGCATCTGGTTGTGCCTGGCCTGCGAGACCTGCAGCACCCGCTGCCCGCAGGAAGTAGAGATCCCCAAGGTCATGGATTTTGTGCGGGGCGAGGCTCTCCGCCTGAACCTCGTCCACCCGCGCGGCAAGGACATCCTGGCCTTCCACCGGGCCTTCCTGGATTCCATCGAGTACACCGGGCGCCTCTACGAAATGGGTCTCGTGGCCGACTACAAGGTGCGCAGCCGCCACTTCCTGAAGGACGTGCTGCTGGCGCCGAAAATGTACGTCAAGGGGAAGCTGGGCCTCCTCCCGCACCTGATCCGGAACCGCCGCGGGATGAAGCAGCTCTTCAAGCACACGATCGGAAAGGGGTGACACCATGCGGATCGGCTACTATCCCGGCTGCTCCCTGCTGGGTTCCTCCAGGGAGTTCGACGAGTCCGCACGGACCGTCCTGGAAGCCCTGGATGTGGAACTGGTGGAGGTTCCGGACTGGAACTGCTGCGGCGCCAGCAGCGCCCACATCCTGAACCACGAGCTTTCGTTGGCTTTGCCCGCCCGCATCCTGGCACTGGCCGAACAGGCCGGCCTCACGGAGGTTCTGGCCCCATGCGCCGCCTGCTCCAATCGCCTTCTGTCGGCCCAGCAGCACCTGGAGCAGCATCGCGAGCTGTGGGCCGGGGTCCAGGAGGCCATCGGGCTGCCCTACAAGGGCACCGTGAAGGTCGTGAACATCCTTGAGGTGCTGGACCGGCTGAAGGAACACATCGCGGTCAAGACCACGGCGCCCTTCACGAAGAAGGTTGCCAGCTACTACGGCTGCCTGTTGGTGCGGCCGCCCCGTATCGTGAACTTCGACCGCCCGGAGGATCCCCAGAGCATGGATCGCCTGCTGCAGGCCGTGGGGGCGATCCCCGTGGAGTGGCCCTTCAAGACCGAGTGCTGCGGTGCCGCGTTCAGCGTGACGCGGACCGACCTCGTGGCCAGGCTGAGCGGCAAGCTGGTGCAGGATGCCGTCAAGCGGGGCGCCGACGCCATCGTGGTGGCGTGTCCCATGTGCCACTCGAACCTGGACCTGCGCCGGGCCGAGATCAACGAGCACCTGCAGGAGGAATACACCATCCCGGCGATGTTCATCACGCAGGTGGTCGGTCTCGCCCTAGGGCTCGATCCGAAGGCTCTGGGCCTCCACCGCCACATGGTGCCCGTGGAATTCGCTGAAACCGCCGGCGCATTGAGCTAAGGGAGTCGACCATGTCTCGTATCGGCGTCTTCACCTGCCACTGTGGCGAGAACATCGGCGCCACGGTGGATTGCGCCAAGGTCGCGGAGATGTGCAGGGCCATTCCGGGCGTGGTCCACAGCGTGGACTACAAGTACATGTGCTCGGATCCCGGCCAGCGCATGATGCAGGAGGCCATCAGGGAGCACCAGCTCGATGGCGTGGTAGTGGCAGCCTGCTCACCCCGCATGCATGAGCCCACGTTCCGTCGGGCCGTCAGCGGCGCCGGGATCAACCCCTACATGTGCGAGATGGCGAACCTCCGCGAGCACTGCTCCTGGGTGCACGAGAAGGGCGAGGCCACCACGAACAAGGCCGCCGACCTCATCCGCGTCCTCGTGGAGAAGGTGAAGCACAACGAGCCCCTGCACCCCATCAAGGTGCCCGTCACCCGCACTGCCATGGTGATCGGTGGCGGCGTTGGCGGCATCCAGGTCGCCCTGGACATCGCCAACGGAGGGCACAAGGTGGTGCTCGTCGAGAAATCCCCGAGCATCGGCGGCCACATGAGCCAGCTGTCGGAGACCTTCCCCACCCTCGACTGCTCCCAGTGCATCCTCACCCCCCGCATGGTGGAGGCCGCCCAGCACCCCAACATCACGCTGATGACCTACAGCGAGGTGGAGAAGGTGGACGGCTTCATCGGCAACTTCAAGGTGACGGTCCGCAAGAAGGCCCGGAAGCTCGACGAGAAGCTCTGCACGGGCTGCGGGCTGTGCATCCAGAAATGCCCGAACAAGAAGATCTCGGATGAGTTCAACGAGGGGCTGGGCACCCGCACGGCCATCTACGTGCCCTTCCCCCAGGCCGTGCCCAACAAGCCGGTCATCGATATGAAGAACTGCACCTTCTACAAGACCGGGAAGTGCAAGGTCTGCGAAAAGATGTGCCCCACCGGTGCCATCCGCTTCGAGCAGGAGGACGAACTCGTCACCCTCGATATCGGCGCCATCGTCCTGGCCACGGGCTTCAAGCTCATGAAGACGGACGCCTTCCCCGAATACGGCTATGGCAAGCACAAGGATATCATCGACGGCATGCAGTTCGAGCGCCTGGCCTCGGCCTCCGGCCCCACCTCGGGCGTGATGAAGCGGCCCTCGGACGGCAAGGAGCCCAAGACGGTGGTGTTCATCGCCTGTTCGGGATCGCGCGACCGGGCCAAGGGCGTGCCCTACTGCTCCAAGATCTGCTGCATGTATACGGCCAAGCACGCCATGCTCTACAAGCACAAGGTGCACAGCGGCAAGGCCTACGTCTTCTACATGGATATCCGCGCGGCGGGCAAGGACTACGACGAATTCGTCCGCCGGGCCATCGAGGAAGACGAGGTCAAGTACATCCGCGGCCGCGTCTCCAGGATCTACGAGGAGGACGGCAAGCTCATCGTCATGGGCGCCGATACCCTCATGGGCGGCGAGCCCGTGGTGATCAAGGCCGACATGGTGGTGCTGGCCACCGCCGTGCAGTCCAATGACCGCTCGGAGGAACTGGCCCAGACCCTGCACGTGAGCTACGACTCCTACGGCTTCTTCGCCGAGGCCCACCCGAAGCTGCGCCCCGTGGAGACCAACACTGCCGGCATCTTCCTGGCGGGCGCCTGCCAGGCCCCCCGGGACATCCCCGAGACCGTGGCCCAGGCCAGCGGTGCGGCAGCCAAGGTGGTGGGCCTCTTCAGCAACGAGGAGCTCACCCGCGAGCCCATCGTGGCCGTGGTGAACCGCCAGGCCGCCCCGGTCTACAGCACCTGCACGGGCTGCTTCCTCTGCCAGGGCGCCTGCCCCTACCAGGCCATCGAGCAGGAAGAGATCAAGGCCCGCGATGGCCAGATCCTCATGACCCTGGCCCGCATCAACCCCGGTCTCTGCCAGGGCTGCGGCACCTGCGTGGCGACCTGCCGGACCAAGGCGATCGATCTGCAGGGCTTCAGCAATGAGCAGCTCTACGCCGAGCTCATGACTCTCTGACGAGGAACCGACCATGGCAGAACAGTTCGAACCCAAGATCACGGCCTTCGTCTGCAACTGGTGCACCTACGCGGGCGCCGACCTGACGGGCACCAGCCGCATCAAGTACCAGTCGAACGTGCGGGTGTTGCGCGTGCCCTGCACGGGGCGCATCGACTACATGATGGTGCTGAAGGCCCTGCACAAGGGCGCGGACGGGATCATCGTCTCCGGCTGCCACCCCAACGACTGCCACTACACCTCGGGCAACTACCACGCCCGGCGCCGCTGGATGGTCTTCAAGAAGATGATGGAAGTCATGGGCGTGGACATGCGCCGCATCACCTTCTCCTGGGTGTCCGCGGCCGAGGGCGCCCGCTGGGCGCAGCTCGTGAACGAAGTGACCGACCAGGTGCGGGCCCTCGGCCCCTATACCGCGTTCCGGCAGGTCGTCGGCGCGGGCGTCGAGTGAGGAGCGGACCATGGAAGCCGTGATTCGTAGGGCAAAGGAACTCCTCGAGAAGGGCGAAGTCAAGGCCGTCCTCGGCTACGCGCAGGGCACCGGCGGCGTCCGCCGGCCCCACTTCGCGAAGCGGCCCGACCAGGTGGACAAGCTGGTGCTGGACGCCACCTGCGCCCAGAACCTGGCGGTCTACGCGACAAAACATGAGGTGAAGAAGCTGGGCAAGGTGGCCATCGTGGCCCTGCCGGGCACGCAGCGGGCCCTCATCCAGCTCATGGCCGAGCGCCAGATCCGGGATGGCGAAGTGGCGATTCTGGCCGTGGACGGCGCCGAGCTGAAGGAGCTGGACAGCGCCCAGGGGCTCGAAGAGCACCTGGCCCTCAAGACCCAGGCCCTGGATGCCAAGGACAAGGCCAAGCTTGCCGAGCTGGAGGCCATGAGCACGGAGGCCCGCTGGGCCTACTGGCAGGAGGAGCTGTCCCGCTGCATGAAGTGCTACGCCTGCCGCAACAGCTGCCCCATGTGCTACTGCGAGCACTGCACCATGGACTGCAACCGGCCCCAGTGGGTGCCCGTGGCCAGCCACGCCCTGGGCAACCTGGAGTACCACATGGTGCGCACCATGCACCTGGCCGGCCGCTGCCTGGAGTGCGGTGACTGCGGCCGTGCCTGCCCCGTGGGCATCCCGGTCCACCTGCTGACCTTCAGCGCGGAAGAGACCATCCATGAACTGTTCGGCCAGCGGGCGGGACGGAAGGCGAAGCTGGACTATGCGCTGTCCACCTTCAAGACCGACGACAAAGAGTCCTTCATCCGGTAGGGCGCCATGGCAAACACATTCAAACTCTCCCAAGAATCGCTCGGCAGCCTCTTCGCGGCGCTGCGCAAGGACGGACGGCGCATCCTGGCCCCGGTTGCCGCCGACGGACGGGTGGACCTGAAGGAAGTCGAGGCACCGGCCCAGGTGGCCGCCGACTACATCCAGAGCGTCCTCTCCGCCAAGGAAGTGGTCTTCCCCAAGGTGGAGCGGCTGCTCTCGTACACCACCGCCCCGGGCAAGGTGGACCTCAAGGATGCCGAGCCGAATGCCGTCCCCACGGTGCTCTTCGGCGTGCGGCCCTGCGAGGCCAAGGGCTTCGGCGCTCTGGACGCGGTGTTCAACTGGGACTACCGGGACAAGTTCTTCAACGCCCGCATCGAGAAGCTGGCGGTCATCGGCGTCGGCTGCACCAAGGCCGACGAGTCCTGCTTCTGCACCTCCGTGGGCGGCGGCCCCGTGGACACCGCCGGTAGCGACATCCTGCTGACGCCCATCGAGGGCGGCTACCTGGTGGAGGTCTGCACCGAGAAGGGCGCCGCCATCCAGGCCCTGGCCCCGGACCTCTTCAAGCCCGGCAGCGGGGTGGACAAGGCGGCCATCGCCGCCAAGGTCGCGCCCGCCTTCGACCAGCCGGCCCTCACGGCCAAGCTGCCGGGCCTCTTCGAGAACGGCGTCTGGGCCGACCAGTCCTTGCGCTGCATCGGCTGTGGCGCCTGCGCTTTCGTTTGCCCCACCTGCGTCTGCTTCGACATCCAGGAGGAGGCCGATCCCAAGAAGGGCGAGCGCCTGCGCTGCTGGGACAGCTGCGGCTTCCACATGTTCACCCTCCATGCGTCGGGCCACAACCCGCGCGAGGTTCAGGGCGCCCGCTGGCGGCAACGCGTTTATCACAAGTTCAGCTATTACCCCGAGCGTTACGACAGGCTGGGTTGCGTGGGGTGCGGCAAGTGCACCCGGGCCTGCCCCGTCGACATGAACCTGAAGGAACACCTGATCGAGGCTGCGGGAGTGACGGCATGAGCGAGAAGAACATCTACCTGCCCTACCTGATGCGGATCGCCGAGATCACGGAGGAATCCCCCGCCGTGAAGACCTTCCGCCTGGAGTTCATCGACGAGATCGCGGCCCAGAGCTTCGACTTCAAGACGGGCCAGTTCGGGCTCTACAGCGCCTTCGGCGAGGGCGAGAGCACCTTCTGCATCGCCTCCAGCCCCACCCGCAAGGGCTACATCGAATGCACCTTCCGCGAAGTGGGCCGGGTCACCGCCGCCCTCGCCGACAAGGAAGTGGGCGATATCGTGGGCTTCCGCGGCCCCTACGGCAACGTGTTTCCGCTCGAAGACTGGAAGGGCAGAAACCTTGTCTTTATCGCCGGCGGCATCGCCCTGCCGCCCCTGCGCAGCGTCATCTGGAACTGCCTGGACCTCCGGGACTGGTTCAAGGACATCACCGTGGTCTACGGCGCCCGCAGCGTGAAAGACCTGGTCTACAAGCGCGAGCTAAGGGAGTGGACCGAGCGGTCGGACATGAAGCTCGTCACCACCGTGGATCCCGGCGGCGAAACGCCGGATTGGAGAGGCGAGGTGGGCTTCATCCCGCCCGTGGTGGAAGGCCTAGGCCTCAGGGCCGAGAACACCGTGGCCATCGTGTGCGGGCCACCCATCATGATCAAGCTCACCCTGCCGGTGCTGGAGAAGCTGGGCTTTCCGCCCGAGCGCATCTTCACCACCCTGGAGAACCGCATGAAGTGCGGCGTGGGCAAGTGCGGCCGCTGCAACACGGGCTCGAGCTACGTCTGCAAGGATGGGCCTGTCTACACCCTGGCCGAACTGAACGAACTGCCGACGGAGTACTGATCCCGGGATTCGAGTACAAAGCTGTTTCGGCCAGCGGCGACCGAGCTGGAGCCGTTTGCCGGCGTCGATCTATTGCAGAACACTTTTCTTGAAGGTGCTGACGATTTCTCCAGCCACCGCCGTGTAGATTTCTTCGACAGAACGGTTACGCGGACAAACGCCCTCCACCTGGACAACCTCCACGCTTTCCCCTGAGGGAGCCTGGATGGTGAACTCGACGACGAAGGTCCCGGTCTGCTTCTCCGCCCGCACCACCGCGACACTCAGCCGGTAGGGGCTCTCGGCGCGAACGATTCCTTTCAGGGAACCTTCCAGCGCAGCGGCGAAGACCCAGGCACGTTCGCCGGTTTTCCAATCAATCCGTCCGTCCCAGGACACGCCGCGTTCACGCTCGAACACCGGTGGGAAATTGAAATCGAAAGGCTTGGCATCCTGAGTCGAGTTCCTCCCGTAGTGCCGGGCAGGGGCCGAATCAAGCGAACAACAGGCTGACAACAACGGCCAGTCCGGGCCGGCCAGGACGATGAGGGTGAACAGGATTCTCTTCATGGTGTTTCCCCCTGCAGGCTGGTTGAAAGGTGTGGTCAAAACTCATGCGCCTTCGCGGTGCTCCTGTGGATGGATGGTGACAATTGATGGCCTATCGGCCGATTGGCGGTGTGCGTGAATTCTTCCTCAACATCCGGCTCTGGCTTCGCCCTGGCGGAATAAAATAATCTAGACAAAGGTCTCCGGACGAAACACACGTCGGTGAGCATGCCAAATTGCCTCGGCGGCATCACCCGAGGCCTTCAAAAAAAAGTGCTGCCCATGTGCGGACAAACTGCTCCCACTCTGCTCACAGGGAGGCCTTTGGCGAGCAAAGCGCGAAGGGTGCTTGAAGACAGGCAAATTGAGTGTCCAGCGTCCGCTGGAACCAGCTATTTCGCGTACTGTCGGATGACCTTCTCGATGGCGGCCTTGCAGGCGGCGCAGAAGCCCACGTCGTCACGGGTGAACATGAGGCAGTCCTCTTGGCTGCGGAAGTAGCCCTTGGCTTCGTAGTTGGCGCCCTCGAAGGCGCCGACCTGGCCACTGTGGGCATCGGTGCCCAGCAGCTTCATCTCGAAGACCTTCTCCTTGGCGAAGAGGGCGTCCATCTCGGGTTCGGGCCGGTTGGCCGCACGCAGGGCCCGCCGCTCCTTCTGATAGTCGTGGCTGTGGGCCTCGAACGCATCCTTCCGCCAGGGCGTGGGCAGGGGCACGCCGGGCGTCAGGAGGTTCCCCCACTTGGGGTGCTTGGGGTCAGCCGTGGCATTGGGTTCCCAGGGCTCGGGCCGCGAGGGGCTGTTGGTGACGGCCACGTCCGAGGTGTAGTACTCGTCCGCCAGCCCCGCGAAGTGGTGGCCGAATTCGTGGACGAAGAGGTAGCCGATGGTGCTGTTGCCTGCGGCGGCCGTGCTGTAGAGGTTGTGGATGCCGCCGCCGCCATAGGTTTCGGAATTCGTGAGGATCTCCACGAATTCATAGGGCGCCTGGGCGGCAATATCACGGAAGGCGCGGTTCTCGTAGGTCAGCACATAGCGCTCACTGCCGAAGGCGTCGTACGTGGTACCCAGCGGCGTCCGCCGGTGAACACCCGTGGAGGGACGCGAGATTCCGCTCTCCCTGGAGGGCGGGCAGAGGGCCCAGACATTGAAATCCTTCCGGTGCTCCTTGAAGGGGGACTGCTCGAAGAGATGCTCCATCACTCTGCGGGCCTGCCGTTCGAACTTGCCGCGCTCGGCGGCGGTGTAGCCGTCCCCCAGGATGAGGAGATCCACCTTGTCCGCCGGGTCGCCGCTCTTCTGGAGTTCGATGAGGCCTCCGGCATCCAGGGGCGCCGC
>Ga0302321_100005265_pt1 | contig 11307 bp, 8 predicted proteins | sample Fen_T0_1_FD_202505 | JGI IMG/M metagenome (GOLD analysis project Ga0302321, IMG submission 202505) | Peat permafrost microbial communities from Stordalen Mire near Abisko, Sweden - Fen_T0_1 | ecosystem: Environmental > Terrestrial > Soil > Wetlands > Permafrost | place: Sweden: Abisko...
CTGTTTCAGCCGCAGCATGGCGATATATTGATGCAGGATAATTTCTTGGTGGCAAGGGCTCTTCAAAAACCTCGATATTTTCATCATCATAGATGCGCATATCATGTCCTTTTTCCCAGTCGCCGTCCATCATCCCATAGTCATCTTCCAATACATCTGCATCAAGTTGTGACGCATAATCATCTGGATAGTACTCGTTGCTGGGATTGGGATTGGGTTGTAGTGGTTGTATGTGTGCCTGCTCGTGGTGAGGCTGTGATCGTGCCTGGCGATATGCGGCCATGCTGTCCATCACAGCATGCCTGGGATCAGGCTGCTCATATTTATCATAGTCGGCCCGCGAAATGGGGTCATGATAGTCGGCCCGCGAGATAGGATCGTTATGGTCAGTGCGCGAGATAGGGCCGCCATAAGAATTATTCTCATAGGTATTGCCTGTCTCGTTTTGCCCTGGCTGTGAGCCATGAGAACGTGATCGCGCAGAGGCACGTGTATAGTGTTGTGGTGCCCTGGGGGGGATCTGTCCTTGTGGCTCATTTGGGGGCGCATACTTTTGACTCAGGCGTGTTATCTGCTCTGGCTGTGGCCGATGGGCAGATGTTGGCTGTGATGTTCTTGCGCCTTGCCCGGGATATTCTGGTTGTGCCCGTTGTTCGGAAAGTGGTTGACGCCGTTGCGGTGCCCTTCCCAATATTTCATTCAGGCGTTCCATTATTGCCTACCTTCCGTTTCCCAGCGCCTTAAAATAGCGCGAATATAGCTCCACTTACGCTTGTTTTGCTGGACGGCCTCGCGAAATGCCGCCTCAATCCACTCTTGTGGATACTGGTCGGTTGCATCTTTAAGTTCATCTGCGATCATAGGTGCTAGTAAGCCAATATTCTGTTCGTATAAGACAAAGATATTTGGACGTTCAACTTCAATTTGTATATTTTGTGTATTAGAATATCCTATAGATGTAGCATACATACCCGCTCCAACTGCTATACTGCTTTCCTGAGTGACGGCGACTTCATCACGTGTGAGTAGATGAGCTGGAATCATCTCGCCCCCTTGTAATTCATTGACGATCTTCCGACTACGAGCTGTGTTAAAGAAATACCAGCCAATAAACTCTTCATTTCCCTCTCCCGCCAACCTTAGATTTATCTTTAATAATGTGCCACGTGCGACTGCTTGCTCCAGAGCCAGACGTAACCGCTCCTGAGGTGGCCGTGGGTCGCCGCGTCTCTTCAGGCTTCGCAGCATGAGTTGGTCATTGAGCAGGTCGCGATCGCTCACACAGCGTGGATTGCCGCGCTGTTTAGCCAGTAGATAAAAGATATGCAGCGTAACTTTTAGTTCGGCACTATCTTCAATCTCTGGCAAAAGTTGTGTAAAAAAGGCTTCAGGTATCGGCACAAACGGGTTTTTTCCAGTTGGAAAGCCTGTAAAGCCTGCGTGATCTGTGAATGTTGCCATTTTGCTTCACCCCCAAATTATTCTTCTGTTGGTGGTGATACTTCCAGATCGCTAAAGCGCGTCTGGCTTGCCTGGAAATAGAGACTAACTTCGCCAACTGGCCCATTACGGTGCTTGGCTACAATAATGTCGGCGATATTTTTACGCTCCGTCTCTGGATTGTACACATCTTCTCTATAAATAAACATAACCACGTCTGCATCCTGCTCTATACTATTGTGTACCACGATATTATTTGCAATAAAGTTATGCAACCCACTCACAGTGAGATCATAGACCTCTTCTTCCCCATCATCCTCCATGGAAACAACCTCATCCCAATAAATGTCGCTCTGCGTCTGCGGTGGTAATGTTAGTGACAATACCGGGCTTATTACAGGCAGTGCACGTCCCATCTTTTGTTGCAAGAAATTTACTTTACTGGCAGATTCATACACTGCTAGCTCTTCCTGGGCTACGCTATATAGCTGTGACTTCTTTATATATTGTGGGAGCGCAACGTATGTTCCCCGTGTAATCTCATCTAATCGTTTCCAGCCCTGAGACGCAAGAAATTTATGGTTAGCTGTCGCCCGAATGCTGTGGCCTGCGGCGGTCGTCATTTTGAATACAGCCTTACGACCGGTCGAGAACGCCTTTGTAACGCTTTTGGGTACAAGATTCCAGGTCTGCGTATCGAGTGCCAGAACATTGAAGCCGCTTTTACCAATAAGCGAATCTATACGGCGATATTCATCCGAATCGGGCAGATAGACGAGCGTCTCACCAGTCAAGCAACCGCTTTCACGCAGGTCTGATAACTGTGGTACCTTTGACTGGCGGCTCTCAACTGCACGCGAGAGCTGCGCCAGTGCCATCACTGGTACATTCAACTCACGAGCCAGTCCCTTCAGGTTCCGGCTAATCTCAGAGATCTCCTGGACGCGGTTCTCATTGCGCTTGCCGCCAGCGGTTGACTGCATAAGCTGTAGATAATCCACGATGATCAGATCGACGCCATGCTCTGCTTGCAGGCGACGTGCTTTGCTGCGCATCTCCATCGTCGAGATACCCGCTGTATCGTCAATCCAGATATTTGCCTCAGACAGTGTGCCCATAGCGAAAATGAGGCGTTCCCACTCATCATCCTCAATCCAACCTGTGCGCAAGCGCTGCTGGTCAATGGCCGCGTCCATAGAAAGCAAACGCTGTACCAGTTGCTCTTTACTCATTTCCAGGCTAAAGACGGCAACAGAGCGCGAATACTTCACCGCTGCATTATGTGCCAGACTAAGAGCTAAGCTTGTCTTTCCAACAGCAGGCCGAGCAGCCAGAATAACCAGATCCGAGCGTTGCAAGCCTCCGGTTAGACGATCTAGATCGGTAAAGCCCGTAGGTACACCGACGATGGTGCCACGATTTTCGTGTAAATGATCGAGCTTACTCATGTAGTCGGTAAGCAGATCGCGTAAGGGCGAGAAATCGGCGCGTGCGTGACGCTGACTGATACCAAAGATAAGTTTCTCGGCCAGATCTAACGCCGTGTTGGCATCGGTCTCTTCATAGGCTGCCGCCGCTATCTGCCCGGAAGCGTGAATCAGACGGCGCAGGATCGCTGTTCGCTCGACAATACGGCCATAGTGTTCGATGTTGCCACTTGTTGGTACCTGATTGATAAGCGAGGTGATATAACCAGGCCCACCAACCTCTTCTAGCTTATTCTTACGCGTGAGCTCATCACAGATCGTAATGAAGTCAGCAGGCTCGTGCATTTCATAGAGCTGGAGAATAGTCTCATAGATCGTGCGATGTCCGTCGCGGTAGAAATCCTCTGGCAAGAGGAAATCCGCAACCTGGACAATTGCCTCTGGATCTATGATAATGCTTCCGAGTACACCACTCTCGGCTTCTATATTCTGCGGTAAGAGTTTTTCCACGTCTTCAACTCCAACATCTACGAGGTCGTATCGTTGTTATACTTTTGCTATAAATAAGGTAACATGTGCATACATACTGCACGGGACATTCGATTTAATTATCTAGAAAATGAATACAAAATTCCACTGTAGATCGTGATTTTTCCTGTAAAACCCTGATTTTTGTTTTTCCTGCAGCTGTTTGTCCTATGGCAAGAAGCATTATAACATATACACGAACATTTGCTCTTGTATTTCTATGCTGAGTTTCCAGGATATTTGCTATTGCTGTATATATATCCAGGCTATTAAGGAGAGCAAACGTCGCCCCAACCGTACACTTAAATATACGCCTGATGGCACCCTTCTGTATAATCTACTTACCCAATATTGTGGGTGACAGCAAAAAAGTACAGAGAGTTTGTATGGAGTTGAGTGACGGGTTCTTTTGATCTCGTGTGACCAAGTGTAACGAATATTTCTTACGAAATCAAATGCTTGTTAAGATTATGTAATGTGGATAAGTGGATAAATCTACGCCCGAATTATTTGTTAAAGTCTATAAAGCCTGATTTTTTACGGAGTTATTAGCACTTATCCACCATCAAGTCGGAGTTATCCCCATTTATCCACAGAGTTATCCCCGAACTTATCCACAAAAATTGCTTACCTATAACGAAAATTTGTGATGAATCTGTTGCATTGCCTCTCAAGAGGGGGGGACATCATGGCTAGCAGTTCTTTGCTGCATCGACGAACGTGTTGAATCAGGCAGGGACAAAGGTCCCCTCTTTTGGCCGCTGGAGGTCCGCTCATTCTCATATGGAACAGACGAGAGGGATTCGGGTCTTGACCAGGATAGATGAGAAGGTTATTATAGACGAATAAATACACCAGTTCAAGATGGCCATGTAAGGAAAAAAGGAGCACGACACATACCACATGCCAAATACGACAAAACGTGCATCAGCAAAACGTGCGGCAAGAATTGCTAAAGCACATGCTACGAAGTTACCACCGTTGGAGGTCAGAGATCCAAACGATCGTCGGCGTTCTCCTGGCTACAAGCCCCCTGCTCGTGGTATCGCTCGCTACCCCTGGGCCGCTATTCTCATCTTATGCCTGGTGGCATTTGGGATTATTTACGGTTTATATACCGCTCATCTTCCTCCCTTTGCCAGTGCGAAGCCAGCGGCGACTCCGGCACCTAAGACGACAGCCGCTGCAAGTGTTCCCACCGTTCAGGCTACAGCAGAGCAAACGTCTACCCCTTCACCATGTACCCAGGCCAAGGTGCTGAGCGCGATCACTGTCACTGGGCTTGCTCCGACCGATGAAGAGATTCAGAAGATCAATCATACTTATAGCGGTGCAAAGCAAGTGATTGACCAGAATAAGATCTATTGTGCTGGCATCAATACGAATCGCGGCCTGATTGTAGTTGAGCTAGATCCGAAGCAGGCTCCCCTCTCGGTTAATAATTTTGTGTTTTTAGCTCAGAACCACTTCTATGATGGCTTGAAGTTTCACCGCGTGATTCCTGATACTTCTGCTAACGCGGGTAATATTCATATTGTGCAGGGTGGTGATCCGAAGGGCGATGGCACTGGTGGGCCCGGTTACAAGTTTAACGATGAGCCTGTGAAGGGCGACTATACGGCGGGCACTCTGGCTATGGCAAATTCGGGAGCGAATACCAATGGAAGCCAGTTCTTCATCAATATTAGTGACAACAAGCAGCTGCCGAAGAGCTATAACCTCTTTGGGCATGTTGTAGAGGGCATGAATGTTGTGAAGGTATTACAAGGTCCAAGTGATTCTGATAAAAGTATCGCTCCTGACACGATGTATTACGTAAAAGTGACCGCAGCATCCTAGCTTGAACTTTGTTATGTGGCATAATATAGTAAGTATCAACATACATGTAATAGTCAGGCCATTGTCTGATTGGATGTAAATCTAGTATGTGGCTGAAATAAGCCTGACTTTACAAATAGAATGTAGGGGCTTCCGCAAAACGGAGGAAGCTCTGGGCATGAAGGGGCGGCCTTGCGGTCGCCCTCTAATCTTGGAAGGAGAAGAATTTTGGCAAAGCAATATAGTGCCCCGCCAGCTATGCAGATCGATCCCAAAAAGAAATATACTGCTATCTTACACACGGATAAAGGTGATATTACTGTCGATCTGTTTGCGGCGAAGGCACCAGCAACGGTGAATAACTTTGTTTTCCTGGCTCGCGATGGTTTCTACAATAATACAACCTTTCATCGCGTCATTGGTGGCTTTATGGCTCAGGCCGGCGACCCCACTGGTACCGGCACGGGTGGTCCTGGTTATCGCTTTAATGACGAGCCAGGTGCGCTCGAAATTCCCCACGATGGCGAAGGTGTGTTGTCGATGGCGAATGCGGGAAAAAATACGAATGGTTCACAGTTCTTCATTACCTATGGCCCAACGCCGCATCTGAATGGCAAACATGCCGTGTTTGGGAAGGTGAGCAAAGGCCTGGATATCTTGCACGCTATCCGCGAACGCGATCCACAGCGTGATCGCCGGCCCGGTGACACTTTGCATTTCATTGAGATTATCGAAAGTTAGACAAACAAACTATTTGATGATCTGTCAAATCCCTGCTTTTCTCACGAGAAAAGCAGGGATTTCTTCTGTGCATCGATGTCAGGATACAAAATCCTTTTCCAGTTACGTTGAATCTCTGAAGTGTAACAATAACGCAGGAAGCGTACGTAATGAAGTAAGATAACGAATTTGTGATGTATGAAGGCGAACGAATGATAAGGAGCAAACTTTATGTTGGATAATTTAGATAGCCCAACGATGCTAGCATTGCCAGTGAGTGAACGTGACCATATCGGAGGTGGAGTTAATGCGTTTGTGACGCTCGTTGAATATGGAGATTTCGAGTGCCCTGATTGTGGGGCCGCTTATCCAATTGTCAAAGAGCTGCAGAAGAGGATGGGAGAGCAGTTGCGTTTTGTGTTCCGTAACTATCCTCTGCCACAACATGAACATGCAGCCTCTGCCGCAGAGGCCGCTGAAGCCGCAGGTGCACAAGGAAAGTTCTGGGAGATGCATGATCTCCTGTTTGAGCACCAGGATGAACTTGATCGCCACCACTTGCAAACTTATGCGCGGAATCTGGGATTAGACATAGAGCGCTTCGAACATGATCTGGCGCGACACACATATGCTGACCACATAGAAGAGGATATCGAGAGTGGTGACGAAAGCGGTGTAGAGGGAACTCCAACGTTTTTTATCAACGGTGTACGCTACGAACAGCCGTATGATCTGGAAACATTGCAAAGCGCCCTGACCCAAGCCAGTGAGGCTTGAAAAGCAGGGATAAGGGTCACAGGTGGAACTTTCTTTGGTATTACGAGAAGGCGAAGGTGATATTGCAGTTTACGTGCAATATGGATGCCCTCGCTGCTCGTTTTATTCTGCTTCCAGATCTTCCTGTGCTCGCTTTGCCAGGTAGTATGGATGGTGGCGTGTCGTCGTCCATACTCCCCACAAGCCCATCAGGCCGCCGATAGCGGCGTAGATGATGAGTAGAACGATCAAGAAGAGTATACCGCCTGCGACAGCCCCTGCAGAGCTTGTGCTGGCAATATGACCGGGATAGTTCGGGATGTATTGCGTGAGGATGCCGCCTAGATATGCGATCCCGCCTGCCAGAGCACCCGCGTAGAAACCAAATAGACGTAACACTGCAACTTTGCCAACAATGTAGCCTGCGGTAAAACAGACCGCAAGCGCAATAAAGTAGCTTAGACAGTTTAAGCCAGCTATTGTTGTTGCTGTGTTGAATGGCATTTTCTCTTGTAAGGTTGCTGCTTCCTGGAAGGTCGATGAGTTTGCCAGGGTAATGATCACTGAAATTGTTGCTGTCAGTAATCCTCCCAGTATGCCTATGCCAAGTGCATATTGCAGACCGTTTGCAGGTAATGGTGGTACTGACTGCCAATCGTCGTGTTCGTCGCTATCTTCATCGCGTACTTGCCGCTTTGCTTTCCTTACAGGATATTCTTTCTCTGAATCTTGCATTGGGTTATTTTTCCTCTAGTGTATTCGCTTGACCTCTGCTGGTTTGTGTGTATACTTTCCTGCCGGAGGGGGGCCTATGACCTTCACGACCCGTTTGAGGGCATTGAAAGAAACAATTAGTTATCCTTGATGTCTGTATAGACGCTTGAATACGTATTGATGAAATGGAATTGCGATAAAGGCCAGAAAACTGCGGCCGCTTTGCCTATAATATAGTCTCTAGGTACAAAGCCCCATGAGCGCGAATCATCGCTCACCGGGCGGTTATCTCCTACAACAAAATATTGATTGCTCCCTACTTTCCACTTTGCTGCTTGCTGGTTAAAGGGCGCGCTGATATATGGTTCTTTTAAGAGTGTCCCATTAACCCAGATGCGGGTATTATCAGTCTCTATTATGTCACCAGGTATACCAATTATGCGCTTAATATAATCCTGGGTTGTGTCATGTGGGTAATGAAAGACGATCACATCACCACGTTCAGGCGCATGGAAGAAATAGACAACTTTGTTGACCATGACATACTCGTTTGTGGTTAGCTCTGGTTGCATACTTGGCCCATCTATATGATAGCTCTGGATGACAAGGCGTACCACTATAAAGATGAGCCCTGTGATGACTAATATTTCAACAACTTCACGCGCTAATTGTGATCGTTTCAACTCAAAACCTCACTTGTTTATGGATACCTCATTGCATTCAGATGTGTGTACAGTACCCCGAATGAATATATAATGTCACTGTGTACCGCCAACATTATAACTGATATATGCTAGCACTTTCACCCATAAGTGACCAATTGGGTATGTGTTTCTCCCTATGAGCCTACGCATGGAGGTTCGCGTTTTTGTTGCCCCTACTACAAGAAGACGCGTTCAGAGCTTATTTTTGTAGGAAAAAGAACAGACCATCTAGCGAGAGCATAGAGAGAAGTAAATACTATCTTCTGCCTGCTTAAGCTGAAGGAATCCCAATAGGTGCTGTAAACTGATAGACGATGTAATCCCCAAACTCGCTGTACTTATATGATATATTGTGTGCCTGCATTTGACGTGCGAAATTGGTTGCCTGTAGAGACTGCCTGGGAAACACATAGGTAGGTTGAGAAACTGCTTGCACTTGTTCGTAGTAAGGTGTGTAGCGATTGACGCTATCTGGCCCATACTTAAGATCCTCAGTCAGGTTGGCACAGATAATTTTTTCGTTACTTTGAAATGCTATGCGATAGCAGGTCCAGTAGTCGGTATAGATACGTGTTGCTCCGATAAGCTCTAAATATTCAATGAGACCTTGCTGCTTATTGTATGTTTCTTGCGCAGCAGGTATATCGGCAACGACACGTATTGTTCCACTTATAAACATAAACGCGATGAGTAAAAGTATACTCCCTTGCAGTATAAACGGAAAAGGCCAGCGTTTCTCTGTAAAACTTCTCTTTTCATCCTTAGAGACTGCCTGAGAGCTTTGTGGTAAATCTGGTGTGAGAGGGTGGAGACCTGTGGAAGTTGTAGTGGCACGCGGCCAGAGGGGCCAGAGAACTGCAGGTAGTGCAACGAGCATGCAGATAAGGTAACGCGTGTTGGTTGCGGGCGAGAGCGCGGCACCGGGGCTGGTGGCGTAAAGGGCAAATGACAACGCCGCGCTGAGTAATAATAGCAAGCGTGCATATTGCTTTATACATGTTTGTTTCTCAACACAGGACCAGTCAGATTGTAGCATCCAGAGCCGCCAGAGTGCTCTAATCGCGAGCAGGGCTGCCCATATCCATAAGACTGTATAGCCCAACGACCAGCCACCTTGTATGAGTGCGCAGTGTGCGTTTTGTGCCGTAACTTGCCCAAATAATGGAAAATTCTCTATGCTGCATAATGGATTCAAGGCCATAATGGCAGGCAGTGAAATGAAAAAAGCTCCACTTAGCTGTTGTATACGTGGAATATGCCTGACTGCAAGATCATCTATGCCAGAACGTTGCAGGTTCATGAGCACGATCAGCGAATTGTGCTCAAATGGACTCGTCAAATTATAGTAGATAAGTGGTAGTGCTCCAAGTGCAATCCCCAGCAGTGCACACAGGCCTGCCCTTGAAAACAGGTCTCGTCTGCAAAAGAGTAGCAGCAAAAGACCTGTGGTCGCTATAAATGGCAATATCAATTGATCGATCCACAGCGCTAGTCCCACTACGAAGCCAAGCAGGCCATAAAGAAGCCAGCGTCTGCCGTGTCCCTGGGAACGCTTTTGTTGCTCAAGATTGGATGAGAGCGCAATCTTGCTGGCAAGGAGAAAGATGAGTGCGGCAAAGAAAAAGGTTTCCGGGTAGCCACCAATCGCTTTGAGCTGGCGTGTAATAATATCACTAGAACCCAGGCTTAACAACAAAATTGTTACGAGGGCGAGCCGTCTGCTATAAAGCAAACGTGTCAAGAAATACATAGAGATAAGAAAGAACGCATAGAACGGGATCACACCCAGTCGTAGCGCAAAGACCGAAGCGCCGAAAATTTGGAACATGCCAGCGCCGATATATGCCTCAAGGGCCCCCATATAGTCCTGGCCATAGAAAAAGATAGGATGTTCCCCATGGTTCGCTATATGCAGCGCCATTAAGTCCATCACCCCTTCATCGCTATTGGTCACGGGCCAGTGCTGATCAATAAGCAGCACACGGAGAAGCGAGGCCAGCAGGACGATAGCTAGCATAAAGAATTCATATGATCCAAATTGTAGTCTCTTCAAAGCCATAATATCTATGACGTAAAGTGATGATCTCAAGTTACAGCCATAGAGTATTTACCCCATCCTGGTATATAACAGGGTCCTATAGCTTTCTAGTAAGCGTTGGGCGTAGAGGTGCCAGCTGTAGGTGCTATCTAATGCCGCTATCTCTTTTGCCGTATGACGATACTCCTGCTGTTGAGCGGTTAACATGGCTCTTACAAGTGCGCTACGGCTGCCTGGATCATAAAGCACGCACGCATGTGGAGGAAGCAGGGTCTGAAAACGTGGGAGATCAGCGGCAATGACGAGACGTTCATAGGAATGAAAAAGCATTGCCAGTTCAGGCACCCCGGCTGCCCTGTTCGCGAAGTAAGGCATAACCACCGCGTTTGCGGCTTCAACATATGCCAGTATATCCTCATCTTGTCGTTGCATAAAAAGATGAATTGCGGAGTTCGTAGCTGCACGCTTGAGTATTTTCTGTGTATTTTTTCTATCTCTTGGTGCACCGATAAGCCCGAGTCGTGGCTCCAGGTGGGCCGTCTCCTCTTTTTGGAAAAGGATAGTACGCATTTCCGAGAAGGCATCGATCAAATGAATGACCTCGTGCTCTGTATGCATATCGGCGAAACAGAGATAGATAAAGCCTGCTTGTAGGGGAAAGCCCAGCTGTATGCGTGCCTGTGAGTTGCCAGGTCTCTTGAGTAAAGCCTCGCGCATCCCGGGATGTGGAATGTAACAGGCGCGGCGACGCAATCTATTCTCGATGTAGAGCTGCTCTATATTTTGTGTAAATGTATAGATAATGTCGCAGCTTGCAAATAATCTATGCTCAAAGCGCCGCTGTGAACTGAATTGCAGACTGCGTACACTTTGCCACCAACCGCCCGTATCGGTACTTACAATGCGTATACCCAGGCACTGTGCCAACCAGAGCCGAAATAAGAGCCTTTGCCGTTGATTGAGACAGAGAGCACCCGGCCGGTGGAAGTGGATAATACCAACTGCTTGTTCTCGATATGCTCGATGGCGCCAGAGCCACGAGAAGGGAATATTAGCGATATTCATTGTGCATGCGACGCCCAACGAGTTTAGTCCTTGCGCCAGCAAAGCCGCGTCCCGTTCATGTGCCTGTACAAGTAGTACAGTGGGAAGATCCGTCATT
>Ga0302321_100005266_pt1 | contig 11306 bp, 6 predicted proteins | sample Fen_T0_1_FD_202505 | JGI IMG/M metagenome (GOLD analysis project Ga0302321, IMG submission 202505) | Peat permafrost microbial communities from Stordalen Mire near Abisko, Sweden - Fen_T0_1 | ecosystem: Environmental > Terrestrial > Soil > Wetlands > Permafrost | place: Sweden: Abisko...
ATGGGGCATTCGTGGAACCGACGGTGCTGACCAACACCACGCCAGAGATGCGGGTGAACTGCGCCGAGATCTTTGCGCCTGTCGTTACCCTAGAGCCCTACGACGACTTCCGTGAAGCCGTTCGCCAGGTCAATAACTCCCCCTACGGATTGCAGGCGGGGGTGCTCACCAACGATGCCCGGCTGATCCAGTTGGCCTTTGAGGAACTGGAAGTTGGCGGAGTCATCGTCGGTGATGTTCCCAGCTTCAGGGTGGACCAGATGCCTTACGGCGGAATCAAGGAGTCGGGCCAGGGCCGCGAGGGCATCAGGTACTCCATTGAGGACATGACCGAACGGAAGTTGATGGTTATGGCGCTCCAAAACCCGCTCTGACCATCTGGTTTTATTTTGACATTTTTAGAAGAAATAAATGCAGCATTAGCGAGACTTATATCTGCACGCTCCTCAAACGGATAGGTTCAACTGTTGCGTTTCTGAGGGATTGACAGGCAGAAATTACACGGCGCGCAAAACCGCACTCCACATGGCAATCGAACGTGCCGCCGGGTTGAAACCCGGCTCCAAGAGTGCGCCTGGAACGCGGCGCTGAAGCGCCGCACTACCTCTACGGCTGGCTGCCGAGGAGACCTAACAGATCCATTTCGGTGGATTCGCTGGCTTCGGAGTTGCCCCTCGGCTGAAGGTATTTGCCAGAATACTTCTCGAAGACCACGATGTGCAGCACGGGCTGGCGCTCTTCAATCGGGTCAACCATGCCCTTTTCCTGCAGGGGTTGCAAATAACCGCGAATCCAAGCGTACTGAGTTTTGCTCAAGCCCCGGCGCGACACGTCAACGCTCACTCCAGCCAAATGGGTGGAAGCGGTATCGCCAAAGGCGGGAGCTGCAAAGCGGTTGTGCCGACGCAGGTACGCCTGCTGGTCGGCAGTACGGACCAGCGAATTCACCTGCAGCGGCGTGTGGAACGTGTCGAAGTAAGCCCGGCTGAAGTCGCTCAGAAAATCGCGCGTCCATGGACGGCAGTAGCGTCTTGTGTCTAACAGGTTGTCCGCGATCTTCAGTGCGTCCGTCTCATTGACTGGCACCAGGTCGTTCGCCTGCTCCGACTGCAACAGATCGAACTCGTTGTTCATGCGTGGGACCTCAGAGCGGTCCAGTTCAGCATTTTGCGCAACGAGCTTGTCGTGCGACCCGGGGAACATCGGTGCCCACTTGGCATAGTTGAAGCGATATTTCGGGCTCTTTACAGCTTTGGAAATAGCTTTGGAAGAAGACTTCTTCTTATGATGGCTCTTGGAACTTTGCGCGGCCTGAACCGCGGCGAACGAGGGGATGCTAAGCAGAAGACCGAGGATCAACGGCATCACAACATACCGCGTCACACCGGCACGCGGCTGTCCGGAAGTCATGAATTGGCCAGAAAACAAATTAGCCCTCCGCGTTATCAGTATCGTAACTCTCTCTAGCACACAGACATACCAGTGGCGCTGGGCGTCTTTGTGACACAGGCATTACAACACATCACTTGCGTCAAGCCAACCACCTTTTCTACATTCATTCTACCCTAATAGTGGTAGGCGTTGTGGAAGGCTATAACCCATTGTATCTAAATGGCTTGAAGAAGCTGACGGGCCGCGTCTAGCCATGGCCGAGCCGGGAGTTCCGCCGTCTCGCAGGGCCAGGGCTGACCCCGGTTAAAAGGCCATGCTTGACTTGGGGACTGGAGAGCCTGTTACGAAACGAACAACGCCGCTCCGCGGCTCAGAACAACCTCCCACTTTACCCCGGCCTGACGGCCGGGGCTAACAACACGTCGCCGCTTCGCGGCTGAATTCTGCATGCGCCCGTTTCTGCCTTGCTGGTTGCAATTGTAGTTTCGTAAACAGACGCTTCAGCGCCGATATACCATCACCGCCACAAATTACAACAACTCCTGAAGCGCTCTGGATAGTCGCTACCCGCGGTAAATGATCTCCGTCACGGTGCAATCGTCGCTGAGAGGCGTGCTGCCCCGGAAAGCGCCAACGGCATTCACGATTCCGTCCATACCTGTGGGGCAGCAGGTCTCCAGTCGGTCGGTGCCGAAAAACTCGCCTTCGGCGTCTTCGGCCTCAGTCACGCCGTCTGTCACCACCACCAAGCGATCACCGGGCTTCATTTGATACTTGGAGGAGCTGAACTTCGCGACCGGAATCAGCCCTACGGGCAGATTGCCGTCGTCCAAAATTTGCGTGCTGTCGCCGGAGACGATGATGGGCGGCACGTGACCGCAATTCATGATCTCGACTTCCCCGTTCGACGACAGCCGGGCGATCACCATGGTCGCGTATTTCTGTCCGCCGATCTTCTCGAACAGGAAGCGGTTCACCGTCCCGATCATCTCCGACAGCTCGGCGTCTTCTGCCAGGTGCGAATACAGCATGCCTTGCAAAATCGAGGCGACCACGGCGGCTGAAACTCCCTTGCCCGACACATCAGTCACGATCAGCGACAAGCCACGATCGGTACAGACCAGGTCAAAGAAATCTCCGCCGATGTCTTTACAGGCGTAACTCACGGCGTTGACCTTGGCGAAGGACACTTCCGGAACGGTCACCGTCATCAGGCGCTGCTGAATTTCCGCGGCGATGGCCATTTCCTGCTGTACGCGGCGAGCCGCTTCTTCGGCCTCCACCAATGCGGCGTTTTCCACCAGAGTGGCTGCGCCGCTGGCAATGGTGCGCAGGATATCCTGGCTCACCAGTGACAGCTTCCCTGAAAGGAAATGTGAATCCAGATACATCACGCCGAGCAAGTCTGACTGGCCGCCTTTGGTTCCGTCGCCTTGTTTGCCCTGAAAACCGGCTCGTCGCAGCGGAATACAGATGATGCTCTTCAGGTTCTGGGCCACCACGCTTTCGCGGTTTAGCAATTGATCGCTCTGCGAGGTGTCAGTGACCAGAAACTCAGAGGCGCTGGTGGCAGCGTCGCGCAGCGCCGACCGGGAAATCGTGCTGTCATCGTGAATCGCGTTCCCGTCTTTGTCGCGCCCGGCGACCATCATCAATTCGCCGGTGTTCAAGTCGCGCAGGAATACGAAACCGCGTTCCGCCTTAGTAAGGCGTAGAGAGGCCTCCAGCAGCGTTTGCAGCACGTCTTCAAGGACGTTGGTATTGTTCAGCTTGCGGGCCGCCTCGAGGAACACGTTTAACATCTCAAGGTCGGAACCGGTTCCGGTGCTGGGCTTCCACGAAGAAAACTGGCTGATGAACTGCTGCGCGATGCTCGAGTCGGAGCGGTCTGGGTCAAAGAGGACGAACGACGCGCCCTGCACGCCAAACTCCAGCTTGTCATTGCGCGCCAGTTTGCGGCGGGTGATCTTCTCGTTGTTGACGAAGGTACCCTGCCGGCTGCTCTTGTCTACGAGGTAGACGCCGTCGATCTCGCGCATGAACTCGGCGTGCTCGCGGGAGACACGGGGATCAGTCAGCACCAGGTCGCGATCTTTCAGGCGCCCTATGGTGAACGGAAAGTGGTCGAGGACGATCTTGCGGCGGTCAGTGCCCTCGACAACTACCAGCGTCATGGGATCGCTGCCTGTTGACAGGTCGAGCTTCCGCACCCACATCCCTGTTGCACCCATGGCCGGACTTTCCTCCTGAACAGCGTCTACGAAACTTTACGAGAATTGTGGCAAGGACTATATTCCAAGCGCAGTTGAATCATCCAGTATAGCTGGGCTTCTCCTCATGCCAATCAGGATTCGCTTCCCCCGCTCGCTTCGACCGTTTCTCCTGCTTGCTCTCGTCTCGGGCGCCACCTCCCAGACCGCCTCGCCTGGCTGCATCTCGGGTTTTACGCCGGCGGGCGCTGCCGCTGAGACCAAGCTGGAATCGCAGTTCAAGTCGGAGATTTCCCCGGACAAGATTCGCGACTACCACCGGTACTTCACTTCGGTGCCCCATCCGGCGGGAACCAAGGCCGACTACGACGTTGCGCAGCACATTGCCGAGGAGTGGCGGAAGCAAGGACTGGAAGATGTGGTCATCCGGCAGTACGACGTGCTGGGAACGCGGCCGGTCTCGACCATGCTGGAGATGGTCGCTCCCAAAAAATACACGGCCATCCTGCGTGAGCAGCCATATGACGTCGATCCCGATACCGCGAATCCCGACGTATCGTCGGCGTGGATCGGCTTCTCTTCGAGCGGCGAGGTTACGGCACCGGTGGTGTACGCCCACAGCGGCAACCCTGAGGACTACGAACTGCTGCGCCAGCAAGGCATCGACGTAAAGGGCAAGATCGTGCTGGTGCGCTACTCGAACCCTTACAGCTATCGCGGGTTCAAGGCGCTTACGGCACAGCGCATGGGCGCTGCGGCGCTACTCATTTACTCCGATCCGGCGGAGGACGGCTACAAAAAGGGCAAGGTCTTCCCCGACGGCCCGTGGGGCCCGGAGTCGCATATTCAGCGCGGTGCCATCACTTATGACTTCATGGTTCCGGGAGATCCGCTGACGCCGGGATGGGCTTCGATTCCTGGTACCAGGCGAATTCCCGAAAGCGAAGCCGTGTCGCTGCCGCACCTTATCGCGCTGCCGCTGTCGTGGCACGATGCGCAGCCGCTGCTGGAAAACATGGACGGCCCGGTGGCACCAAAAGACTGGCAGGGCGGACTTCCGATTACGTACCGGCTTGGTGGTTCGGTCATGGCGCATTTAAAGGTCGAGATGGACAATTCGACCCAGCCTTACTACGTGGTCGAGGCCCGCATTAAAGGAAGCGAACTTCCGGATGAGTGGGTGCTACTGGGTAATCACCACGATGCGTGGGTGTACGGCGGCGTGGATCCCTCGAGCGGAACCGCGTCGATGATGGAGATGACGCGCGCTTTCGGCGACCTGCTGAAGCAGGGCAAGCGGCCGCGACGCACGCTGGTCTTCGCCAGTTGGGACGGGGAAGAAATCGGGCTCACCGGATCAACCGAGTGGGGCGAACAGTTCGCTGACGAGCTACGCACGAAGCTGGTCGCGTATCTCAACGTGGATTCTTCGGCTGCCGGACCGAATTTTCACGGCGGGGCGTCGGGCTCGCTGGCACCGATGCTGGTGGAGACGACGAAGACGATCGCGAATCCCGGCGGAGGTACGCTGCACGACGCATGGCTGAAATCAACTGCGGTCGAACGGAAAGAGGATCACGACAGCCAGACGGTCAGCGACGCCAACGTAGTGAACACCCGCATCGGCAGCGGGTCCGACCATACGGTCTTCCTCAACTTCCTCGGGCGTCCGGTAATTACGCTGGAGTTTGATGGCCCGTACGGCGTGTACCACTCGGTGTACGACAACTTTTACTGGATGAATCATTTTGGCGACCCGGGCTATCAGTACCACGCGGCCATGTCGCAACTGTGGGGAGTAACGGCGCTGAGGCTCGCGCAGGCGGAAGTGCTACCGCTGGATTTCCAGTTCTATGGCGACACGATCAATCAGTTTCTGAGCGAGCTGGAGAAGAACAACAAATATGACGGTGCGAAACTGAATCTGGACGCCGCGCACAAAGCCGCGAAAGAACTCGCTGTTGCCTCGGCCGGCGCCAACAAGCTGCTTCAGCCCGCTGTTGCGTCCGGCAAACTCACGGCCGCGCAGGCCGCCTCGATCAATCAGCTCATGATGAAGGGCGAAGCCAACTTCATCCTTCCTGAAGGCCTACCCGGACGCCCGTGGTTCAAGCATATCCTCTACAGCTCGCGCTATACCTACGCCCATCTGGAACTGCCCGCCATCACGGAAGCGGTCGAATCGAGCAACTGGACGGAAGTGCAGCGACAGACGGAAATCCTGGTGAAGGCGCTGAACGCCGAGACCGCGCAGATGAAGCAGGTCGCGCAGGTTCTGCAATCGAAATAACACTACCGGTGGCGTAAACTGTGGGCGAATCGTCGGTTGAGAGATTCGAGGAGACCCAAGATGAAAGCCGCAAACCGTAGCCTTCTGTTTCTGTTCTCATGCCTTCTTTTGGCTCAACTGGCAAGCGCGCAAAATGCTCCACACTTCTCGCCATTCACCGCTGACATGACGCTGACTTCTACGAGCCCGCAGGGAGGGCCGCGCGATGCTACCGGCAAGATTTATGTCGGCAGTGGCCACATGCGCATGAACCTGTCTAACGAGGGCCACGATATTGCGATGATCACGGACTTCGCGACGCAGACTGTTGACGTGCTCATGGCGCAGCAGAAGATGTATCTCGAGCAGAAGGCAGGTCAGACACACGGACGCGGCCCAGGCGCAAATTTCTCGCAGGAACTGCACGCCTACGACCCTGAGAACCCGTGCGCCAAGCAGCCTGACATTACGTGCAAGAAGATCGGAGTGGAGACCGTCAGCGGGCGCACCTGCGACCACTGGGAAATTACCGACAAGAAGGGGAAGATCAGCAACATCTGGGTGGACGAGAAGCTGCACTTCCCGATCAAGGCGACGACTCCGGACACGAGCATCCTGCTGAGCAATGTGAGGGAAGGCGAACCCGAAGCCAGCCAGTTCCAGATTCCGGCGGATTATCGCAAGATGGACATGAGCGGCATGATGCCTCCGGGAGCGGCGGGGCCTCCTCCGCATAACTAGCCAAATGCCGATAGTGGCTGAGTCTCCGTACGCCGGCGGCCGCCAATCGGTCGGGTTCTTCCCAAATCGAGAAAAATCGATACGGTAAAGGACTTACCGTCGCTTTTTCGCTTGCTACAAAATCGTTTTTGTTGTCCCATAATCGGTTACGCAATTGGCCGTGGTTGGGCCACCTAGGAGTCCACATGGACCGTAGAAAATTTCTCGGCGTTTCGGCGACAGGTATGGCCGCTACGCTGCTCTCGAAAACGACGCTGCACGGAATGCCCCTCTCCTTCGACCAGGATGCAAAACTCCAAGCCGATTACCTTCCCTTCGCGCCGGGTGTTCCGCCGGACCCATACCAGTTCCCGAAGAATTTTTTGTGGGGAGCGGCAACCGCGGCGTATCAGGTGGAAGGCGCATGGCAGGCGGACGGCAAGGGTCCTTCGGTGTGGGACACCTACGCTCACACGGTGGGCAAGATCAAGGGCGCGTCCACGGGCGACATTGCGTGCGACTCCTATCGCCTTTACAAGGAAGACATTGCGCTGTCGAAGTCGCTGAACCTGGGCAGCTATCGCTTCTCGATCAGTTGGCCGCGCATTCAAGCGAATGGGACTGGGGCGGCGAATCCGAAGGGGCTCGATTACTACAAGCGCGTGTTGGATGAGCTGCACAAGGCAAATATTCGTCCGCTGGTGACGATGTATCACTGGGACCTGCCGCAGGCGCTGGAGGATAAAGGTGGCTGGCCGAATCGGGATACGGCGGGATACTTCGCCGATTACGCCAACATTCTGGTGAAGGAACTGGGCGATCGCGTCAATAATTGGTGCATTTTCAACGAGCCCAACATTTTTACCTGGCTAGGATACGGCATCGGTATCCACGCGCCCGGTCGCACCAACTGGGCAGAGTTCATGAAGTCCACGCACGTAGTTTTGCTCGCGCAAGGCAATGCCTTCCGCGCCATAAAGGCAGCAACACCGAAGGCGGAAGCGACGTCGGCGATCACGATGGCTGACTGCCTACCGCGTTCGAACTCTGATGCGGATAAGGCGGCAACCGCTGCTTATGAGGCTTATCGCAACTATTGGTTCCTCGATCCGGCGCTGAAGGGTGAATATCCCAAACCGCTGGCGACGGAAAAACTGCTGCAGTCGATGGATGTGCGGTCGGGTGACATGGAGATCATCAAGGTGCCGCTGGACTACCTGGCGATCAACTACTACGACCGCGCCATTTGCTTTGCTTCCCCGGGCGCGCCGGCGGGTTTCGAAACGCAGCAGGGCGATGAGGGTCCCAAGACCGAGAACGGCTGGGAGGTTTGGCCCGAGGGCTTCTACAACCTGATCACGAAGGCTAATGCGAAATACAAACCTAAGGCCATTGAGATTACGGAGAACGGTTGCGCGTATGGTGATGTGCCCAACGATAAGGGCGTGGTGCCTGATGATCGGCGGATTGCGTTCTTCCGCGGCTACATCGGAAGTGTCGCCAAGGCGCACAAGGAAGGCGTGCCCATTCGTGCTTTCCATGCGTGGAGTTTGATGGATAACTACGAGTGGTCGGAAGGCTACTCGCAACGCTTCGGGCTCGTGTTTGTGGACTTCCGAACGCTGAAACGGACGGTGAAAGACTCTGGCAAGTGGTACGCCAAGTTGGCGGCGACCGGCAAACTGAGCTAGACCTCCTGATGAGGCTGGACAAACTGCGCCTTCCGCTCGCTGCGGGAGGCGCGTTTTCTTTGGGAGTCGAGACCAGAAGTGGCCTAGCATTCAACACGGAGCCTGCTCACCTCAGCGCTGTTAGCCGTTTCGTCGCCGGTGGGCCCTCAGCTTATAATGAGAGCAATGGCAGCCTGAACGATTTGGGGTAAAGATAAAATTCTCTCACTGCCGGACTGGAAACCCATTGCGTTTGCAGCTGACTACGAAGAACTGCGCCGATCTGCATGTATCCGCATCACCGGCTCGCGCGCTGAGCCTTGGACTTCTGACATTGGCATTGTGTTGCTCCGGAACGGCACAGCAATCCGATCTGCCTGCTAAACAACCGGACGCGCCGTCGACCACCACTCAGGCCAAGCCGGAGGATCACACCGGGCTGGCGGACGTACCCATAGTGAATCTCTTGGCCAGGAGGTCGCTGTTCTTCCCGAACCTCGCGGTCAACAACAAGCCGCTCACGGTGCAGCAGAAGTTCAACCTCGCCGCCGCCAACACGGTGTCAGGATTTAACCTTCTCGGCACGGCTGCAGGAGCCGGCATCAGCCAGGCGCGTAATACCTACCCCGGCTACGGCCAAGGCGCCGAAGGGTACTTCAAGAGGTGGGGAGCTGCCATGGGATTTTCTGCTTCCACCAACATGATCGGCACATTTGCCATCGCGTCCATGCTGCATTCAGACCCACGCTATTTCGTGCAGAATTCCGGCGAGTTCAAATCGTCGGTGGGGTACGCCGTCAGCCGTATCTTCGTCTGCCGAATGGACGACGGGAGCACCGGAACAAATTGGGCTGGCATCCTGGGCCCGCTCGGCGGTGCCGCTGTGCAGAACACCTACCTGCCCGAGGCGAACCGGACCGTCGGCACGACGTTTGAGAACTATGGGATTGCTCTGGCTATTACTGCCGGGACCAATACGCTACGCGAGTTCTGGCCACACATCGCCAAGAGATTGCGGCTGCCCGGCGACGGGGTTGCACCGGCCAGCAAACCGGCAGCCACAACGAAACCGAATTAATGCAATTCGTGGGCAGCCGCCGCGGTGCTGCCCAATAATCTGAAACTCGCAACACACTTGCCTTTTCAATAAGATAGCCTTCCCGCTGCACTACCGTTCGATGGCCCATTTCACCGCTAAAGTGCCATTTCTACCCGTTTGGTCTATCTTCGTTGGCCGCGCCCACTTAGCCCTTTAGTCTTGTAACTGTGGCAAGGTGTGCCCAGCGCCCGGAAGTGGGTGAGGGCACCCGACTATTCTTCCGCGAGGCGTAAATGCATAAACCGATTAAGTATGTCGAGAAGGCTGTAACCATCGCTGCCAAGGGCGCGTGGGCGGTATTCGACAAAGTCAACAGCATCAATCAGAACCCCTCGTTTACGCCGAAGTGGTCAGACAAGCCGCTGCTGAAGTCGTACCAGAAATCGAAGCCTCCGCTGGGCTGGCCCCGCACCACCGATTCGCTCTGCCCCAAGTGCGTGCCTGACATCCGCCAGCAGATCATCGACGGCAAGCTGCCCATCGAAGTGCTGATGAACGAGAAGGCCGGCGAAATCAAGGCCCAGATCATCGAGCGCGACGGCAAAATCCTGATGGTGAAAGATTGCCCGGAGCACGGCCACTTTGAAGACGTGATGGCCATGGACACCGCGTTCTTCAAGCACCTCGAAGAAGTCTTCCCCGGCCGCGACATTCGCGCCCACAATGACGAGGCGCTCCACCACCACGGCAGCAGCACGGTGCTGCACGGCCGCGGATCGGTGCTGACCATCGACCTTACGAACCGCTGCAACATGATGTGCGATCCCTGTTTCATGGACGCCAACCAGGTCGGTTTCGTCCACGAATTGACGTGGGATGAAATCAAGACCATGTTGGACAACGCCATCACGATCAAGCCGCGGCGCCAGATGTCGGTGCAGTTCTCCGGCGGTGAGCCTACGCTTTCGCCGTACTTCCTTGACGCTGTGGCTTACGCGCGCAAGGTTGGCTACAACAGCGTGCAGGCCGCGACCAACGGCATCGAGTTCGCGAAGAGCCCCGAGTTCGCCAAGCAGGCGTTTGAAGCGGGCCTCCGTTACGCTTACCTCCAGTTCGACGGCATCGGCAACGCGGCCAACTCGCACCGCCTTGTAGGCAACCTGTTCGACGTGAAGTTGCAGGCTATCGAAAACCTGCACAACGCCGGCGTCGATATTGTGCCCGTTGTCACCATCGTCAACAACCTGAACAACGAACAGGTGGGCCGCATCATTCAGTTCGCGCTCGACAATCCGAAGCGCATCTCGTTCCTGTCATTCCAGCCGGTTTCGTTTACCGGCCGCGACGAAGAAATCACCGACGAGCGCCGTCACGCGCAGCGCTACACCCTGTCTCATCTGGCGCACGATGTGAAGAACCAGACCGGACTGGGCGAGCCCACCCGCGACTGGTTCCCCATCTCGTTCATGAGCACCTTCTCCGACTGGGCTGACCTGGTTCACGGGCCTGACAAGGATTGGGGCGCACTGAGCTGCGGCTGCCACCCGAATTGCGGCGTCGGCATGGCTGTCATGATCGACAAGGAAACCAAGGAAGCCGTGCCCGTCACCGCGTTCCTGAACGGCGACACCATCGCGAAGGACATTGCGAAAGTAAACGACGCTGCCCGCGGCAAGTGGATGTCGATTGCCGGCATGACCCTGGCGCTCCTGAAGAACTACGACCCCTTCAAGTCGCCCAAGCACTTCCAGTTCACCGATCTGCTGAAGAAGTTCGACAAGACCTTCGGCGCGACCGGGAAAGACTACGGCAAGGTCAGCGGAGACCGCACCGAGACGGACATCGAGAAGCGCCGTCGCGATCGCTGGAACTTTCTGTTCATCGCGGGAATGTGGTTCCAGGACTTGTTTAACTACGACTTCCGCCGCACTGAGCAGTGCATCATTCCTTACGCCACGCAGGAAGGCGAAATTAGCTTCTGCGCGTACAACACCGGCGTGGGCTGG
>Ga0302321_100005267_pt1 | contig 11306 bp, 10 predicted proteins | sample Fen_T0_1_FD_202505 | JGI IMG/M metagenome (GOLD analysis project Ga0302321, IMG submission 202505) | Peat permafrost microbial communities from Stordalen Mire near Abisko, Sweden - Fen_T0_1 | ecosystem: Environmental > Terrestrial > Soil > Wetlands > Permafrost | place: Sweden: Abisko...
GGTTTACAGCGAGGATTTCACCGGAACAGCTACGTCGAACTCGTGGTACTACTTCAACGGTGCGTGCCTCACGGCCGGCAGTGGTACGTCCGTTGCGGGGCTCGGCCAGATACCTTCATGCACCACTGTGCGATCCAGCTACTACGGCGAGAACCTTACCGGCGGCCAGAACGGCGCGAGCGGTAGCGGGCAAACGTTGCCCGACCCAGCCGGCAGCGGGGCGCTGCGATTGACGAACGGCTACATCAACTCGACCACTGGCGGATATCGTCAGAACGGCGCGATCGTGTCGGGGAACAACTTCGACACGAGCGCCGGCGTGCAGATCACGTTCAAGACAGTGACGTATCGCGGAGACTCGGGCGGCGCGGGGCAGGACGGTGCCGATGGCATCAGCTTCTTTCTCGTGGATGGAGGTACCGATCTCGCGAACTACTCTGGTGTCGGCGCGTTCGGCGGCAGTCTTGGTTACACGTGCTCCAACGTGAACAACGACGCGACGTTGCGGCCCGACGGTACGGCGCGCGGCTATGACGGCCTGGTCGGCGGCTACATAGGGCTCGGCATCGACGAGTACGGCAACTTCTTGAACGGCACCACCAATACGCTCGGTACGAGTACGGCAGCCAGCGGCGACAACACAGCGAGCGGTGGCGGATATCAACCTGGCCGCATAGGCCTCCGCGGAGCCGGCAGCGTCGCCTGGAAATGGCTGAACGCCACCTATCCGATGTTGTACCCGAGCACGTTGACTACGAATCTCGATCCCACCTACGTCACGAGCGCGCGACGCGCCGTTCGTGACACGTGCCGCACGGGTTACCTCTGGAACTATTCGAACCCCGCGAGCCCGGTGCAGACCGCTACGCGGACGCTCGACTACCCGGCGATTCCAGGTGCGTTGCGAGTATTGCCGTCCACGTTGAAGATCGCCAACGAATATGCCACCGGCGGCACGTCGCGCGGCAAGGCGACGCCAATTCTGTACAACTTGAAGATCACCCAGGACGGACTGTTGAGCTTCTCGTACAGCTTGAACGGCGGTGCGTACCAGCCGGTAATCACGAAGCAGGACATCACGGCGTCGAATGGACCGTTGCCCGGTTCGTTACGGTTCGGGTTCGCGGGCTCCACCGGCGGTAGTACCAACATCCACGAGATCATGTGCTTCAAGGCTGCGCCCACAGAGCAGGCGGGCAGCTCGACTAGCGTCAACGAAAAACAATCCGGCAAGCTCGAGACCGGAACGCAGGCGTACTTCGCGTTCTACGACCCGAATGACTGGACCGGCAGGCTCACCGCGAACAACCTCATCGACACTGGCGGTGTGGTTACCGTGAGCGCGACCGCGAACTGGGACGCCTCGTGCGTGCTGACGGGAGTCGCGGCCGGCCAAACATGCGAGACAACGGGAGTCGTGGGCCCCGTCGCTCCACAGGGGCCACTGGGCAGGACGATGCTGAGCTCTACCGGCGCCAGCGGCGTGCCCTTCGAGTGGACGAATCTGACGAGCGCGCAACATGGCGCGCTGAACGCCGGTGATGCGACACCGCTCGGCAGCGACCGCGTCAGCTATCTGCGCGGCGATCGCACCAAGGAGATCACGAGCTCTGGCGTGGGCTCGTTCCGTGCTCGCGACCGCGTTCTCGGCGACATCATCGACTCGAGCCCTGCGTGGGTGGGGCCGCCGCAGGCGGGGTACCCGGCCACGTGGGACGACCGGATTCACGCTGGCGCCGCGGCGCCCGAAACCTCATACCCGCAATTCGCAACGACCTGGCAGACACGCTTGAACGTCGTCTACAGCGGCGCGAACGATGGGTTCCTGCACGGGTTTCGCGCGGGCTCGTTCGATGCCGGCGGCAACTTCGTGGGCGGTGCGTCGACACCGAACGATGGGCGCGAGGTGCTCGCCTTCATGCCGAACGCGATCGTTCAGACGATTCACAACGGCAGCGATGCCAGCCTGGACTATGCGAGCCCGCAATACGCGCACAACTTCTACGTCGATGCGCCGCCGGGAACTGGTGACCTCTTCTACAGGGGCGCGTGGCACACATGGCTCGTGGGAGGGCTCGGGCCCGGGGGCTCCGCTATCTACGGCCTGGACGTCACGAACCCGACGAGTTTCAGCGAAGGCAGCGCGTCGACTCTCGTCGTCGGCGAGTGGACGTCGTCGAACATCGTCTGCGTGAACACGGCGAGTTGCGGCAACAATCTCGGTAACACATACGGCACGCCGCAGATTCGGCGGCTGCACAACGGCACCTGGGCGATGATCTTCGGCAACGGTCTTGGAAGCACGACGGGCGACGCCGGCATCTTCGTGATGACCATCGACCCCGCCAGCGGCGCCACGAGCTTCTATTACCTCGGCACAGGCAGCACTAACGACGGCATCGCTTACGCAACTCCCGCGGATCTCGACCGCGACTACATCACCGACTACGTCTACGCGGGCGACATCAAAGGCAATGTCTGGCGGTTCGACCTGACGAGCAACGATCCCTCGCAGTGGTCGGTCAGAGCGGCGCCGGTGTTCACAACCGCGGCGGGACAACCGATCGCGAGCAAGGTCATCGTAGTCGCGACGGACACAGGGCCCGGCGGTGCGCCACGCGTGATGATCGAGTTCGGCACTGGTCAGAAAACTCCGCTGACCACGACGTCCCCAGCGACCTACGTAGGTGGCGCGCAGGATCTCTACGGATTTTGGGACTGGGATTTCGTGCCGTGGAACACGCTGTCGACAGCGAAGTTCACCGCCCTCGACGCAGGGGCCACGGGCCTGTCGTCGCCGTATACGCTCGGCAAAGCGAATCTCACGCAGCAAACGTTCACGCCTGCGGGCCCGGTTCGTGAGGGCTCCAGCAATGCGGTGTGCTGGCGGGGTTCTACGACATGCTCGGGTACCAGCTTCGGCTGGTATGTGGATCTGCCGGGCGGTTCCGAGCAGATCATCTACAACCCGCTCTTCTATCAGGGTGCATTCATCGTGGACTCGACGGTTCCGGCCAATGACTTGCCGACGGCGTGCACGACGCACCTCGACACCGGATTCACGTACGTCATATCGGCGGCTACGGGAGGCACATTCAAATACGTCTTCCGGGGTCAGCCAATCGACAGTGCCGGCTTTCAGACCAACGCCACGGGCACTCCGCATATCGTCACCACCGCGGAGCAGACCACGAGTCTCGTCTACCAAACCATCTCGAGCGCGCCCGATGCGTTGCAAATCAATTTGCCCGCGAACACGAAGGCCGCGCGCCTGACCTGGGTCGAATTGCGATAGCGAGGGTGAGAAGAATCCATGAGTGACCGAATGACGTTGCGACGACTTGCGGGCTTCACGCTGATCGAGATGCTTGTCACGATCGTGATCGGCGCCATTCTGCTCGGCATCGCCATTCCCGCGTACCAAAGTCAGATTCGCAAGTCGCGGCGCACCGACGCGAAGACTGCGCTGCTCGACTTGGCTGCGCGCGAGGAGCGACTGTTCACCACCACCAACACTTACAGCAGCACGCCATCCGCCGTCGGCTACGGCGCGACGCCGGACCAGTTTCCCGTGGTTGTCGGTAGCGGTTATTACCAGGTTGCGGCCGTTGCTGGGCGGGGACCTCCGCCCGCATTTGTGCTCGTCGCCACGCCTGTGGCCGGGCAGGGGCAGGACCAGGACGCCGACTGCGCGGCATTCACGGTGGACCAAACCGGCAACCAGTCCGCGGTGAATTCGTCCAACGCCGATTCGACCGCGACCTGTTGGAGGTAGCCATCCGCTGCAGTGGCCGGCGCTAACGCGAAGTGGAGCTACGACGTCGTGTTCAACGGCAACAAGAACCACGTCGAGTACGAGGCCGCGCTCGGCGCGGACGGCAAGCTCGCCGGTGCGCTGCACTTAGGGCCGATGCCGGTGCCGCTCACGGCGGTCAATGAATAAATGAGTGGTCTGGCGGAGAGGGTGGGATTCGAACCCACGGTACGGTTAACCCGCACACTTGATTTCGAGTCAAGCGCATTCGACCACTCTGCCACCTCTCCGCCGCGAAGTTTACTGGCAAACCGCCGGCAGCGGCAACGCAAAATTCGTCAGCGCGTGAATGCGGCCGCGCTTGCGTAACCGAGCCACACGGCCCCGAGGCACAACACGAGTGAGAGCACGACGTTCATGGCGGCACCGCTCAGATTGCCGGTTCGCGCGAGATTCAGTGTCTCGAAACTGAACGAAGAGAACGTCGTGAAGCCGCCGAGGATGCCAACGATGAGGAACGCGCGCACGTCGGTGGTGGACAGCGACCGCTCGCCGTCGAGCGCGAGCGTGCCGAGCACGCCGATCACGAAGGAACCGGCGACGTTCACGAACAGCGTGCCATAGGGAAACCCTAGGCCGAACCAGCGCAGCGCCAGACCCGAGCAGCCGTAGCGCCCAACGCTGCCGAGCGCGCCGCCGATGGCAACCCAGAGATAAGCCATGTTGTTCTCCCGCAGGTCGGTGAATCCGGCGCCATAGTATCGAAAATGCCGGCGGGCTATCCTGCCTCGGGGCGAAGTGTCGGGCTTAGCAGAGAGCCAACGGGGGCAGCGATGACCGATGAATCGGTGACGCGGCGCAGCGTCTTGAAAGCCGCCGCGGCCGGCGCGGTTCTGGTGGGCGCCAGCGCAACTGCGCAGCAGCCCGAAGATCTGACGAAGCTCACGATCGAAGAAGCGAGCAAGCGGATTGCGGCGAAAAGTCTCTCGCCGGTCGCTCTGACGCGCGCATACCTCGAGCGCATTGCAAGCGTCGACAAACGCATCAACGCGTACATCACCGTGCTCGCCGACCAGGCGCTCGCGCAGGCGAAGGAACTTGAAGCTGAGCTCGCCGCGGGCAAACGTCGCGGGCCGCTGCACGGCATTCCGCTGGCGCTCAAGGACAACATGGACACGGCTGGCATTCGCACCACGGCCGCAAGCGCCGTGTATGCGGAGCGCGTACCGAAGGAAGACGCCGAGTGCGTGAAGCGTTTGCGCGCCGCCGGCGCCGTGTTCCTCGGCAAGTTGAACATGCACGAGTTCGCGTACGGAGGTACAAGCGCCGTGACGCATTTCGGTCCGGTGCACAATCCGTGGAATCTCGATCATCATCCCGGCGGATCATCCGGTGGCTCCGCCGCGGCCGTCGCTGCGCGTTTGTGCGCCGGCGCGCTCGGCACGGATACGGCAGCGAGCATTCGTTTTCCGGCCGCGGTGTGCGGCGTCGTCGGGTTGAAGGGTACCCACGGGCTCGCAAGCATTCGCGGCATCGTGCCGTTGTCGGAACTTCACGATCACGTGGGGCCGCTCGCGCGCAGCGTTGCGGACGCGGCCATCATCATGACTGTGCTCGCGGGGTTCGATGCTGACGACCCGGTCAGCATTCGCAGCGAGGCAGCGGATCTTCACGCCGCGATCGGCCAGCCGGTCAAGCAGTTCAAGATCGGCACGCCGCGCGAACCGTTCTTCATGGGTGTCGACGCGGAGCTCACGGCGGGCGCCGAGCGCGCGCTCGGCGTGTTGCGCGGGCTTACAGCGTCTGTCACCGATGTCGTGTTGCCGCCGCTCGATTCTTTCGCCGTGTTGTCGGCCGAGATCTACGAATACCACGCACCGCTCGTCGCCGATCCCGCGAAGCGCGCGTTGTACCAGCCTGTCACGCTCGAGCGGATTTTGCGCGACGGTATGATCACCGCGCCGCAATACATCGCATCGCGCCGGCAGATGCTGCTCGCGCGCCGACGCATTGCTTCACTGTTCGAACGCGTCGACGTGCTCGTGACGCCGACGACGATGGCGCCGCCGGGGCGTATCGACGCTGCGCTCGGTAACGCGCCCGACGAGTTCGGCATGATCCGCAACACGTTGCCGTTCAACGCGTACGGCTTGCCGACGATCAGCGTGCCGTGCGGCTTCACGAGCACCGGCTTGCCGATCGGTGTGCAGATCACGGGGCCGCGGCTCGGTGATGCGCGCGTGCTGGCGCTCGCGCACGCGTTCGAGCAGGCGACAGACTGGCATCGCCGCGAGCCGCCGCTCGCATGACTGCAGGTACCTGGACTTGCCCGACGTGCCGAGCTGCCGTCGTCACGCGCTATTGCCCGAATTGCGGCGAGCGGCCGCTGGAGCATCACGAGCTCACGTTACGCGGCCTGGCAACGCAGATTGTCCAGGCGCTCACGAGTGTCGATGGCAAGCTGCCGCGGACGTTCGTGCGACTCATGCGCCACCCGGGCGACCTCACCGTCGCCTACCTCGATGGCCGGCGGAAGCCATACATCGGCCCTGTGCCGCTCTATCTCATGGCGAACGTTCTGTTCTTCGCGGCGGATTCGCTTTTCGGCGTACACGTGTTCTCGACATCGCTCGACAATCACCTCAACTTGCAACCCTGGAGCCCGTTCGCGCAGACGCTCGTAGCGCGCCACCTCGGATCCGCGGGCACGACGCTCGATGCGTACGGGCCGGTATTCGATCAGGCGTTGAGCTCGCACGCGCGATCCCTGATCATCCTGATGGCTTTACTGTTCGCGGTGTTCCCCTGGCTCGTGTTCCACCGTCGTCGAAAACCGTTCGTGGCACACGCAGTGTTTTCGCTTCATCTCTACTCTTTCTTATTGCTGTTGCTTTGTGTGGCCGACACGATCCCCTTGATTGACGCGCGCCTCTGCGCGGGCGGAACGTGGTGGCGGGTATTCGACAACGCGATGGCTGCAGCGCTATTGCTCGCGTGCGCAGCGTACATGTACGTCGCGTCGAAGAAGGTCTACGGCGCGCGGGGCGCTGCGCGAGTGACGCAGGTCGTCGTGCTCACGGTGGGGGTCGGCGCGGTGGTACTCGGCTACCGATTCGCGCTATTCCTGCTCACGCTCTACACGACCTGAGCGGCTCGAGCGAACTCAATCGCACAGGCCGACTCTGATAGGCGATGCCTACGCTGCCATTCACACGTCACGTGTTCGCCGACGGATTCGACGGCCGTGAGTCGCGGATGTCGCGCCCGGCAGTTATCGCCTCTGTCATCGCGCACGTGGCTGTGCTGTATGCCGCTAGCCAGTGGTACGAGACTGAACCTGCACAGGTCGCAACCACCTTCGAGTGGGTGACGTCGATCGAGCCGCCGAGCGAGCCGGTGGTGGAGCCGCCGCCGGAGATCGTGCAGCCCCCAGTGCCCGTCGTGGCGCCCGCGCCGCCACCAGGCAACGCGATGCCGCGTGCAGTTTCGCCGCCGATAGTCGCGCCGCTGCAGGCAGAGACTGTGACCGAAGCACTGCCCGCGGCGCCGGTCGGACCCTCGCGATTCGATCTCGACGCGGCGCGTCGTGCCGCCGCGACAGCGACCGTCGAGCAACACGCGCGTGACGGTAACCTGCGCGCCCCGTCGATCGACGACGCACCACCGCCCCCTGTGCCGGTGCCGAAACAGCCGAGCATTTTCGTTCCGCAGCAACATTCCGGCGGCGGGTTCTTGTCGCCGAGTAAAGCGCACACCATCGCAGGCCAGCGATTGGGCCGGTGGTGCAACAAGATTTCGGGCGGCGGGTTTGGTTTCTTCGGCATCCCGATTTGCGCCTCCGGCACCATCGAACCGCCAAGCGGCATTTTTGCCGATTCGATTCCGGAGTACATGAAACTGAAGCCTGAATGCGAAGGCATTAAGTGCCGGCTCGTACCCAAAGATCCGGACGAGTGATCTCCCGCGGTCGTTCCGACCGGGCAGCAGAAACCAGTGGACAACGGCCCGTCTCCTCGCGAAAACTAACTGCCTGATCACATTCGATCTCGCAGGGGGACTCTTGCGTCGTATCACGAGATTCGCGCTCGCGTCGGGGCTAACAGTCGCAGCCTGTGCCGCCGGTGCACAACCTGCTGCCGTCGCGCAGCCCGCAGCCGTCGAACTGCACATGCTGCCCGTGCAGGGCAACGTGTACATGTTGCACGTCGGCAAGGTCGGCAACATCGCCGTGCAGGTGGGGGCGGATGGCGTGTTCCTCGTGAACGCGCTGCGCAAAGGGCTGGCTGAACGCATCGCGGCCGAGATCAAAACCGTAACGCCGGCGCCGATTCGCTACATCGTCAGCACAAGCCCCGACGTGCCGTTGACCGAAGGCAATGGTCCCCTCGCATCGCTCGGCATGTTCGGCGCCACGAGCGCCTCGGGCCGCCCCGGTGCAACGTTGATCGCGCAAGAAAACGTGCTGCTGCGCTTGAGCGATCTCACGAAGCTCGACAAGAACCCATTCCCCGGCGACAGCGTGCCGTTCGACAACTACATCTTGCCGTTCAAGGATCTGTACTTGAACGGCGAGCCGATCTTCATCATTCACGCGCCGCACGCACACACGGACGGCGATAGCATCGTGTTGTTTAGAAAATCCGACACGCTTGCGGTAGGCGACCTGTTCGTGCCGGACGAATACCCCGTCATCGACGTCCCGCGCGGCGGCAGTGTGAAAGGCCTCATCGCAGCCCTCGACAAGATCCTCGACCTCGCCGTGCCCGCGCGCTTGCAGGATGGCGGCACGCGGATCATCCCGGGCCGCGGGCGCCTGTGCAACGAAGCCGACGTCGTCGACTATCGCGACATGGTCGTGATCGTGCGCGACCGCGTGCAAGCACTGATCGCGCAGGGCAAGACACTGCAGCAGATTCAGGCGACGAAGCCGGCGGTCGACTACGAAACGAATTACGGTCCGGGCGACACATTCGTGCGCTCGGTGTATGACAGCCTGGTGGTAGCCAAAGGAGCAGCACGATGAACGCACGACGCATGCTGCTCGCCGTGGTGTGTTCCGCGTTACCGCTGGTCGGTTTCGCTCAAGGGCGTTTCGGTCCGCCGCCGCCGCCGGCCGGGCCGCCGAAGACGGCGCGCGAGGCTGCGCCGGTGGATCTCACGGGCACATGGGTTTCCATCGTCAGCGAGGATTGGCGCTGGCGGATGCTCACGCCCACGCGCGGCGACTTCCAGAGCATTCCATTGAACGCCGAAGGCAAGAAAGTGGGCCTTGCCTGGGACGCGACGCGCGACGAAACGCTGGGGCTGCAGTGCAAGTCGTTCGGCGCGCCGGCGTTGCTGCGAATCCCGGGCCGCGTGCGCATCAGCTGGCAGGACGACCAGACGCTGAAAATCGAAACCGACGCCGGTATGCAAACGCGACTGCTGCGCTTCAACGCGCCCCCGACGACGACCGAAGACAAGAGCTGGCAGGGCTACTCCGTGGCCAATTGGGAGCGGCAGCTGCGTGGTCACGGCGCGGGCGAGAGCTTCGCGCTCTTCTCCGGCGCGATCGGCCGCGGCGGTCGCTCGCTCGAGGTCACGACCACGAATCTGCGCGAAGGCTACTACCGTCGCAACGGGCCGCCGTACAGCGCCGACGCGAAGGTCGAGGAGTACTTCGACTATCACAAAGAGCCAAACGGCGACGAGTGGTTCACGGTGACCACGGTCGTCACGGATCCGAAGTACCTGACGGGCGTGTTCGTCACGAGCACGGACTTCAAGAAACAAAAGAGCGCGGCCGGCTGGGATCCCACGCCGTGCACGTCGAGGTGAGCCGCATGCGTTATCTTTGCTGTTGGTTGCTCACCGCGTCTGCGTTGGTCACGGGCGTGGCGAGCGCGCAAGTGGATTTCACAGGCGAATGGTCGCCGCTGTATCACGAGGACGCGGCCGATCGAATTCCGGGGCCCGAGATCGGCGACTACACGGCGTTACCGCTGAACGATGCGGCGCGAGCGCGCGGTGACACGTTTCAGGCGGACCGCCTGTCGATGGTCATGCAGTATCAGTGTCGGCCGCATTCCGCCGATTACGCCCTGCGCGGCATGGGCAATATGCGTGTCAACAAGGAAATGGAACCGCTGCACGAGAAGCTCACGGCATTCAAAACCTACATGCCCGCGTGGGGCAGCGAACGTACGATCTGGCTCGATGGCCGGCCGCATCCGCCGGAGTATGCCGAGCATACGTTCCAGGGTTTCTCGACCGGCGTGTGGGACGGCAACCAGCTGACGATCACCACCACGCATCTGAAAGCCAATTATCACCGCCGCAACGAAGTGCCGAGCAGCGACAAGCGCACGCTCGTCGAGCACTGGGCGCGGCATGGCGATTTTCTGACGGTGATCACCTGGGTCGACGACCCGGTGTATTTCACGGAACCGGTCGTGCGCAGCCAGAGCTGGTATCTCGATCCCAGCCAACAGGTGCCGCAGGCGTACTGCGAGTACGTGACCGAGCTGCCGCCCGTGACGGCAGACAGCATTCCACATTATTTGCCGGGCACGAACCCGAATTTGACAGAGATGGCGGGCTGGTACGGCTTGCCGCACGAGGTGCTGCGCGGCGGCGCTGAAAAGATGCTGCCCGAGTATCGCAAGAAGATTCCGAAGCCCGAGACCGCGCCACCCGCGATGTGCGAGCGCATGTGCAACTGCTCGGACTTCGGCACTTGCCGGTAGATCGACACTCGCGTCAACCAAAATACCCGATGCCGCGCGCCATCATCGGCGCGAGCAGCAGGATCACGAGCAGCAGCGTGAGCTCGAGGTGCACGAGCATCCGCAGCCGCTTGCGAGTCGCGGGATCGATGTGTGGCGCGCGTTGCTCGCGCAGCGCGGGGCGCCAGCGCAGAAACTGCATCGTGGGATAGATAGACAGCAATCCCACGATCACGAACAGCGTTAGCTTCGCGATGAACGTGCCGCTGTGGAAATAGTAGGCGGCGCCCTTCTCCGTGTAGAACACGCGCGAGAGGCCCACGATAATCAGTACGACGGCGGCGATGCCATAGGCAGAGTCCATGCGCAGGATCGTGCGCGCGATGGGCGGCGTGAGATCGAACCGCAGCAGCACGAGCTCCACGGCCAATGTCGCGAAAATGGCCACCGCGGCCGTGTGGTGCAGAAAAGCCAGCATGATCGTACCGGTCATCGGCGCACCTCTTCGTGGGGCTCCACCGCAGTGTAGCCCGCCCGCCTTCTCAGCGAAATCACTCCCACTGCCGACTTATTGCCCGTGCTTCTACCGATGTCCGTCGCCTAGGGTTTGCTGGGAGAAGAGAAAGATCTCTCGCCAAGAGCGCCAAGGACGCCAAGAAGACTAAGACCCGAGAAGACAAACCGAAGGAGAGCTGGACGGAGATGGTGGAAGACGAGATCGGGAGGGAAGTGGTCGATAGCGCTGTGAGGATTCATCGACACCTTGGGCAAGGGCTGTTGGAAAGCGTCTACGAGGTTGTACTCGCGCATGAACTTCGACGGCGGGGCATACAGGTCGATAGGCAGTT
>Ga0302321_100005268_pt1 | contig 11306 bp, 7 predicted proteins | sample Fen_T0_1_FD_202505 | JGI IMG/M metagenome (GOLD analysis project Ga0302321, IMG submission 202505) | Peat permafrost microbial communities from Stordalen Mire near Abisko, Sweden - Fen_T0_1 | ecosystem: Environmental > Terrestrial > Soil > Wetlands > Permafrost | place: Sweden: Abisko...
CGCGGCGGTCAACGGCGGCATCAACCTGCTCTTCCTGATCTTCGGCATGTTGCTGTGTCTCCTGCTGGCCAACGGCGTGCTGTCCGAGGCGAGCCTGCGCCACCTGGTCGTGACCCGGCGCCTGCCAGGTTCCATCCACGCCGGAGCGCCTTTCCTGGTGGGCATCGCGGTTCGCAACGCGAAGAAACGAATCCCCACCTTCTCCCTCGAAGTCGAGGACATGGTGGCTGAGAAGCCTGTAGATCGGCGCTGCTTCTACCTGAAGGTTCCCGCTGGCCGCGAACAGGAGACCGCCTACCGCCGCACCCTGCCCCGCCGCGGAATTCACCGCCTGTCCGGCCTGCGTCTGTCGACGCGCTTTCCCTTCGGGCTTTTGCGCCGGTCGATGGACATGGACGTTCCGGCCGAACTGCTGGTCTACCCTGCCCTGGTGCCTGTGTCCGACGCCTTGCTATCTTCGGGGCTGGCCGAGTTGAACGAGCGACACTCGACCACCCGTACCCGTCGGGGAGAATTCGAAAGCCTGCGCGAGTTCCGACCCGGGGACGATCCGCGTGACATCCATTGGCGCACCTCGGCCCGGCGCGGACAGCACTTCGTGCGCCAGTTCGAAGGCAATACGGGACGCGTGGTGGTGGTGACACTCGACGATGCGCAGCCAAAGGAACCCTCACAGGGCGGGAATCCCGCCGAGCCGTTCGAAGCCGCGGTCTCGCTGGCAGCATCCGCCGCCCTGGTCCTGCTCCGGCAGGGCTATCAGGTCGGCCTGGCCACCAGCCACGCGTTCGTCGCCCCGGGCGCAGGGAACATCCAGGCGACCCACATTTTGAGGTCTCTGGCGCTGGCCGAGATGCGGCCTGCGGCCGACGCGGGAATGGCGAATCTCGTGTTCCCCGCGGCCCTGCGTGGCGTGGCCATCTTGCGCGTGTTGCAGGGCTCGCAGGCACCACGACTGGAAACCTCGCGCGCCGCGGGGAAGCCGTCGTGAGATTCCGCCTGGTTCACAAGCTCACCTCGTACCTGCTGGCGGGCGTCGCGCTCGCCACGCTGGCAAGTTCGGAGACCGCGTCGTGGCTGAGCCTGGCTATTCTGTTGGCGGCCGCGATTTTCTCCTGGTTCGTCGAGCCCGACACGCGTCTGGGCGCGCTGTTCGATCGGGCGGTGCCGCTGTTGAACGTGGCTGCGGTGGTGCTTTTCGCCCTGGCGGTCTTGCAGGTCGCACGCAGTTTCCCCGAGATCGATCTTTCGCCTTTCCTCGACTTCGTGCTTTTCCTGCTCGGCTACAAGCTTTGCCAACGACGCGGCAACCGCGACTACCTGCAGATCTACATCCTGTCGTTTCTGGTCATGCTGGCAGCCGCCTGGCAAGCCACGGGTGCTGTCTTCATCGTGGGCTTCTTCCTCTACGTCCTGCTCGCCACATGGACCCTGATCCTTTTCCACCTGCGGCGCGAGATCGAGGAGAACTATCTAGTCCGGCATACCGGCGACGCGTCGGGAGCACGGGTGACGGTCACCCGTGTGCTCAACTCCCGTCGCGTGGTGGGCGGACCGTTCTTCCTATTCACCGGGCTGGTGGCCGTGCTGGTGTTCGGCGGTGCCGCCCTGGTGTTCGCCAGCGTTCCGCGCGTGGGGTTGGGGTTCATCCTGGGCGGCGTGCGCCGCCAGAGCGGCGTGGCCGGGTTCTCTGACGAAGTGAAGCTGGGCATGCACGGGGTGTTGTCGCTCGACAACCAGACGGTGGTCCTGCGCGCTCGGGTTCCTCGCATCACGGCCCTGCCTAGCGATGATGCGCGCGACGACGCGATCGCCTCGCTCTACTGGCGGGGAACCGTGTACGACACCTATGAAGACGGCGAATGGGTCCGCTCGCGAGATGAGAGAACGCGCACCCGCCTTCTGCGCTACCACTCACCCAGCAACGACGCACGGACCTACGTTCTTTCGAGTCCACAGGCGGCCGGTCTGCGGCCCGGGCTCAAGGCGGCGATCGCAGGAGCCATCGAGCAGGACATCGAGGTGGTCGCACTGGTTCACGCCGTGGCTTTTGCCCTCGACCAGCCGCTTGCGGTCGAGATGCCGGCCCCGCCGATCGGCGCATTTACCGCCGTCGATGTGGAAGCGCGTTGGTCGGACGAACTCGGCCTGCGTATGTTCCGGGTCAGTCCTTTCGACGCCGCTGATCGCCGCTCCGCCATGCCGGAATTCTCCGGGGCACGATACCGTGCGTACTCGCGCACATCCGGGCTGCGGCCCGGCGCAGGCGCGCCGGAAAGCCAACTGCAGCCCGGCGCGATGGCGCCGTACTTGCGCACGGCTCGGTCACTCTCGCCGCGCGTGCGGGAGCTGGCTGTGCGGCTGACCCGCGACAAGCCTGACGCCGGGGCCAAGATCGACGCTGTGGTCAAGTGGCTGCAGGCCACGCACAAGTACACAACCGACCTCAAGCGCGACGAGAGCATCCCTGATCCACTGGAAGACTTCCTGTTTCACCAGTCGGCAGGCCACTGCGAGTACTTCGCTTCGGCGGCCGCCATGCTGCTGCGGCTAGGTGGGGTGCCCACGCGCTACGTGAATGGTTTTCTGGGCGGCGAATGGAACAGCCTGCGCCAGTCGCTGACTGTGCGAGACAACCGCGCCCACTCCTGGGTCGAGGCCTACCTGGGCAGCATGGGTTGGGCACGCGTCGATGCCACGCCTGCAGCCAGTCGGGCTGCACGCATGACCCGCTTCCGCCAAGTACTCGACGCCGTGGAGACGTTCTGGAATCGCTGGGTCATCGAATACAGCGCCAGCCAGCAGCTCCTCTTGGCCCGCCAACTCAGCCGTGAGTTCAGCTGGCTGCAGCCCCACTTCTCGCCACGCGCAAAGCACAATCGGCTGAGCAAATCCCAGGTGCTGGCGATCACCGCGCTCTCGGTGGCGCTCGTGGTCGGGTTCGCTCTGCGCAAGCTGCCCCGACGCCGGACGAGCACGAGCGGGCTGCGGCGCGGACGGCGCGGCGAGCCGCCCATCTTTCACGTCTACCAGAAGACCCTGGACCGGCTGGCGGCGCGCGGCTTCGCCCGGCACCCGGAGGAGACGCCACACGAGTATCTCGCGCGCGTGCGCAAGCAGGGCGTGGCAGCCGCCGACTCCCTGGCGCGCCTGACCGACTGCTACGCCGAGGCCCGCTACGGCGACCTCGAGGTGCCGTCGGAGGTGGTGTTGCAGATGCGCAGCGAGGCCGCTTCCATCGGCCGAGACACATAGTGTTAGTCGCGACCCGGATTCGCCTTCGGTGCCCCCCATTCACTTAGCGCGTGGCTTGCCAAATTGGCGCGATCGCCGGGACGGGAGCGCCACCTGATCAGCCCGAATACCCCGCCGGGCCTTCGACCCCTACTCAGCCCCGCGGCCCCACAGAACTTGGGCCTGGACTCGACGGCACAGGCGTTGCAAAAGGCATGATTACACATGGCCTCCTCTTGCCGAATGCGTACGACCCTGCTCGGCTTGAGCGCAGTGCTTTGGGCCGGCCCGGGCCTGGCCCAGACCACTGATACCAGCGTCACCACCTCGACCACGTCGACCGACCTGACGACGAGCGACTTCAGCATCATCTTGCGGCGCGAGGACGGCAGCGACCTGTCCACGACCGACGCTGCCACCTACCTGAACCAGGCGCGTTGCCAGTGCGCTACTCCCGTGCAAGTCGTGGCCCAGATGGCCTCTGCCTCACGGTACAAACTCACGGGGCTGACTGCCACTGGGACCAGCGCGCAACTGTACGTCGGCAGCGGCTGCGTCAATTTGAACACTGCCTACAATCCCCCAAAACCCCAATGCCAGGGCAGCGAGCTCGGACCCCTGCAGAAACTGTCGAGCCTGTCGGCAGACGGAAGCTTTTCCGTGGTGACGACTGTCGCCAAGTTGTTCGCTCCGGTCACTCCGGCAGGTAGTTGCGGCGGCACTCTCGCCACGACGATCTGGTTGTGGATCGACAACACAGGCACTGGCTATCCTGCCTCGGGTGTATCCGGCACCAGCGCACCCAGCCTCGGCGTTCAGCTCGACGGCACGCCCCCTCCGGCCCCTAGCGGAGTTGTAGTGGAAGGTGGCAACGAAGCCCTCATGGTTTCTTGGACACCAGTATCTGCCGCCGATTGGACCGACCTGGCCGGATACCTGGTGTTCTGCATGCGCGGAGACGGCCTCCAAGTTTTCAATCCGAGCTTCTATGGCAGCCAGTACATGAGCAGCCAGACCCTGACCATCCAGAACCTGTGCCCGGCCGGCGCACCGACCACGGCCACGTCCAGTCTGACGTCCAGCGTGGCCGGCCAGACAACCGCGACCGAGGTCGGGGCCCCAGCGGTTTTCCAGAATCTCAACCCCGATTTCCTCTGTTCGAATCGCTTGTCCCCGAGCCAGTCGAGCACGCGCATCGGCATTCTGCAGAACGGAATTGCGTACACGGTGGGCGTGGCTGCAGTGGACAACAGCGGGAATCTAAGTCCCATCACGAGCGGGTTCGTCCAGACACCCGTGCCAACCGTCGACTTCTATCAGGCGTACCGGAATGCGGGCGGCCAGTCGCCCGGCGGCTACTGCGCGCTTGCCGGCCGAAACGTGCAACTCGGGGCCATTTCGTTGCTGGCTGGCGTTGGGCTCTTGGCTCTGATCGTCGTCCGTCGGCGTCGCCGCGCACGTCGCGCGCTGTCTCGCGGTCTGCCTTTCCTTCTGTTGCTCCTGGTCGCAACTCCGGCGCAGGCACAAGCCGTAACTCATGACAACGACGACGAGCCGGTCGACCAGCCCAAAGCCTACCGAACGCCGAAGGAGTGGGCCATCGAACTGCGCTTCGGTCCCTACCGTCCCGATGTCGATTCCGAGTTCTCCGGCAGCACCGGCGCGACTCCCTACAAGGCGATGTTCGGCGGAAAACGGCACCTCATGTCGCAGGTGGAGCTCGACTGGCAGTTTTTCCAGGCCTTCGGTTCTCTGGCCGCCGGGGTGACCGTCGGCTACTACAGCCAAAGCACGAAGGCCTTCACCGCCGATGCGACAGGCAAGTGCGTACCCGACCCAACCACGACCAGCGGCTGCAGGCTCTCGGGTGACACGACCAGCTTGCGGCTCATCCCGATTGCCGCTCTCTTGGTGTACCGCTGGGACGTGGCGGCCGAACACTTGAGCATCCCGCTCGTGCCCTACGGCAAGCTAGGGCTGAACTACACCCTGTGGCAAATCAACGACGGCAACGGGAACGTGCCCGACTATCAAGGCGGCCACGGCTCGGGTGGCACGCTTGGTTGGCAAGCCGCCGCGGGGATATCCCTCCTGCTCGACTTCATTGACCCCAGTGCGACGCGCACCCTGGATATGGAAACCGGCGTCAACCACAGCTACGTGTTCTTCGAGTGGAACCGGGTGGACGCCACCGGACTGGGGATGAAGAACAAGTTGCACGTGGGCGACAGCCGATGGGTGATTGGCCTGATGTTTGAGTTCTAGCGCTATTATCGGGGGGCCGTGAGTACCGACGCCCCGCCCCTGCGAACCCTCCGCTTGATCGTCGAGTACGACGGGACGGACTTTGCGGGTTGGCAACGACAGATGGGCCAGCGCACGGTCCAGCAGTGTCTGGAAGAGGCCTTTGCCGCCATGACCGGCGTGGCGGTAGGCGTGCGGGGCGCGGGTCGCACCGATGCGGGCGTGCATGCCGACGGCCAGGTCGCTAGTGTCGAACTCGCCTCACGCATCCCCGCCTTGGGCTTCCTGCGCGGCCTCAACTCCAACCTTCCCCGCGATATCGCCGTGCTCGACGTGGCCGACATGCCAACGGGGTTCAATGCCCGCTGGGCTGCCCGTGGCAAGATGTACCGCTACCTGATCTGGAACCACCCGGTGCGGTCGCCGCGCCACGCGCGCGACAGTTGGCACGTGTTCGCCCCACTCGACGTGCACGCCATGCGCGAGGCTGCGACGCTCTTATGCGGCGAGCACGACTTCCGCGCTTTCCGCGCTGCGGATTGCGAGCGTAGGACCACTGTGCGGGTGCTGCGGCGATTCGACGTGCACCGCGACGGAGGCCTCATCACCTACGAAGTGGAAGGGACAGCCTTTCTCAAGAACATGGTGCGCATTCTGGTCGGTACCCTGGTTGCCGTGGGCCACGGCAAGATGACGGAGACCACGATTCGCGAACTGCTCGCCCACGGCGATCGCACACAGGCCGGCATGACTGCACCAGCCTGCGGACTGACCCTGGCGAAAGTTATCTACTAACCCGCTTGCCTTCCGGGTTCCGCGGCCATGGCTGCAATCGCGTCGCGCACGCGCTGGATGAGCACGGGCCGGTCATCGAGGGTGAGCCCGCTGGTGGGGATGGGGGTACCGATGGTGACGAACACCTCGCCGCTCTTCACGCGCAGGCTTCCCCGCGGCATGAGCGCGCGCGTGCCGCGCAGGGCGATGGGCACTATGGGCACGCCCGCCTCCATGGCCAGGTGGAAGCCGCCCTTCTTGAAGGGGCCCAACTCGCCGTCGCGCGTGCGCGTGCCCTCGGGAAAGATGAGGACCGAGTCGCCGCCTCGAATGCGGCGGCCGGCATCGTCGATGCTCCGCCGCGCCGCCATCGCATTCTGTCGGTCGATGAAGATGAAGCGGCCCGCCCACATCACCCAGCCAAACAGCGGAATGCGCGCGAGCTGTTTCTTGGCGATCATGCGAACCCGGCGCGGAATCGCCAGGAAGAGAGCCCAGATGTCGATCGTCGAAGCGTGGTTGGCCATGAACACGTAGGGTTGCTGCGGGTCCAGGTTGGCTCGGTTGTCCACAGTGATGTGCACACCGGCGAATCGGGTCACCCACCCTGACCACCAGCGCGCCAGATCGAGAACCCAATCGCCGCTGGGGTCGCGCAGACGCATCAGCAACCCCACCAGGCTGCCGAACGCGGTCACGATCGCCACGTGGGGAATTGTCAGCAAGGATCGCAGGAAACGCACGACCGCATGGTATCCTTGCCGCGTGGATTTCCGGAAGACCTACTACGTCCTTCCGAACCTTTTCACGCTGTCCTGCGTTCTGAGTGGGTTCGCTTCCCTTGCCCTGTCCGCCTCGGGTGACAGCGAGGCAAACCTCTATCTGGCCGCGCTGGCCATCTGTTTCGGGTTGCTCTTCGACACCTTCGACGGCCGGGTGGCACGCCTGACCAAGACACAGACCGACCTGGGCCGCGACCTCGACTCTCTGGCCGATGTCATCACCTTCGGCGCGGCACCGGCTCTCCTGATGTACAAGTGGGGGCTCAACCACTTCGGCCTGCTGGGCATCTTCATGGCCGGCCTGTACGTGTGCGCCGGGGCCATGCGGCTCGCCCGCTTCAATGTCCTTTCCCGGCGGGACCAGGCCGCCGGCAAGGTCAAGCCCGGCAAGTACATGCTGGGCCTGCCCATTCCGGCCGCAGCCAGTGTGCTGGTCTTCATGGTCATCGTCAGCCACAACGCCGGCTCGTACCAGCTGGTCAGCGAGGGCTCGACGGCGCTCATCGTGCTGGTGCTCTCGGCCCTCATGGTGTCGCGCGTGCGCTTTCGCTCGTTCAAGGAACTGCGCCTGAACCTCAAGACCATCGGGATTCTCCTGCTGGTGGTCGGCGCGTGCGCGGCCATCGTCATGGCCGGCCTGGAGAAGGCGTTCATCTTCCTGTTTCTCGTGCTCTCCTACGTGGTGCTGGGCTTGGCGGAAGAGGTGATCTTCTTTCGCCGGCGGCGCGCCCAGGAACGCAGCGAACTCCAGACCCCGGCACCCGAGCCACCGCCGGCGCAGGAAGAGGAAGTTCTGCGCGAGCTGGGCGCTTTCGACGGGGAGGACGAGGAGTCAGAGCAAGTCAAGGACCCACTGGCGGGCCCTCACCACGCCTGAGCGTCTACTCGGAGAGCCGTCCTACTACTTCTCAGGCTTGGCCGGGCCCTTGTCCGCCGGTGCCGTCTTGCCGCCGTCGTCCACCTCGACGAACACGCCGTACAAGATTCCGATGAGGGGGCCCAGTAAGGCCGGCACCGACACCAGGGCCTTCCCATCCGCGACGCCCAGTGGCGCCAGGAGCAGCGCGGGCGCCTGCATGCCCCCAAGCGCTTTCTGCGCGACCCAGAAGAGGCCCATGCACACCGCCAGCCCGACGACGCCCTTGACGATGGACGTCCAGACGGTTTCCTGCCGCCACGGGGGCTTGCCGCATACGATCCCCACCAGGAAGCCCACCGCACCGTACACGAGCCAGGCTGTGGCGCCCGCGCCCAGGCCGACACGCGAGGCTGCGAACCCGACGGCGACCCCTACGATGCCGCCCTTCACGAGGCCAAGCAGAACTCGAACCATGGCCCCAGTATACCTCTCGGCCTCAGTTCTTGGCGACGGCAGGCGGCAGGACGCGCAAGGCCGCCAGACGAGAGCGTATGGCCTCAAGGTAGGCCGCCCGGTTTGCCACCGGTGGCTCGCGCGAGATGGTGAGCTTGCTGGGATCGATGAACACGCCGGCCCGGGTGACGCTGAAGTGCAAGTGCGGGCCGGTTGACAGCCCGGTGGTCCCCACGTAGCCGATGACCTCTTTCTGCTGAACCTGCTTGCCCGGCTTCATCCCCTTGGCGAAGCGGGACAGGTGGTAGTAGCGCGTCTGGAGCCCGTTGCCGTGGTTGATTACCACCGTGTTGCCCGAGCCCGGCTTCATTCCGACCTCAACCGTCTTGCCACCGGCTGTGGCCCATACCGGCGTTCCAACGGGCGCCGCATAGTCGATGCCCAAGTGGGCTTTCATGCGGTGCAAGATGGGGTGAAAGCGATGCCGGTCGAACTTCGAGCTGATGCGTACGAAGCGCAGAGGAGTCTTGAGCATGCTCTTGGCCAAGGCCTGGCCCTTTTCATCGTAGTAGCGGCCACGGCCGCGCTGCCCTGAAGGATTCCAGTAGAACCCCCGGAAGGTGCCGGCCTTGCCGCCGTACTCCGCGGCCAGCAGGCTGCCGTATTTGTAGAACTGGCCGCCCAGGTACTGCTTTTCCACCACGACCTTCCAGTGATCGCCAGGGTGCGTGTCGATGTAGAAGTTGATGTCCCAGGCGAACAAGTCGACCAGCAAGCTCACCAGCGCGCCTGACTCACCTGCCTTGGACACCGATTCGTAGAGGGACGAGTCAATGGTCCCCGAGACATCTGCGCTCTTCACCACCAGCGGCTTTTCCTCCTTGCGCGCCTGCCAGGTGCCGTCCGGCTTCTGGCTGGCTACGTAGCGGAGAACGGGTGTTGGTGCGTATTCGAAGGAAGTGGCTGTTCCCTCGTCATCGCGGGTCACCGCGTAGCGTTCGCCGGGGCGAATCAACTTGGGGTCGAGCAACTTGGAGAGAGCCCGCGTCACTGCGACCGCCGCTGATCCGAAGCTCTCCCGTGCCAGAACCGTGCTGAGCGTGTCCGAGGACCCGAACTCGCCTTCCATCACGTGCCCGTCGCTGTCTCCGTTGACGGCTCGCGACGCCGGAGAGCCCGCTCGATCCGACCCGGCGGCCGTGGGCTGCGCCCCGGTACCCGCGTGGTCATTGCCCTTCCACGAGGCGCCCAGGAGCGATCGCGGAATCGAATCCTTGGCCAGCTCTTTCCGGCTTTCGCCCAGCGTCTGTTCGGTGGACACAGGCTGCATCAGCTTGCGCACGGCCGTGTCGTCACGGAAGAAGAAGAAGTACACGTTCACGCCGGTCAGGGCGACCAGCAGCGTTCCCAGACCCAGAGAACTGCGGACATGCGACGACCGCCGCTTTCTTCGTTTGGGAACTAACGAACGGCCCACCCCATGAAACGACCACACCGTCGGCCAAACGTCAACTTCATCATCGTAATGGGGATCCTGGGAGGGTCCGCTCCGCCTTTAGGCCCCCCACCCGCCACCTCCTCCCCGCTCGCTAGCCCCTAGCACGCCTCAGCATCTCGTCTGCGTGGGCTGTAGCCTCGGGCGAGGGGCTGGCGCCGCCCAACATGCGGGCAATCTCGACCCCGCGCTCGGGGCCGGTCAGGACTGCCACGCGGATCGTGGTGCGCCCTTTGCTGGTTTCCTTGGTCACCTTGATGTGGTGGTCGGCGAAAGCAGCGATCTGCGGCAGATGGGTCACGACCAACACTTGGCGATGGGCCGCGGTGGACTTGAGCTTGCGGCCGATCACCTCAGCCGTGCCACCGCCCACGCCCGCGTCGACCTCGTCAAAAACGTAGGTCAGGGCTTCGTCCTCCTTGGCCAGGGCTTGTTTGACCGCAAGCATCACGCGTGACAGCTCGCCTCCTGAGGCAATGCGGTCGAGCGGCCGCGGCTCCTCGCCCCGGTTGGGCGCGAAGAGAAAGCCCACCCGGTCTTTGCCGCGCGGACCAGGCTCGTCCCGATCCTCGACCACGATGGGCACCCGCGCCCCGACCAAACCCAGATCGCGCAACGTCTCGTCCATGCGCCGGCCCAGTACACGCGCGGCCTTGCGCCGCTGCTCCGAGGCCTGTTCGCACAGGGCCGTCATACGCTCCATCGCGGCCTCGGCCGTCGCCTTGCGCGCCGCCAGCCCTTCCTCGAAGGAGCCCAGCGCAGCGATCTCCCGGCCGATCGCCTCACGCCGCTCGATGGCTGCCGCAACCGAGCCGCCGTGTTTGCGGATCAGGCGACCGATGAGGAACAGGCGTTCCTCGATCTCGATCAACCGCTCCGGGTCGAAGCGGATGCCACCGGAGTATCGCCCCAGTTCGCTCGCGGCATCCTCCACCTGCGCCTGGGCCGAACGAAGAGTTTCCACAACGGGCACAAGCGCCGGATCGAGCTGCGCCAAGGTTGCGATCTCGCGTGCCACGCCCGCGATCCGGCCCGAGACCGCGTCGTCCGAGGAGTAGAGAACCTCCTCGCCGCGCGTGCAGGCAGCCAGGAACTTTTCCGCACCTTTGGTTCGCTCGCGCTCGGCCCGCAAGGCCTCATCCTCGCCGGGCTGCAATTCTGCCTGCTCGAGTTCGGAGAGCTGGAAGCGCAAGAGATCCTCGCGCTCGGCGCGCGCCCGCGCATCGGCGTCGAACCGGTCCAGTTCGGCGCGCGCGTCGCTGAGCGCCTGGTACGCCTGCCGCAGCTCGGCCAGCACGGCGCCGTTTCCGGCAAACGCATCCAGAATCGCAAGCTGGCTGTCGGCGTCGGTGAGCAGGTGCTGATCGTGCTGCGAGGTGATGTCGACGAGATTGCCCACGCTGGACGCGAGATCCGCCGCGCTGGCCAGGCTGCCACCCAGGTGGATGCGGCCTCGGCCAGACCGCGC
>Ga0302321_100005269_pt1 | contig 11305 bp, 11 predicted proteins | sample Fen_T0_1_FD_202505 | JGI IMG/M metagenome (GOLD analysis project Ga0302321, IMG submission 202505) | Peat permafrost microbial communities from Stordalen Mire near Abisko, Sweden - Fen_T0_1 | ecosystem: Environmental > Terrestrial > Soil > Wetlands > Permafrost | place: Sweden: Abisko...
CGCGTGCGCACCGGGTTTGACAACGGTTGCGGCGCGTGGGCAAGCCACGGCCCTACACCAGAATCTCGGTAACAAAACCATTCAAACCAACCAAGCCGGAGCAAGCTCCGGGGTATTGGACCCAGAGCGAATAAACAACATCTACAGGCCCGAGAGATTTCTCTCGGGCCTTTTTGTAATTAGCGGTTGGCACGGAAAACTACGCGCCAAGGATTCGGCGACTTGCGGCGTCAGCGACGGCAATTGCCAACTCATGATTCACGGTCGGAAATTTTAGCTGGCGGACAGCGAAGGCATACGCGGTCGCGTGCAGCCCACAATCACCAGCTTCGACGTCGGCTGCCCATTTCCTGCACGACCTGACATGTCCTTCCATGGGGCAACCTTTGGTGAAAGCGTCAAGGTTATCGGCTAAGCATTCACTCAAGTCGCTCTTCTCAAAGAAGAGCGTCATCGTTCGCGGTTTTAAGTTCCTTCTTCAGCGCGGTGCGGGTGGAGGCGACTTGGGCGAGGAGTTTTTCGTACTCGGGCAGGAGGTGGTCGATGTCGCCGGGGCCGTCGTCGGTCTGGTGCGGGTTCTTTATATCTAGATTGTAGTTGCTGGCCTTGATCTGTTCGAGGGGCACGCGCCAGGCGCGTTCGTTTTCCACGCGGGATGTGAAGCCGTCGGATTCTTTGCCCCACCAGCTCCCACCGGATCCCTCAGCAGCACTCGGAACGACAGATGATGACGGCGCTCAGTCCTCTCACCCCGCCACTCGCGTTTATTCGCGTCCATGGCAGATGTCGCGGCGCTCGGTACGTGGTTCAAAAAAACCTCTCCGTTCCAGCATCCCAGCTTTCCAGATTAAATCTCCGCCTTGTCGTCTGTTCTTGTGCCCAACAACGCCTGCAAACGCGTTTTCAGCATCGTATGCGTGAAGGGTTTGGCCACGAAACCCACCGGTCCGATTTTGTCGAACCGCTCCAAGGTCAGTTCTTCGGTAAAGCCACTCATCATTGCAATTGGCACGTGCGAATTGATGCGGTGCATCTCTACAAAGGCTTCCTCTCCACCCATCCGTGGCATGGTCATGTCAAGCAGCACCAAACGCAGCTCTCCGGCGTGCTGACGGAAACGTTCCACACCGTCCATACCGTCCACAGCGGTCACGACAGTGAAGCCATAACTCTCCAACATCCTGGCTGAAACGGTACGCACACTGGGCTCGTCGTCGACGACCAGAACCAGTCCCGACTCGCGCCAACGCACCCCGTTGCCCTGACTTGGCACGAAGGGCGCCTTGCTCGGCGTAGTCGCCGGGAACAACACCCGAAAAGTACTGCCCACGCCCAGCCTGCTCACCGCGTGGATTGCGCCTTTGTGCGCCTTGACGATGCCCATGGCCGCGGCGAGTCCGAGCCCGTGTCCGGTAAACTTAGTGGTATAAAATGGTTCGAATATTCGGGAAAGATTCTCCGCCTGGATTCCGCAACCCGTGTCCTGGATCTCAAACATCACATAACGGCCGGTCGGCAACGACGGCGCCCTAAACACATCATTCAACTCCGCTGACCCCATCTGCTTGGTCTCTGTCTTAATGGTAATACATCCGTCTTTGTCACCGATGGCTTCGGACGCGTTCAGCGTAAGATTCATGATGACCTGCTGGATCTGTGCCGGTGTCGCTTTGATCGGCGCGAGCGATTTCGCCAGCTGCAAATCGACCTGAACCTTTTTCCCGATGGAAACCTGCAACAACTGCCGGGTTTCCCCGATGAGGGCGTTCAAATCGACTTCCTCCACGCTCAGCGGACTGCGCCCTGCGTAGGCGAGCATTTGCTGGCACAGCACCGCTGCACGCGTCGCGGCATTTTCAATTTGGGTCAGCGGATGGTGCAGGGGCGATTCTGGCGGCAGGTCGAAACGAGCCAGGTTCGCGTTGCCGAGCATCGCGGTCAGCAGATTGTTGAAATCATGGGCAATGCCTCCCGCGAGCACGCCCAAGCTTTCGGCTTTCTGAATCTGCAGGATGCGTCGTTCGTGTTCGATGCGTTCAGCCTCGGCCAGCTTCTGCGGCGTGATATCGCGCATGACGAACGAGAGGGTCGTGACGTCATTGGCTTCGTCCCGATGAGCGAGCGCCACCAGCGAGACGTGAACTTCACGACCTTCTTTATCACGCAGGATAAGTTCGCCATGCCAGTTATTGGTCTTCAACGCGGCGGGCATCACTTCGTTTTTCAACCGACCCGTCGTGGCTTCATCAAAAACCCCCGCGATCAAGCGCGGTTGAAGCGCGGCGAATTCTTGATGCCCCAGCAGCTCCAGCAAGGCACGGTTGGCGTAGAGGACTTGACCGGCGGAATCCGTGGTCAAAACGAAGTCCGTGGTCGCCCCGATAATCTCCAGCAACCGCCCCGCTTCGCCTTCGGCGCTCTTACGCGCCGTGATATCGAGGTGTGTGCCTGAAACCTGAAGCGGCTGGTTCGCTGCATCCCAGGTGACCACCGAACCACGTGAATGAATCCACTTCCAATGATGGTCACGCGTACGCACGCGGTACTCGACCTCATAAAGGGGAGATCTCCGTTCGATGTGTTCCTTACGTGCGTGCCCCACGCGCTCACGATCGTCCGGATGAATCATCTCTGGCCACTTGGTATGGATCGGTTCGATTTCCTCCCGCGCGTAGCCAAGCATGGCCGCGCAACGGTCATTAAAGGTGGTGTGGCAATCCGGTACGTTCACATCCCACAAACCCAACTGGGCGCCAGAGATAACCCGATCGAAACGGGCTTCACTGGCCGCCAGTTTCCGTTCCGCTTCGTTGCGCCGACTGACCGCCGAACCCAGCCCCAACCCGACGACCACGACCGTCAACTCGAACAAGAGAAAACCAACAATCGTCGTGGTCGAACTACCGACCAGATGCATACCCATCAGGCTGCCCATCGTGATGGCGAGCGTCGCCAGCGTGGCACCGCGCAAGCCCTGGTGCAGACAGATCCAGGTCAACGGGAGAAAGCACAGGTAAAACGCGTTGTAGCTCGGCAACGGTTTCACTGCAAAAACCAGCCAAAGCAGTCCGATCAAAGCGACCGCCTGGGCGACGATCACTCCAATCGCTTTGGGGCTTCGCGATGGCCGGGCTACCTGCGGGGCCAATTCTTTTTCAAGCCACGGGCGTACAAACACCATGGCCACCGGCACCACCGTCAACAACCCACTGGCATCACCTACCCACCAATCCAGAGTCGATTTCAAGAAACCCGCTGAAGGGCCATGCCCCAACGCGAGCAAGACACCACTCCCGGCGAACGCAACGGCCGCCGGACTGGCCAAAATCACCCCGCTGAAAATCAACGTCTCACGCGTTGCCCCTGGCAGTAGTTTCGTGCCGAGATAACGGCGAGCCAGCCAGGCCGCCCCCGTGTAATTCGCCGTGATCAACGCCGGGAACAACAGCGGCGCCCACCACACGGCAAAGTCCGAGGTGCCCCACGCGACGAACACATTAGTTAAAAATACGACCGGGGCAAAACGCGGCCCGAGCAGAACCAACAGCGAGAGCGCCAGTCCACTGGGTGGATACCAAATCGAGATACCCGGGCCCACCTCGAAGAACTCCGCAGAAATTTGCGCCGATACGTGGAGGACCGCGTAAACCAAGCAGGCAACAACCGTTCGTGATAATTTCATGTCGGTAAGCCTCACGAAATCTCGTGCTGACGAGGACCAACCCCTGCCCGCGAGCCACGGACCGCCGAGCGGCTGGAGCATTCCGCCAAAGCGATGATGCTAAAAATGTTCAACGCCCAGCGCGTTCCGCCGAGCGTTGAAACGGTCGAGAGAGTAAAGTCGGGGCTAAGGGGTGAAGTAGTAGATGCTGGAGTCATCGCTGCCGGCGACCACGGCATTTCCGTTTTTAGAAATCATGATCGGCCAACTCATGTTGCTGGTCGTGTATTGCCAGCGCAAGCCGCCGTCTGCGGTGTTGAGCAAATAGAAGTCTCCCGGCGAACCATCCGGATGCCCGTCCGCCACGGCGAGCATGCCCTTGGCGAGATTCAGCGAGGCACAGTTCGGGTTACGGGCCGTCGTGTACGTCCAATTCAATTTGCCTGAGCGCGCCACATAATAAACCAACCCACCCGCGGTGCTACCCGGCGTCTGATTGGAAAGCCCGACGAACCCACTCGCATCGTCTGCAATGGCCACGCCATAGACACTCGCCTTGCTGGGCATCTGGTAGCTGACCGTCGGCTGGCCGGACGACATAAACGCCGCGACAGCGAAGAGATAAAAATAACCCAGCGAACCACCCGCCGCAAAAGCAGAACCATCCGGCGTCATCCGTACGCTATGACTTGAACCTGAAGGCAGCGTCCACTGCTTGAACACCACCGGCAGGCCACCCTTGTTTCTGAAGTAAATGATGTTTCCCGAATAGTCACCACACACGATCGAGCCGCCGTCAGCGGACATCGCGACCGTCACGATATTGTCCTTGGCGATGGTCGGCGTGTATTCACCGGTTTTCTGATAGACGCCGTTGACCCGCTTGAAAAGCACCAGGGATTCCGCTGCGGAGACCAGCCACGAGCCGTCAGCCGAGAGCACGACCTGATTGACGCGTGAATTCGTGCTGTAGTTGAGCAACTGCGCGCCGGTGTTGGCATCGTAAGCACGCACGAAACCCGCGTAATGGGGACTTCCAGAGAACCATCCGCCAGAAGCCGCGTAGGCACCGTCGATCGAGACATCCACCCAGTACACGCCTTCGTAACCATTGAATTCGTCTTTCCAAACCAACTGCCCACTTTGGTTATAGCAGTAAGTTCCAAATATTCCCGTTGAACTGTCGTCTGCCGCACCAAGCATGGCACCGACAATCCGATTTTCCGTGGCACTGTAGGCGTGGAAAAACGTTCCGCCCACCACCTTGCTGCCATCGGCCGACGTCGCGACCGAGTTGATATAGTACGTCGGACTACCCGGGGTGACTTTCCACTGAGGAGCCTTCGATGCCGAGTCTTTCGACTTCGAGCAAGCGGCGAGACCAAACGATAACAAACTAATGAATAGAACCACGCCAATTTTCATACCCGCTCAACGTGGCGCAATTCACGTCGTTTCTTCAACCCTTTAAACCCAATCACGCCCCGAATCCTCCGATTTAACCGGCCTTCGCTGAGCCGGTCCGAAACCAATCTCGTGGTCAGCGAACCGGCTACAACTCAAATACCCACGCCGCCTTTATCTTAGTTATCGCCGGTTCGTGAATAAGGGCGAAGGGCTTGATAGAGTTCACCTAGCTTCACCGGCTTCGTGAGAAAAATATTCATGCCCGCGTCGTGACATCTTGCCCGTTCTTTCGTAGCGGCCGTGAGGGCGATCACCGGTAGTGTCGCCGCCCTTTTCTGGAGCGGATACGGTGAACCTGACCAGCCGCGAATGCGTCGCGTTGTCTCCCAGCCATCGAGATTGGGCATATGGCAATCCATCACAATCGCATCAGGAAGCGGCTCGTTCTGGAACAGGGCCAGCGCCGCTTCACCATCAACGGCCATGATCACCGAACAACCCAGCTGAACCAGCTGGGCTCCGATGATCTTTCGATTGACCGCGTTATCCTCAACGACCAGCACGTGCAGTTTCAGGTCGGCTTTGCGTTTGACCAACGCGTGTGGCGCACGAGAACCCAACCCTTCGGTCGGCCTAAGCGGGATCGTAAAGTAGAAAGAGGAGCCTTTGCCCGGAGCACTGGTGACTTCGAGGCATCCACCCATCATTTCAACAAGGCGATAACTAATTGCCAGTCCCAGTCCGCTCCCGCCGTAACGTCGCGTAGTCGAGGAATCCGCCTGACTGAATCCTTCAAATAGTCGTGATCTCGTGACAGAATCCATACCGATCCCGGTGTCACAAACCTCGAACCGAACCAGTGAGTTATCCGCCCCCGGAGGCGCCGCGATTGCGAGAACCTTTACCTGCCCGTGGGCGGGCGTAAATTTGACCGCATTTGAAACAAGGTTCAGCAGTACCTGGCGGAGGCGGTGGCCGTCACCTTGGTAGTATTGTGCTAGTTCTGGGTCAACTTTCACCTCGATGTGCAGCGCTCCGGCAGTGACGCGAGCGGCCATCAAGGCCACCGTATCGGCGACGATGGGAGCAAGTTCGAAGGCATACTTTTCCAGCAAAAACTGGCCGGTCTCAATTTTTGAAAAATCCAGGATGTCATTAAGAAGCGTGAGCAACAGGTCGCCGGATTCCGAGATAAGTCGTGTGTGTTCGCGCGTCTCGGACGAAAGACCTGACTGGCGCAGCAGGAGATCCGAAGAGGCGATGATCCCGTTGAGGGGCGTACGGATTTCATGACTCATGTTCGCGAGGAATTCGCTTTTGGCCCGCGATGCTTCAGCGACCTCGCGGCTGGCCGTTTCCAGCTGAAGTGTGCGCTCTGAAACCAGCCGTTCCAGGTTTTCATTAACCAAGCGAGTCTGCTTGAGCGATTCCTCGCTACGCCGGTGAGCCGTTTCGATCATCTGACTTACGGCGAGTCCCAGAAAAAAAAGCAGGCTCATCACAATCAACCCATCGCGAAACAAGATATCGGCTGAAAACTGTAACGATGGCGCAAGGTTCGACCTTTGCAGGATAAACAAATAAAAACTGATGTGACCTGCTACCATAATACCGAACACCATCGCCGCAGTGCGACGCGTTGCAAAAATGAGTGCGAAGAACAGCACCACGATATCGAAAGCAAAAACCTGAATGCCGACGCTGAGCGGTTGCAGCGGCACGACCATGATGTGAGCGAGATGCACCGTTCCGTGGATCGTGACTACAACCGCAAGGGCGTACCGGCCTGCAGCGCGCTCCAATTCTCCCTTTAGCACCGATCGCAGGCACACAATGCCGGCGATTGCCACGATGAGATTCGCAACGATTCGAGGCACGATAGCCGGCGGCTGAATCCAGGCGGTCTTTGCGATATTCAACGCAATAAACACCAGTACCAAAAGCGTACTGCCAGCCAACAATCGAGCCTTCCGCCCTACGGAAAACGGACGATCTTGGTAGACGGTATCGAGTTGAGCGAGAGAATGTGTGAGGAAGCGCGACATAGCGAAATGCGGCGGCTATCCGCCAAGCTGAGGATAACAACCTACAAACCATTGTGCGCATAATGCAAGTATTTGGCGAAACACGCAGGGCAAAGGTCTCATCCCTATTGCCGGCCAATATCCCTCGGCTAAACTCGGAATGTCAGATTCTGAGGTCTGAACGCTGGTGCCTGATCTCCCGCCCCGCAGACGGACACTACCCGATCGAGCGTTCCCCGGCGCCGTTCATGCATCGTCCGGCGTGTGCAATCGCACACCGGAGCCGCTCATGCCTGCCCGGTGAACGTGCGGACTTAAGGCAGCGAGCGCGACCAAATCCACGATCGCGGCCGCGAGTTCCTGCGCCCGCGATAGTCTACGTGCCACACCCCACTGGATCGCTCGGCTGCACCCGGGAGGGCAAAGGGTGTTATTTCCGCATCCGTGTTCATCCTGACATCCGTGGTAAAAGCCGCCGTTTCTGTATTCATCATAAGGACAGCCAACCCAAGAGAAACAATCGTCAAAGCCCGCCGGTTACGCCAAACTCAAGTTTCGGCATCGGCAACGAATTATTGGCCCAACCAAGCGAACGGCCCAGGCACCAAGACACGAGCTTAACCCACGATCGGAACAATAGGCGTAACCCAAAATTGATTTGCCTGAAGTTGTCTCTGGGTAGGGCGCAACATTTCTTAAACCGCCTTCGCTTGTCATAGCCCTGCACGAAAGGGGCTAAGCACAAAAAAGGGGCTCCGAAACCGGAACCCCTTGCGAGAGGAAATATTGCTGAGCCAGCTTCAGGTGAGATCGCTACGATTAGAATCTGAAGCGCACACCCAAGGCGATCGTGCTGATCTTGAGAGTAGGATTCGAGCCATAGATATCAGCTTTGGCGGTCGAATAGCGATAGCCAAGGTCGAGAGCGAACCGGTCATTAATATTCCAGACCAGTCCGGCGGTGGCACCATAGGCGAACGAGGTTGTGCTCGTGGAGTCGCTCCAGCTCATCGAAACCGGTGTCGCGATCGGATTCGATGCGGTTCCTTCGGAGGTGTATTTGATATTTGCCACGCCGAGCGAAGCACCGAGATAGGGACGAATGGGTGACGTTTTTCCTAGGAAGAGGTAACGATAATTGAACAGCACAGGCATGACTTTGATCTTGGTCTCGGAGTTGCTTGTCGTACCGGAATACACTCTAGAATAATCTTTAGAAAAGGTGGTTAAACTAACCGAGAGACTGAGATCGTGTTCGGCTTGGGCGCCCAGAGTCGTGCCACCCGTCACCCCAAATCCAATGTCTTTACTAAAGCCCGAACCGTTAAATTCGGCACTGCCGTAGAGCAACTCCGGGCGAACGTAGGATTCGGCGAAGGCCGAAACACTGATGGCGAGCAAAGCAGCCAGAGCTGCGATCTTTTGGATCATTTTCATAGTATGATAGAGTGAGTGTGTAGTTGGAGGTACTGCCCGTTAAATTTGTTCCGTTAAATTTGTCGCTGTTTTTTGATTCGCCTACCGTCCTTCCTAAAAGAGGTAAATTTCGTGCTTGCACTCACTCATGCCAGCCCGGTCTGGTCGTTTGAGTCGATGTGACACGATCACGCTCGTACCGCTAACAATCTTCACTCCCCGATTTGCCATCAGCGCGGCGGAGTGCGTTTCGCCTTAAAAGCCTCCAGATCGAAAAACACGATTCTGCCATCGGGCAGCGTCTCGACGGGCTCCCGTCCCGAGGTGTATTCGTCGGGATATTTTTCGCCAGCGGCCGACCCCGTCAGTTGTTTTATGAAATGATCTGGACCGACAAGGTCGGAATATTCAGCGGTCGGGCGGCCAGGATGCTCGAAGAAGTATTGGCCCTGCGCCTGAGAAAGCATGCGAAGATTCTCCACGATCACCAGATCCTGCAGGTCCTCCTGATATTTCGCGTAGGCGATTTTCTCCGCTTTATTCATGGCGGTGGCATTTTCGAATACCGGGCGAAAGTGGCGAACCAGCGGAATACCGACAACGAGTAGCAAAACCAGCACGACAACTTTTGCGATGGGCCAGAAAACCCCAGCCTTCCCTTTCTCGAAGTTCTCCGCCACAGGCTCCTGCTTGGACTTGCCGGAAAAATAGCGGTTCGCCGCCGGCAGGAAAACCAACACGAACGAAATACACGGAGCAATCAGTGACGTGAGATCGGAAACCATACTCCTTGAACTAAATCCCTGTTGAGACCAGTAGATGATGAGGGTTGCCACTCCGTAGAGAAACGTCCCGGCAAAGAGCAGACGCACAAGATTCATGCCGAAGAGCAGCGCGACAGCATAGGCCAGCTGTATCACAGTCGTGCCGAGGAAAACCCACCAAAACGGCAACAAGCGCGCTACCGACGTCACATTGAGAGCAACCACGATGCTGAATATTTGAGCAGCGACCAGAATCACGGCAGCCCACTGAACACAACGAGGCGCAATGCTGAAGGGGTTTTTCATTTTCTAAGCAAAGACATCCGAATTAACCGTTATCGGCAAGGTAGAACCACCCACAACAAACCCGGCGACCTTTCGAGCGCCGGGACTACATCATACCTGACATCCGCCACCCGCACCAACAGCCGGCGGAAACCGAACCAGCGTCAAATCGGGCTCAGCGAGCCCGACACATCGTTGCGGAACAACCTCCGCCCCACCGCTGCCGTTATCACGGCCCCTTGACTCAATACGTCGCGCCGATCACTGACCCAAGTCTCCCGACGATGGCGTCACAGATGCCGACGGCAGAAGGGGTGGCTGGTTTGGCTGGTTTTTTCGAATGAGACATGAGATCGCTCCACCCACTCCCATGGTCGCAGCGACAAAGAAGATTCCCGCAACCCACTGAAAGATATTCGTCGTGCCGAGTGCCACGTTGGCCAGACCGGTGAGCCACGCACCAACAGCCACAACCGCCAAGTGCGCCCATCTTTTTTCACGCGTCAAACTACCGACGATCGAAAACCCAATGGTTGCCGTGATCAGATTGCTCACGCCAAGCACGAGGACATTCACAGGTTCACCGCGCAGGCCACCCACCACGCCAATGACAAAACCGCCAACGAACGTAAGACCAAAAACAATCGCCACATCTCGAAGCACAACCAGCCAGCGAATACGTGTTTGGGCTGAGGGCATTGATGGAGGGATTTCATTCATAAATTGTACGAGACATCAGAGGCGCCAAAATAGAAGTTATGGGCGGCAGGGTCACTTTGAAAACTCGATCGCAGTGACGTCCAGGAACCGGGTCATGGATTTAGTTTTGACGTCCTCTCGCTCACGAATGGTTGCGGTTATCTTTGCGGCGCGGCCGGTCATGCCAGGCTGGATTAACTTCGAGGGAATCTCGGCTGGAATGTTTACCGGTCCCGTGCAGGCCCGGCAGTGTACAAAATAGTCCGCGCCTCCTCCTTTGCGTTCTACGATGACGATCTGTCCGTCAGAGGTAACAGTGGCGCCCACTTTGGAATCGGCAAAGGGCGAGAAGAAGTCGGCGCGCAACGAACCGACGGCTACCGCGAAGAGCAAAACGAGGAACGTGACTGTTTTCATACCTCAAGCTACACGAACAACCCGCCAAACTCAATCCGCACCGCCTGTCGTGCTCCCGGTGGAGTCGGAGGCCTGTTTCTTTTTCACCACAACGAACGCGGCGGCCGACAAGTTGGATACTCCGTCTGCGGCCAGCGTGGCGATATCGTAACCCATGCCCTGAAGACCGTTGGTCCAGAGAATGGCACCGGTTTGTTGATCCAAGCAGAACAACTCGCCGTAGGTATGCGCGTAAACGTGTCCGTCCTGAACCAATAGACTGACGAAACGGTCACCGCTGGTGATGCCGCTTTTCAGCTTCGTCTGCCAAAGCGTGCCGCCGGTGGCCTTGTCGACCGCGACCACGTGAGCCTTCACGCCAACATAGAGAATGGAGGATGTCATAAAGTGGGTTTTACCTCAGAAAGTTAAGACGGCGAGATCATGGAGTGTTCAGGGATGAGCCACTCCGGATGTCGGCGTAGATGTTGAAGGAAAAGCCGTCCCAGCGTTACGCTCTGGTCGCTGGTTAAGTTCGCTTTTACTCTCGCGAGCCGGTCCGTACGAAATCAATCGTGAAAACTGAAAATAGTATGTCGGTTTAACTTTATAACCGGCCCTTTCGGCAGCCTCGACGTCTTCCTTGTTTCGCT
>Ga0302321_100005270_pt1 | contig 11305 bp, 12 predicted proteins | sample Fen_T0_1_FD_202505 | JGI IMG/M metagenome (GOLD analysis project Ga0302321, IMG submission 202505) | Peat permafrost microbial communities from Stordalen Mire near Abisko, Sweden - Fen_T0_1 | ecosystem: Environmental > Terrestrial > Soil > Wetlands > Permafrost | place: Sweden: Abisko...
AGCATTGTTATGGAACATGCTCTTCCCAAAGAACCAGCTGCAACCATTGGTAGATTGTGTGATAAAGCACTATACTGTTTCTAATTCTGTGCAGAAGAGATATGCACAAAGACTAATTTCATATTTTTTGAGCGATTTGAGCGATTTGAGCGATTTGAGCGATTTGAGCGATTTGAGCGATTTGAGATATTTGAGATATTTTAGCAATTTGAGATATTTTAGCGATTTGAGCGATTTGAGATATTTGAGATATTTTAGCAATTTGAGCGATTTGAGCAATTTGAGCTATTTGAGCGATTTTAGCAATTTGAGCTATTTGAGCTATTTGAGCAATTTGAGCAATTTGAGCGATTTTAGCAATTTGAGCGATTTTAGCAATTTATTGATCACGAAAGAAACGACAGAAATAGCTCGGTCTTCTTTACTCGTCACTGATAAATCGGAGAAAATCGATCTTTTACATATTCTCCAGGCGCGCATACTACAACTTCAGAAAAACAACAAATATGGTAGTGAGATTGAAGCAGAAGTGCAGTCCCTGGCACGTGCCGTACTTCAAGAGCTAGCATCGACACCTGTCGATAAAGACGTGCAGAGAGCAGTGCTGGATATTCTACAAGTGCTGCCAGCACGTACAAGGACTGAGATTGCACTGATATGGGAACTCCTCGATGAGGCGCAGGATGAACAGATCCAGAATGCCTACGCTTACGCCCTACAACGAGCTCAACCAATTGACGAGGCTGCGTGGCAAGAGTTGGAGAAAGGGAAAAGTTCATCTGTGAAAGCGGTGAGAGGGGCAGTGGAAGAGGCGAGAAGAAAAAGAGAGAAAAGGGAAGAGAGGAAAAAACGCAATGCCGCAGCAAAAAGAAACTGAACGTGTGCGCGACATTTTTGATGCATCCGCCGCAGAGTACGATAAGGGAATAACATTCGCCGAGAGGCTCCTTTTTGGTGATGGCCGCGCCTGGGCCTGTTCGCAGGCGCGCGGGCAGGTGCTGGAGATTGCGCTTGGCACTGGACGCAACTTGCCCTTCTATGCAGCAGATGTGGAGCTCACAGGAATAGAGATTAGCCCTGCGATGCTGAAGATTGCTAGCCAGCGTGCACGCAGCCTGGATCGAGCAGCAAATCTGCTCCTTGGGGATGCACAGGCGTTACCGTTCCCTGATCAGTCTTTCGATACGGTTATGTGTACGATTGCACTTTGCAGCATTCCTGATGATCGGCAGGCGGTTGCGGAGGCGTGGCGTGTGCTGCGTCCAGGGGGCTGCTTCGTCGCTCTGGAGCATGTGCGCAGTCCGAACGCGCTTATACGCGGGCTTGAACGGTTGCTCGAAGCCTCGACGGTGCGCAATCAAGCGGACCATCTTTTACGCGAGCCGATGGAAAGCGTGCAGGCAGCTGGTTTTAGTATTGAATATCTTAAGCGGCTCAAGTTGGGCATCATCGAGCGCTTGATTGCACGCAAAACCGCATAATGACTCTGTTGGCGAATACTGCATATTGCCTAAAATGAAAGCGAGGTATCACGCATGTTCTTGCTTGACCCAACTTTCGCGAAGGCCCGTTTTTGTGCATCTTGTTGTATTCGCCAACAGAGTCTATAATAGATGAGTATTGTTCTGCTTTTTACTATGGTATAAAACAGGCAAGATATGCATGCGGAGCATGAAAAGACGCTAATCTTTGAATATGCCGATTGATGACTCCAGTGGGAAATTTGGTCCGGTCATCCTGCATTCTGCGAAACGGAGAGAGAAACAGGCGCAAGACACCATGTCGTAGGCAAAAAATGGTGCAGCGAGGGTACGGACGCGATGGAAAGGAAAATCTGGTCCGTACCGCTGCTCTTCGATCATGCTTCTGAAACAAGGCGATGCCTCCTTTTGTTCGGCCCGATGCAGCCAGGGCGACACGAGCAAGCCGCCCTTGCCTTGTGTGTCTCTCCAAGACAACACATCCCGGTATGATGTCCGGACAAAATTTCCCAGTGGAGTCATTTATCATGCACGATAAATCGGCACCTTCAAGGAGAAGTGTCTTTCCCTGTTCTCCGTCTATTTCTTGTCTGCTCTTTGCATTCGGAACGCAGCGACTACGACGTTGATATGTATGGGACGTCACGTATAGAGTGCAACGAATCGAGGTAAGGAGCATTGGGTACGCAGTTTGACCGCCATCGATAACCATGGCATGCCCAACGACGAATGCCAATACGATTGATTTCTTCTTAAGAAGATGCGCTTTGGGCTGATACAGCTGCTTCCAGGGGTCTGGTGAGTTCGAGGTCAATGACGAGCGTGATCTCGTCGCTTGCGATCAGACCACCACCCGCCAATACCGCGTTCCAGTTCAGATCCCAATCTTTGCGGTTGATCTTTCCGCGCAAGCTGAAGCCAGCACTATAGGTGTTAAAAGGGGTTACATTTACTCCGCCATATTCTCCATCCAGTATCACTTCTTTTGTGATACTGCGAATGGAGAGCTCACCAATGAGTTGACCGTGATCTGCAGTGGTCAAAATCACCTGCTTGCTCTTGAAGGTGATAACGGGAAAATGTTCAACATCGAAAAAATCAGCCGAGCGAAAATGGTCATCCCGCTGGAGATTGCGCGTGTTGACGCTCGCCGCTTCGATCTGGATATCGACGGTGGAGTTAGTCAGGTCATGCTCGTCAAAGACTACTGTTCCGGCAAACTTCTCGAATTCTCCTCGCACCGTCGACACCATCATGTGCCGACCGGTAAAGCCGATGTAGGTATGCCCTGTATCTAATTGCCAACTCATAGCATATCCTTCCTTTTCTCTCATGCATTATCATCGAGTGTGGTTCGACGATAGCTCTGGACAATCTCTCTTTTCTCGTTCATCTTCCCTCCTTGGCCTGAGAGGGGAGATATCTCGTTCTTCTCTACGCAACTCACTCCGCTTAACCGGGTACATTTCTATCGATTAATCGTTGCATAGAGTATTGTTGCGCATACAACTATTGCAGTATACCATAAAATTGTTGCGTGTGCAAGTGTTGCATGTGCAACAACTTTATGGTACACTGAGCCTATGGAGAATTCACTGAAGCAAAAACAACTGGTGGCGTGGCAAACATTCGTCACTGCTCATGCAGTAGTGATTGAGCTGATTGAGCAGGAGCTTGTTGAGGCGAAGCAACTACCGCTATCGTCTTATGACGTTCTACTCGCGCTTGTGCAAGCTCCCAACCGTCGCTTGCGGATGCATGAACTAGCACAGGCGGTGGTATTAAGTCGAAGCGGCTTAACACGTCTGGTAGATCGCCTGGAGCAAGAGGGGCTACTTGCACGAGATCGCAGTGGCCCTGATCGACGTGCGACATACGCCGTCCTGACCTTGAAGGGCTTTCGCGCTTTTCGAGGAGCGTGGCCCATTTACGCTCAAGGTATTCTTAAATACTTTATTCAACATCTCACCGAACAGGAGATATCTACGCTCTCTGAGGCACTTGGGCGAGTAGTTGCTACAGCGCGTAATTCATCTTCCTCCACCATACCAAAACCATAATGAAGAGGCAAAGTGGGCGATTCCTTGCCTCCGTACTGCTCTGCCAATATTCATAGCGCCGTAGGCGCGCCAGCGGGATTGTTTGAAGCTTGACAGAGCAGTACGGTCAGATAGCTACAGTGGAAGCCATGAAAAAGGCAATAGAGCTCTCACCGCCTCTTGTGCCTCTGCATGCATACATATATATACGCTATTACCAGCAGCGCACCACTGCAGGATAGAAAGATCATCAGCGCCATAACAGGCGTATTGCGAGGGAAAATATCTATACCGTTCTGGATCAGAAGGGCTAACACAAAGCTCAGCAAGCTTAAGAGAGCATCAGCGACAAAAAGAAAAAATAACAGTAGCAGGATTATGTCTAACGCGATCCAGCCAGCTCCTCTTTTCCAATAGCTCTTGACCGGTTCACCAGCATGCCGTTTCATCATTACATGCGAGATACTTTTATGAATACGTGAGTATATACCCACGCTAACCCACAAAACCAGAGCACTCAAGAACGTCAAACCCGCCAGAAACCACATTGCATCGACTGCCATATACATCTTCTACCTTCCTTACTCTTTCACAACAACATCAAACCATCCACAACAACAAACATCCTGTTCTCAATATAACATAAAAATATACAATATTACAGTATATCTATCAATAGCATAGAGCATCTCGAATGCCTACTTCGAGTCAGGTTTCTATTTTAATTATTCTTTATACACTTACTACACTTCATATCACCCTATTTTGTAGCGGGCTTGGAGAGCGGCCTCGTTTTTATCTAAGTAGACCTTAAACTTGTGTTATACTTGGGTTGTTTTCTATTGCCTGCAGGATGAGCAACAAGGTCCTACAATCGAAAGAGGCAAAGCGCTCTTCGTTACATGCATTTTTTATGTGCTCCACACTATCGTTTATCAAAGCATGGAGATGGCTTCAGAAATATCTTTACGTCCATCAATATACTGGCAGCCAGCTTGTTGCCATCGCATTCGCCATACATCCCATAAGAGAAAGGATGACATCATGATCCAACGTATCAATCCCCCCGGCCTTCATCAGACGCCCGGGTATCATCATATAACTGTGACTAATGCCGCCCGGACGGCTTTTCTAGCTGGCCAGTGTCCACTCAACGAGCAGGGACAGCTTGTTGGTCCCGACAACCTGAGCGCACAGGTCGAGCAAGTGATCCGCAACATCGTCGTCGCTCTATCCGCCGTTGGCGCAAGTCCTGAGGATGTGGTGCGTACCGTAATCTATGTTGCCTCAGCCAATCGTGACGACCTCGCCCTGGTCTGGACAATCCTGCGCAACTCCGCGATCTCGACGGCATTGAGCACCGCCAGCACATTACTCGGAGTCGCCCAACTTGGCTATAACGGACAGCTTGTGGAGATCGACGTTACAGCTATTCTGCCCGATTAAGACAGCTTTCGAATTGAACATCTCTTCCACACAAAAATGTTCTTTTTACACTTAAAAGCTCCTTGCATCACTGTATGCAAGGAGCTTTTAAGAAGCAGCAGGAAAATGAGTAAAAGGGCAAAGCGTCCTTGTGAGTTGACGCGAATCTTGTGCCCTTACAGCTCGGCAACTCAAGCCACTACGACTTATGGCTTAGCCTCCGGCCAGAGGTGCCAGACGCACAAATTGTATGCTTGTTGTGGGCGTGAAGCTGATCTCCTCATCTAAGGTCTTGATGCGTTTATTGTCGATCAACACAAGATATGTTCCATTTTGAAAGGCGCGCAGAGTTTTCTGAATCTGCGTTTTGGTGTCTGGCACAGAGATGTCGTTCTGACCGGGCAGGCGAATCATACCTGACTGAACTTGAGCTGCAATCTCTTCTTCACTCAGATATCCGCGCTTGCTTGCTTCCTGTTGCGGCTGTCCGTCCTGTATGTGTGGCATGCTCTTCATGCGCTGCATGGTCTCTTCGCGGATGCCTTCTGCCACAATTCTCTGGATCAGTTCGGCGACGGTCAGCCGTTCCTCTAGCACGTTAAGCGTCAGGTGTTCGGGATCTTGAGCTTTAAGTGAGCCAATTGTGCGCGTGTGCACTTCTAATGTAAGCATGAATCTCCCTTTCTTAATTAAGATAACATTTTTGCGGGCAATTGACGCAAGATGGTCGAGTCGGTGATGTTTTCGTCATTGGCAAGGAGCAGGATTTTACTGATTATCTCGGCAGTTTTGAGATCGTTTTTCTCGAAGGGCAGATAGAGCTTCTGCATGTCGTAGCGCTTCTGCGTATCATAGCGAGGCACAATACACAGATAGCGTCCACCTGGCTCTGTATAGATGGTGCCACTCCCCAGATCGACTTTATAACTGCAACGTATCCCATCAATATGTGCCAGACGCCCCTCAACCCGTACGGCAGAGCCAAGATCCAATAGTGGAAGCAGTTCACGTAGCAGTAACTCACGCTGGCGGGCCTGTGCAGCGTAATCTACACCTTGCGAGAGCCTGATTTCCTCTACATCCCATTGCTGTCTGGTCCCCTGGCTCTCACGCACCAGATATTGATCGATATCATGCATTGCCTCTGAGAAGATGATCGGTGGAATTTCACGCAATGGCAGACAGACCAGATCGAGATCAAGCCGAGGTTGTGACCAGACCATGCCATGATCCAGCGGGTAAAAGGCGATCTGCCGCAGGATCTTATATGTATTCTGTCGATTGCTTTCTGTCCAGAGATAGGCACGTATATTGTGGCTCTGGAAATCATGCCAGCATACACTCCATGTGCTGCTCCATCCGCGGTGTCCTGCTGATTGTATGGCATCGTACGGTATAACATGCGTTGAGAAACGATTGCTATATGTGCGTGTCTGCTCTTCAGCGGGTGTGAGCACATACGTCTCGCGAAATATCTGTTTGAATGGCTGGATTATCTTGTGCGTTACAATAGAGCGTTGCCAGCGCGAATGCTCTTCTGGCGTCATTTCGACGGGATGCACGATCCGTAAACGATGCTCGTCGCTAATAAGTACAGCTTCTCCCTCAGCGTTCCGCCAGTTACCCTGATCGTCAAAGCACGCATAGGCATAGTGTGTATCATCTGGGAGAGATATGCCCCAGACCAGACGACGAGCGAGATGTCTGGAGATCTGATGTGCAGCAATAGTACCCTGCCACGCAGCATACGACCAGATTCGTCGCTCTTTCATGGCAGCCGCCAGACATTTTTTCTGTACAGCAAGCACCCAGGAGAGCATTTTTGCTTTTTCTGCCAGGAGCTGCCATTGCTCTTCTAAAATCGCAGGGCGCTGGCGAAGCATTTTACCATCTGCGCCGCGAACGCTACGCTGCATGCGTCCGGCAGGGCTGATCCCCAAATGAAGCGTGAACTCATCAACGTGCCAGGTACATTCCCCTTGCACATTTAGACCATACGTGAAGATCGCACGATCCTTCAGTTCCTCCGCCGTCATGCCATGCTTGCTCGCGAGATCTGGCATGATCCCATCAATATGGGTCAGCGTACCCCGGTCCCTTGTACGCTGCTGAATCTGCAGCAGGCGCATTACGGCATCTTCGTCAGCCCACTGCACCATTGGCCAGACCGCGCTCTGACGATGCTTGATGCGTATCAGAGACATCAGAAGATCACGCACCTGCACATCAGGAAAATCTACGAGCGCCCAGCAGGCTCCATGAGCAATTTTGTACAGGCGGTGATCCTTGTCCGATACAAGGCATTCATACCAGGTGGCTCCCTCCTTACACCACTTCTTCAAGCTACCTGGGGCATAGACGTGAGCACCATATCTATTGATAATGCCGTGTTCAGAGCTCTCAATTGGTGACAAAAGCTGTCCACGCTCATGCTCGACCAACATTCTAGTATCGGCTTCATTGGCGAGACTCTTATACCATGTCGTTTTCATCGACAATCCCATCATTAGATGACACATCAGAGGAGCTGGTATAATCGTCTTCAGTTCTGTCCAGTTACATAACCATTTCCTGGTTGGCTGCTTGCCACGACTTGTGAGCATGTGCTGGAGAATTGACTGCAGGGCATCGGGGTGAACGGTGAAATACTGCCGTAGTTCGTCAGCATATTCTCCAAAGGTTGCATCCCACTGGCACCAGATATCTATTGTCTGTAGCAAGGTTTGTGCATCCATCCTGATTATTTCCCCGATCTCTTATGAATGTTTCTGCTGTCTTATTCTTTTGTTCGGCTTTAAAAATGGTAATAAAACAAGATTGGAGAAGTTATTTGGCTGCTGGCAGTATACTAATGGTGTACTTGTAATGTGCAGGCTGAATATCGCCCACTTAAATAGCTGGCTTGAAAGGATGTAAAACGAGGGATGGCACATATCGATGCTTACTTGCGCTTCAATGGCAATTGTCGTGAGGCGATGACGTTCTATAAAGAGTGTCTGGGGGGAGAACTAACAATGCAAACGGTCGCAGAGTCGCCGCTGGCGGACCAGATTCCAGCAGAAATGGCGCAGAATATTCTTCATGCGACTCTCATAAAAGACCGTCTGACGCTTTTGGGCTCCGATATGGTCGGGCCAGAAGGTCTCATACAGGGAAATACGATCTCGCTCTCCCTCAATTGTGGGAGCGAGCAAGAAATACATGAATTTTTCGCCAGTCTTTCTTCCGATGGGCAGGTGACACACCCGCTGGAAAGCGCCTTCTGGGGCGCAACATTCGGCGATCTCATCGATAAATATGGCATAAGCTGGTTACTTAGCTATGATAAAAATGTGCGCGATTAATCAAGGCTCTCTTCCAGACCTTGACATAATAAGAGTTTAGTGCTAAACTCTTATTAGAAGAAAGAAAGGGGACAGTGGAATGCTTGGTTCATCAGTGCTAGCATGGTTGCGTCTCTTTCGCGTCTTTCAGAAAATTGATCGCGCACAGACTGTCCATTTACGCGCCTGGGGATTAAATGTGGCCCAGTTCGATGTTCTAGCTCGTGTAGGGGCGCAGCGGGGCATAACTCAACAGGCGCTGGCCGATAGTCTGCTGGTGACGAAGGGCAATATCTCTCTCTTGCTTGATCGCATGGAGCGTCTGGACCTGCTCAAACGTTGTCCTGAAAAACGCAATAAATATCTTGTGCTTACAGAGAAAGGGCAGGAGCTTCACGATCGCGTTGTGCCAGCTCACGAGGAGTTGATTGCACAACAGATGACCGGCTTATCAACCGTTGAGGTGACTGAATTACAGCGGCTCCTGCGCAAACTCGATCACGCGCTCCCTTAAGTCGGTTTTTTTTAAATGCTGAGTTTAGTGCTAAACTCTGGTAAACAGGGTATAATCGTTTTATATGAGAGTTTCAATTCAGAAAGGAAGACGACACTCATGCAATTAGGTGGTCTCCATCACATTACAGCCATTACTGGCAATGCTTCACAGAATGTTAATTTTTATACGCATGTTCTGGGCCTGCGCCTCGTTAAGAAGACGGTGAATCAGGACGACGTGAGCGCCTACCATCTCTTCTATGGAGATGAGACGGGTAAGCCGGGCTTCGATATGACCTTTTTTGATTGGCCAATGTCCGCTCCCAATCATATGGGCGCAGGTACGGTCTCTGGCATTGCCTTTGGCGTGAATGGTCGCGAGGCTCTGGAGTGGTGGGCGCAGCGGCTCAATAGCCTCAAAGTAGCGCACGATGGCATCCAGATACGTGGGGATAAGGCCGTTCTCGCCTTTCGCGATCCCGAGGGCCAGCATCTGGAGCTGATCGATGCCCAGGGTAAGCTGCAGAGTACCCATTGGCAGGGCAGTCCCGTTCCTGCCGAGATGGCTATTCAGGGTTTCTACGCCGTACGCTTGATCGAGCGCGCCCTGAATCCAACAGCAGCGTTCTTGACTGAGACGCTTGGCTTCCGGCAGAGTGGTAGCTATCAATCGGCTGAGAATACGACGATCTATACCTTTGAAACCGGACCCGGCGGACCCGGAGCCGAAGTACACCTGGATATACGCCCTAGCATGCCCAATGGCCATCCAGGCATTGGAGGCGTGCACCACGTCGCTTTCCGCACGCCCGACGACGAGGAGCAGCAGCAATGGCATGAGCAGATTGCACAGAAGACCAGGAGCTTGTCAGATATCATCGACCGCTTCTACTTCCACTCGATCTACTTCCGTGAGCCCGGTGGCGTCCTCTTTGAGATCGCAACGGATGGCCCTGGCTTTACCGCAGACGAAGATAAAGAGCATCTCGGTGAGCGTCTGTCTCTACCACCATTCCTGGAGCCACATCGTAAAGAGATTGAGGCAAATCTCCAGCCAATCGTTCCCTTCCAGGCGGCCCAGTAAGCAATAGACTGACCCCCGTCAACTGGCGGGGGTCCCTATACACATCAACGGAGGAAAGAGTGAGCGTTCTGAAGGCAAAAAGAAAGCAATCCATACCCGTATTACAGAAAAAGACCCACCCTATTTTCCTTTCCCCTCACGCTCTACAATTAATCGCATATTTATTCAACCAATCACGCAAGCACCATATATATATTTAGCAATTGACAATAAATACACCATACCATATAATAGATGCAAAGTTGCCAGCGTGATAAGCATGTAAATATCTCATCCATATATGCCTACATTGAGATATTCGCGACATTTCAGATCTGGCGAGGTACTCGTTCTGAGGCAAATACTTATTATTAAGCTCATCCTATCTTGTTATTGATAATTTCGTGAGGAGGAAGTACGATGAATTCACATGTACGTGTTGTCATCGGGTTGGTTGCTGGTATAAGCATAATAATGATCTTTATTGTAGGTTTTCATGCAGGTGGGCCAAATGTTTTAAAAGTTGGGTTATACTCTCAACTTGTTGGTGCGTTTATCGGAGGTGCTCTTGTCCTTCTGTCTGTAAACTTTTTCTCTCGCACAGGAGCACACGGCGCGTCCTGGGGCAGGCGTGAGCGACTTGCGTGGACATGTGTTGGCCTGGGGTGTATTTTTTGGGGCCTGGGCGAGTGCTACTGGCGCTATATGAGTGCGCAGGGGCAAAATCCTTTTCCATCGTTCGCGGATCTGGGCTATTCTGCGTTTCCCCCCTTTGTCTTCATAGGACTCTTGTTGCAACCATTTCCTGGCACGAGCCGGCGACACGTTTTAATTCTGCTCGATAGCCTTATCGCCATGGGGGCGCTGTTTGCTATCGCCTGGTTTTTGCTGCTTGGTCCACTTGCGCAAGCTCCTGGAGAGGCCACGCTCGCCACAATTCTTGGGCTTTACTACCCAACGACGGATATCGCGTTGCTGAGCTGCCTCATATTTTTGCTACTGCGTGGTCAGGGCCGCCTCTATCGGACGCCCGCGCACCGCATCAGTCTGCTTATCCTGGGCATAGGCCTGAGCGTATTCGCTATCTCTGACTTCTTTTTTAACATACTACAAAACGCTGGCACCTATGTCGATGGGACGTGGATCGATCTTGGCTGGCCTCTCGGCATTATGGCCATAGGGGTGGCGGCCTATCTGCGCCTCTCTCTCCCTAGTGCATTTCCACTTGACCTTTTCGGGTTTCGTAGGTATACTAGCCTCGCTGGGGGGCGGCAGGAGCAAATGTCCTTTCGCGACCCGTTTGAGGGTACTGAAACTAACTCGCTGGCCGGCAACACTCGAACTAATAATGATGATGTGACCCAATCCATTGTGGCACAAACGCGCTTTGGGCTTACGCAAGCTCTCCCCTATCTACTAGTGGGGCTCCTCTTCTCCGTACAGGTACTCAACATACTCAGCACAAATAGGGTTCAGCAA
>Ga0302321_100005271_pt1 | contig 11303 bp, 9 predicted proteins | sample Fen_T0_1_FD_202505 | JGI IMG/M metagenome (GOLD analysis project Ga0302321, IMG submission 202505) | Peat permafrost microbial communities from Stordalen Mire near Abisko, Sweden - Fen_T0_1 | ecosystem: Environmental > Terrestrial > Soil > Wetlands > Permafrost | place: Sweden: Abisko...
GCTGCCACCAGTTTCTTATCCAGGCTATCTGTAAGCAAGTCATCGAACTCCTCAATAGTGCATCACGTGAACAGGCAAATTTACAGGATGTAATAGAGGCAGAGCAGGAGGTGTTCGCAAATTGGTCCGCCTACTTCTGGGATCTATGGGATAACTGTGATGGCCCACAGGCTGCATGCTTGCGTGCACTTCTGGCACTCACACAGGCCGATCTCTCACAGGTGGCGGACCAGACAGGCGAGCCAGCACAAACAGTGCAGGATGAGTTGAAAAAACTTCTTTTACGTGATATTGTGCTTCTTGACCAGGGTCTCTATAGCATAGCGGTGCCTATGTTTGCCCGCTGGATGCAACAGAATCTCTAAGTACAACTCCAACCGGTGTTGTAGAGAACTGTCACCATTACAGTTCGCCAGTACGTATCCCCAATATCATCTTTTTTTTCATGCCTCGCTGCGAGGAAAAGAGATGTTTTCCACTTTGTAGTTATCTACCAATAGAAAAAAAATGGAGAAGGCGTATATGGCAAGCAGACCTTTAAGCAACCTCTGGCGCGTCAAACCCATTGACCGCATTATGCAACAAAGCGACGAACAACAGCATGGCCTCAAGCGTACACTCACGGCATTCAGTATCACACTACTCGGCATTGGTGCGATTGTCGGTACCGGTATTTTTGTGTTGACTGGTGTTGCTGCCGCGAAGTACGCTGGTCCCGGTTTGATACTTTCTTTTATTGTGGCCGGCATTGCAAGTGGCCTGGCCGCTATCTGCTACGCGGAATTCGCCAGCACGGTCCCCATTGCCGGGAGCGCCTATACCTATTCGTATGCGACGCTCGGCGAGATGGTTGCATGGATTATTGGCTGGGACTTGATTCTAGAATATGCTGTCGGCGCTGCTGCGGTGAGCATCGGTTGGTCTGGCTATATTGTTGATCTGCTCAAGAGTGCGTTAGGCATTACGATTCCTAAAGCTCTGACGGTGTCGCCTTTCTCTGGCGGCATCATTAACTTGCCCGCATTTCTTGTCATCCTGTTGATCACCGCACTACTTGTCCTGGGTACCTCTGAAAGTACGCGTATCAATAACATTATTGTGGGTGTGAAACTTGTCGTTATTGCTTTCTTTTTGATTATCGGCTTCGGCCATGTCAATCCGGCGAACTGGAATCCGTTCTTGCCCTTTGGGGCTGGGGGCATCTTTCGCGGGGCGAGTATTATCTTTTTTGCCTATATCGGCTTTGATCAGATCTCTACCTCTGCGGAAGAGGCGCGTAACCCTTCAAAGGATCTACCACTCGGTATCTTCTTAAGCTTGCTTGTCTGTACCGTGCTGTATATCCTGGTGACTGCGGTCCTTACCGGGATGGTCTCTTATACAAAACTTGATGTGGCTTCCCCTGTCTCTCATGCGTTGATCCTGGTTGGACTCAATGCCGCCGGGTCGGTCATCTCGTTCGGCGCGGTCTGCGGACTGACGACGGTGCTGATCGTTCTTCTCTATGGTCAGAGCCGTATCTTCTTCTCTATGGCACGTGATGGTCTCCTACCCAAACTCTTCTCACACGTCCATCCACGCTTCCACACGCCATATGCGTCGAGCTTACTTATCGGTGCCTTCGTCGCGCTCATCGCGGGCTTGACACCAATCGATGTGGTGGCGGAGCTTACGAATATTGGTACATTAGCTGCATTCGTGCTGGTCTCAGCGGCAGTGTTAATCCTGCGTCGCACTCAGCCCGATCTGCGCCGCGGCTATCGCGTCCCCTTTGTTCCGCTTATCCCCATTCTCTCCGTGATTGCTTCGCTGGTACTGATCGTGAGCTTGCCGTTGGTCACGATCCTGCGCTTCGTTGTCTGGCTCGCGGTGGGCATGGTCGTCTACTTACTATACAGTCGCCACCATAGCAATCTGGAGGACGAGACGGCTGAAGTAGAGGAAGAAAACCTGGTCGATGCTTCATGACCTTCTCAGGATGACAAGCGACTCAACTGGCACAACTGTGGCAGTTGAGTCGTAATAACCCAACCTATCCGTATTAGTAAGCACATACCACTTTTATGATAGAGAGGAGAAAGCAATGGCACAGATAAGCAAGACACAGGATATCACGAAGTCTGATAGCAATCTAGACTATAAGAAATTGGCAGTGCCGCCAGTGGCAGCGCTACTATGGTTGCTGGCCGTTGCCGGGCTCATTGCGCTGTCCTTTTTCGCGCATACGTTGCGCCAGCCGCTCCCCTATGAACTCGCATTAGCGCGCGAGCTGCAGTCGTCGATTACGACTCCCTGGATCGCTGTTCCGTTCAGGTTTTTGACGGCTATTAACAATCCCCTCCCGGATCTGATTACAATGGGTGTTGTTCTGGTTCTATTTGTGATCTTCCGCTGGTTTCGTCAGGGCCTTTTTTTGTTGCTGGCCGTTGCGGTGAGCAATGGGGTCGATGGCTCGATTGGGGCTATCGTGAAACGCCCTCGACCCGATCCAACGCTGATCCATGTAGACAGCCACGTGCCTTTCAATAGTTTCCCTTCCGGCCATAGCTGCTATGTCGTGGTGTTCTATGGCTTTTTGATCTTTCTAACCCTGACACGGCCCGTACGGACCTGGCGCTATTACTGGCTCGCGGTTGTCTTGCAGGTATGGGCAGTTATCAATATTCTCCTCATGGGCATCGCACGCCTCTGGGAAGGAGAACATTGGTTGCTCGATGTGCTGGGCGGCTATCTGGATGGCGCTATCTGGCTGTCCCTGTTCATTTTCCTCTATTTGCTGGCAACAAGGAAAATGCAGGAACACAAAGCACAGAAAGCTCTTGCCACTAAGACTAGCTCGTAGCGCTTGTCGGGAGGGTCACCTTTACATCCTCATTGTCTCTTTTGAGCACATGCAAAATGTCAGCATACACCTGTTCAATATTCTGGTTCCCATCTACGACGATCAGTTTCTGCTGATCTTTGTAGTAATCAAGCAGATGAATGGTCTCGTGAAAGAAGATGTCCAGACGTTTCTGTACAGCAGCACCTGTGTCGTCGGCACGCTGATAGAGTTCACTGCCGTCGATATCGCAGATGCCTGCGACTTTCGGGGGATGCGTAACAATGTTGTACACATGCTGATGCTCCTGACAGATATAGCGGCTGGAGAGCCGTCTGAGCAACTCTTCACGTGACACATCGAGATAGACGACCTTGTCAATGCTGCGCTTGAAATGCTGCAGATCGATATCCAATTTCTGCGCCTGCGTAAGGGTACGCGGGAAACCATCAAGCAGTACACCATCGATACAATCTGGCTGCTCTATACGCTCTAGGACCATGGCGACGGTCAGTTCGTCGGGAACTAGCTCCCCTCGCTCCATATATGCCTTTACTTGCAAACCCAATGGTGTGTGTTTGTTCTGAGCTTCACGGAACAGATCACCACTCGCGATATGACATCCTCCCAGTGCCGGCGCAAGCATCTCAGCCTGCGTTCCTTTTCCCGATCCTTGCGCACCAATGAAAACAATGTTCACGTCTTTACTCCCTTGATAGTTGGCTCACTTGAGCTAGATCCCTCTGATGTGCCGTCTACTCTCTGTCTATACTACAAATGTACACACTACATGTACAACAAACGCCGTCTCTCATCCCTTACGGCTATAGGAAGCTGCACTGGCTCAAGATTAGCGAGATGCCTTTGAGCTGGCGTGCTTCCGTTTGCGTTTGTGCCGCGTAAGTTGATTCGGAAATAGATCTCTTTTTCGTGGTTCCCATAGGTGCCATCTATGGTGTCTGTGAGCGGATGGCCGTTGCGCGGGACGGTGATTGTTGGTAGATGGCAGAAGTCATAGTCATCACAACCAGGCAGGCTTGAGATGTCCAACTTGACTGGCGCTTCAAGTTGCGTCCCATCGGTATCATCTGCAGTGCCTGGATAGACGTTGAGCGTATTTCCGTCATTGCTTGTACTTATGATGTAGAAATGGCCCTTTGTGTCTTGCGTTATACGCATCTTGACTTGATAGTCGATCTTCTGCCGGACATCTTTGATCAATTTTCCGCCGGCTAGAATGGCCTGATGCGCTCCATCATACATATTGTTGTAGAGAATATGCACGCGACCAGAGGTGTCGATATAGGTGTCTACAATATAAGTAATGTCATGGTCTGTATCATTTTCAGGTGGAACCTGGGTGACGATCTTTTGAATCATTTCAGGCTTGTCCTGCGTCACATCTTTAATATAAAAGTATTTGATTGCATTAAAAATGTAGTCAAATTGTCCGTCCGGGGCACTTTGATAGTTGAGCAGTTTGCGATGAACGTCACGCATGGCAGTGATTGTGAGGTCGTTGTTATCGCCGGGTAGAAAGAAGGCGTAGGTGTAACGAAAGTCGATGGTGCTGGTGTGGAATTGCCATTTCTGGGTGTCGGGGTTATAGTAACTCCACAAGAAGACACCGGGTTTATCGTTGCCTGTCTGAAAGATGACGATGTCGCCTTTCGCATTGGTGCCGCTGCCCGCATATCCCTGGTCCTGGCTTATCCATTTCCCTGGAATATTCTCTTCTTTGAATGTTTTACCGTCATCGGTCGATACAAAGTGGTTGAGTATGCCCTGGTCGCCGGGCCAGGTGAAAAGATGAATCTCGTCGTGTGGGCCGCGCAGGATGTTGATTGGCTCGGTCCCTGCATTGCCGGATTTTATCTCTTCCCACTTACCGTCAAGCGTCCGGTGCATTAGATGCCAGTTCCGATTTCCTGAACCATCTCCTTCGGATGTATAGGCGGTAAAGATGTCGCCCGCCGATGTGCGTACAATCCGATTCTTGTGCACCCCCCAACTGTTAGGGACGTAGTTGTCCTCTTGCCCAAACGCCTGGTCAGTTACCTGCTCCAGTCTTTCAAGCCTGGGATGTCCCGGTGACGATGCCTGGGGCTGCGAGACCGTTACTCCTTCGCCTGTGTTCATATTTTGTATGATAAAATAATAGCCTCCCAGTCCTCCAATAAGCAGTACAAGCAATAACGTGACAAGGATTACTATCTGTTTCCTACGATTCAATGTCCCTATCTCCAGTCTACGCTAACATCAGTCCGCCGAAAAACTCTTGCTTCTCTGCTTCGCTTCATTGGCAAAGATGATAGTGTTAGATAAGCTCCGTAAAACCAAAGTTTTTCGATCGGTGGCAATAATAACAGCCATGATTATACATGCTCGGGCTCAAAAAACATAGAGAAAGGGACAGATCGATTATTCTTGCACTGATATGACACACGATTTACGACAGACCCTTTGCATGCGTCTCTTCTTATTGCCAACTAGCCCATCTATTCTTCATCCATCTAGATGGTAGCGGAAAGATCTCTCTTGCATATCACGATGCAACGGCCTATGCTCTCGATTGGCTCACATTCACTCACACAAATTGCTTCGGGCGACTCACGCGAGATCAGCCGGGGATGTCAGTATGTGAGCTACGCTTCGTTGTCCTCTTCGTCACTGGGATTTTCAGCCTCGACAATTGAGACGTTCAAACGTTGGCCGGGCGTTAAGTAGTACGATGGCAAGAGGATGCTATAGCCGGGCGCTTGACCGATGCGAACCATGATTGGTACAAAACTGTTGTAGTCGGGCACCAGTTTCTCCGAGCCCCAATTCTTTTGCGCCAGCGCACGCAGCGAATACAGAATGCCTTCGGCGATCTGGTTCTCGCTCTCCAGATCTGGATAATCACACCAGACGTGCAGTTTCGCGCCCAGGTTCTTCGGATGGAGTTGCGTAACGGCCACTGCATCATGGAAGACATGTGGCTCAAACAATTCATAGATGACATCTGCAGGTGCCTGCCAGTCGCGCCCTGGTACATAGTAGAGATGGTCGGCGTTCCCATTCATGATCAAGATCCCACGATCAACGATCTCTTGCGGTGTCAGGCCGTCGTTCAGCCAATGCTCGTAAACAATATCGGTCGCCACCTGCACCATGCCACCACTATGCAATCCGTCACTCCATGCACGCGTGACCTTGCCATGCGCCTTGACGAGCTCGTTCGCCCAGTTTACAAAACCGAGATAGGTATCGCGTGCGTCGGCCTGAGGCCCATAGTGTTGCCGGGCATAGCTGAGCAGAGAGGGGAAGTCAGCATAGTCTTCTAGCCTGATATATTCATCTGCCCCGATATGCCAGTATGGGCCGGGAAAGAGGGGCAGGAACTCTTCGAGCAGGTCTTGCATCAGACGATAGGCAGCATCTTGCGCAAGGTCGATGTCGCCGATCTTGATCAAGCCTTTGGAGCTTTTCAACTGCAGCTCCGGGTGTGGCACGAGGATGGCGTCCATGTGGCCCGGCATGTCGATCTCGGGCACAATTGTGATATGATACGCTTCTGCAAGGTCAATGAGCTTGCGGATCTCTTCTTTGCTATAATATTGCGGTGAGACGATCTCTGGATGCCGCTCGCTCTCCAGGCGAAAGCCATAGGTGTCGGAAAGATGGAGATGGAAATAGTTGTATTTGAGATAGGCCAGTTCGCGTATCTGACTCTCTAGCCAGGGTATGGAGAAGTATTTTCGCCCCATATCTACCATGAGGCTGCGTTCAGGATGATCTGGCCAATCACGTGCTGAACCACAACTCACAGGTCGCGTTAGTAGCTGTAAGAGCGTGCGTGTGCCATAAAATACACCATGGGCCGTGGATGCACTGATGCTGACATGCCCTGTGACATCCATTCGATAACCCTCTGCGCCGAGTGTGCCATCGCTGGCGTCGATGCGGAGTACAATATCGCCATCCCTCACCTCTTGAAGATCCCCGTCGCTCACTACGGGTATATCATATCTGGTAAGCATGAGTATATCCGCTGCGAAAACGCTGCCCGTCGGGCTCAATTGTTCTTTGCAGGTTGGATCGAGGAGGATGCGGGAAGTAGGGCGAAAAGTATAATCTTCTCCGTCCTTTCCTATCCATTCTTTTAGGGCCGGTATTGTCTCTGGGCGTACTTGCTCGCGGCGTGCTTTGGGCGATCCTGTGGTCGTATACAATGGCAATAGAATGAACGAAAAGAGTGTTGTACATATCCGTGTGATAGACAAGGCTGATTCCCTCCCGCTGTATCTGACAGACCATAATTGTACTTCTTCTCTAATATAGCCGTTGCAAGCTCTACGCGCCCCTACCCATCGACCACTTTGAGCTTTCTCCCGGTAATGCCTATATTGTTAGACGCGTTCAGGGTCGGGGGACCAAATTTGAAGCACATAGGAACTGATGATATATTTTATTTCACCTCACTGGCAAGAATGTAATCTTCATCTTCCCCAGGAGGTTGCCAATACATCAGATACGTATCCAACATTTCTCGGCTAATCTGAAACGAGTCTTTCGTGAGAGTATTGTTTCTTCCTACAACTCTTTCTCGTATCGTTTCTATCGGCGTCTCAACATAATACATTACCGCCTTCGCACCAATTGCACCTGTTCTTCTTCTCATCTCATCTCGTTGTTCTTTTTCCCAAAATCCCTCGTCAATAATGACATCAATACCTTTCTCAGCAAGCTGGAATGCAACATCCCTTGATAACCCACAAATTTTATGATCCCATTGCTCATATCCATCGATTGTAGGATCGTTTCCGATGAAACGAATTGACCACTCATCCTTCGTGATTCTTACCGCACCAGTTTTTTCTTCTAACTTCTTTGCAAACGTAGTTTTACCAGCACCGATAAATCCACAAATGAGATAAACAATAGCTTTTCTTTTCATAAGCGTTATTCTACCAGATTCTCAATCAAATGAAGAAACGACGCACAGACATTGAGGTTAAAAATATGTGCTCCCTGACCAGGAATGGAGCAATTGTATGCCTCCACATACATATACACACTATTTGCGACCGTTAGGCACATCACGACAGACAGTTCAGCTTGACGTATTTAGCAATATATTCATAGACTGTAGAAAGTATAACAATGGTAGCACAAGGAGACGGGTAATGGAATATCGAAAATTAGGACGCACTGGCCTTGAGGTTTCGGAGATTGGCTACGGCTCATGGGGGATCGGCAACTCTGGCTGGATCGGGGCCGATGACAAAGAATCGCTACGCGCACTTCAAAAGTCCATCGATCTGGGTTTGAATTTCATAGATACGGCGCTCGGTTATGGAAATGGACATAGCGAGCAATTAGTCGGGCAGGTTGTACGTGACCAGAGCAAGCGTATTTATGTAGCCACCAAGATCCCACCCAAAAACGGTCAGTGGCCCGCACGCCCAGGTGTACCCGCACAAGATGCCTTTCCCAGTAGCCACATCATAGAATGTACTGAGCGTAGCTTGCGCAACCTGGGTACCGAGAGTATCGATATTCAACAATTCCATGTGTGGAATGATAGTTGGGTCGGCCAGGGTGACTGGCTGGAGGCGATACAAAAACTCAAAGAGCAAGGCAAAATCCGCTTCTTCGGCATCTCAATCAACGATCATCAACCCGATAACGCGCTGCGGCTGATCGCAACTGGCGTCGTAGATACTGTACAGGTCATCTACAATATCTTTGATCAGAGCCCCGAAGACAAGCTCTTGCCAGCCTGCCAGCAGCACAACATCGGCGTCATCGTCCGCGTCCCATTGGACGAGGGTGGCTTGACCGGCAAAATAACGCCGCAGAGCACCTTTGATCCACAGGATTTCCGTAACGGCTACTTCCACGGCAATCGCAAACGCGATGTCTATACACGCGTCCAGAGCATCGCCTCAGACCTGGGTCTCTCCATAGATGCCATGCCCGAGATCGCCCTACGCTACGTCTTGAGCAATCCGGCGGTCTCGACCGTCATCCCCGGCATGCGCACAGTACGCAATGCCGAGCGCAACATGGCGCTGGGCGACGGCAAAGAACTGACCACAGAAGAGATCCACAAGCTCAAAAAGCATCGCTGGATACGCAACTATTATGCATAGACTGAGAGCGAAGAAGGCTTGTGGATCTGCTCCACACGCCTTCTTCGCAACAGAAAATAGCAACTGGCTACCCGAGCTTTCGATACCTGGCCGGGGGCATGCCGATTTCTCGCTTGAAGGCTTTGTGAAAGGCGACTGTCGACTCATAGCCGAGAAGCTCTGCGATCTTTTCCATCTCGACATTGTCCTTGAGCAAGCGAGTTGCTCTGTACATGCGCCAACGAGTGAGATATTTGATAGGGGGCTCACCCACCAACCGGGTAAAGCGAGCAGAGAAGACTGCGCGGGAGAGGGCTACCGCCTTCGCCAGTTCCTCAACCTTCCACCCACGTTCGGGCGATTGATGAATCAGGCCCAGAGCGGTGCTGATGGGCTGATCACGCAAAGCCGCGACCCAGCCAAGCGTCGATGCCGCTTGTTGCTCAACCCAGACCCGGATCACGTGAATGAAGAGCAGTTCAGTTAAACGCCTGAGCATCACCTGCGTGCCCAGTCGAGGCATGGTCGCTTCCTGTGCGATCAACTGCACAATCTCGGCGAAGCCCGGCACCGTGCGGCCCTGTTCTGCGGGAATATGGATCACATGTGGCAAGCTGTGGAGCAAGGGAAAAGCACCGGGATACTCCACATGGAACGCGCCACAGAGGTTTGACGCTTCGGACGCGCCTGCAAAGCCCTGGTACTCGCGTTGCGCAGAATAGTCTATATGCAGAACTTGCGTCAAGGGTGAAGCCAGTTCATCACAGATCGCGTGAGCATGCCCGAAAGGAAGGAGTAGGACTGCTCCATCCTCGATCCGTAGAGGCATCGGGTCTCCTTCAACAGAGAAATAGCCCCCACCAAAGTTGAGCAGGTGAAAGATCATATCTTGACTGGCAACAAAGTTATAGCGCCAGGGAGGAACAAGCTCCCTGCGCGAAGCGACCCACCCTTTTAGTTCGAGTGCATCCAGCACATCGGTGAGCACATCCATGCCATACTCCTCTTTTGAGACGATCAGACAATTATTTAAGACAATATAGCATAGATCATCTCAGCATTCAAGGGTATACTCTGCCTATCGAGAAGATCACTGAACCCAGCAAGAGTCGCTACCTTTAGATCTGATCATGAGACTGCGGCGCAGCACCAGGGAAACAGTGACCGAGAAAACGTGTTGAAGACGTATTTACTAGGAGAGCGAAGCAGGGGAGCATTGTACACAGGAGAGAACTTTGCGAGAGACATTTCTCTCTTCCAAGACCATGCGTACCCCGCTCAGAGGAGGCTATCATGATTCTTGTGACAGGTATCAATGGTTTAATCGGATCTACCGTGATTCGCGAGTTTGCGCGCCAGGAATACCCCGTGAGGGCACTCGTCAGAAATCGGGCGAAGGCACAGGCACTAGAGGCACTACCGGGCGTCGAGGTTGTGGAGGGTGACATGCTCCGGCCTGAGACGCTTGGGCGTGCGTTAGATGGTGTGGACCACGCTTTGCTGATCTCTTCTCCCAATCAGCAGATGGTGGAGACCCAATGTACGTTCATCGATACTGCCAAAAAGGCGGGCGTCCACCACATAGTCAAGCTTTCCGGATTGACGACGTCATTGGATTCGCCCTTTCTCTTTTCGCGGATGCACGCAGAAATCTCGCGCCATCTCGAACGCTCCGGACTCGCCTGGACCTTTTTGCGTCCCAGCCAATTCGCGACGGAGTATTTGCGAGAAGTGCCTACCATCATTGCCGAACGTGCGTTTTTCCTTCCTTTCGAGGATGCAAAGCTCACCCCCGTGGACCTGGAGGATGTCGCGAAAGCCGCCTTTGCGCTACTGACTCGACCCGAGCATGAAGGCAAGACCGCTATGATTTCGGGTCCAGAAGCACTGAGCATGACAGAGATTGCCGAACAGATCTCCCTGTCCATTGGCAAGCCTGTGCGGTATGTCAACATCTCTGTAGAAGAAAGGAATCGAGTACAGCTTGCGGCAGGAATTCCCGCCTATGTCGCAGATGCACTCGATGTGCAGTCAAGATTACGTCAGGAAGGCAATGGTGAAGACGTGGTGCATCTCGAAACGCATACCGCGTTGGGTATTCGTCCCACTCCCTTCGCCGAGTTCGCCCGGCGCCATGCCACCGATTTTCTGGGAATGTCGGCGTGGGCAATGGCTCAAAAAGAGCGGAAGCATCCTCTGGGTCTGTGGGACCTGCCATCTGCTTGAGGTCGTGTATGTGTTTACCATCCGGGCTTGCCCGCGTGAAGTTCCCAATACAGAGTGGTCCACTTTCCCAAAGGCACCCGTGCAAGTAGGATCAGGTTGATCATTGTCGTTGCGTGCAGCGGCTTGAACTCCGCATCGCT
>Ga0302321_100005272_pt1 | contig 11303 bp, 9 predicted proteins | sample Fen_T0_1_FD_202505 | JGI IMG/M metagenome (GOLD analysis project Ga0302321, IMG submission 202505) | Peat permafrost microbial communities from Stordalen Mire near Abisko, Sweden - Fen_T0_1 | ecosystem: Environmental > Terrestrial > Soil > Wetlands > Permafrost | place: Sweden: Abisko...
ACCCGCTGCTTCTGCCCGCCTGAAAGACTCATCCCCAGCGATCCCACGATGGTGTTGTAACCCATCGGCGTCGAGGCGATTTCACTGTCAATCTGTGCTAACCGGCCGCATGCACGAACACGCTCGGGATCATGATCGCCGTCGAAAAAGCTGATGTTGTCTTCTATCGTTCCGACGAATAACTGATCGTCCTGCATCACCGCGCCAATGCGCGCGCGGTATTGTCCCAGGTCCCAATCGCGCAGGTCGCGACCGTTCACCAGCACCTGGCCTTCGGTGGGTTGCAACAAACCCAGCAGCACTTTCAACAGCGTCGTCTTGCCGCATCCCGACGGCCCCACCACAGCCACCAGCTCGCCCGGCAGGATCTGCAGGTCGACGTTGCGAAACGCGAAGCCTTCCGGTCCATACGCAAATCCCAGGTTGCGCGCCTCTATCCTCACCGGCTCGTGCGATTCCGCAAAAACAGATTGCGCCGTCGGCGTCGATTCCGCCTCGGCCAGCGCAATATCCGCAATCCGCTCTGCATGCAAATCCAGCATGCGGAATTCGTTCCATTTATCGATCAGGTTGTTTACACGACCCAGGAATACCAGCTTGAACCCCAGGAACGCGTACAACATCCCGACCGAAAATTTCCCCTCCATCACCAGCAATGCGCCCAGCCAGACGACAATGATGTTCTCCAGGCCAAACACCAGGCTGTTCGCGCCCCGCTGGAAGATGCCGACGTTTTGTACTCTAACGCCGGCATTGATCTGGTCCACCACCAGGTTCTGGTAGGAGCCGCGGCGCTCGTTCTCGCGCATGTTGAGCTTGATGGCCATCATGCCGCGCAGCGTTTCGATAAAGTGGGTGCTGGCCTTGGATTCGTGGGCCAGCTGTTCATCGGTGGCGTAGCGTTGCGGATAGTAGAAATACCAGCGCAGCAGCGCATAAATCAGCGCAGCCGTCATCACCACGGCGGTCAGCTTGAAGCTGTAGAAAACCATCACGCTGAGCGTGATCAGCACCATCACGCCGTCGATAAATGTCTCGACAAACGTAGTCGAAAGCGTCTTTTGGATAACATCGACACTGCGGAATTTGGAAACGATATCGCCGATATTTCGCTTCTCAAACCATCCCAGCGGCAGTTTCAGCAGGTGATTGAACAGCGCCGTCAGCAAACGCAGATTGAAATGCGTGCTGAGGTAGACGCCGACGAACGCGCGCACCGCGCTCACCACCACCTGTATCAGCACCAGCGCAGAAAATGCAATCCCCAGCACTGCCAGCAAATCCGTATCGCGCCCAACCAGCACGCGATCCACCACCATTTGCAGAAAAAACGGCATTGCAATCGCGAACACTTCCAGCGCCAGCGACAGCAGCACAAGTTGAAAGACCGTGCCGGCCATGCCCGACCCGGCGGACAGCAACTGCCATGCGCTGACCTTTTCGCGCTCATCCACACGCCGGAAATTCTGGTTGGGCGTGAACTCCATGGCCACGCCGGTAAAATGCCGCGACGCTTCAGCCAACGAGAGTTTGCGTTTGCCACGACCCGGGTCATGCACGATGAGCTTTTTGCCGGAGAAGCCGGTGAGCACCACAAAATGATTCATGTCCCAATGCAGGACCGCCGGCAGCTGCAACTTGGCCAGCGCTTCCAGGGGAACCTGCACACCGCGCGCGGCCAGGCCCATTGACTCCGCCACCTGCGACACATGCTTAAGTGTGATGCCTTTGAGCGACGGCGACAGGCGCAGCCGCATGGCCGACAAGTCGGTCAGGTGCCCATGGTACGAAGCCACCATGGCCAGGCAGGCGATCCCGCATTCGGGTGCTTCGCTCTGCAGAATGACCGGTACTCTCCTGCCGAACAAACTGCCGCTCACAGGCGCCCCCGCAACTGTAATACGGGCTCAAATATCCATTCCAGCAGGCTGCGCTTTTCGAGAAGAATGTCGGCGTTGACCAGCATGCCCGAGCGAAGCGGAATTTCCTGGCCCATCGCCGAGACCGTCTGTTTGTCGAGTTTGGCGGTGATGCGGTAGGCCGCCTCGCGCACCGTCAGCGGCCCGATCTTGTCTCCCGGCGACCACACGGTCTGGCTCACATCCGCAATCACGCCGCGATACTGGCCGAAGCGTTCATAGGGAAATGCCTCATAGCGCAAAATGACTTCCTTGCCTTTGTTGACGAAGCCGATCGCCCGCGTCGGCACCAGCATCTCCGCCTGCAATTGGCTGCCGGCCGGCAGGATCGTGGCGAAAGGGCTGTCCGCTGCCACCGATTGACCTGCGCTGACGGCAATATTGGTGACCACACCCGTGATCGGCGCCTGGATAATGGTCTCGCGTCGCGCATCTTCCTGCGCCAGGCTTTGCTGCACTTCGCTGATCTGCCGGCTCATCTGCTCGACCTGCGTGCGCGAACGCAGCGCCACCGCAGGCTCCTCCAGCTTAGCGGCGGACAGGTCGCGCTCCAATGCCGCCTTCTGCCGCCGCAATGTCTGCGTGCGAATCTCCTGGTCGGTCACGACATCTGATTTTTCGCGGGCAACGATTTCGGAAACGAATTTGTCCTTGGCCAGCTGCTGGTAGCGCTTGGCGGTCTCTTTGGCTGACGCCAGCCGCTGCCCCTGCAGCTTGATCTCCTGTTCGATCTGCGTGATTTCGCTCTGCACATCGACAATGCGTTTCCTGGCCTGCTGGATCTGCTGCTCGGCCAGCTCCTTCATCTGTTCCTGCTCTTTTTCCAGGCTGCTGCGGCGTGTGCTCAATTCGCCGGTGACGACGGCGCTGGTGGAAGAAGACGATGCCGTCGAGCGATCCAGCGACAGCCGCAGCATGGGCGCACCGGCCTTGATTTCCTGGCCCTCTTTCACCAGCAGCTCGGCCACGCGCCCCGCATCGGTGATGGAGACCTTCGCCGCGCCCACATCGAGCTGCAGGAATCCCTCGACCCGCTCGCGCCGTGTGTACTGCCCCCACACCGCGATGGCGATCATCAACCCCGCCGCGCTCACCGCAAGCAGGGTCATCCCCCACATCGGCAATGGCCGGGCAATGGTGGCCTCGCCGAGAAATTTCTCGCGCTGCGCGTCGATCGCCTCCTGGCGAAACAGCTTTCTGGTCATGAGAGTGTGTGATACCGCTTTATTGTGCAGCCGCTTTGCGCTTTATTGCGCTGCCCGGTAGTTACGCAGGCCTCCCCGTGGGGCCGCGGGCAGATGGATTGTAATGCAACTGCCACAAGATACGCGGCCAGGCCAGGGCGGCCCTGGTTTGCGTTCGACAGGCGCCGTATCGCCTGTCACGAAAACATCATGCCGGTGAAACCTGCACGCAACACGCCGCCGATAACCTGCTCGCAGCAAAGTCATTTCATCGCGAGGAGACAGCATGTTGAATCTACCGCCGGACAACACGATTGCACTGCAGTCCGACAACGCGACACCGATGCGCAAGAATCGCTACACCGTTTCACTGGCGCGCACCGCGCGCGAAGTCGAAGAATCGCAGCGCCTGCGCTACCAGGTGTTCTTTGAGGAGATGGGTGCCACCGCCAGATCCCGGCATGCCGAACTGGACGTCGACGAGTATGACGATGACTGCGAACACCTCATCGTGCGCGACCAGGAAACACTGAGCGTGGTCGGTTGCTATCGCATCATGCGGCCGGACGTGGCGAGACGGCGCGGCGCATTCTATTCCGACAGTGAGTTCGATCTCTCGCGCCTGCATCACCTGCGCGGCAACATCGCCGAAGTCGGCCGCGCCTGCATACATCCGTCGTATCGCGCCGGCAGCGTGATCATGCTGCTGTGGTCGGGCCTGGCACGTGTGGTGGCCGAGAGCGGATACGAATACGCAATCGGTTGCGCCAGCATCAACCTGGCCGATGGTCACGCCAATGCCGTCGCCGTGTATCGCGAATCGGCGGCGAAGTGCCTCGCTCCACCGGAGTACCGCGTGTTCCCAAAGAATCCTTATCCCCTGCGTGACCTGCGCGCCATCGAATCGATCACGCCACCACGCGTGCCCGCACTGTTGAAAGGCTATATGCGCATCGGCGCGTGGATCGGCGGCGAGCCGGCGTGGGATCCGGATTTCAACACGGCAGACCTGTTCATCCTGCTGCCGGTTGCGCGCATGGCGGCGACCTATTCACGTCACTTCCTGGGTCAGGAACGCGCCGCGTAGGAAGGACCGCCGCAAGCGGCTGCTGAATGAAGGGCCGCCAGAAAACGGCTGCCGAATGAAGGAGCGCCAGAAAACGGCTGCCGAAAGAAGGACCGCCAGAAAACGGCTGCCGAAAGAAGGACCGCCCAAAAACGGCTGCCGAAAGAAGGATCGCCGGAAAACAGCTGTTTGAATGCGGCCGCGCAAAAAATCGAAAGGCCATCCTGCCAAAAATCGGCTGGGCGGGATGGCCGGCGTGCGGTTACTGAATAACCGGGGCCTGGCGGATTTCGGCGTGATCCAGCAAGGTGAGCTTGGACAGGTAGTGGCGATCCAGCCGCCAGTCATCGATCATTCCCATTGCCAGCCTGAATGCTTCGTGGTCGAGTTCATACAGCTTGCTGAATGAATATTCCGAGCCGGTTTCGAGCGCGATCGCAAGCTCAAGCAGCGCCGGCGTGTCGGCGGATTCCGGATTGGACGCGACGTACTTGGCGACTTTCTTGATGTTGTTCATGCGTGAATTCCCCAGTGGTGCAAATCGTATGGCGCAGTCGAACGGCCGGCCGAATCAGCCGCAAGGGTACACGCAATCCTGCGTGCTTTGCATACCAAGATTTATGATTTTTATTGATCGAACTGACATCAAATTGTCATAGAGATTTGCATTCAACGGCTTGCACACAATTGCTCGCAAATCACGCAAGGCGCGGTCAGAAAGCGCGCGAATTATCGTGCGCACGAAGCTTGTCGCCAAGGCGCGACCATTGCAGCGCGATGATCTCCGCTGCGCCCCATGCCACAGCGCCGCAGACTGCTGCCAGCGATATCAGCATGGCCCGCACCGACAATGTTCCTGCAAAAGAATTTTTCAAATGCATCTCCTCAACGCGTCACCCGTCAGCGGTCAAAAATCGCCAGCCAGTCGCCGCACAATAATTCCTCCAGCGCCTCTTCAAGGCCAAACCAGATCGCATTCATGAGCAGCAACCTCCCGGTGAAAATCAGTCGATCACAACACCTTAGTGCCCGCGCATGAAAGTGGCATGTCAGGCATGTGACATGCACATGACGGCGGACAAAATAAATTTCGATGCAAGGCGCGCGGCATTGGTTATGCTCGCCACGAACGCCCCTCACCACAAGCCTGCGAATCCGTGACCAAGCACTACCTTCCGCATTTCGAGGAACTGGAAAAAATCATCGCGCTCGGCGGCGCGCATTTCGAATCGCGCATCGCCTGCGAAGTCAGCTGCCTGGACAAGTCATTTCCGGTCCATGTGATCACGCTGGGCAATCCCGGCCCGGATGTCCCCGCGATCGGATTCTTCGGCGGCTTTCACGGACTGGAACGCATCGGTGCTGAAGTCGTGCTCGCCTATCTGCACAGCCTGGCAACGCGGCTGAAATGGGACAGCTCGCTGCACACCATGCTCGAATCGCTTCGGCTCGTGTTCATGCCGCTGGTCAATCCCGGCGGCATCTGGCGGGGAACGCGCGCGAATCCGAACGGCATCGATCTCATGCGCAACGGGCCGCAGGAATCGCACGAGTCCGTCCCCTGGATGCTGGGCGGCCAGCGCCTCAGCGCGCGACTGCCGTGGTACCGGGGTGCGGCAGGCCAGCCGATGGAGGCGGAAAACCGCGCAGTGTGCGATGTCGTGGCCCGCGAACTCCTGTCGCGCCGCTTTAGCCTCGCTGTCGATTGCCACTCGGGCTTCGGCTCGCTCGATCGCATCTGGTTTCCATTTGCACACACGCGTGTGCCCATCGCGCACCTGGCCGAAATGCACGCACTCAAGGACGTGCTGCAGGAAACATTGTGCAACTACCGTTACGTATTCGAGCCGCAAAGCAGCCAGTACCTCGCGCATGGCGATTTGTGGGATCACCTCTACCTGCAGTCACTGCAGAACGCAGAGCGAACCTTCCTGCCGCTCACGCTTGAAATGGGTTCATGGATCTGGGTGAAAAAAAATCCGCGCCAGCTGTTCACGCGGCACGGCATCTTCAATCCGCTCATCGAGCACCGCCAGCAGCGCGTGCTGCGCAGGCACCTGCCGCTGCTGGACTTTTTTGCGCGCGCCACGCAAAGCCGGGCCCGCTGGGCGCCACAGGAGTCCGCGCGCGAACAGCATCGCCGGCAGGCGCTGGCCCAGTGGTATCCGGGCACGCAGGACGCGCCTGGGACCACGCCACGATGAGCACCTGGATCCTGTTGCGCGGACTCAGCCGCGAGGCGCGCCACTGGGGAGATTTTCCGGCGCTGTTCATGCGCGAAATCCCGGGGTCACGCGTGGTGGCGCTGGACCTGCCTGGGAATGGACGCTTCCAGGCGATGAGCAGCCCCGCGTCCATCGATCGCATGGTGAGCCATTGCCGGGCCGAACTCGCCCGGCAACCTATGCCTCCGCCCTATTGCCTGCTCGCCTTGTCGATGGGTGCCATGGTGGCCACGTGCTGGGCGCAGCGGCACCCGGCCGAAATCGACCGCACCGTGCTGGTCAATACCAGCTTCGGAAATTTCCACTCGCCACTTCGAAGGCTGCGCATCCGCGCCTGGCCGCTGCTGCTGAGGATTGCCCTGGCACGCGAAGCGCAGCGCAAGGAGGCACTCATTTTCAGCATCACCAGCCGGCAACCGGCCATGCCATCCCTGCTGCTGCAAGACTGGCTCGACATACGGCGATCGAACCCCGTATCAGTGGCCAATACCGTGAAGCAGCTGATCGCCGCCGCCCGCTTTCGCGCGCCCGCCGCGTGCGCGCCCACCCCGACCCTCCTGCTGGGCAGTGAAGGCGATCAACTGGTCGACGCACACTGCACACGCGACATCGCGCGCCGCTGGAACTGTCCCGCGGCATTGCATCCGCACGCAGGCCATGACCTGCCGCTCGACGACGCGTTATGGGTGGCCGCGCGCATCCGCGATTGGCTCGCAGCCAGGGCCACCAGACCAAAACTCTAGCATTGGCGCGGCTTGCAGGCCATTTTCACCTGCCAAGGCCCGTCAAATGGCGATCTTCATCCCGCGCCAGTGATTCTTCACGATACCACCAGCCAACCCAAGCTATTTGCGCTTCTTGGCCGGCCGGCCGGTCTTGATGGCAGCGACTGCAGCGACTGCTTCGGCAAATGCGGCTTCCTTCATCGCCGCCAGCGCCTTCACGCCGGCACGCAGCAATTCGCTCTTCTTGATTTCGCGGCCCAGGGCAATGGCGCGCTTTTTCATCTGGCCGATGAGTTCGTAATCGCCTGCCGGCATATTGAAGCTGTCGCGGATGGTCTTCTGTTTCTTCTCGGCGGGCTTTTGTTTCTTCGCCGCGGCCTTGTGCGAACCACGCTTGCCTGCGGCATTGACGGTGTCGATTTTTTTCACCGGCGTTTTTGCCGCAGTTTTCTTTGCGGCGGCCTTCGCGGTCTGCTTCACGTCCTTCGCGGCCGATATCTTCCTGGCTGCGGGCTTCTTGCCTGCGGCAGCGGACGGGATCACCGGCGGCTTGGCGGTGCTGGTCGATTTTGCGGTCATGATTTTCCTTGTTTTCTGGCGATTTCCGCTGCGCCGCTCGTGCGGCGCGTAACGGTGTACACCGTTTATACCGTCAATTTCCATCGCCGTCAAACTTCGCCGAGGACCGGCGTGCCGTCAATCCGGCGCGCGCGGCCTTCTCCTTTCCACAAAGAGGCTGCTGCCGGGCATCCGTTTTGCCTCCTTTTTTACGCCGGCCATCGCCAGCGATACCTCGGCATGCGAGGCAAAGGCGTGTGCGTCGATGGCAATGGCGCCGATCGACAACGTCGGCAACGCATAGAACGATTCCCCACCCAGGCGATTTTCCGAAAAATAACCGCGCCGCGCCGCATCGGTCGGCGTCACCAGCGCCAGGCAGCCTTCGTCGAATTGCGCGAGGGCGTTGCGGCAGCGCACTTCCCAATCGCGCGACTGAAGGTGCAGCGTGAAATCATCGCCGCCGATGTGGCCGACAAAATCCAGCCGGGGATCGCAGTTGTCCACCAGCAGCCGCGCCAGCAGGCGGATCATTTCATCACCCTTGCGATAACCATAAACATCGTTGTACGGCTTGAAATCGTCTATGTCGCAATAGCACGCGACAAACTCCGCACTGGCTGCGAGCAGGCGGTCGACATGCTCATAGATGGGCACATTGCCGGGCAACTGGGTAAGCGGGTTTGAATAGCGCGCCGCGGTAATCTGCAACTGCGTAAGTTCGCGAACCAGCGCCTGCCCGTTGCCCATGCCGAGATAGCGCCCGTGCTCGGTAATCACGAATCCGGATGCTAGGTGCCGGCGATCCATTTCAGTCAGCAGTCCGCCGACCTCATGAAGCGAGCGCGTCGCCTCGACGATCAGCGGATCGGTGTCCATGAATAAAGTGCAGGTGCGCTTGTCGAACAGTTCGTGACGGAACTGGCGCGCAAACTCCTGGATGAGGCGCGTTCGGCGGACAATGCCGATCGGAACGCCTTCCACCACAACCGGAATGGCCGCCGTGCCGCTCTCACGCTCGAAGCGCGCCATCACCTGGTCATTCGTCGCCAGTGGCGACAGCGGCTCCACCATCGTCACCAGGCGGCCCACCGTGACGGTCTGATTGAAAGTCGCATGCAGCGTTGCCATGACCGCGATTTCGTCCGCGCCGATGGTCTCGCGCACGGCAGCGCTGCACTCACGAATCGGTGCATGCGCCGGCATGCCCAGGAGAAATCCCTGGCCGAATTCGATGCCCAGGTCGCGGGTCACCCTGAGTTCTTCAGCCGTCTCAATGCCCTCTGCAATCACCGACGCGCCGGAAAACGAGCTGATCTCGTGAATGGCGCGGACGAACTGAAGCTTGAAACTGTCGCGGTGCAGGTCCTGCACGAAATGCTTGTCGATCTTCACGTATTCCGGACGCAGCTCCGACCAGAGCTTGAGGCTGGCGAAGCCTTCACCCAGGTCATCAATGGCCACTGTGAAACCCATGTTGCGCAGTGCGGCTAGGCTGTTGCGCAGATCCGCCAGATTTCCCTGCGGCTGGTTTTCGGTAATTTCGAGCACGATCTGTTCGGGCCGCATGCCTACCTGCTGCAGAAAGGCAAGTATCTCGACCATGCTGGTCTTGCCCTCCGTAATCGTGGACGGCAGCAAATTGAGAAACAGCCGCCCCACCAGCTTGAGCTCCGCGAATCGCGAGGTGATTGTGCGACGGCAGGCGCGTTCAAGCTCGTCGGTGAGGCTGTCTTCGCGTGCGCGCGCAAACAGCGCGACCGGCAATGCCAGGGAATGATGACGCGGGCCGCGAATGAGGCCCTCGTATCCGACGATCTCGGCCGTGCGCAAGGACACAATGGGTTGAAAAACCGCTTCGAGAAGCCCCTGCTCCAGCAGCTCGCGCAGGGAGGCTTCGTCTGATTGCACCGGTCGCGGCGACGCCGGCAATTCGGCCTGGCGATGCGGGAGACGGGGGGCGATGGAATCCTGTTCGGGTACGCTATCCATGGGGGACACACATGTTGGCGATCGGCAATGACCGCTTCATGACAGCGCCATCGCGGCGGCGCGCTCCGGGTCGCGACGGCTAATTGTCGCGTCCGCGAAAAAACACCATCCACGCCGCCACCAGCGTAAATGTGAACACAATCGCAACCACAATCCAGAAGCCGCCCGGATCCTGCGCCAGGGGGACGCCACCCACATTCATTCCGAACAAGCCGGCAAGGATGTTGATGGGCAAGGCCAGCACCGTCACCACGGTCAGCACATAGAGGCTGCGGTTGTTTTGCTCGTTGACCTGGGCGGCGATTTCCTCCTGCAGCAGCTTGATGCGCTCCTGCAGCGAGGAAATATCGTTGATGGCGCCGGAAAATTCCTCTGTCGACTGGCGCAGTTCCTGCACATCGGTCTCCGCCATCCAGCCAGGCGGATGATTCAGCAGGCGGAACAGCGCTGCCGGTTCCGGCGCCAGCAGCCGCTGCAGCCTCACCAGTACACGGCGCAACTTTCCCAATTGACCGCGGCGCTGGTCGAGGCGACCGGCCAGCAGCTTGTCCTCGATATCGTCGACCTGCGAGATCGAGTTGCGCACGATCTGCATCAGTACATCGGCCTGGTCGCGCAGCAGGTGCACCAGCAGTTCGACCGAGGTGCGGAACGATTCGCCATTCTTGGCCGAAGCCCGCAGCCGATCGATCGAACGCAGCGGCTTGGTGCGCGCGCTCAGCAGCAGGCGCGAATCGACGCTCATCCACAGCGTGGAAATATGCGATGCATCAAAGGAAAAATCGTACAGCACGTCGTTGACGACGGCGATCAGGTCGTTATCCGCGAATTCGATGCGCGAGGAGCGCGTGCCTTCGTTGAGCGCATCGAAAAACATCTCGGAAAGCTCGAAATGCTGATGCAGCCAGCGCACCGTCGAGGCATTGGAGAGATTCACATGCAGCCACGCAAAATCGTTGCCGGTCGCAGCCGCAGGACGCGCGAGCCATTCGAGCGCCTCGGCCGAATCGATGGCGCGGCCGGCCACGCCTGGCGAAAAAAGATAGCCGCAGATCAGTCCGGTGGGATCGGAGCCATAGACCTGCGCGGCCGCCGATTTGGCGCCGCCCGGCATCAGGGGCAATCCCGGCGCAGTCGCGTCTTGCACAGTTGAAAATTCGGACACATCGCGCCCTCCGATTCGACGAATATGGCCATGCTATGACGCCTTGATGACATATTCTTTACGCACCGGCAGACATGCATGACAACAATCATCGCCCGCCGGCAGGTGCCAAAGCCGGATGCAGCGCAGCGCATCACGCCATCCGGATAGCTGCGCCGCGTCAAATGGTGTTTTGCAAATTGCGGATTCAGGACGGCGACGCGCCGGCGTATGGCCCATGGTCAGATTCGGCTGAATGCAGCAGCAGCAGGTCCTGCGGCGTCGCATGCAGGCGCTCGCCATCGGTCATCAGGAAGCTCGAGCGTCCGGTGCGCAGCAGTTCCTCGTCATCGACCAGCCCATAGCGCGGCCGAGTAAAGCCTTTGCTGCGCCACGCCAGCAGCAATGCCATGCGCATTGGTCTTGTGGTATCCCTTTTTTCCTTGTTGCTGTCCATTGCCTGTCCATTTCCTCGCAGCCTGCCTGCGCC
>Ga0302321_100005276_pt1 | contig 11302 bp, 2 predicted proteins | sample Fen_T0_1_FD_202505 | JGI IMG/M metagenome (GOLD analysis project Ga0302321, IMG submission 202505) | Peat permafrost microbial communities from Stordalen Mire near Abisko, Sweden - Fen_T0_1 | ecosystem: Environmental > Terrestrial > Soil > Wetlands > Permafrost | place: Sweden: Abisko...
AAGTTTATTGGAAGGAGACGTTATTGTAGCAGGTACAGAAAAATTATTGGTAAGTGCAACTAATGGGTTGTCTGTTACAAACAATACAGCAGTCGGAGGAACATTAGGTGTCACAGGAGCTACAACCACAGCAGGTATCACTAATACAGGCAACATAGGAACAGGAACGCTTTCCACAACCGGTAATACAACAGTTGGCGGTACCCTTGGAGTCACAGGAGCTACTTCACTCTCAACATTAAGTACATCAGGAGCAGCAACACTCAATAGTGCAACTATCACGAATAATGCAACAGTTGGCGGTACTCTTGGAGTAACAGGAGCAACGACAACCAATGGAATAACCAACACAGGTAATGTAGGAACAGGAACACTCTCTACAACTGGAGCTGCAACATTCAACAGTGCAGCTGTTACAAACAATGCAACTGTAGGAGGAACGCTTGGAGTAACAGGAGCAGTTACCGCGGGCAGTTTTGTCGGACCATTGACAGGCAACGTAACAGGCAATGTAAGTGGAACGGCAGCTAATGTAACAGGAATAGTTTTAGGAGTAAATGGAGGCACAGGGATAGCGAATACAGGCAAGACAATCACTCTAGGTGGCAATGTATCAACAGCGGGAGACTTTAATACTGCTGGAGCCTTTGCAACCACACTTACCAGCACAGCAGCTACTAATGTAACTCTACCAATATCAGGAACTCTGGCAACATTAGCAGGAGTTGAGGCTCTAACGAATAAGACCATCAACGGCAATATCATAACAGCAGGAACAGGAACCTTGACAATCGCGGCAGGAAAGACATTAAATGCCACAGATAATGCCTCGATAAGCGGAAGCAACACAGGCGACCAGACTATAACACTGACAGGTGATGTAACAGGTACAGGTACGGGGAGTTTTGCTACTACACTTGCTAATTCAGGGGTTGCAGCCAATACCTATGGAAGTGCAACAACCGTCCCTGTCTTTGCAGTAGATGCAAAAGGAAGAGTAACCTCAGTAACAAATACAACAATCGCAGGTGTATCTCCAATAGGGTCTGCATTGCCAAGTGCAAATATAATTGTAGGAAATGCAACAAACCAGGCAGCAGCAGTTGCCATGAGTGGAGATGTAACAATTAGTAATACAGGATTAACAACAATCAGTGCAGGAGCCATCGATAACAGCAAGGTATCAGCGACAGCAGCGATAGCAGACACGAAACTGGCTACTATATCGACAGGAGGTAAGGTGTCAAATTCAGCAACGACAGCAACTGCTACCAATACTCCTAGTACAATAGTATTAAGAGATGCCACAAATAATTTCAGTGCAGGCATGATAACTGCAAATCTGACTGGAAATGTCACAGGCAACACAAGTGGAACGGCATTGAATGTTACAGGAATAGTCTTAGGCGCTAATGGAGGAACTGGAGTTGCTAATACAGGATCGACAATCACACTTGGAGGTAATCTGACAACCAGTGGAGCCTTTGCAACTACATTAACAACAACGGCACTTACCAATGTAACTTTGCCAACAGCAGGAACCCTGGCAACACTAGCGGGAGCTGAAGCACTGTCAAATAAGACTATCAATGGTAATACTATAACAGCAGGAACAGGGATATTAACAATTGCAGCAGGCGCGACACTCAATGCAACAGCAAATGCAACAGTATCAGGTACTAACACAGGGGACCAGACATTGGTTGGACTTGGTGGAGTACCGAGTACAAGAACTGTCAATGGTAAAGCATTATCATCTGATATCATCTTGGGTTTAGCATCAGCGGACTATGTAAATCAGGGAGCGACAACCAGTGTATTGCATGGTAATGCAGCGGGTAATCCCTCATGGAGCCAGATTATAAATGGTGATATAGATCCAGCAGCAGGGATAGCTTATTCGAAATTAGCAAGTCTGACAAGCGGAAATATTTTGGTGGGAAGTGCAACAAATGTTCCGACATCAACAGCCGTAACAGGAGATGTTACCATTTCAAATACAGGTGTTACTGCAATCGGCGCTACAAAAGTCACTAACGGAATGCTGGCAGGCTCAATAGCCTCCTCAAAGTTAGTGGGGACAGATATCGCTACCGTAGGTACGATAACAGCAGGAACATGGAATGCTGGAGTAATTGCGGGTCAATACGGAGGAACAGGAGTAAATAACACAGGGAAGACAATCACCTTAGGAGGTAATTTAACAACCAGTGGAGCCTTTGCAACTACATTAACAACAACTGCATTGACCAGCGTAACCTTGCCAACAGCAGGAACACTTTCAACATTAGCCGGAGTTGAGGCTCTAACGAATAAGACTATCAACGGACTAACTCCAACTGCCCTCGCTACAGGCTTTTCAATAGCTGGAGGGACTGCAAGTAAAACACTTACAGTAAGTAATTCTATTACACTTGCAGGTACAGATGCAACAACGATGACTTTCCCTGCAACGTCTGCTGCAATTGCACGTACTGATGCTGCTCAGACTTTTACCGGAGTTCAAACTTTCTCTTCCTTACCTACCTTTTCAACTCTGACTTTAGGTTCAATTCCATTCGCGGGAGCAAGTGGAGCATTAACTCAGGATAACGCAAATCTATTCTGGGATGCAACAAATAAAAGATTGGGAATTGGAACTAATACTCTGGCAGATCCTTTAACTGTACTTGGAGACGTTCATGTAGGAAATGCAACCACCGGTACTATTAAATCAAACTTAGAACTTGTTTTACGTCAGGATGGAGATCAATACGGTCCCTCAATCCTAAGGCTTAGGAACAGAACTGGTGAAAACGGAGCAATTTTTGAGACTACTGACCCGGGAATAACTTTAATTGATTTTATATTTAAAGATGCTCTTAATGATAGAAATATCAGATACGAATCGCGTGTTACAAATGCAAGAACAGGGAATCCTTCGTTTCATATAGGAGGAGCAACAGCAGGAGTAAAGGATCCTGATAATCCAACTTTGTCAGTTGGTGATAGTTATTCTGCATTTAATAAACCGCTGAGGATAGGTAATTATACGCTTCCTACCGCTCTACTTCATTTAGCTGCAGGCTCAGCAGCCGCCAATACTGCACCTCTTAAATTCACATCTGGTCCATTATTATCAACAGCAGAAGCAGGGGCAGTAGAATTCTTAACCGATAATTACTATGGAACAATAACGACCGGAGCCGCAAGAAGAACATTTGCTTTCCTTGAGAACCCGGCTTTCAGTGGTTTTTCCTCGACAGGTGCTGTTGTCAATATTAACGTCAGTTCAAATTTTAGTACGAATATCAATACAGGAACCTCGACAGGAGATATAACAATAGGAAACAGTGTCAGTTCCGGCCTGCGAATTGGAACTTCAAGAGTTACAATGAATAAGCCTGTAGCTCCTGTAGTGACTGGCAACGTAGGTGTTGCTCCTACCGTTGCTCAAATACTTGATGCCAGTATCTTTGTTTGCTCACCGACAGGACCGCAAAATTTTACTTTTCCAACTGCTCGAACCGCAGCAGGAATGGTTCAGGGTCTGCCTGGTCCAGCTGTGGTGGGGGATGTTTTCTTTGTTGTAATTGTCAATAATGGCACCAGTACATTAAATATGGTCGCAGGGGTAGGTTGTACTTTAGCTGGGAATGCGACCATTGCTGCAAGTGAATCAAGGTACGTTGCAGTCAGAGTAACATCAATCGCTGCCAATTTAGAGACGGTGAGCATTTACTAACTATAGTGAAAAGAAACGTAGAGCGTAAAGCGGAGAGAGGAAGAAAAGACAAAAATAAAAATAAGCGTAAAGCATTGAGCATATAGCGTAAAGAAGAAGAAAGACAAATGTGATAAGATATAAGTTAAAACTAGATAAATCAGAAACCATTATGAAACACACAAAACCCATTTTTTTCGCACTTGCAGCCCTGCTGTTTACAATCAGCATCTCTGCCCAGCAACAGCTTGCAAAAACAGCTAACGTGCCTCAGACAGTTGTTAAATTAGGTTCCACGGCCGACACTCTGCAGTACACCCTTGGGGCTTTTATCGGACAGTGGATCGTTAAAAACGGATTTTCCGTAAATAATTCAGCCTTATTCCAAAAAGGGATGAATGATGTTCTTCAGGGAAAACCTCTCTCAGTACACGATACTACAATCGTAAAAAGGATCGCTGCCTATCAGCTTTCTACTCAGAATGAACGCAGCAGGCAGATGGAAGAACAATTGTTTGCAGCATTGAAGGGTAAACCTGGTGTTGGCGCTTTACCTGACGGGGTACATTATATAGTTATCAAAGCAGGTACCGGTGTTCGTCCCACCGCTAAAGACAGCATCGTAATCAACGCCATAGGGATCTTCCCCGATGGAAAAGTTTTTGAAAATACTGTAGAGAAAAAGAAACCAATAACAACTTTAACCGGAACTTTAATACCAGGACTGAATGAAACACTTCAGTTAATGCCGGAAGGTTCGGTCTGGAGGATTTTCGTTCCGTCTGCATTGGCTTACGGCCCTGCAGGACTTCAGAACGTGATACCTTCAAATTCAGCATTGGTGTTTGATATTACTTTGATGGAGGTGAAGAAGTAGGCGGAAGGAAAGGAAGACAAAAGACAAAAGTGAAAAGAAGCGTAGAGCGTAAAGAGGAAGATAAGACAAAAAAGACAAAAGTAATTACCAATAAATCAAAACACTATAAACCAGAACGGGTAAAATTCGTTGAGGGATAGAATTTTGAAATGAAGAAATGACTAAGAGAAAACAACAAATAGTGCCTTTATTGAACAGAAAAATCAGCTCTTTATTTAAGAGTCTGGTTTGCATGTTCTTTATTGTGTTGTTAACTCAGCAGGAGACATTGTTTGCCCAGGTCATTTCTAACTATGGGGCTGCGGTATCTACTGCCGGCGGTGTTGTTGTCGGCAGTAAGGATTTTGATAACAAACCGGGCAGTTTACTTGGTAACAATGGCACTATAACTCTTACAGGGGATTATACAAACGATAATACAGCTTCCACAAGCGGCAACGGATTTTATAATCTTAAAGGCAACTGGACCAACAATGGCATATTCAGCGCAGGCACTTCGACTGTTACTTTTAATGGCGTTACAAATCAGCTTATTTCTCATGGGTTTCTTGGCGAAACCTTTTATATCCTTAACATTAATAATCCTGGCAACATAGTTACACAGTTATCTAATGCAGGAGGGAAGTTAGACGTTTTAAATGATCTGAACTTAACAGCCGGTACCCTAAGCCTTGGACCTACCTCATTAAATCTGAATGTAGGAGGGAAAGCTGCAATTTCCGGAGCTCTGGTATATAATGGAATTACTCCTCAGACAACAACAATCGTTGATAACCTGACAGGATCGGGTTCAATAAATATGAGTGGTGGAAGCTTCCCGCATCTTTTATACCTTGCCGGAGCAATTAATGCGATTGGTACGTTGACAACAAGTCCAACAGGGTCAAGCGTTGTTGATTACAACGGTACTAATCAAACTACATTTTCATCACCTAATTACAGGAATTTAATAATTTCAAATTCTGGAACAAAAACCTTGCAGGGAAGTTCCCTGATTGGAATAAACCTTGATATAAACGCGGGAACAACCTTTGATCTTGGAACAACAACTGCAACACTTGGTGTTTCTGGCAGTACCTCAGTTGCAGGAACTTTGAGTTTTAATGGCACTTCTGTCAAAACAGTATCCCTTACCGGAGATCTAACAGGTACAGGCGGAATTGACATGAGCGGCGGTGACCTTTCGCATCTCCTGAACCTTTCGGGAGCCACAAATACTTTAGGCTCATTTACGACGAGTCCTATTGGATCAAGCACAGTCGACTATCTGAATGGAAATCAGGTTGTTTTTATAAGCAATAACTATCGTAATATAATAACCTCAGGAGGGGGAGTTAAGACCCTTAACGCTGATATATCTGCATCCGGGGTTCTTACCATGACATCAGGCGATATAAATTCAAACGGGAATACTTTTAAAATTACTAACGGAGCTCCGTCTGCACTTATTTATACAAGCGGCACCGTTATCGGGAAATTGCAGAGGGCTATCGGAACAACAGGAAACGAATACCTCTATCCAGTCGGAACATCAACTGCATATAATCCTTTAAAGCTGACATTCCAGAATCTTACATCCGGTCCTTTAACAGCACAATATAAGCCAGCAGATATTGGCAACGCAGGGTTACCACTTGATGATATTGACAATGAAGTCTGGGACAGATATACAACAGGCTACTGGACGTTATCTTCTGTTGCCCCGATGGCCACAGGCAGTTTTACAGTTAATCTGAATCATACCGGTTTCGGGATTGATGCATCGGCAAGTATAGTAAAAAGAACAGACGGAGGAAACCTTGAGCTCGATGGAGCGCATGGTACTATAACAAGCTCGGAAATTACCCGGACAGTTGTGGTAAATGGGATTTCAACGACAACTACCGATTTCGCAATAGGAAGAGGCCGGCCAAAAATAAACAACCAACCTGATAACATTGATATTTGCGAAGGATCAAATGCCTTCTTTGAAGTCAGAGCCAGAGGACGTGGAACACTTACCTATCAATGGTATGTAGATGACAGAAGCGGTTCTGGTTTTGTTCCTGTGACTGATGTTGGTGTTTACAGCCATTCAACGGATAACCATCTTGTTATTACTGGGGCACCTTACTCAATGAACGGATATCTGTATATGTGTATTATCACTGATGGTCAGGGACATCCAAATAATTCAGCCTCAGCATTATTAACTGTGAACAAGATTCCGATTGCGACTGCAACAATACCGGCACCAGAATGTCCGGGAGTTGCGTTCGAGACAATATCCCTTGGTACCAGCAATGGTGTTACAGGTACTACTTTCAGATATCTGATCACCTACCCTGCAGGTCTGACAACAAACCTGCCAACAACCCTTACTCCTGCACCTGGCGATGTAATAAATGGCATAATTACAAATACCACAGATGCACCGCTTAATGCAATATTTACTATTATCCCAACCGGTCCTGCAACAACATTCTGCGTTGGCCAGCCTATTTATGTTACAGTAACTGTTAACCCGATACCGAGAGTATTTGTGCTGCCAGCCAACTCAATTCAGTGCGATAGTACTTCAACCAACATAAGATTGTCCAGTCCAAGTTTATTTACAAGTGGACTAATAAGCTTTAAATATACGGTTAGTGTAGCTGACAGGTTTAATGTACCGGCCCCGGGCAATGTTACAGGATTTACATCTCCTACTTTTAATAAGCCTAATAATTCTTTCATAACTGACAACCTTGCAAACCAAAAAGATGAATGGCAGATTGTTACCTATAGGGTTGTTCCTGTAAGTCCTGTTGGTTGTGTCGACGGTCCTCCGGTCAATGCTGTTGTAAAAGTTAACCCAACTCCGAGAGCTATCCCGTTAAACAGTATTAAACCGGCGATTTGTTATGGAGGAACCTCTGATATCACCCTGACAACACCTACAATTATGACGTCAGGAGTAATTAAGTTTGATTATACAATAAGCTTCACTGGTGTGCCCGGAGACGTGGTTGGAAATAATAGTCCTGCGAATAATCTTATTTCCGGACAAAAACTTACTTTCAGCTATACAAACAGTGCTCCTCCATCAAGAATTGATTCTGTGAATTCAGTGTTATTTGCCATAAGACCAAAAGTTGTTAATATGGATTTAGGAGCTGTATGTAATTCCGGCAGAATAGTTACTCCTGCTGTACAGGTTCATCCGAAACCTCTTAAAAAGAATTATCCTTTGACAGTTAACACAGGTATTTTAGTTACAAAGTCATTAACCTGTCCTAATCCTCAGCAGAGCTCTTCGCTTGCCGCCCTGAAGGTGATTATTACAAAGGGAGCTGATCCCTATCATATTGTCTGGAGAGGGCCGGTCGGTTACAATAAATTTGGGGATAAGAATGATTCAATAGATATTAAAAATCTTTATGCAGGAAAATATACTGTAATTGTTTCAGATAATCTCAGTTGCACGGATTCCGCTTTTCTTAATGTTAGTTCGAATCCTGCAATTCCAAAGATTTATGCAGCTCCAAAAGGTCCAACTACTCATGTCTCCTGCCCTGGCGGAAGTGATGGCAAAGTAAGCGTTTATGTACCTACAGGAACAACAGCACCATATTCGTATGTATTGTGGCGTGATGGCGTAGCTCTTTTCTCCGGAGTGCTCACGAAAAATTTTAACCTTGGAAATCCAACAGATACAGTAAATTGCTTTATAACTTATACAGGATTAAGATCAGGATTTTATACCCTGATAGTCAAAGACGTAAATAATTGTGAAATTTCATCCTCTCCGGCCACCGAGTTAAAAGAACCAGCCCCGATTACTGTTCCATTCTCTCAAACGGATAAGAGTAATTACAGCGGATTTAATATATCGTGCCGGGGATACAGCAATGGATGGGTAAAAGCGGTACCATCAGGAGGAAATGGATCATATTCATATCTGTGGTCAGCTGCAAATGGTATACCACTTACTGTGAGCGCAACAACAAGTTTACTTGACAGCGTTCCTGCCGGTACATACAATGTTTTAATAACTGACTTATTAGGATGCACAAAAGTTGTAAGTGTTACCCTTACCGAGCCCAATGGAATGCAACTTGTTGGAAGTTTATTATCTACAAACGCCGATGGTAATAAGAATATTTCATGCAATGGGGGGAATGACGGGTCTATTCAACTTACTATCACCGGTGGTGCTGGTGTTTATAATGCTTTATGGGCAGGACCTGCAGGATATACAGCAAATACGAAAGATATCTTTAATCTAAAAGCCGGAACATATATAGCTACTGTAACTGATAATAATAATTGTTTACTTAAGATACTTCCGGGGTCTTTACTGCCAACATTTACTCTTAGTGAACCAACGGCTCTTGCAATTACCAACACTACCTCCAAGTCGAATGACGGAGCATATGAAATAAATTGTAATAATGGTACATCAGGATGGATAAATGTAAATGTTTCCGGAGGTGGAATCGGAGCATATCAATACGATTGGACAAGTTCTGATGGATCAGGAATTGTGAACGGACAGCAAAATCAATCAGGGCTGACAGCAGGAACTTATCACCTGAAAGTAACTGACTCAAATGGCTGTATATTAACAAGAGATATTATACTTACTCAACCCCAGCCATTTGTCACACAAATTTCTTCAACGGATATTACATGCCAGTCACCTGGATTTAATAATGGTTCTATTAATCTAACTGTTGCCGGAGGCATTCTGCCATACACCTATGCATGGTCTAATGGTGCTGTTACTGAAGACATTAACGGTCTCAGCCAGGGATTATACCGGGTAATAGTAACATATAACAGCACTTGTTCGGCAAAAGATTCAGTAAGAATAAACCTGCCACCTGTACTTAATTATTCCAAGGATCTGTCGGATTTCAATGGTAAAAACATAAGCTGTTTCGGACAGGCCGATGGCTTCATTAATGTCACACCATTAAGCGGATTGGCACCATATGTATACACATGGACAAGTACAAACGGATTTACAGGAACGACCCAGGATATTTCTAATCTGAAAGCCGGGACATATACATTGAAAATCGTTGACAACAATTTCTGTACAGTAACAGAAACAATTAACATGACCGAACCGGGGAAACTTGGTATCTTACCCACTCTGTCAGCCAGTACAGACGGAGGATATAATCTTAATTGTGCAGGTGACATCACGGGATCTATTACACTTGCAACAGTGAATGAGGTAAAGAGTGTTAATTACCTCTGGGCCGATGGAATCTTTGGTAATTCACGTAATAATCTTCCTGCAGGGAACTATAACATTGTAATTACAGATGCCAATAACTGTCATGCATCTTCAACCATAACTCTGACAGAACCTGATTCTATAAAACTGAAGTTTGATATTTCCATGCCTTTCTGTCCTGATAAACCTAATGGAGAAATAAGATTGATCTTAACCGGCGGAGTCATTGGAACTGACTATTATTACAAATGGTCCGATAATTCAACGGGCAAGACTCTTTCAAATATTCCAAAGGGATTTTATAAAGTTACCGTCGGAGACATGAACGGGTGTTCAATAAAAGACTCAGTTATTGTTGATCCATTAAATGAAACCTGTTTAGTTATTCCAAATGCAATATCACCTAACGGAGACCTGATAAATGATGTATTGAATATTGATGAGATTGAATTATATCCTTTGATGGAAGTGAAGATATTTAACAGATGGGGTGAAACTATATGGAAATCTGAAAAGGGATATCCGAAACCATGGGATGGAAAGAGCAATGGAAAAAATCTTCCAATAGATTCTTACCATTATATTATTGATTTGCATAATGGAACCAAACCGCTTGTTGGCAATGTGACTATTGTACGATAATATTTAATATTTTTATTGCTTGTGAGAAAAACGGCTTTCATATTATTTATTTTTCTTAGTGGGACTTACGCTTTCGGACAGCAGATGCCATTATATAGTCAGTACCTCTATAATAAATATCTGATAAATCCGGCTGTAGCAGGAAGCGACGGATATACAAGTATCAGCCTGACAGCCAGGGAACAGTGGGTTGGTTATTATGGCGCTCCACGGACATTTTCGTTCAGCTATCAATCGCGAATGCTGAAAAAGAGTTATATACTCAGGGATACAAAAGTAAGAAAGGATATTTTCAGACCTAAATCCGATGGAAAGGTAGGTTTGGGAGGTTATGTATTCAGCGATGTTAACGGGTTAATTCAAAGGACTGGAGTTCAATTCTCGTACGCATATCACATGTGGTTACTGAACAGCACTCAACTTTCCTTTGGCCTTTCTGCTACCGGTTATTATTATAAAATTAATGAGAAAGCCATAAACTTTGAGGACCCGAATGAGCCATGGATGAACAATAATCTAAGACGGGGGGTATTTGTCCCTGATTTTACTTTTGGGGCTTATTTGCTTAATGCGAGGTACAGCCTTGGGTTTTCTGCCGATCAGTTATTGCAGAGTGCTGCTAAAATCGGGAATATCGCTTACAGAAATTTCAAAATGAGCAGGCAGTATTACCTTTTCGGATCATACGATTTCAGCAGTGGGAGGAATGTAATTTTTCAGCCTTCCTTTTTGTTGCTGATGTCGCAGAAATTTAAACCTCAGGCGGATATAGGAGTTACCTACATTTATAATACTGATTTCTGGGCCGGACTGGCCTATCGTACAAGCGGAGCTATTATAACAAACGTTGGAGTAAAATACCAGAATATATTTA
>Ga0302321_100005277_pt1 | contig 11298 bp, 6 predicted proteins | sample Fen_T0_1_FD_202505 | JGI IMG/M metagenome (GOLD analysis project Ga0302321, IMG submission 202505) | Peat permafrost microbial communities from Stordalen Mire near Abisko, Sweden - Fen_T0_1 | ecosystem: Environmental > Terrestrial > Soil > Wetlands > Permafrost | place: Sweden: Abisko...
GCCAAGCGTGGCGGTGGCATGGGGACGGTCGTAGAGCAGTCCCTCGTTGATCTCGATGACCTGCCACAGGAGCTCCACCCGCTGTTTGATGTCAGGGAGATGCTTTTCACGTTCGGCGATGAGATCGCGCAGGGCGCTCCATCGCTCGGCATCCTTGCAAATGCGGCACAAGGTTCGGTAGGCGCCCTGGTGCAAGGGATCAATCTCCAGCACTTCACGCAGCGCCGCCTCGGCATCACTCAACCGCTCGGGTTGCCGCTCTTCCACGTCGGCCACGAGCATCAGCAGTTCCTGGCGCAAGGTGGGCGCGCTGGCCGTAGCCAAGACCCGGCGCGCGCTTTCCGCGATCTCGGGCAGCTTGCCGACGAGTTCAGCCAACTGAACCAACCGTTCGCGCGTGGCATGGTTGGCCGGATCGATCTCGAAGATGCGCTGAACCGCGCTGTAGGCCGCCACCGCGTTGCCAAGCGGTCCGGCGTACAGGTCGGCGAGCATCTCAAGGTGCCCCTTGCGCTCCGCCTCGTTCTTAGCCACGCCAACCAGCGACTCAAGCGTTCCCGCCCACTTGGCGTAATCCTCGGTCAGCTCGTAATAGGGCGCCAGCCGGCCCGCCACCGCCGCGATGTCCTCGTTGCGAATGGCATGGGCGGCGAACATGCGTTCAAGCCCTTCGACTGCGCCGCTTGCGATGTTGTCGAGTTCGAGCGCCTGGAGGTAGGCCTGGGTCGCTTCCTTGTGCTCGGCCAGCTCACGCTCGTAGATCTTGCCCAAACGAAGCAGGGCAAGGGCGCGATCGCTCTCGTCGGAAATGGCGGCTTGGCGAGACAGCACTGCGACCAGGCTGCGAAAATCGCCATGCTCTTCCAACAAACGCCCCAGCTCGCGCATGGCACGCAGGTTTTCCGGCTCGACCTGCACCGCCTCCTGAAGACTGCGAGTGGCGGCCTTCGCATCGCCCAGCTTCTCTTCCTCGATGCGGGCTATGCGCAAAAGGGCCTCGGCCCGCAGCGATGGATCGGTCAAGCGCCGCTGCCTGGTCTTTTGCAAGGCAACTAGGTCGGACCAGCGCTCTTTTTCCGTGAACAGCTTGATGAGCGCCAGCTCTGCCTCGGGATCGCCGGGCGCCTCGGCCAGTACAGTCTCGGCGAAGCGTTGCAGGTCGACCGGGTTGTCCACGCGGGTCACCAGCAGATTGAGACACCGGCGCAAAAGGTACAGCCGCTCCTCGGCATCCGGGCCAGCCTTGCCGCCCATGCCTTGCCGCTCGATCAAGAGCGCCAGCAACATGTCCCATTCCTCGGCCTCGGCGCCCAGACGCTCTAGATCCGAGCGAACTTTCACATCCGCGGGGGACATGTGGAAGGCTCGCGCGCACCACTTGAAAGCCAGGCCCTTGGCCTGGAGCTTGGTTTCGCACACCACGCGCGCCCGTTCGAGGATGGGCAGGCTTTCCTCGATCGGCAGTTCCAGCGCCGACTCGGGGCCAAGCAAGATCTCGAACGTGGCGATGAGGCGGCCCCAGCGCTCGGTCTTTTCGTACAAGTCGGCCGCCAGGCGCGCCACGGCGCGATTGGACGGATCGGTGGCCAAGATACCTTCGTAGGCCTTGATCACGCGTTCGGTCTGGCCAAGACGATTGCGCGCGATATCCGCCACCCGTTCAAAGGCGCGCGTGCGCAGCTGCATGTCCGACGTCCGTTCAGCCAGGCCGGAAAGCACGTCGCACAGGTCATCCCAGGCGTGGCGCACGGAATAGAGTGATTCCAGCGCATCGATGTCGCCGGTCTGCGAATAGGCCTCTCGCAAGGCGCGCAGCACCCGTGGATTCTCGGGCTGGGCCGAATGCACACGACGCAAGGTCTCTAGGGCGGCCTGTCCGGCGCCGAGCTTTTCAAGCAGGATAAGCCCGCGGCGTTCGAGCAACGCGCAGCCTTCGGGACTGCCTTCGCCTCCCGCAGATTCGGCCAAGCGAATCAGGATCTCGGCCAGTGCCGGCCATCGCTTCTCGCGTTCGTAAAGCCCGGCCAGCGCGGTCACCGCGGCCCGATCGCCAGGCGCAAATTCCAGAACTTCGTTCCACAAACCAATGGCCTGGCGAAGATCGGCCAACCGCTCGGCGGCCAGTACGGCCATTTCCGCGAGGTGCGCGCGCCGCGCCTCCGCATCAAGGAGGGTCAGCTCGCGCCGCAGGAGATCCAGCAACGCGCGCCACGAACGTCCCCGCGTGTAGATCTCACGCAAGGTGGTTCGCGCCGCGTGGTCATTGGGATCGAGCTCGAGAACCTTTTCCAGGGCTGCGATGGCGTTGTGATGGTTGCCGAACTTGTCGATCCAAAGCTTGGCGATGCGGTGGTACAGCGACACCTTCTGGACACCATCGGTCACTGCCTGGGCTTGCCGCATGAGCACGCCCGCCAGATCGCCCCAGCGTCCCTGGGCCTCGTAGCGCTCGGCCAGCGCCACCAGGGCCTCGGCGTGGTCGGGCCGCAACGCGAGGATGGCGGCGTAGGTGTTGATCACCATCACCTCGAGCTTCAAGCGATCGCGGTAGATGGGGACCATCTCGAGATAGCACTGGACCTTCTTGTCAACTTCGCCCGCGGGCAACGCCTCGCACTGATCCTTCAGCAACTCGAGCAGGGCGTTCCACTTCTCGGCCTTGGTGTAAAGGCGGCGCAAGGCTTGGACCGACTCGGGCAAACCGGGGCGGATCCGCAAGAGCAGCTTCCACGCGTCGATGGCCTTCTCCACCAGCTGTGGACGGCGCTCGGCCACGGTGGCCATCTCGATACCGATACGAATGCGCGCATCGGGATCGGTCTCGTTCTTCTGCGCCTGGCCGAGCAGCGCCAGCAACTGCGGGATCTCGTCACGGGAAAGGTAATACTCGCGGTAAAACTCGATCACCTTGGGGTGCTGCGGCTGGGCCTTCTTCACCCGGCGGAAACTCTGCTCGGCATCGTCCAGCTTGCCGAGCTTCTTCCAGGTCAGCTCGCCAAGCGCAAGCGCCGCCGGAACATCGCTCTGTCCGCGCTTCGCGGCTCGCAAGGCGGCCTCGTAGAGCTTGATGAGCTCGTTCGTGTCGCCACCTCCGGCGAAGAGGCTTTCCAGTGCTTGGTAGGTTCGCTCGTCGGCGGGAGCGGCCAACAAGGCCTGCCTGTAGTGCTCTTGGGCTTGCGCCTTGTCCCCCATCTTGACCGCCAAGTGCCCGGCTGCCAGTTCGGCCGATCCCTTGTCCTCGGGCGTGGCCGCGTTGGCGCTCCTATGCGCAAGATGGTCGCCAAGTTCGGCCAGGCGGGCTGCCTGCCTGAGCAACCGTTCGAGAGCGAAATCCGCCCTGCGATTCCTGGGGTCAAGCTGCAAGGCCCGGCGGATCATGGCCTCGGCCTCTTCCGTCATCGAACGATGGCGTAGCAGCAGCTCGCCCTCGGCGGCGAACAGGGGCGCACCCGCGGGACGCTCACCCGCCGCGGCCGCCTGCTCGGAAAGCGCCTCCGCCTGCTCTTGCCAACCAGAATCCTCGACCTCCAGCTCACGCTGCATCGCCGCTGCAGCGGAAAAATCAGGAACCAATTCCAGCGCCTGTTTCAAAGACACGCGCGCGACTTCGACCTGCCACAGCTCACCCCATTGGAGGCGAGCCTTGTCCACCAGAAGTGTGGCGCGCGCCACCGGGTCGCGCGCCAAGGAGACCTGGAGGTCGATCAGGCGCAGGCAAAGGTCCGGGCAGTTTACCGATGCATGAAACGCGCGCTCCGTGGTCAAGACCTTGGAGAGATCCTCGGAGGCGGCATCATCCATGTCGGGCGCGTGAAGCCCGGAAATGGCTGCCAGCGCATTGGCATCCTCGGGAAAAAGTCGCAAGGTTTTTAGGGCAGTGGAAATGTCGTTGGTCATGTCGGAAATCCAAGCCTCCGCGCCTGTCGGGTAACCTTTTTGCCAGGCCCCCGACTATAGCTCCGAACAAGCCGCCGGAATCGGGAAAGCCACGTTCCGAAAGCGTTTTCCTGCCCGGTCTTCCCCATGACCAAGACCACCGAATGTGACCTTTCAAGGTTCCCGCCTGGCCCGTGGGTGTGTATGCTGCCCGCTGCTTCATTTTCCCCGAACCGGAGGCCCCAACCATGAAGACAGGGATGACTGGGAAGACAGGTACCTTGTTGCTGCTAGTCTCGGCAACGCTTGCGGCGGCAGGCTGCGATAAGAAGGACGAAGGACCCAAGCCGTGCTGCACGCAGATTGACATTCCGCCCGGCGTTGCGAAATTCACAGTCGTCGCCGACGATGTCACCGGCCCATCCGACGGCCAGAAGGTCATCATGAAGCTGGGCATGGTTCAGGCCGCCAAGCGTGACCAGATGTACAAGCCCATGCAGGTGCTCTACGCCAACGTCATGAAGCGCACGGCATTCGAACCCATTCACTTCGAGGGTTGGTTCTACGCCAGCGAGTCAGACGCCAAGGCCGGCAGCGCAAGCAACGTCATCGCCAAGATCGTCCGGGAGCAAAGCGACCGCGCGCCGAAGTGCGAAAACAACGTCAAGTACGACTTCGCCGAGCAGGTTGATCGCGCCTTCATCCACAGCACCCGCGGCGAGCAAGAGCTGCAAGAGGATCTCAACGACACCTGCCACATCGGCGAGAAGAAGAAGCAAGTCCGATACGACGAGAAGTTCGCCCACAAGATCACCTACAAGCTCGACGCGGGTAACCAAGCGGTGGAAATCACCCATCCGTTCCTCGACATGGGCAAGGATGAGTACGTGGCCGACCTCAAGATCAACTCGGTCATGGGGCAATGGGCCGAGTACATGACCACCATGTTCAGCAACGCCCAGCAGCTCAAGTCCCTGACCTTCGTCGGTCTTTACAAAGAAGAGCCCGTGGCCAGGATTTCCATCTCGCGCCAGCAGTACGACGAGGCCCTGTCTCGCCTGCAGGAAACCATCGCCTCGCACGCCGCCATCACCTTCCAAACCATCGGCATGGGCGCGAAGTCCAGCGAAGCGGCCGAAAAGGAGCAAGAGCAGTTCAAGAGCAAGACCTACAAGGACGCTCTTGGCAAGCTCCCGAAGGAGCAGGTCACCATCTCGTCCCAGCTCAAGTGGGTGACGGGTGGGGGCGGAAGCTCCCACCACAAAGAGCGCGGCGGACACAAAGGCAAGAAGTAGACAGGCAAGCCGCCAGCTCGGATAGAAAAAGGGGTTCGGCTCTTGGAGCTTGGACCCCTTTTCTTCTTGAAGAACCCCAAAAGAAAAGGGGCCCGGACTTGGGATCCGAACCCCTTGCTCTCTGGGCTCTGCGCCCTCTTCCCCCTCTGCGCCCTCTCCTCCCCTACTGGTACAAGAACACGATTTCAACCCGGTGGTTGCTGGCGCGGCCGGCGGCGGTGCGGCCGTCGGCGATGGGCTCGGCGCCGCCCTGACCACTGGCCATCATGCGCCGGACATCGACGCCGCGGGTTACCAGGCCATTGAACACGGACTGGGCACGAGCGCCAGACATGGCCAGCAAGGCCGACTGAGCCGCCCCTTTGCTATCGGTGTGACCCACGACCTGCACGGGGAAGTCCTGGTAGTCCTTCTTGCGGATGAGCTCGGCGATGGGATTGAGCACGCCGTCCTTGCCCGGAGCCAAGACGGTCTGCTTCTTCGTGAACAGGGTCTCCGCCGGAATGGAGAGGATGATCCGTTGAAGCGATCCGCGCACATCCCGCCGGGTGGTGACCCCGGGGATCCTGGTGGCCTCGGCAAAAAGCCCGTCCGCCTTCTTGCGGCTTTCCTCGGTCTGCGAGTCACGGGCATAGGCCGGCTTGGCCGCGGCAGCAGCGTCATCGGCCGTCTTCTTGGCGATGGCAGCGCTGGATTGGGCCTGTTGCATCTGCCCGGCTTGCATCTCGTTCTGGGCCTTGGCGAGGATGTCTTTCGCCGACTTGTAGAGTTCGGGCGCGTACTTCGCCGCGTTCACCGTTTCGGCGGTCTTGACCGCAAGCTCCGCGTCCGAAACCTTGTCCCCGGTCTCCGCGCGCAGCTTCTCCTGGCTCAGCTTCTCTTCGTTGGCCTTCTTATCGGCGGCCATCTGGGCTTCCAAAGCCTTCATCTCTTCGTCCTTGTGCACGCTCTTTTGCAGAAGTCCGATCTTCTCGTTCATATCGTCGAGATCCTTTTGGGCCTTCTCCTGCTCCTCCGATGTCGAGGACAGGGAATCCTCGGCATCAGCGATGCGGGCATTGGACTTGTCCTGATCGGACAGGGCCAGGGCATGGTTGTAGTAGATCTGACCGAGAAGAGCGTGGTTGACCGATTCGTTGAGATCGTTGCTCTGCCACTTCTCGGTGGCCGCGCCGAACGCCTTGTCGGCCTTCTTGCACAGATCCGGCGCCTTCTTGCGCGCCGCAGGCATGTCTGGGCTCGCGCGCAGCTTCTCCAGGGCATCAAGCTCGCGAGGCTTGGGCGGGGTCGCACAACCCAGCGCCAGGACCGAAGCCGCACACACACACACAAGGGAAGCCCGGAACAGATGGGCCGATAGAGTCGATAGATAGGTCATGGCAAGTCTCCCGATGACAGCGGTTTTCATACCTTGCCCTCCAAACGCGCCTTCTGGATCTTGGCGTTTTCAAGAGCCTTCTTGGTGCGGGCCAGTTGCCCGCGGGCCCGCTTCACCTCGTCCTCTTTGACCGTGGCCTGGGCTGACAACTTGGCCGCGGTCAGTTTCTGGCGGACCATGTTGGCCTGGGCCTCGCAACGATCGAGGATGATGCGAACCTCGTCGTACTTCTCTTGCGAGCGGAGGGTCCAGCCGTTGTCGAGCCAGGAGCGCATCATCATGATGTCGCTGACCACGGACTTCTGGTCGTCTTGCCGTTCTAGGTCGGTGGTGGTCTGCTTGAGGTAGTCGATCTGCCGTTGCAAATCGTCGGCCTCTCCGGCGCGTGCCAGGACCGGCACGGCGAGAAAGGCCAGGAACAAGAACATGGTCGCGTATCTAGTCATGTTTTCCTCGCCTGGTTGGACTGCGCCGCTATGTTCACGGCTAGACGCTCGCCTCGTCAACCTGAAAAAGTCGGCACGGCGTTCTTGATTGTCCCCTTGACTCGGGCACCACCCTCGCGGCATACCTTTGCCTCCTCGCAAGGGGAGTTCTGGTGGGTGTAGCTCAATGGTAGAGCATCGGATTGTGGATCCGAGGGTTGGGGGTTCGACACCCCTCACTCACCCCAGAAATGACTGTGCTCAGGCAGCGCTAACGTGTCCAGTTTCTTCGGATTGACCCTACCCGATGGCGCCGAGGTCCGGCTGCGTGCCGGCGCACCGGTGCTACCGCTCGATGGCCTGCCGGGATCGAGTGGCTGCGAACCGGGACGGCAAGTCAAGTTGCTCGACGCCCACGGCGATCTGGTCGCATGCGGGATCGCGGATCCAGAAAACGGCGTCATCCAGGTTTTGTCCCTCGAGACGGTGCATGGTTTCGACGCCAAGTTCTTCGCCGAGCGGCTCGCCCGCGCCGTGGGTTTGCGGCGGGCGCTTGGGTTCGTTGGAACGGAATCCGCGTATCGACTGGTCAACGCCGAGGGCGATGAACTGCCCGGCTTTTCCGTGGACCTGTTCGGTGAATACGCCGTGGTATGCGCCCCCAGCCGGCCACTACTTCCCTTCGCACGGTTGCTGGCCCAGGCCACCTTGACGACCGTGACCGAGCCTCGGCTGCGTGGGGTGGTGATCAAAGTTCGCGGCAAGGATCCGCAAGATCGCTCCAACAAGGACGAAGTCCTCGGCACCGCGCCGCCGGAAAAGTGCATCGTCCACGAACTTGGTGTGCCCTACGAGCTTCACCTCTTGGGTTCGCTGAACGTGGGGCTGTTTCCCGACATGCGCGAGCAGCGCCGTCACATCCGCCGGTTCGTCTCTGGCCGCCGGGTGCTTAACACCTTCGCCTACACCGGCGCCCTGTCTCTCGCCGCCGCTCGGGCGGGCGCGACCAGCGTCACCAGCGTGGATCTCTCGTCTGGGGTCTTGGCGTGGGCACGCGAGAATTTCCGGCTCTCGGGCTTCGCCGAGGGCGATGCGCGCTTCCGCTTCGAAGTGTCCGACGTCAAACGCTTCATCCAAAAGGAAGTCGAGCGCGGCAACTTCTATGACACCATCATGCTCGATCCGCCCACCGTGTCGGCGGCCCGGGCGTCGCAATGGTCCATGAAGAAGGACTACCCACAGCTCCTTGCCCTGGCCACCAAGCTCTTGCCACCGGCTGGCGGCATCCTGTGGGTATCCGCCAACACCCGCCGAGGTCCGTCCGTCCTTCGTCACGTCGAAGAGGGCATTCGCTTATCGGGCCGCCACGGCGCCTTGCTGGAAGTGGGAGGATTGCCGCCCGACTTTCCTACACCGCCCGGCTGGCCGGAGTCGCGCTATCTGGAAATCTGCCAAGTCTTCGTGACAAGCGGGTAACATGCGTCTCGGGATGAAACGCATCCTGGCAATCTTGTTGACCACCCTCGCGTGCGCCAAGGCAGGCACGCCCGTGCGCGATGCAGGTGCGGAGAGGCCCGGCCTCGATTCGGCGCAAGCCATCAGCGACGGCCCGGTGGCCCTGGCAGTGGATTTCTCCGTCGAGAACTGTCCAGCCTTCGATGCGGAAGGGCTCACCTGCACGGGCAAGGCCCCGCTGTCGGTTCGATTGGTCCCGCTGGCCACCACGACGGTCACCCAATACTTCTGGGATTTTGGCGATGCCACGCCCAATGCCGGCGAGCTCGCGCCCGCGCACACCTACGCCACGCCCGGGGTGTACTCGGTCAGAGTCGTGGCGACTGGGTTGGGCGGCGGTGTGGTGCAAAAGTTTCATTCCGGATTCATCGTCGTCGAACCCAACGACATCGGCGCTCTGTGCGACACGAGCGCGCAGTGCGAACCGGGACTCTCCTGCCTGTGTTCGAGCAGTGCCCCGTGCAGTAACGGCCCGACCCACGGCCTGTGCGCGGCCTCGTGCGAGAGCGGCATCTGCGACGTGGATCAGGTGTGTGCGGGGTTGCGCACCGCTACCCCGCCGGCCAACAAATCCTCTGCATGGCAGGCAGCAACCTGCCTGCGCGGATGCGCGAAGGATGCCGATTGCGCTGCGGGCTTGAGTTGCCGAACCCTACCTCCCGGAAAATTGGGTAGCGCCTGGATCCATGGCTGCTTTGCCACTACCCCGGGCGATGTCGGCGAACCCTGCCGTGACAGTGAAGGAATCCTGCGTGACGATCTGTGCGCCAGCGGCCTGTGTGCCGACTTGGGCGCCAACGGACTGTGCACTGCAACCTGCGGCGTCGCGTCCTGTCCGCCTGGTTCGGATTGCGTCCTGTTTGGCGATGGCAGAAAGCTTTGTCTTCGTCCGTGCACGAACTTCGACTGTTCCAAGGATCCTTTGCTGACTTGCCTGATTCCGAACCCTGGCGACCTCGGCTACCAAACTCTAGGGACCAACGCGGCCACGAGCTATTGCGCCCCAATATACTGCCTCAACGATGACCCTTGCCTACCCACCGGTTCGTGCACGTCGGTGACCGGTCCTGGACACTGCGTGCGCAGAAGCAATTGATCCAGGTTCCTGATCGCGACTGATCATCTAGAAAGGGAACGATCACGATGCCCCACCGCACCTTGCCACCACAGACCACTGGCGGCTCACGCGCCCTTCTCACCGACCTTTACCAATTGACCATGGCGCAGGGGTATTTCGCCGCGGGCCGGGCCGAACACCAGGCGGTCTTCCACCTCTTCTTTCGCAAGGTCCCTTTCCACGGCGGCTATGCCGTCGCATGCGGATTGGCCGACGTGGTGGATTACCTGGATGGCCTGCGCTTCGAAGATAGCGACCTGACCTACCTGGCAAGCCTGCGCGGCGATGACGATCGCCCGCTCTTTTCGGACGCATTTCTGCGCTGCCTCGGCGACATGGTCGTGCGCTTGGACGTGGACGCCATTCCGGAGGGCACCTTGGTCTTCGCGCACGAGCCTCTGGTGCGCGTGAAGGGGCCACTTCTCCAGGCACAGTTGGTCGAGACAGCCTTGCTGAACGCCATCAACTTTCCGACCCTGGTGGCCACCAAGGCGGCGCGGGTGTGCGAAGCCGCGGGCGACGATCCCGTGCTTGAGTTTGGGCTGCGCCGTGCGCAGGGGCCGGACGGCGCAGCGACGGCCAGCCGGGCTGCCTACGTCGGGGGCTGCGCCGCCACCTCGAACGTCTTAGCTGGGTATCGTTTCGGAATCCCAGTGCGCGGCACCCACGCACACAGCTGGGTCATGTCCTTCGATTCGGAGCTGGAAGCGTTTCGGGCCTATGCCGAGGCCATGCCCAACAATGCGGTCTTTCTGGTCGACACCTACGACACCCTGAACGGAGTCCGCCACGCCATCGAGATTGGCCTGGAGCTGCGATCGCGCGGCGCCCGGCTGGGGGGCATCCGGCTTGATTCGGGCGACTTGGCGTGGCTTTCCATCGAGGCGCGCAAGATGCTGGATCAGGCGGGTTTCACCGATGCGGCGATTGTCGCTTCCAACGATCTCGATGAGCACCTGGTCGAAAGCCTGAAGCGTCAAGGCGCGCGCATCACCGTGTGGGGCGTGGGCACCAAGCTGGTCACCGCCTACGATCAGCCCGCCTTGGGCGGCGTATACAAGCTGGCCGCCATCCGAGATCCCGCAGGCGCCCTGCCCTGGGCTTATCGTGTGAAGCTGAGCGAACAGGCCGCGAAGATCTCAATCCCCGGCATCCAGCAGATCCGTCGCTACCATGATTCAGCCAGCGGCGCCTTTGTGGCCGACGTCATCTACGACGAGGAGGCGCCGCCCAGCGGTTCCGTGCAGCTCGTGGATCCCAACGATCCCTTGCGGCGCAAGGATGTCGATCCTGGACTGCCTTGCGAGGAGCTGCTCGTGCCAGTCTTTCGCCAGGGTCGCCGTGTCTACGAAGTCCCCTCGGCTTCCCAGGCACGCGATCGCACACGGGCCCAGCTGGCCGGACTTCCCAAGTGGACCAAGCGCCTCGAAAATCCCCACGAGTACCCGGTTGGACTGGAGCGAAGTTTGGCCGAGCGGCGAATGGCGCTGGTCAGAAGCGCGCACGAGGCAAAGACGCCACGAGAATAGGACGCCCCACATGAAAGCCCTGATCCTGGTCGATATCCAGAACGACTTTTGTCCCGGCGGGGCACTGGCCGTGCCGAAGGGTGACGAGGTCGTCTTGATTGCCAACTCTCTGACCGCGCAATTCCCGCTGGTCGTGGCCACGCAGGATTGGCATCCCGTCAAC